>Ga0315280_10003954_pt1 | contig 22283 bp, 25 predicted proteins | sample YL17G06_40_MG_FD_203697 | JGI IMG/M metagenome (GOLD analysis project Ga0315280, IMG submission 203697) | Sediment microbial communities from Yellowstone Lake, YNP, Wyoming, USA - YL17G06_40 | ecosystem: Environmental > Aquatic > Freshwater > Lake > Sediment | place: USA: Wyoming | collected...
GATGTAGATTTCACCGATCAGACGTGCATTCTTGACCGGGTCTCCTATCTGTTCGAGTTGGCCAAGGTCTATGTCAATCCCTATCGCGGTCTTGCCTATGTTTGCCATCTGACGTCACCTCCTCAGCCATTCACTAACTTGAAAATGTCAGGTTGCCGAAGTGCAAGCATAACCGTTTTTCCAGCCAGTGTCTCAAGGTTTCGTCTGAATGCTGGACCGTGCGCATAGTCGGGGTCTCGTTGGTTTTCATGGCTCAGTTCGTGTAGGATGATGGCTGTGGTGTCAGCAGTAATGCCTTGTTTGAACCAGTCGTATCCGAGTGATGCAACGTTGAATGAAAGTGTGCCAGTTGCTTGACAATATGTTGCGGCTATGCCCTCGCCGAATTTTGAGTAGAAGCGAACCTTGATTTCACGATTGACGAGTGCCATGGCAAGCTTTATCGCATAATCCATAATTTGTTGCATATCCTGATCTGGCGCAACTTCTTTAGACCGCTTTGCATCTTCACTTGGATCACTCGGGAACAAATCGGACGCGTGCTTGAGACCACCCACTTCGACGAAACGTTTTCTCTCCATCGGGCTGAGTTCTTTCGAGCGCACTAATTTATAGTCTGCTTCAACAGCTTTCTCATTTGCTTGTGCATCACTGGACCACAGAACTGCTTTTTCGCCAAAGCGTTTCTGTGCGACCTGCTTGACTACTTCAGGCGTCGTTCGGTTGTCTTCAACTGCTTGTCGAATCCACACTTGCGATATTTTGTCCTCAGGTACTTCCGCGATTGTTTGATTCAGCACTTCCGCGTACAGGTGTTTTAGGTAGCTTGATTTTATCGTATCCCGGTTTGAATCCATCGGAACCTTCTGTCTGACATCCACATGGAATGCACATTCGATTCGTTGGACGGGGATGCCAAGTTCAAACAACATCGGGGGATCTTGAAAGCCTGGTTTGTGGAGTTCCACCTGTGTTTTGCGCATCGTTCTACGCATAAAGCCCTTCTCAAGCAGCACTGTTTCAAATGTCGCCTCGAACATCTTGTATGGCTCACGGTACTGGACAACTTCGCCGTTCACATAGTACTTGACACCCTTCGGAGGCAAGAGTCGTTTCATGCGAACTACAGTTTGCTCTACCTTCTTTGGCGACCAAGGCAGTACAAGCTCTACTCGCGTGCCTTTGGTCCTGTCAGCAGCTTCTTCACATCTTTCTCCATTCTCCGCGAAGATGATGCGCTTTCCAGCAGTTTCGACGACAGCGGATTTTGAAACCGCAATGATCTCCTTCTCACCGAGATTGAATCTGCCGCGCAGGTCTGGTCTTGTACGCTTGTATGTAGAACCGAGAATCGTGTAGGCGTCGCTGACATCGCAGAATCCGGGGCCATCATCCTCAACGGTTAGGTGTGCATCAGTTCCATCATGCGTCAGGTCGAAGTGGCAGAACGTCGTGTTCTCATCAAAACTGTTGGAAACTAGCTCGCGAGCGAGCTGCCATCCTTTTCTTGCTCCATGGAACTCGCGCATTCCGGCAACGTCGACTTCAAACCAATGTCTCTTTTCTTGCATTGTAGTTTGTTCATTCATGATCATTCATCTCCTGCAACATGCAAACCAGATAACGCGATTTCCTTCGCCACCGCACGGAATTGCTGTATGATCTTTGACATCGCCTCCACAGTTCAAGCATCATTCACACTCGAACTGTTCAAGCAGGAATTGTCTTCCCGTTCTGCCGTAGCGATCTCTTAACACAGACAAGTTTTCACCTTCCCTCCTAATGGTCTATCCCCTGTTCTGCGTCCGCTTTATGGTCGTACTGAACTGTGCTCTTGACATCCTCCAAGAATTGGTTAAGAGTCACTTCTTGGTCAGAGTCGAAATCGGAAAGGTTGCGGCCGAAGGGACCGAGTGCTCTCTTAGTCAGGTCTATCCAGTAGCTAACGGGGTGTTTTATTGTCAAGCTCTTTTCACCTCCACTTTTGAGCGAGTAGCGGCTGCTGCGAACACTCGCCAAGCGCGGTGGAATTCCGCCAGATTTCGAAGGTCTTCCGCCAAGTCACGTTCAACATAGCTGAAATCCTCCTCCTGTCCGAAGTTGTCGGGCGAGTAAGTACGCCCGTTCAGTGTCGTCGGGGTTAGATACTCGCCGTCGCTTCCCCAGACTTCCACGTCTGTTCCTAGGCGTTTCTCAATGCGTTCAATCCACGTCCACATCTTATCTCGTTCCGGTCCCGGTTTGTTCGGGACGACGCCTGCGGTATTGATGGCATATTCTTCGTGGCCATCGTATTCGGCCGCAACGAACAGCCGGTTAAGTATGTGCAGTACTGCTTCCGGGTCTACTGGTTCACCAGCGGTTGCAGCGAAGATGAGCAGAAGCATTTCATCATCTGTGTACTCGTTTCTTAGTTTCAGCACTTCAGTTCTCCTCGATATCTGCGTGGTCCATGGCGTCGGTGATCTTTTGATTTGAGAAGCCTAGTTTCTGAAGTTCTTCTGTCAATTCTTCACAGACCTGTCTTTTCGCTTCCTCGCGACCATCATCGTTGTCGCTATCGAAGTCGTCCGCGTAACACGGTCCCACCTTTGCCTCAACCGAAGCGCTCCCGCAAGGGATTCTGACTGTGGCGGAAGCAACGACTCGCATCATCCATTTTCTATCGCGGATAAACTCCATCATTTCCAAGTAGTCGCGCTCTGCATCTGCACGGTTCTCCGCACATGCCGGATTGAACCACTCGAGTTCTCTCGAATTGCCCTGCCGGCGACGATGATTGACTGATACTTTTGACTTTGGCTCGGCGCTGAAGCTACCAAGCAAATCCTCAAGTGGATAATCCTGGGCTGTTTCAACTTGGAGTTTCACGCTTATGATCTGTGGCGTACGTGTCTCTGTCATCATCAAAGTCTTGGCCATCATTACACCCACCACCTGTTGGTTGGCAAGATTATGCGCTCAGGTTTTTCTTCGGCGAGATGGGATCTGTGCTTGAGGCGTTGCGGTTTTTGCGAGTGCATAGAGGACGCTATCTCGTGATACGATGATTCTCCGGCCTTCCGCATCGATCAGAGCAGCTTTCTTCGTTTCACTGACGACAGATAATCTCAGTTTTCTCAATGTGGATCTCCTCAGCGGTCGCCCAATTCGGATTTGTTGATACGGCATGTAATGAGTCAGAGTTGACTGCAAGCGTGAACAGCCATGCGCTATACGGGTTTGTCCTCCAATCGAGTGTCGCGGCAAGCGATGCAACTGCGCGATAGTCCGCGATGTCTCGGAGTCTCCACCAATATAGTCGCCTGTAGACCTCTTCAGGAAGAGCAGCTTTCAGTATTGCCCGCATGCGCTCTATGTTCGTGAGGCGTGCTCCACGGATCAGTAAAGCACATAGAGATATCATGTCTTGAGGGAAGATGACCGGTTCATCCTTCGCGGCTTGTGCGAATTTGAAGAACTCAGGGGGAGCGATGGTAGTATTCTTGCAGCTGCTGAGGTCAACTGAACATGCTACGGACTTGCCGTTGAAGATTACGTCCTTTCCAGGGATGCTTCGAAGATCAATCCAGGATCCGTCAATGGTTTCATGGGGTTTGAGCTTAACCGCATGAATGCCTAATCGTCTCGTGTTTTGTTGCAGTTCCCGTGAGTGTGTTTGGGATGGAACAATGAAAAACAGTCCCCTCTCTGAAGGTTTGTAGGCAGCTTCAAGTTCCGTCAATGTGCTGAAGTAATCAATGCCATCCGGCGCGTACATGGCATAGCGATCCGACTCTGTATCATCTTCTCCGAAAGGTTGCACTCCATACTTGGTTAGGTGCGTCTTCAGTGTTGCGCGGTTCTGTCCGCACCCATGATAGATGATTATCGCGTCTGCGTCTTTTGCGAGTTTCTCAACTACTTGTCGGGGTTTACCGAACAGGAAATATTTTTTCTTCTTTTCAAACAGCACTTTTAGCAGAGTGGTCTTGTAGATGTCTTTGGTTCGCCATGACTCTTCCAGACTCGGGCAGGCAGCGATCTTGTCGGTTAGTGTTCTGATTGTTGTTCTTGCTTTGTTTGGTATTTTCTCCCACAGTCGCCAGCCCTCACTGTGGCTGCCCAACCATTCGATGAATTTCGCTTGGCTCTCAAGAACTTGCAAGGAGTCGAAATTCATCTTGGTGACGTACATGGCAATCGTGTCAATGACGGTTTCTGGTAACCTTTTGTATTTCTCATCTTTAATGAAGTCCTCACGACCCATAGTTAAGTTTGCCACGTCTTTTCGAGTGAGATTGACTGCTACTCCCTCCAGACCAATGTCAAGTTGTTTGTCAGTGACGGTGAAACCCTCTACGCAGAGTCGACCACCATATGCGCCCTCCATCCCTACGTAGGCTCCGTTGTCATCATGGCTACTGACGACTACGTAGACGTCGAGTCCGTCGCCTTGAATGCGTACGCATTTGCCGTGCCATGGTGATTGCTGTGACACGAGGTGTTTTCCATCTTCTCCAATCTGCTCCACGTATATCGGGATTCTGACTGCTCGGCAGTACTTATCCAATGCTTGGCGCAGAGGTTCCAGTTTCATTTGTGATGGCAGCGTTATTGTCGTTCCAGGTGATTCACGGGCCGGTGGAGATGGTTGGAAAGCTAGTCCCTCAAGCCTTGCATATACTTGAGAAGTCTCACCAGTTTCCATGCTCCTTGTATTGATCGTGAACGAATCCGCTCTAGCAAAGATGCTCTTTGCACCAAGCCCGAAGGTGCCTACTTCATCGTTTGCCTCTTTGTCCGTTCGTCCATAATATCTGAAAACGTTCAGAATCTTTTCCTTCGACATGCCGGCGCCATTATCTGTGACGCTCAATGTGCCGTGTACAGAATTGACTTGGAAGACGATTTCTCCATCTCGTTCAGGAACAAATGTCTTCTCCATTTTTGCGCGGCGTAGGATGGCGTCGTGAGCGTTTTGTGCAAGCTCACGGATGGCAATGTCGGCATTTGTGTAGAGGTCTCTTTGAAGCAGAGGGCGTAGCCGTTTAACATCGAAACGGAATGGGTAGAAATCCAAAGTTGCTTCACCTCATAATTCTATCTACGTTGCGGGTGGTGATTCGAGCGTCTCACCTTGCGGTGCTTCTGTTTCTTCGGTTCCGAAGAAGTCTCCAACCCCTGTGAAGTCTGGGTCGGTCTCAGGGTTGTTGACAAGCTGGGTCTTGCATTTTGAACACTTGGAGTTTCCGTCTGTGGCGTCTTGCGCGAGTTTCACTAGCTCGTAGCCGCTCGGGTCCCTATCGCTCCAAATCACTATCTTTGTTTTCCAAAGTGGCATCTGTTTCACCTCCGCATTGTTTGTCGGGTGCAGGCAGAAACTCCGGGGTTAGCTCCATGAGGGGTTTTGTTTCAGTCCACTTGAGCCAGTTCATCCAAGTACCATCTTTCAGGTGCACAAGAGATTCGCGGCACCTCGGGCACATGGGAATCGTGAGGGCTGTACCAGGGATGGTTTGGCAATCAAGCAATCTCACGCCGTTGCCATGATAGATTGGTTCCATGTGGCCTTGTTTCGCGCATTGTGCTTCTGCTTCTTGCTGTTCTTTCTCAAATTTCTCGCGCTGTTCTTTCTCCCGTTTCCTGACTTTCGCTTCTGCATCATGCTTTGCAAGTGCACTTGTGAGTGCATCCCGGAGCTGGCGCTGAAACCGCTGTTTTTCTCCGCCTGGAATCCTCTGAAGGATCTTAAGAGTCTCTCTTGCGTCTCTTACTTTGAAATCAAGTCTGACTTCCATATTATCAGGCCTCCATGTAGAAACGATTGATGATGACGTTCAGTGCACAATGGTCGGTGGTCAGTCGTATGTTTGGAACGCCTCAAGCAGAAGCGCACATGCGGTCGTCAATCGGACCGTGCCAACCTGTTTGCTGTGCATGTAGCTTCGGATGTGGCGGAGAACACAAGCACCTAGCTCTATATCAGTGATGATACCGGTCTTCACCATACTCTCAACTGCAAGTACTATCTCTGAAAACCTGAATTGGCGCATATCTTCACCACCAAATTGTTAGAGCATCAATTTCCTGGTGATTTTGCCGAGGGCTTCATTGGCAGAGCCTTCTGCTACGTAGATTGCGCATTCGGGGACATCACGCAGGTAGCTCTTTCTGAATCCATTATTGCCTTTGCCGCGTGGGAAAAACCTCAGGCGAATTGTAATGCCGAACTCCGCTAGGAGCTCTCTGAATAGATATGCGAGGCTTTTCGGGCATCTTCCGAGTCGACGAGGATGATTATAACGATAATGAGCTATCTCATCGCTTCTTATCAGGCCTCGCACGATGGCAAGCAATAGGTCGCCGTGTTCGAAGTATAGCTTCATCAATTTTCATCTCATCCTCCACGCTATGCGTGTGGTGTTAACTCGCCTAGCCAATCCTGTATGGCTGCATCGATTTCGAACGGTAGTCCAAGTTCAAGTGCGTAGAGCATCCATCGTTCTTTGAATGCTTCGAATGCCTTGAGAATTTCTGGGATCTCATCATCATCAACTTCAACGATCTCGATCACTTCCCCCTGTCGTCGCACGGAATCAAGCGGGTACGACGTGTTTCCTCGTCGTAGTTCTGCAGTTATCCATTCGTGGGTGTCATCTTCGTCAGCATCTATCGTTACGACGATTTTCCAATTTTGCTGAAGTGAAGCCGGAATTGGAAGCTTTAGCATGTTCTGTCGCCTCTTTCTTTCAGCGATGGCTGCAACGGGATCGCGTGCAGAAACTCTTCTTGAAAACAGCCGTCCTCCTCGCAGCTTGCAAGTGCTTCAGCAAGTTCTATTGAAGTCAGCTCTCGCAGCTTGGTACCGCACCCGTATGGGCACATAAAATCAGTGTCTCCGGTACGCCAGTAGTCAAAGAATGTCAAGCACGCCGAACAGTATCCGTAGGCGTGAGGATTCACGTCGTAGCACGTGAGGATTTGTAGATCAGGCAGTTGTTTGCTCAGGTCGATGGGTAGCTTCTGCATGCTGTTTCTTCCTCAGAGAGCTTAGGTGTTCGTCAGCTTCAAGACAGAAGTTCAGAAGTTCTTCCAATTGAGGGGTAGATGCGTCTTGTGCAGCGGCAAAGAACAGTCGTCTTATTCGTTCATCTTTGACAGCTAAGCCGAGGTGGTATGCCAGATTCACTATAAGATTCACTGCTGAGTCATAGTTGTCGTCATTATGGTGATAGTCCCAGCGTGATCGTTGTGTGGCTCCCTCAAATTCTTCTTCCGATGGCACGTGTACAATCGTGTAGTTTTTCTGTTTAGCTCGAAGGTAGACTGTCAACTCAAAGGCATCACGTTCTCCTAGCGGAACGAATATTTCTGAACCATCGTAGTTCGCAGCTATTCGTGAGTCAGAGTATAGGAGTATGCTCACGTTTTTCTCCGAGGTCGAGATGGTGTCGAATGTGAGAATGCCCTGGCTTGTCACGACTTTGTGGGTCGCTTGGTCTTCCAAGAAACGGTCCAAAGTTAGCCTATGTGTTCGTGAGGCTTTGGGAAGTTTATCCAGTCTTGCGAGTCCGCGTCTGGATTCTAATTCCTGTAGGATCGGTAGGTATCTTTCGATGTTGGGCACGAAGATGGTCTTTGCGTCCACATCAGCGAGCATGTGTTCAGTAGCTTGGTCTGCTAGTTTGGCATGTTCGGAGCCATGTTCTTCAACGGTCCTGATTCTTGTGGTGTGTACGATTACAGGGATTCTCTCTTCGTCGATTGGGTCATGGCAGCGTGGTGCCGCATGATGTGTCGATGTAAGCGAGTCTTTGATGTCCAGAGCTTCAGCGCGGGCATCTGTTCTGATGCCTTGTTCTTTCAACTTAGCAACTGTGCCAAAGCCAAAGGGAGATCCATTATAACGATAGCGGCGGCTTTTCAGCAAAGTTGGTGCGATGAGGAACGCATCTGGGTAGCGGATTCGCAGCGTGTCCTGTAATTGCGTGTCTAAGCTGTCAACTAGGAAGATGTTTCGCGAGTTCGCTACAATCTCTCCCAAACGCTGCTCTTCAGTTGTTTTCTTGTCACGGCCGTACCAGCTTCTTCTTTCATGATATAGCGTCCGAACGAATAGGCCGAGAAGGTAAGCGAGTTCCATCGTTCTAGTGGAAGGCGTGTAAACCTCGAGGAGCGGTTGCTTTCGCCGAGAAGTGTCGTATGAGCTGTACGAGTGTCTGTTGGTCAGGCCGAAGTATATGTGCTTGCATGCTTTTTGTCTGAAGTCATCGAACGAGTTTATGTCAAGTACGGGCGGGAGAGCTTTGACGAGTTGTTCCTTGATTCTTGCTGAGAGTTTTTCAACGGCTTCGTCTGTCAGGCGTTCCCGGTCTGCTGTGGGGCGATATTTGCGTTCGTCCTTGATTTGAAGGATGCAAACGTCGAAGGGGAATTTCAGGTCACCCTCTATGGGCATCCTTAGAAGGCGAATGTCTACGCGAGGGCTATCTGAACGTGATGTTGAGCTAGAGTTTTCTGGAGTGAAGACTCCTACGAGCGTGAAGTCTGGTTCATCAACTTGAACCCTGGTTCCATCCATGGGAACATGAAGGGTAATGTCAGGTTCGTTGATTTGTTTCGGAGTGCTTCTGTCTTGCAGAAGGGTTTCATCTGGTGAGGGGTTCACCCGTATCAGAAAAGTTGGGATGTCTGCGATGGTGCAGATGTACTGTATTCGGCCTATGAGTTCAGTGATGGCCACGTCATCTTTTAGGAAGGCTGTTACGCGTGTCCCTGGCGTATCGAGGTTTGGCTGTGGCAGCTTGCTGAAATGTTCTCCGGCTATGCCGAGGAAGGCATACTTTTCTCCGGTCTCTCGTGCATAGGTCTCATACGTGACGCTGTCAGACAAAGTGGCTGCGGCTGCTGCGCCCCATCCCCATTGGCCAACTTCTGTGCCGTCCTGATTGTCTGTTTCTCCTAGGACTGAGAGGGTGTTCATGAAGGAGTTTTCAGTTATGCCGAGGCTATCGATGCCATGGATGATGAGTATTCGGTCGGAAGTGTTCACTGTTATTTCGATTCGTGGGTTGGCGCCGTATTTGTCTCTTGCAGTTCTGCATGCGCGTAGTTCATTGGCGTAGAGTTCTCTGAATCCACTTGCTGGGGAAGCATAAAGGTGTCCAACACGAAACCGGACGACGTCTTCTTCAAGTCGAACCGGAATGACGCCATTTTCAATTACTTGTTCTAAGGCTTTCGCTACTGATGACAATCACATCTCCTCCTTAACGTCTAGTCGTCTTACTGTGGAGTGATCACACGTGTGAGGATTCGTTGGATGTCGCCAAGGTGGTCGTGGTCGACATGGAAGTTTTCGAGTATGCCGTGTTGCATGGCTGTACGTACCCAAGGGTCGTCACGTGTTTCAGTGTTCACAAGGATTGAGGTGCCATGGAGGTTTTCACGTGTTTTCTTCAGTTCTTCGAGCGTTTTTGCATCGTCGAATATCATTGTGTCGGAGAAGATTATTGCGGTTGGTTTGAGCTGTTTTTCTTGGCAGTACTGGTTGAGCCAATTGAGTGCTGGTGCAAGGTAGGTGGAGCCGCCTCCCTCCAGCTTCTCGAGGATGGGGCGGACTTGGTCATAATCTCGGCATGGTTTCAGTAGAAATTCAGGTGTGTCTGCGTTACTGAACGTGAGGATAGCGATTTCGTCGTGTCGTGTTCTGGCGTGGCGTGATGTGGCGAAGCAGAGCATAGCTACTAGGTCCATGCTCGCAGACATTGAACCGCTAGTATCGAGAATGTAAGCTTGTATACCTGTGCCTTGGTTCTCTTCAGTGGCGTCTGTACCTGCAACACGCCTCAGAGCCGTCACGTATGGTAGAAAGATGCCTGAACTCTGGAGTGTTAGTCGTAGATCGAGTTCATCGATACGATCTGCAGGGTTCCAAATTTCATCGGGAGATTCAGAGCCGCTGACTGCTTTTGCTCTCTGCGCCTGGTTGGACTGTGCAATGATGTACTCCTCTAAGCTCGAGATTTCGGCATAGTCGAGGAGGACGCGTTTGCTGCCTGTGGCTCGTGCTCCTCGTAGGCCGTTCTTTCTACTTAGTGAGCGCATTTTTGTTATCCATTCTTCGAGCTGTTTGGGATCTGCGATCGGTGGGAACGGGCTTCTTTCTCCACCACCGCACGGCCATGCTGGTCCATACTCTCCTGGGCTCTCGTTAACTGCAAACCAATCTTTTGTGATCGTGCAGATTTCGCGGTAGCGTACTTCAAAGGAACGCAAGTCTTGAAAGACAAGTTCGTATAGCTTGGTCAGTATTTCTAGGGAGGCTTCATATTTGTTAGGAGTCTTAGAGGTCTTGCCTTGGATTTCCCTGCATCGTTGGTTCATATTTCCAAAGTGCCAGCGAGCCCAGAGAGCACTGCTTTGTTTTTTGACTTTCAATGCTCGATCGCGATAGAATGCGGCACAACCCTTGCGGAACTCTTCTCGGAATGGTGATTCTATCATTCCGTTGTCGTTGACGATTTGGTCGAAGACCAGATTCGAGAGCACTTCAGGCGCTTTTACTCCCCGTTCTGCTGCCAATGCGACGTAGTAGGCTTGCATGTGTGCTGTGCATGGCATCACCTTGACATGTAGGATTTCGTGTAAAGAATAGAAAAGGGCCTTAGCTAGATGCGCCTTGGTGAGCCATGCAGGTAGGATGATCGTGTTCTGTGTAAGGTCTATTGCAGCAGTCTTCGCGTTCTCATCCAAGTGGCACACAAGTGGCAGCCTGTAGAATGCGCCGAGTCGTTGAACAATGTTCATTAAAGTATCAGGGGAAGTGCGGGTTGGAAGTCTAGAAAAACTGTTTCTCATTTGAATCCATCCCTTGCCCATTGATCGTACCAGTTCTTGTATTCTTGGCATATTTGCAATTCTTGGCGCCATTCTGGGCTAGACAAATGCTCAAAGTACTTGTCTATGATCTCTTCTTCTTCACGAAGCCGCGCGAATACGTCATTGATGTGCGCGTCACTTTCGTCGAATTTGTATCCGTTTCTCTCCACCAATGTTTTGCTGCTTTCAATGAAATTTGTGAGCTTTGTGGTGGTTAGTTGGTCGTCTTGCAATCGTTTTCCAGTATTATCCGAGAGCCATTTGATCGGCCGCCATTCTCCATCAAGCATTACACACAATGCGATATGGTAGCGTAGGATCCCTGGCCAAGGTCTGTTCTGCCACTCAAAGGCTCGTACGGACATCTTGTAGGTTGTCACAAGTATTCCTCCTCAGACTGTCTGTCTAAGAGAGAAGATAGCTGATCTCCGTGTTCTAGAAGTCCAGCTATCGCTCTGATCTTTCAAGCGACGGATGTTGAGAATTGTCGTATGGCATCGGCGACTGCGCTTGTTTGTGCATTGAACGTGATGATGTGTCTTTCGCGTTCTGTTCTGACTTCTATTCGGCTTCCATCGGAAAGAGAGTAGTCTTCTTTGCCCCAAGAACGTGGAGGGTTCGTGGCCATGTCAGCGGCGCTTGGTTCCACTTTAGCTACGGCTACAATGAAGTCCTTGTACTCATCCGTCTTTACTTCGATTATTCCGTCTAGGCGTGCCAGAAGTTTGTCGCGTAGTCTTGTGAGTTGTTCTGAGAATTTAGGTGGTAGTTCCTCTTCCACGGAGCTGAACTCATCCATGTCTTTTCTCGAGTAGCCGGTCTGCTCATATGCAAGACACTTTGCATATGTTTTGCTGAAGCGTGCTTCGGCAGCTGCTTCGATGGTTGGCCCAAGCATTTCGACAACTTTGAGGCTAACAGGATCCTTGGTTTGCTTTCGGAACGTATTGTAAAGTTTTACTGCATCAATTTCTCGTTTCTCTTTCAGTGCTTTCATGATGCGATCATATGATGCCTTTGCTTCCATCCAGTTCTTTTGTAGTTCAAGGATGCGTTGTTCCACTTCAGTATCATACCAGAGCTGAGCGTTGACGTAGCGGGAAGAGTACTCGGGTTTCACTTGTAGACGATGCATCATCACGCGGCGAAGAGCAGGGAGAACGTCTTCTTTGAGTTCAACGCGTGTTCTACCTTGGAAATATGCTTCGGCTTTGAGCATCTTGACAATGTGGTCAAGACTGCGTGTGAAGATTGGATGCTCAAGTTGCTTAACGATACAGTTTTCCTTGAATTCGCATTCTTGACATGGTAACTCAAAAGTCATCCAATGGGTGCTTAGGTCGTATTTGCACGAGCAGAACACGTTCGTAAAGAGCACTAGGCTGGAAAAGTTTTCCTCATCGAGTACGACGTGATCCACGTCCTCCCAGACTTTTGTCAGTTCTTCTGTGGTCATTAGTGAAGGTGTCTGCATTGCATATTCGACTAGGTCCTCGAGGTGTTTTCCTTCGCCATGCTTGAGTTTCAATAGTTTCAATTGGGCGCCCATGTCAAGCGCGGGAACTTGAATGTTCGCTCTAACTCGATCGATGAAGCCCCATTCAAGAGGCCCTGACACGTGCGGGTTCATATCGAGGAGGATTATGCCAGTTGCACGAGGAAGTGTTTTTCCATGCACCGTGATCGAGCGTTCAGCTAGGACGCTCAAAAGGCTGTTTAAAGAGCGATTTGACAATCTATTGACTTCATTGACAAGACTAAATTTGCTTGTGAGGACAGGTCGCGGCTTTGGTTCAAACATGATCGCCGTAACTTTCTCCGCACTAGGTGTCATCTTTTCTTCAGGGTGTTCACGATATTCAATAGCTACTTCATAGAGAAAGTCCTCTGCCCTCAAATCCTGAGTGCAATTCACGATTGCTAAAGCCTCCTTGTTGCCAGTTAAGTGATATGAAAGGATGCGGAGCACCGTGGTTTTCCCCGTTCCAGGTGCTCCGGTCAAAAGAATTGCAGAATCTCTGAGTAGGAATGCTGTGCCCATGTCTGTTACGAACTCGTTGGAGGGTGAGATGAAGTAGCCTTGGTTTGCGTGGTCGATTCCGAAGATTGAGTTCACAGTTTCACGGTACTTTTGCTGAAGAGCAGTGTCAATACTGGTCTTCTCTTCTTCTTTCAAATATCATGCCTCCTATTTGAGTGGTTAGCTCGGTAGCGTTAGGCCCTCTAGGATTTCGCGTATTCCTTCGCGAGCTTTCTTTGCTGGCTGCTTTTCCACTGCGAGGATTGTCTCGAATTCCTCTAGAATTGGTTTTGCCTGGGCGCCTATTGCTTTCGTGGCGTGAAGAGTTTCTACTACTATGCCTGCTGCTAAATCCCTGTTTTCTTTCAGTGACTGGTGCTTGTCATGTTTGTCGGAGAGAGTAGTGATGAGGTTGCCCATGACATCGAAGATAGGTTCGTATTTTTCATCATCTTGCGTTACTGCTAGTCCTTCGAGTGCTTCATTGTAAAGGCGGTGTAGTCTCTTCAGGTTGTTTGCAGTGACCATTTTTCCTTCGTGTAATCGCTGCATCAAAGCTTTCATGGATGCAAAGAAATCGTTGAGCTGATTGTTCATTTCCTCACGGTATGTTTGCATGACCGTATCTTTGGCTTGCGCGGTTATCCGGCGCCATTCGTCATTTGAGATGACATCGCTGACTACGCTGCTGCGTAACGAGAAGGGGATCATGAACATATTCACGCGGAATCTTTTCAGCAAGTACGCATGGTCTAATTCGGGTGCCTTTCGTGGCACGTTGTGTCGGCCATAGAAGTCAGTAATGGCTTTCTCAAGTTCTTCCCGTTGAGTGAAGAGGTGTTCAGCGAATTCCGCGTATTTTTTGTTCCATTCTTCAACGAGTTTTTCTAAACTCGTTTTGTGAAGTTTGAGAGGATACCGGATGAAGTTTAGGCGTCCTCGTACGACAGTTCTCAGGTGCTTTGATATTTCGCGGTCGAATTCGCTCTGGAGTTCTGCGAGTTTATCAGCCAAGTCTTCAGGTAATACTCGATAGATAACTGTCTCTCTTTCGTCAAGTGGTGCTGATCGCGTCATTGGCGCAGGGTTGGTGTAGGCAACGAACAGGACTTCATCGATCTTGATTTTTGGAAGCTTCGTAGACAGTTTAGGTATGGCTGACTCATCGGCGGGGGAAGCGTTTGCATCGGTCGTCAAAGGTGTTGGTTGCGTTTGTGCATCTGAAGTTGACGGAATGGCTTTCTGAGTATTCTCTGCTTGAGTGATGGTAGATGTATTCTGGTTGTTTCCATTTGCGATGCTATATGCATGGTTCAAGTCTTTCTTCACGACCCCGGCTTTTAACATCGCTTGGAGTTCCCTGCGGACGCTATTCTTGTTGCGCCCTATCTTCTCGGCAATTTGTGTAGGTGGAAGTGGCTGTGTTTGTTCTGCTAGGAGGGTGGTGATCTGTTGTCGGATGCTATTGTGATCGATGACTTGGAGCGATTGGAGCTCACGCTGAGTTGAATCTGTTTCCAATCGTTTCACCTCCTCAAAGAGTAGTGGATGCTTGATTGGCCTGTTGTGCAGCATATTCGAATGTTCTAATGAGGTGCATGGTTTTCGGGCAGATGGAACATTTCGGAGACAGATTGCAGATGTTCAGCACTGCAACATGTCCGCTAGGACACTGGAATTCTCCTTTCGTCATTGTTTACTCCCTCCATCGATCTCGTTCTTTCTTCGCTTTGAGGTAAAGCCATCTGTTAACGACGTTTCTGATGTGGTTAGCTGAGCAGGGCTCGAGAAGTTACATGCGCCATCAGGGAACACTTCGTCCACGTTTTCTCCGCAGTTGGAGCATTTGATTGACATGTCATCTCCCTCGCTCTGGTGATCATAGGTTCCAGTCTTCGGGTCGAAGTCGTAGATTTCATGGGGGTTTTCAATCACACGATAGAGCGGTTGTCCACAGCCAGGGCACGTGGGGGGAGCAATCGTAGCTTGTGGAACTGGCGCTTTTATCTGCGGCTGAGTAGCAGGCGCACTGTGTTTTTCATTTGCGATGCTATATGCATGTTTCATGTCTTTCTTCGCGAACCCGTCCTTTAGCATCCTTTGGAGTTCTCTTCGCACCGTGTTCTCGTTGAGCCCCGTTGTTATTGCAATCTGCCGGGGGGTCATCGGCTGTGTTTGTTGGGATAGGAATTTCTCGAGTTTCTGGCGTACGCTGCCAAGTGTATCCACGAGATCAGGAAATGCCGATGGCTCTCGCTGAATCGATGCATTCTCCAAAACAATTCACCTCCGTTACAACCTATGTGAAGAGCTAGCCTGTCTCTATCTCACAGGCAACCATGTGGTAGATGTCGCTGCCCTCGCTTTTCTTGACCATTCTGACGCCACCAATGATCTGACAGGCCAGTTCGGCGAAGTCAAGGGTGATGCTTCCGGCAATGAAGGTGTACCCGCGTGAGAAGGCTTCCGGATCATCCGTAAGCGAGACATCCACGCAAGGGCCGAATCCTTCAGCGTTCACGACGCCAGCGCGAGTTGACCAAGGGCCTTTGAGAATCACTTCTTCGCCGGCGGTAGTGCGTATGTTGAAGTGCCGACCGTCGAATCCATGCGCGTTTTCCGGTCCATGCCAACAGAAGTGCATTGCAATGCCATCTTTCTCCGCGTACCAGATGTCATGTCGTTGTTCGAAACTGAATTCGCCAAGCTCGGGAATTCGGGGTACAAGAACCTGCAGTCTCGCATGATCAGCAGGGTGAGGTGTGTGGGGGTTGAGTTTAGCATTCAGGGGGATTTGCCCATCTTTTGAGGGTATCTCAAGTTTCAGCATGGGACTCACTCTCCCGGTTGAGTGCGGAATCAAGTGCGAGTGCTCTATCCAGATGCTCTTGTGCTTCCTCTGTTCTGTAGGTGCTCTTGATGGCGTGTAGGAGCAGCAGGCGAACTTGTGGTGTCTTAATGGTGGATGAGCCGATGTATGCGATTGTGGCTCTTTCAGAGTCAGACACGCTTGGATATGTTCCCACGATTTCCTTCAGCTCGAGGCCAGTTCTTTCGTGGAAGTTCTTTTCATCCGGGTGTCTAGCGATTGTGTACTGTTTACCTTTAGCAGTGAGATACGTTAGCAGCTCGAAAGCTTCGTCTCCTTGGCTCGCTACCATGGCATCGGCGTCAGGAGATGTGTACAGCTTGAGTATCTCGGTCTTGTCTGTGATGTAAACAACGATCTCTCCTTGGGTGTTTGCGATTTCATCGAACGTGAGATGGCCGTGCTTTGTGGGCACGGTCTTCTCCTTCATGGACTTCATGAATGCGGCAAGGGGCTGCCCGCCCCGTAGGCATTTGTGATCTTTGGTTACCCCGTATTTTGATTCGACAAGACCCAAGTTTTCAATGTGTTTCCTCAAGTCGCTTGGAATGCGAAGCACGTCAGCTGGAATACTGTTTGTCTTGAATCGTTTCGGCTCCACTCTTCCGCGTTCGAATCGCTTGTGAACAGGCCAATCGACTGGTCGCGCTTTGGTCTTGTTGATCTCAGGTAGACCACAGATTGTTCGCCAGTTCCGGCCCAGTTTGCGCTTGACTCTCTCAGCTTCGCCTGGAGCATCGAGGTTGACGTTTCCGCCTGCTTCCTTCAACATGCGCAGAAGAACATTAACTCCAGGGAATCCTCTTTCGTTGTCCCAGCTATTGTGCCGTGGCGGAACGTATGTGAAGACTTCCGCGTCCTTGTGTTGCGTTCGCAGTATCGCCTTGACTACGCCCATCTTTTTGGCGAGGATGATTTCACGTCCATCTTCTCGTCGGGGCATTTGGTGATAGAACAGGTGCTTGCTCCTAGCAACCAGACGTCGGAGTCGGATCTGTGTGTATAGCGTGGTCTTTCGGCAGCGTCGGTGCCAGCTTTGCCACCTCTGCTCCTTCTCCGTAGCTTCCTCATCATCACCAGGCAAAATGACCTCGATTGACAGAAGATATGCCAATTCCCGTGTTCGTTCATCTAGCCATTTGTCTGAGCCGTCGAGGTTGACGTAGATGCCTTTCCAACGTACGCGGCGATAGTCCTCGAGTGAGGCTATGTTCAGCTCTGTTAGTTTCTTCTGCAGGAAGGACTGTAGTTCTTCGATAATGGGCTTGAGTGCGTTTTCAAGGAATCTGTCGCGGTCTGGTGCCGGTGGGTACTTTCGTTCGTTCTTGATGTTGAGTACCCAAGAAGTGAACGGCAGTTCAAGAGAGGTGGCTTCTGGCGCTTCGATAGGCACGTCAAGGAGAAGGACTTCCCTATCTTCTTCGTTTCCAAACAGGTGCGCATGCTGATCGTCTCCTCCTATCGCCCCGTAGAAGTAATAGTCCGGATTATCAAACTCAACGGCGTAGAGTATGCGGTCGCCACTGTTGCAGGCTTCTGCTGCGGCTTGTCTTAGTCGTTCCTTGATCGTGCCGTCTAGACGTTTTCGCCCTTTCTCCAGAACGGTGTGTTTGAAATTCCAAGTGGGGTTAGTTACCTCGATTAGGTCGTTTGTGATTGTGAGGTATGTTTCGACGTCTGAATACTTGCTATTCCTCTCAACCCACTCTACGAGGGTGGGTAAATGGATGTCTTTCTTTAGGTCAAGCTGAATTCTGGTGCCGGGTTCTTGTATGGTTACTTCTGAGTCAGGTAACAGGCTGAATGATCCTGCGTCTTTTGCGGTGACTCCGTAGCGTTCACCTGTCTCTCGAGCGTACGTCTCCAGTCTCATCGAGTCAGCTAGAGTCCATATGGCAAAGAATCCCCAGCCAAACTGTCCAATCTGGTTCTCATCATTGTTAGTGGTACGCCCCATCCATCTTAGAACATCAGCGAACACTTGAGCGGTGATTCCGAGACTGTCGTAGCCTTGGATAGTCAGCAGCCGATGTTCTGTATCAACTGTGACTTCAATTCTTGGGTTTGCATCGAATTTCTGATGTGCCGTGCGAGCTGCGCGACGTTCGTTCGAGTACACTTCTCGGAAGCCTGCTTGAGGAGACTTGTAAAGCCCAGTAGCAATCTGGTGTGCGACCGCGGAATCCTTCAAGCGAACTTTAATGACATCGGGAAGTTTGCTGGAGCAAGTAAGTAGATCGGAATCGAGTTTCAACGGGGTTTCTTTCTTCACAGAGGGCACGTAGAATGTGGTCTGTGTCGTCTGTTCGGTCATGAGAAATCATCTCCTATTTCAGGTAAGATATTGCGTCACTCGCAGAGTTTCGGAACGAAGATTCGTTGGGTTATGCACCAACCGTTCTTGCAGTAAGGACTGTTTTCATGCTTCACTCTCATTCCCTTCTGCCTTCAAAGCGTCAACAGGGCGTAGGTGGTGTGAAGACGAGTGCTTTCGCGACTTTCTTAGCATCCTCCGAGCTTGCGTATTCTGCTATGAACATTCCGTTCTTGTGGAATCTGATTGCGATAAGTCCGATGCCACCGTTGTCGATCACGATTTTTCTGAAGATCCCGCTTGAGCCTCTTCGGCTCGCTAGAATTTCTGGGATACAACTGCCGACTGTTGCCGGGTCTGCTTGCGTCAGAGTGACCGTGCTGAGTTTGTCCAATGCTTGCACTTGATGTACTATTTTGCAGTCGACCGAGGGGTAGTCTCCTATGAGGCGAATGTAGGCTCTTAGTTTCAATCGTTTTCCATCAAGAATTTGCTCGGGCTTGTTGGCGGGTCTGTGTTCATATGACCCCTTTTCCGGATCGGTTACATAGGGGAGGAGTTCTCTGGCGTCTTTTCGGAGCTCGGATAATGAAAATGTTGTGCGCTGGTCGATCAGTTCCCTCAATTTTGAGGCCATGATGCACGCATCAAAGTGTGTGTCATTGAATGCATCCATGAGTTTAGGAATTTTCTCTTCATGAGATGATAGGTCAAGGTTGGGAAGGTGTTTCACTCGTACTCGATTCATGTATTGATGGACTATGCGTTTTTTCAGTTCTTGTAGAGCTGTAACGCAGCTCCGGTGGAACTCTTCGGCGCCAGAATAGTCGAATCTGTCATCGGTCTCCCTGAGCTTTTTCCCTAGAGTGTCTGCGAGCTTCTTGGAAGAGAATATGTTCCTGCGAATTCTCTCAAAGGTCTGGTTGAGTTCTAGACAATTTGGTTGCACATCAAGGCCATCGTCTATTGCGGGTAGTCCGAGGTGTTTCGAAGCCATGGCTCTGACTGCTAGATTTTGGTCTTCCGCGAGTTCTTTCAGGGTTTCTTTCGTTGTGCGGGGTTGCATGGCAACGCCATAGCGTATCTTCCAGCTGGGGTGTTTAGACAAGGAGGCTAGAAGATGTTCATCCATATTCCGATGTTTCGTTGCAGACAATATGACGTTTTCACTTGGGGTTGTTTCCAGATCTCCTTTAGCGCTTCTCCTCTGCGAGATCTCTGAAGCATATTCGGTAGTTCTGCTGTCGGTGATTTTCTTCAAGGCAATAAGTGGAGTATGTTCATTCTCAAGGAGCATTCGTACTGCATCATCGTCATAGTCGTCAGATACCTTTTCGCTCAGTACAGTTAGGATGGCTTCATCGTCGCTCGTAGCCGCGAGTCGTCGTCGCTCCGTGTAACTTGCAGCTTCAACTTTAGCGGCTGCCTCTGCGAAGACAGGGCCAAGTTTACGAGTGCTTTCGTCGCTAATATTTATCAATGATAGATCACCTCTCACTGTAGCATTCAGCGCGGAGTCCAGAGGTTCGCTGCGCTCCAATCCGACAGAGGGTTCATCAGTGAATCATCGTTCAGCAGAAAGAACGGTTTTCTTTTTCCGTGGTCTGTGAAGATGGTTAGTTGTACAAGTGCGGCCCTGTATAGCGTCCGATCAATTTCCACGCCGTATAGTTGCACGCCTGAAGGTACCGCTTTGAGTGCCGCTATTAGGAAGACTCCTGATCCTACGCATGGATCCAAAATCTTCTGCCCAGCACTAGCGCCCTGACATGTCATGGCAACTATCATGTCTGCGACATTCATTGGAGTAAGACGCTGTCCTAGTGCTCCGTTACTTATCTCAAGGGTGGTGAAGAGATGGCCGAGGTGGTCATCCAGCACGCTCGCAAATCGGCCGATGTCAAATGTGGCGTCGAGTTGCTGAATGATGGCTGGGTCTAACCCGCAACCGTCAGGATTTATCCCCAACTTCGTGCCGATGAAATTGATGAGTTCTCCGTAGGCGGTTCGTGTATCATTTCTTCCGTGCTGTCTACAGATTTCGATGGAGTCCGAGAGCATCTTGGCAACATCAGCAGTCTGACTGATCGTTCGCCTTATCTTTCCTCGTCTAGCCAATTATATTCCCCCTACTGGAAGTAATGCAGTGCTTGGTTGGTGGGAACTGAAGCGCGTTCGATGCTTCCCAAGACTTCGCTTCTCTTTCCGGTCTTTGCAGCGACAATGAGCGCAAGCTTCGCAACCGTCGTGAAGTGGATCGCGTAGGCGTGTCCGGCTTCCGGGATGCGAATTACTACGTAATTCTCCTCATCTTCTGAATCCGTTGGCTTTAGAAAGTCAACCTTTCCTGAGAACATCATTGGATTCAAAGCAGCAGCGATAACGAGAAGAACCTCAGGATTATTCTTGGCCGCTTCTTTGCGAAGTCGTTTTTCGGTCAAAACTAGAGCCCGTCCCGTATCGGTCTTCAATGACATTTCTATTACCTCTCTTTTTTCACGGAGACGTTTTCAGCAGAAATCGTCCGTCATGGTGAATGCAAATAGACGAATTGCAGTTGCAGCATGTCCGCCAGTGCATGTGCGAGTCTCTTTGAGCATTCCTCGTCAACATCATCGTTCGTGGTAAGATAGAATGACTTGACGGGGTCGCCGACGATGCCCATCCCGAAATTGACGCCCCACATCGTCAACATGTTCTGAGCCCATAACGCAAAGCCGAGCAGGTCAGGAATTGATGTGTTCTTTCTCGTATCCGCCGCGACTTTCAGTAGTTCCTTGAGTTGGCGTTGTTTTGTTTTGTTCTTCTTTTCATCGTTGTCTGTGAAGAAGTGTTTGTGGCGGTCTAACCATTCTTCAAATGCGTTGACTGCGTGGTCCCGTATCTCCGATAGGGATAATGTAGCCATTGACGTATCATCTCCTACGTACGTTTAATGTTCTATCTCTAGCTGTGCTTCAAAGCCATATGATCGCAATTGTGCTTCATGTTCCTGCAAATGCCGGACGGCTTCGTCGTTGTTGTCATGTTGACAAAGAGTACAGAGCACCTTGCCGTTTGCATTCTTCATTACTACTCGATAATTCGACATGACATTAGACTCCCTCGTCTACAGCTACGACTGAGCAGCGCAACTTACCGCTTGCGAGCGCATTGCTCCGTCAGTCCTCTTCATGAGCAGTGGGGAGTAGTGCGTCGATAGTATTCCTTGCATGTTTCTCGATGTTGGTGATGTAATCATAAGCATCTTTGAGAGGTTTCATGTCTGATTCGGGGCCAAACCATTCTTCAATTTCTACACCATTTTTGTACAGCACGTTGATTCTCGCTTTGCCTGCGCGTATGACTCGGAGTATTTCATCACGCCATGCCTTTCTAAGGCGGTCTCTTCCTTCTGCTTCACTCCATTGTTCTCGACCGTAGAGGGCTACGTTGTCGTTAGGGTTGTACCAGATTTTGAATACCATGTCGGGCGGCGCATAGATCCGAATGGTGAGTTCTCCCCTCATTTTCTGGACTTTGGCGCGGATTCTATCAAGCTGCCAAGGTTGCATAGGGACGACTGTCTGATTTGATTCCATGCGAAATCACCTTTTCTTTGAGAATGAAAGTGCTCAGTCGGAGAGTAGGCTACGTATCAGCTGACTGTACACTTGGCTGCATTTTGAAAAGATTCTAACCGTTCCACCTATCAGAACAACGGCAGCCGTTTCAGTTTCTCTAAGCAATTTGACCTTGATGTCTTGCATCTTCCCGCCTCCTATGTTGTGTTTTTCTCCTTATCAGCCAGTTGCTTCGCCTCAATAACTAACGGGACCAGATGTTCAAGTCCCTCTACGTCTCCGTCGCGGTACTGCATTGTGTAAATGGCGCCTATGTTATGGAGAAGAAGTTTCTTTTTCTTTGGCTCTAGGATGTCCGCAATTGCTCTGAAGATCTCGACTGCGTGTTCGCAGTGGCCTATCTTGATGAGGGCCTCTTGGAAGCGGGCCCTATTCTTCTCTCGGTCCAATTCTCTGGCAAGCCGCTTGATGACTGTCTTATCAGTTGCGAGACGTGAGTAAACTACAGGGTCATCTATCTTGTCAACAATTCTTTCCGCTTGGGCCATGGCGTGAGAAAGAAGCGGGTCCTCTTTATTGATCAGGTCTCCGTCAAGGCATAGGCTATTCAGTAGCTTGCAGGGTTTTCCGTCATGGTGATAGAATATTGGCACT
>Ga0315280_10003956_pt1 | contig 22282 bp, 30 predicted proteins | sample YL17G06_40_MG_FD_203697 | JGI IMG/M metagenome (GOLD analysis project Ga0315280, IMG submission 203697) | Sediment microbial communities from Yellowstone Lake, YNP, Wyoming, USA - YL17G06_40 | ecosystem: Environmental > Aquatic > Freshwater > Lake > Sediment | place: USA: Wyoming | collected...
CTCTCCTAGGTATGTTTCAGCATCTTTTTTTATCTTCTTTATCATGAGAGCAGAAATCTCTTGAGAGGTGTACTTGTGACCATCTATTTCTACAGCGTAGTCTGTGCCAATTCTTCTCTTGATCCATCTTATCGTCCTGTCAGGACGAATGTAAGCATATGCCTGCGCATTTTTCCCGATGATTATTTCGCCATCTTCTCTAAACGCTACGACAGAGGGAAACATTTTTCCATATGGGGTCGCTCCTTCAGGTGCCGGAACAAGCTTTACCTTACCGTCTTTTAGCACAGCTGCAGCAGAGTTAGTAGTTCCAAGGTCTATTCCTATTGTTCGGCCCATTCCAATCTGCCATCCCGGAAGATAGATCAGCTAACCTTTCTCTTGTATAAGGAGAGTTTCTTCAACCTTGGATTTCTCGAGAGAGCAGAGATAATGCTCGCAGTACTTTATTAGCAATTCGTGTGCGTTCTTGATCTTCTTAAATTTCTCTTCAGCAAGGGGGTCGTCTGGATGGAGGTCTGGGTGACACTCGCGCGCAAGTAGATTGTATGCTGAGTTTACTTCGGATATGCTTATTTCCTGACCAAGATCCAAGATTCTTTGTGCTTCTTCTATAGCCTTGAAATCTATCCTTTTCATTTCAATGTTTGTGAAATTGTATGGCGGCAAAGGACTGATGCTTTTGAATTCAAGTTTCCCCTTGTACTTTCTTTCCAATTCCTCTAATCTAGCATTGAATTCTTGTTCTCGTCTCTTGTCGACCAAAAAAGAAGCGTTCATTAGGGTGTCTTGATCAAGGATTTTGCTTTCTTTAAACCCATCCGCCAAATTTTTTAAAACGCTTGCGCGCGCGCGCACATTTAAAGCGATTTCTATATTCTCCATGTATTCATTTTTTTTCTTGTCTAGGGCTGACTTAACTTTCCTTCCAAGCTCAATTCTTAGTGACTGGTTGTTGCTCTCCTTTACTTCTCTGCTTAATGTTCGTATTTCTTCATTTTCCTCTAGAATGGATGCTAGGATTGCTTTGTCCCATGAAATCTTAACGTTGATCTGAACCTTGTGGTCGATGTTTTTCAAGATGTGTTGGAATTTCTTTCGAGCTCGCTTCAAAACGTCTCTTATCTCTGTCTCATCTTTGGCAACGACACCGAAACCAATCGGGATTACTGTGTGAGTCTCCATGATTTTCTGCAATGCCTTTTCGTGAACCCCAGCTTCTTCTATGTCAATCTTGAAACTTTCAGGGACATCACTGACTGCGGTGCCGATATCTTCGTATCGAACTACACATACCTCGCTGTTGTCGATACCAATGCACCCGAAGCTCTTATCATTTGCTGATCCTACAATTCCATAGACATACTTTCTTGTTTTATCCATACTTTTCTTCACCTCATTTCATTTTTATGATCTTTATTGCGATTGAGTGAGGCGAGCAAGGCGTTTCCAATTGCTTCTTTGAACTCTCCAATGTTTGAAGCATAGATGCGGCCTACTTCGCCACTCGTGAACTGAAGATAAAGTTCATCACGCTCTGTTTTGAAGTGAGTTTCCTTTTGCACCGTAAGTCCCTCTATCTTGTCTAGAGGTGCTTCAAAAATGATTTCGCCGGGCTCTTTTCTCCAGAGGAAGAGTCTATTGTTCGTAAGATACCAGATGCCTGGCTTCCACGTGTTCGCGATGCCTTGGTTACTCCAGACTGATCCAAAGGCTTTGGTTATTATTTCCTCATCCATGGCTAGCGGCACTGCCACTTTTTTCGCGTATTCTTTCTCATACCATTCTCTTGTGCGCTTGTCCCACGCTTCCATCATCCCATATTCAAGCATAGTCTCTATACCTGCGATTGCCGCCTTCAAGTTCACTCCTAACAGTGGAACACCCGCAACAGATACGATTAGGTCTGCGTTCAGGACTAGCCCCTTGTCTAACAGTTTCTGCAGAATGTCGTTGATGTCACATTCTTGGCGGCTAGGTCTCATTCTCAGACTTCCTCAAGCTTGACAAAACTAAATGGTGCCCATGGCCCAGTGAAGTGAACTGCATAACCTTCTTGACTTATTTTACCGAGCGCTTGGCCGAGACTTCTGACGTTATCCTTGTGGACTAGGCAGGAAAACGCTGCGATTAGTTTCTTGTCTTTATAGTTCTCTGGTAAATGTGAGATTTTTCTCTCAATTTCCATTTCTTCAACGTGTTCTTTTATCTGGGAAGCGAACTCTTCAACGAGCTTGGCTCGCATTGCATTACAAGCATCATTGAATCCTAGCTCAAACTTTCGACGAAAAAGGTATCCAGCTCGTTCAGGCATCTTTCCTATTTTCTCCTTCAGTTCCCTTAGAGCTTGATCTTCAACTAAGATTTTTTCCACTAACTTGTCTTGGTCAGAAAAGATCTGAACCACATATTCTGCCCTTTGGCTGAGCCTTTCGAGTTCATTCTTGAATTTTTCATAGCCCTCTCTTAGCCAATCTTTGATGGTGGTGTCACCACCTTTGACAATGGCGTCAAAAGAAAAGGGCACCACTGTGCCAAAATGTTCTGTAGCTCCATCGACTACATCGTTGTGACTTAGGATCCACCCCATGACTTTGTTTGCGTCCCTTGACTGATATGGCTGGCTTTGACAAGCATGCACTACTGCTGCAATATCTTTGTAGGGAACTGTGTAGACTTCGGCTCTCTCTATTCCTATGTTACCGAGACTTTTTTTGGCAACATTGTTGACGACACAGTATACATATCTTCCCTCTCCAAGCTCAGTTTCTCCAATGACCTTCATTTCTTTCATGCTTTTTTCATCTCCTTTTCCCACCTTTCTGGGTTTAGAAATACGTCAGCTACTTCAGAAAGACCATCAATTACAGAATCTACGACATCTTGAATGTCATTCTCTTTCTTTATATGCTTCAACGCCTCGTCAATATCTGCTAGCGCCTCACTAAGCCTTGCTTCTTCTTCAGCAGTTAATCTACCGCTCTCAATTCGCCTTATGGCTTGCCTCACAAGTGCTTCTTCTATTATTTCAACCAAAGCAACTACGAGCCCTAACAAACCTTGTTTGAGGTTGCCTTCATCAACCTTGATTACCATATCTTCTCACCGCTTTTCTTCAGCACGACTTCTAAAATGCCGTTGTTAACTGTCTTTTTCACATTCCCTTCAACAGCGCTTGTAAGCAAGACTTCTTGATAATACTTTTTTCCAGCTATTATGAGAAAATTATCTTTAACTTCAACTTTAACGTCTTCTTCTTGCAAGGGTATTGAAGCAACTACCCTTAAAGTATCCTTTTCGTCGTGGAAGTCAAGTAATTTACCGTTGGGTACATCATCTACTAGTTTTTTGTTCAACCACCACGAAAAGGTGATTTTTTCACCGGTTAATGGATCAAGTTTGGATTGCTCAAAAATGATGAGAGGCTGCCCCATAATCTCTTGAACCTTTGGATTAATGACCTCCCTTATTTTGACTAACACTTCCATATCGGAAGAGGCATTGATGAGATCAGCCAGTTTTCTGATCCCTGCGTGTCTCTCCTTTAGAAGGTAAATTAGGATCTGGACGCTTTTCTCATCTAACGTATTCATGACTTGATTCATATTCACTGGGTCTAAGTGTGAACTTGATGGTTTCCAAGTCATTTTTGTCGCCTCAGTTGGCTAGAGCTACAATTAGTGATCTTTACTTTCACCAATGCTTCTTCTCTCATCTTGGCGCTTGCGCTTTTCCATCCGCACCAAGGACACTGATCATTGAGGAGTTGATCTGTCTCCACAATTTTGCTGCATTGTGGGCATTGTTCCTTATCTTTCGTAGCTTCTTTCCACGCTTTTGTCTCGTAGTTTGTGCCAGATGGAAACTCTAAACCATATTTTGCTGCAGTCTCAAAAGAGGCTAAGGCGGCTCTTATTTTGATTCCAAGTAGTTCAACGCCGGCAACGGAAACAGCGATATCAGCGTTGATCACTAATCCTTTGTCTAGAATCCTGCCTATGGCATCTGCTAAGCCTTCTGAAGAACCTTCCTTCTGAGGTGTTAATGTTGTCATCTCTTCTTCCTCGACGAACCTAAGGTTACCATACTAACAGAGGCTTCCATATCTCTTGAGATTCTATGATCTGGATTAGCGCGAGAGCGTTTTTCTACTCGTCTTAAGGTGCACAATAGCGTTAACCTCGGTTTCTACGTTGTGTGAATTGAATGTACATAAGCAATATTCAAAAACCCGATACGAAAGTTGTTTCAAAAATTGATAACCTCTTGACAAGTTGCTTCCTTCGTTGCTATTTATTCAAAAAAGGTGACAATAACAAGTTCAATGCCTTTGCTCGTATGATAAGCCTTCATTTCTACATTTTTTATCGCTTGGTTTAGAAAAAGTTTCAGTTTTCTTTGCATCCGTTGCGAGCATATACTAAAATTTGCTCGTATAGGAGAGGGCTTGGTTTAGCATCTTCTAAGACGTTTTTATTATTCTATTCTGATATTATCTTCTTTTTGAGGTCTTTTCTATTCTTAAGATTGCTTATCTTTAGTTGCTGGTTCAATTCCCTGTTTTTGTTCTCGTATTCCTCTTTTGTCATTTCACCCAGTTCGAAGAGCAATCTGTTCTCTTTTATTTTGTCGTTAATTTTTCGTTGAATCTCCTCGTGTCTTGCATCCTCAACGTAATTTGTGATTGTTTCCAGTAGCCAGAGTGTATCAAACGGCGGTATAGATATGCCGAGTGTTCGAAGTAAAATGTCATCTATTAGAAAGGGCATTTGTTCACCTATTTTTTGTTGATTTCAACGCCTTGGGTTCCGATTTTTATGTAAACGAAATTGTGTGGGGGCCAAGGGCCGCTATAAAGAAGTTTCAGCATGGGGTATTTTTCCTGCAGTCCTGCCACTTTATCTGAAAATGCATCAATATCTCCTTTGTTGACCAGAAAAGACGCGTTTAGAACCAGTCTGTTGGTGAATAAGTTGCCTGTGGTTGATTGTTTTGCTATGGTGTTTAGTGTCCCTAGGATGTCTGACGTGTATTCCTTTCTTTTTTCTGGGTCAGTAAAGCCGCTGTCTGAGTTTAGAATCGCCTTCACTCCTAGCTCAACCATGTTATCAACTAGCTTTAGACATTTTCTAGTTGGGTCATAAGACTTTGTCAATAAGTGTTTCAGTATTCTTTCGTTTTTTATCGTCGTTCCAAATTCCACTGGTATAACTGTGTATCTCTCCATTGTCTGTCTTAAGATTTCTATGTGTCTCCGTGTATTGTCTTCGGTAATCTCATAATCCTTCATAGGCGAATCGCCAACTACGGCTGCGATGTCTCTATAAGGAATCGTGTAGACTTCATCGCTGTTCATTCCTATTTGCCCAAAACTTTTTTCTTCGCTGCACAGTATTACACCATAGAAATATTTTCCCTGTTCTTTTCCTCTCTCCTCTTTTTCCTCAGACTTTTTCGCAAGCTCTCTACATTCTTCGCTTGTCACTTCAATCTGTCTCCTTGACGATTTGTTCCTCCTGTAGGTAGTTGGTCAGTAGCTTGCGGACTTGAATGCGTTCCTCAATTATGTTTTTTATTTTTAGTTTTGCGTCCCTTGCAGGGGCATACGTTTTTGCTTTGCCATTCTTGTCAGAAGTCAACAAACCTTTATCTTTTAATAACTGAAGAAGAGGATAAATGGTTCCTGGGCTAAGCAGCACATTGAATTCCAGATGTATAGTTCCTATTAATTCAGTCCCGCACATAGGTTTCTTTTGTACAAGAGCAAGAATTATGGTCTCAAGATTATCTTTCACCATCTTTTCGACGGAGTCATATGATAACCTAGATTTGTCAATGAAGTTTCCAGACAACATTGTTATGTCGTTTGTTGTTAGTTGAAGATGATTGTGGTACACTGCAAATTGCCTAATTGTGTCGGGATCAAGCTTAGTAACGTCGTATGTGCACAAACAACGGATAGGCTGTTTCTTGCCCAGTTCGTTTATGTAGTGTTCCCTTTCTTTAATTTCTTGGTCTTTTTGGTCAAGCATTGATCCAGCGTCTATGATTATGCGTAGCTTGCAGTTTCCCTTGTTTTCAAGATCTCTAAGTTCTTCTGGTTTGATGATTCCTAACTCAACATTCATGGACTTGAACTCTTTGATAAGTGATGTGGGATCGCCTCTAGTTACGTATACTGCCCTTTCATCTTTTCTCATAAAAACCAAAAAGGCTCTTTGAATTTCGTATTTATCCACTTTTGACGTGTATAGATGGAGGGTATGGTCTAAACTTTCAAGACTTATATTGGACTGTGGCTGCAATTTGACCGATTCCATATCCTCTCATCTTAACAATAACAATTGTGTGATCCAGAATAGTTACCTGTATCTCTCTGCTTTTCTGTTGAACTTAGCTGTTCTTGTGCTCCATTTCGCCTTCCATGCTAAGTCTTTAGCTACCCTTTTTCTCTCTAGTAAGTCCACGGTTCTTATCGTTTCAATTACTATTTCGGAGTTTCCTTTAGAATGTTGCGTGGCGTGATCCTTTTGAAGTCTCATACTTCCCTCTATTCTCCGTCTTGATTCCAGGTCACGGGGGGATTTTGCTCTCAGCAAGTTGAAGTAGGTATTTAGACTTCTCTGCCACCAGTTTCCTCTTCCCATAATTGCATCCCTTAACTAGTTTCTGTCTGGGTTTCAGAGGACGATATTATGTCACATCGTCTTCTAATGACCTTCTGTGTCCAGCCGATTAACGCGCCGTTCTTGTTGAGTCTAATCTCGTATCTTCCCAGAAGATCCATTGAGTCTGGTATGGACTTTCTCTCCAACGCTTCAACAGTTATTCTCCATTCTCCCTCTAGTTCTTCGACACTTAAGATGGCTTCTGGCTCTTTCCGTAGGTACTTCTTTGCAATGGCAAATGCCAGATCGGTGACCTCTTCTATTGACACGCTAGGTTTATCTCTATTCTGAGCCGTGTCGTTACGTGCTTTCATTCTGAGAATCTCCATAGGTTTCTTTGATTACGGTCTGTATGAGGTCACCTTTTTTCAATAGTTCTCTTTGGTCGCCTATTTTTGTTGCAAGAACATCCATGTATATTTGTTCAATATTTTCTTTTGAGCGGTTGCGGCCCAATGCTTTCAGTCCTTGGCAGACCATTATTTCTGCTCTAGTACCTGGTTTATAGGGGTCTGGCATCTTTTCTCTGATTGTTCTAACAACTTTTACTACTTTTTCTACTGCACCAAGTGGCAAGTGAGTGTGAGCTTGAGCAATCTTTAATTCTGTATCATAGTCGTAGTAGCCCATGTAGATGTTTATCATCCTGTCAAGCAAGGCGTCCTGAGGTTTGTGTATTCCTGCGTATTCTATGGAGTTGCTTGTTAAGATTATCGTGAAGTCTGGATGAACCTTGATGTATCTTTCATCTCCGAACATTGTTGGGAGTTCTAGTATTTTTTCTTCTAGCACAGAGAGAAGGATGTTGTTAGCCTCCGGTTTGGATCTGGAAAACTCGTTGTAGACCAGTGTGTAGCCGTATTTACACGCTAGGGTCAAGGGGTTATCTACCCATGAGAATTTAGTCCTATCTCTCGCTATCATGACGTTGTGAACATATTTGTCTCTTACACTTTCGGCTTCCATTTCGGAGTATCCTCCGATCAAATTTGTTGTTGTCATTTGTTCGTCACCGTTGATCCACACAGTCGGCCTTCCCAACTCCCTTGCGACTTCCATCGCTAGCGTTGTTTTTCCACAACCTGTTGGTCCTACAATGTGAATGGGGCATTCTGCATTAACCCAAAGTTTAACTCTGTCTTTCAACTTCTTAACATGCTCTGTTTCAACAAAATTTTCAACAGTCGGCGTTAGAAATTCTGTTTCTACACTTCCGATCAATAGTTCTACCGCATATTCTTCGCTTTTCTGTTTTGAAAGTCTTTCTTCTGTTGTCTCATGAATTCTCTTTCCTCTAACTTCTCTTTTATGTACGGGTGTGTATTTCATCTTTCAGAACCACACTCTTTTTTGAAGAAGAGTTGGAGGTATGTTTACTTAAGCAATATTCAAGAGATTGATACGAATTTTGTGTCAGAAATCGTAAACCTCTAGAACACAAACAAATGATAGCTAGAGCTTTAAGATTGAAGACGCATTTAATGCAGAAATCCAAACCAAAATTATCAGTATATCAAATATTGGAACTGAGAAATAGAAAGGATATGTCCTTTTGCAGACAGTTATTCTTCCTCTTCTTTTTTAACGACATCTCTTACCCATAAGGCGCGAATCGCTTGTGGACGCATGGCGATAGATAAGTGTTGCAGTTTTCCCATGACTTTCATATACCACTTTTGCTTTCTTTCTCTTTCTTGAGCGCGCAATTGGGTTTTTGGTCTCATAATGGTGATTTTTACCACCTCCAAATCAAGTCTGATATTAGTGTGACAAATTGAAAAAAAAGGAGGTATGTATTTACCCGTAGAAGTTCTTTACGTACCCTGCGTTTTCTTTTATCTTATCTTCGATACTTGACCGCATGGCTTCTATGCCTGTTTGTATTTCTCGTGCGCCAGAATAGATAGCTGCGGCAGCCTTTTTGTTTTCCTTTGACTGTGCAAGGATAGAGTTATTGAAGTCTCCAACACTTGCATGAAAGTCAGCGATAGCATCAGTGTATTTATCAATCTGCTTGTTTATGCTTGCTTCCATAGCCCGTATACCAGCTTGAATTTCAGCGACGCCTTCTTCAATAGTCCCTCTTTTGATTTGAGTTGCTTCTATTTCTCTTTGGATTGCCTCGATTTTGCCTCTAACTGTTGAAAGAGGGTTCTCTTTTGGCTTTTTCACTGGCATGGCGGCCCTTTGACTGTGCTTTTTCACAGGTGCCGTTTTTGCAGTCTTAGCGACCGCTTGCACATGCTTTGCCGCTTTTCCTTCTTCTTTTTTAGACATTTTTTTCCTCTCCTATATAGGGCCGCTTGCTGTCATTGGTCTTATGCGGTAGCAGGTACTCCGATGGCTGCTTGTTCTATCTTCGTGATCTCTTCGGCGTAGTGTAGGAAAGTGTCTACTGAGGCAACTACCACTCTAGCCTCTATGGTCAAGAGTTCGATGCCGACTGGTGAGACTCTAGCCCACAGGTCAACTACGATTCCTTTGTCCAGCACTCTATCAAGAACTTCAGCCAAACTCGTTGAGTTAGGAGTTTGTCCAACCATTTTTTTCACCTTTTTTTGTTTTACGACGACTTAAGTAGTGAATATTGCTATTTAAGATATATTCAATGGAATGTAACTGGCTTCGTATCGAAGGTCGATATTTGCTGACCAAATTACAGTTTACATCATACTTCAAATCCGAGCAAAATCTGTTCGCACCTTTCGACACATTTGACACATCAGAAGGATATTGCCAACTTCGATAATTAGTGGTTTTGGGAATATGGGTTTTATCACAAAAATGAGTTGTTCAAAATGGTGAGCGAACAATGGACAAACGATGTTTTGGCGAATATTGCGCTTTCAACAATAACTGCGATCATTGCAATGAACTTGAGCGCTACTGCAAAATGTGGAAAAACAACATGTTTAACTTCAAACATAAGCGAAACCTAGCGTTGTTCATGTGCTTCACAGTCCTTGTAATGTGGAATTTCAAGATTGGACTTGATTTCTTGAAGACTAATTTCAACTCATTTGCTGTTCTGAATTTTTCAGTCATATTGTTGTTTCTATCTGCGTTGGGCAAAAGCATCAAATCAAGGAAGAAAGCAATGAAAGTTTACCAGGCACACATGACAAGCATTAGAAAAAGCCAAATCAAATCATCGATTCAACCAGAGTCTAAATTATGAAACTAATTTTTCACAAAAAAAAGAGGATAATGAGTTTATTTCTTCTTTGCTAGTTCGTAGATCATCTTTGTTGCCAGTATGATTGCAGCTGGGGCTACAAAGGATGCTATGTTGTATAGGATGCTGTTAATGACTGTTCCAAGTTCAGCCACTGCCTCATTGATAATCAAGAACCAGCCACCGGAACTTGCAACTGTCAAGGCTATCGCAGCCAGCAGAAACGGTGTAACTTCTTTCTCAGTAATAGTGGTGAAGCCTACGACTACGCCAAGAATGACCAGTACCAACGCGACCCATGCAGAACTAAAATTTACGAAGACAGACGCTACTCCAGCGACTACTGCTATCATGATGCATGCAATGAATGCGTATTTGCCTAACTTTTCGAACTCGCTCATCTTTTTAAACCTCTTTTCGAAGTTTAGCCTATCTCACTATTTAAGATATGTTCAATGGAACGTAACTGGCTTCGTATCGAAAAACGACACAAAAATGTATTATAACCCACGGAATATTCCGAATTGTGAAATATTGCTTATACACGCTCTCCTGAATATCTATATCTATCGCGTGTGAATGTTAAATGTGGCTGATTTGTGGAACAACTCTCGGAAGAGGAAAAAACAAACTCTTGGTTAGAGGTATCGCGGGAGCTGAATGGGTTTTCTGTCCCTCGATTAAAAGCACCAAAAGAGACAGAGTCAGCATAGGCCATTGCCAAGGTTGCAGACACTTCATTCGCACTGAACAAACCTATGTCCCTCAAACACATGCAACAAGGAAAGCAGTTTCCTTTAATACAATGACGTTGAAAGACTCTTTTAATGTCGCAAGAAGATTAAAAAGACCAGAGGCAACACATCGAAGTTTCGCGTTACTTCATCATGTACCCAGTTTGATGAATGAGAGACAACCACTAATCGACGTTTTTGAAGAAGAAAACTACTTGATGGTTCTAACAGAGCTACCTGGTATTGATGAGAAAGACGTGAACATAAAGGCAGATGATAACTCTGTAACTATAAAGGCGGAAAATACAGCGAAGAAGTATTTTGAGATAGTCAGACTTCCAACTCGCATCAATAAAGACACATTTGAGTTGACCTATAGAAACAATATTCTGCAACTTAGATTGAAAAAACTATGCGAAAAGGCGTAACCAAGACAATACTAATGTTTATGCATTGGCAGTAATCCAGCTGCAATCTGATTTATTGTCTCTGTTAGCTTGAAGAGACCAGCTTCTATGTCTCCCTTTGATACATGCAATATTATTTGAGCAGCTTCTTTCCTCAACAAAGCGACTCTATGGCAGCCTTCGCAACTCCAATCCCCTTTCTTATACTCTGTACATGACAAAAAAGAATCAGCTGCTCTGATTAATTCCCGTGCTTTATCCGCTTTTGTAGTCAAATTCTCAGCTCTGTTTATTTCCTCAGTTAACTGTCTAATCGCTCGTTCTGCTTCTAGGTACTTGGAACAACTCATCGTTTGAGGGCGTTTTTCGACTTTGAAACCTTTCGGGTTTATGGCTATTTCTATGCCAACTGAATCGCAGATCCTATAATATTTTCTTGCCGCCCCTAGTGGATTTTTTCTCCAGAAATTCTCTATGAGACCAGCTTTCTCTAAAATGCTGAGATGCTTGAGAATGGCTGGTTGCGTAACGTCCAGCTTTTTTGCTATTTGAGATATGTAATGAGGCTCCTCGGCTAGAAGTTCAAGTATCTTTCTCCTTGTTTCGTTTCCTACAATTCCAAGTACTTGGCTCATAGATTTCATGCGTGTGCACTTCATTATTATAGTTATTACAAAAAGGTTTATATACCTTTCGTTATAAACTAATAGTTAGTGACCTATAGTTTAAGAAGGGTGAGCGTGTGACAAAGCACACACAAAAATCGAATATCTTAACACTCCGTGTGGCTGAAGCCGCGCAAAGAGACTTTGGCAGGGGTATGGCTAGAGTCGACCCCGAAGATCTAGGAAAAATTAATGCTGAAACTGGGGACGTTATCATAATTACTGGAAAGAAAAGAACTGCTGCCAAGGTTATGCCAGCATACCCGGAAAACCGTGGTAAAGGTATCATCCAGATCGACGGGATAGCTAGGAACAATGCACTTATCGGAATTGACGACAAGGTTCACATTGAGAAAGTTGCTGCTGAAAAAGCCGAAACCGTTGTTCTCGCGTCTATGGACAAGACTCAGTCTTGGCTTAAAGAGAAAACGTACGAAGAGCACGTGAAGAAGCTTTTGGAAGGTTTGCCACTGACCGAAGGAGACCAAGTCAGGCTTAGCTTTCTTGGGACAAGTGCCTCCTTTGTCGTAGCGCAATTGAAGCCGAAGAGTATTGCCGTCATAGTTTACCCCACTACGAAAATAATGATACAAGAAAAGGCCATGGAAACGGGAAGAAGAGTAGGCATCACATACGAAGACATTGGTGGACTCCGCGAACAGACTCAGAGAATAAGAGAGATGATAGAGCTTCCACTCCGACACCCAGAGGTCTTTGACCGACTAGGTATAGAACCACCTAAAGGCGTCTTGCTACACGGTCCACCAGGCACAGGAAAAACCCTCATTGCAAAAGCCGTCGCGAACGAAACTTTCGCAACTTTCATCAGCCTCAGCGGCGCCGAAATCCACGGCAAATATTACGGAGAATCTGAGGCTCACTTAAGAGAAATCTTCAATGAAGCCGCGCAAAACAAGCCGTGCATTATATTCATTGACGAAATCGATGCCATAGCACCCAAGAGAGAAGAAGTTACGGGAGAAGTTGAAAAGAGAGTAGTTTCCCAACTGCTAGCTCTGATGGATGGATTGGAACCTAGAGGACAAGTGATGATTATTGGAGCGACAAATCGACCTAATGCCATTGACCCGGCTCTTAGAAGATCAGGGAGGTTCGACCGGGAAATAGAAATAGGGATACCCAACAGGGAAGGGCGATTCGAGATTCTTCAAATTCACACGCGAGGTATGCCGTTAACCCAAGATGTAAACTTGCGAAGACTCGGTGACTTAACTCATGGCTTTACTGGTGCTGACATATCAGGATTATGCAAAGAGGCAGCCATGAAAGCCTTGCGGAGAGTTCTGCCTGAGATTGACTTCGAAGCAGAGTATATCCCAGCAGAAGTTCTTAACAAACTTGTAGTAACGATGGAAGATTTTCTGGATGCCTTGCGTTTTGTAGAGCCCTCCGCCCTAAGGGAAGTATTGATCGAAACACCAAATGTCGGATGGAGCGACATTGGAGGGCTAGAAGAAGTGAAACAACCCCTAATGGAAGCCATTGAATGGCCATTGAAATACCCTGACATCTTTGAAAAAATGGGGGCAAAGCCTCCGAAAGGCATATTGTTATACGGGCCTCCTGGAACTGGCAAAACTCTATTAGCTAAAGCTGTGGCTAAGGAAAGTGAAGCTAACTTCATTCACGTTAAGGGGCCATCTCTCATGAGCAAATTCGTGGGCGAGTCGGAGAAAGGCATAAGAGAAACCTTTAGGAAAGCAAAACAAACCGCACCGTGCATAATCTTCTTCGATGAAATAGATTCTCTGGCACCTAGGCGCGGAAGCGGAATTACAGACTCGCACGTTTCAGAAAGAGTAATAAGCCAGCTTCTAACCGAAATGGACGGACTGGAGGAACTTCACGGAGTCATTACTTTAGCCGCAACAAATCGAATGGATCTAATTGATCCAGCACTGCTGAGAGCTGGAAGATTCGACTATTTTCTTTCCATCCCAGCCCCAGACGAAAAAGCGAGAGCAGAAATTTTCAGGATTCACACCAAGAGGAGTTCTCTCGCCAAAAGTGTTTCTCTCGAGAAATTGGCTGCAGAAACTGAAGGATACACGGGGGCTGACATAGAAGGGATTTGCAGAGAGGCTGTAATGCTAGTCATCAGAAGATACATAGGCAATAACACAAAACAAGACGAAGACAAGCGAAAACACTCCAAGCTTGAAGTGACTATGGAGGACTTCCAAGAAGCAATTAAGAAAATGAAGGAACGCAAAAAATCAGTTGACACCAATCGGGAAGAACCTATCTTATGAAAAAACTAACTGCTAAAGAAACTCAAGGTTTGAACTCTCAAGGAGGCGTAGAATCTACTAAAGAATGGATCAATCAAACACTCCAGAAAATCCATAGAAAGATGGTGGAATTATTCAGCATCGATTTCGTGTACTTTAGAGACATCAAGATAATCAAGCAACCCGAACTTCTTAAGCAATTGGCCAAACGCATGTGGAGCGATCTCAAGGAAAGCGGCATAGTATACAGCAACGACCATATGAAACAAATCTTCGACAGCCTTTCAAAGAACCAGGTGGAAGGATTTTTCGAAAACTTCGCTTTCTATAACCCGAAAGATGAAATTTTGTACATAAATGAAAATGTCATAACAAACCACCCAGAAAGAGTAATTCCTATGTGTACACACGAGCTATCGGAGAAACTTCTATCCACTTATCTTTCAACACCCCCTGAAGCACCTACCCAAGTTTTTATCAAGAAATATATTGAAGCCAAAAGAACTAACAACATAAAGAAGTTCTATGAGTATTTGGATATGTACATAGATACCGTTTTCAAAAGCGTTTTCAAAGAAGGGTGTTGCGAGGCGATAGCTCTTCGAACCTTGCGCAACACAGGATATGGATTAGACACGGCGTCGCTAGAAAAAGAACTGCTGATAGGGTATTCAAAATGTATAAAACTTCTCTTTGCCCTTGAAAGCAGAAGAATTGCAGAAAGGGAAAAAAAAGCGGAAATGCACCTGCAATGCGAAGGGTGCCAGAGCCAAGAAATAAATGCAGAGAATCTGGTCAAAGATCTCTTCAAATGTTCCCAGATAATTAAAGGGCTCTCATATTACTTAGGTTACCCACTCGCAAAGGCTGTTTTAGAGAAGTATTGGATTGAGGGTGTGAAAATTGCTTTGGAAAAGAGCCCCCCGCTTGAGGCCAAATATTTTGCTACTCCGGAAGATTACCTAGCCCTGCTGGAAGAACTGCAAGCAGCTAGTGAACATAGGAGGTGAAAAAACGACCAAAAAAGAGAAAGGGAAAGAAATTGAAGCGAAAAAAGACTTGGAAGCACTTAGGACCGAGATTGAGCAAAAAGGAAAAGAAATTGAACAATTGAAAGAAAAAGTGGAAAAGATGGGAGTTCAAATCCGAGAAAAAGAGAAAACTGGTGAAGGCGAGCTAGGCAAGATCATCGAGAATGTCTCAGGTCTGCTTGATGTTGGTTTCGGCATTTTTGGCACATCGGAGAAGAGCCAAGGCGGAAAATCGAAAGGTCAAGGATTGGTTGGATTAATCAATGATTTAAGCAAACTAGCGGAAAAATCTCAGACATATCAAAAAAGAATTGAACTTGGAAAAACAGGGGAAGTCAACTTCCGCGTAACTTCTCGTCCAATAAGAGGGTCTGCGTCAGATATGGTAGACAGAATAAAGATAAGTAAGCCTCAGAACAAGATTTCTCCTGCTCCCACACAGGTTCCTCTCGCATCAATAAAGGAGAGAGAACCAATGGTTGATGTCTTCGAAGATGGAGATTTCGTAAATGTCATGGCCGAGCTGCCTGGTGTAGAAGAAAGCAAGGTAAAACTGGAAGTAGAGAACGATCTCTTAACGATAAGGGCTGACACTTCTGCAAGAAAATACTATAAAGAAGTAAAACTTCCGACATCTGTCAAAAAGGACCCTGCTGAATCAAAGTTCAGGAACGGTATCTTGGAAATCAAGCTAGTCAAGGCAAAGCGTTCTGGAGAGAAAGAAAAACCTCAACCAAGCGCTGAGCAATGATCCCAGAAGATGGCCCCGCAATAATCCACCAGATATGCTGACGCTCAAACAAAACACAATACATCCTAGCCTCATAAGGTTCTGGATGCCAAACATTCACGACCTTGACAACATCCACCGTCTGCCCAATACGATCCACACGACCAATACGTTGCTCCACGCGAGCTGGATTCCAAGGCATGTCAACATGCATGCATACAATTGGAATAGAGTTCTAGTTAACCTAGTGCTCGCGCATTCAGGTAGATGTTGAGTTTGCTGCATTGACCAATGAGATGTTTTTTATGAAGTTTTGGATTTCTTTGTCTGCCTTGGTGATGGCTTCTATGTTTTGTTTTCCTTTTTCTGTTAGTACATAAACTCTTTTCCTCTGATTTGAAACTCCTTGTATCAAGCCTTCTCTTTCCAGAGAATACACCATGGAATAAACAGTGCCCGAGCTGATCAAAGTCCCAAATCTTCGGTGAACGAGACCGATAACATCATAACCACTCAATGGGTGCTCTTCTATTTCTTTCAAGACCAGGATATCCATAAAATTTTTCAATACTCTCTCACGCAGTTTCTCCAAAAAATTTGAGCTAGCCACACAAATCGGACTCCAATTCTAAGGTTGTTGATGAATTCGCTTATTATCTTTTCTGCTAACTTCGTATTCGAAATCGGAACATGAGATAAATGAAATATATTGCAAGTCGAAGTCTAACTCCGAACACTTTGCTTTGATAAACTGCTAAAGGAGACTTGGAATGATAAAGTTTGGCGAGTTGTGGTCAGAGGCGATAGATATCACGATAAAGGGGACTTTTGGAATGTCTGCTTCCAGTTTAATTTATGAACTTATGGAAAGGCAAGCGTCTTTAAAGCGAGAAGAACTTGGTGAGAAGATTGATGCTTTCCACACTTATATTGAGAAGTTGCTTGGCTCAGAAGTGGCGCTGATTATACTAGCTAGCAGCCTTAGAATTCTATGCGATAAGCTAAGGCGAGAATATGAAGAGGTGGAAGAATATTTTTCAGTTCTTGACGAACTCTATGAAATCAAATCCAAGCTCTTGGTCCCCTCTTCTTTGAAAGAGCAAGAATGTCTAGCACGTAACTAATTACGGTTTTCTTTCCAATTAAGGATTCAGATTCCGAATGCAAATATTACACTTGATACACATTGATGGTTCACATAAGTTAAATAAGACACCTAATAGAACACTTACAAAGCAAAATGGAATATTGGTGGAAGTTGTTATAGTGTCTAGGCATCTTCATGCCGTAGAGAAAATCGGAAGGCTGGATGGTTTGTTACCCCTTGTTGTAGATGAAACGATGAGGCAAATCTTCAGAGAAGAAGGCACTAAGGTTATTTACGATTGTTTAGAGAGCAACTCTCTTTTTGAGTGGGAAGAGATTGCTCAGAATCCTGAGGTTTTTTCTGCTGGCTTGGAGAAGCTGTTGGGTTCTGCGGCGCCAGTAGTAGAGAGATTGATTCTTAAGAACCTGTACCTTAAGCTTGGGTTGAGGTTCAAGGAGAAGAAAGGTTGCAGATTTCCAGATTACATGAAGGAATTGAAGGAGAAACATGAATATTGAGGGGTGAGGTTATGCAAACTTCAGTTGAGAGTGTCACAGAAAAATTAACGGCAACGGAAATAGAAGAAAAGATTAGGAAAACGGGAATCGATGTTATAGGTGATGCTCCTTGGGGCACTCACTTCTGTCAGTTTTATGAGACCAAGGAAGATCTAGTCGATGTGTTGGTGCCTTATTTTAAGGCGGGATTAGAAAACAATGAGTTCTGTATGTGGGTTACTTCGGAGCCTCTTAGTGAAGAGGAAGCCAGAGAAGCGATGAGAAAGGCTGTGCCCAATTTTGATCGGTATTTAAAAAGAGGACAAATACAAATCGTTCCATACACCGAATGGTATCTTAAAGGTGGTGCCTTCAACTTACAAAGGGTCCTCAATGGCTGGGTTGAAAAACTCAATCAAGCCTTGGCTCAGGGTTACGATGGCATGAGAGTAACAGGTAATACGGCTTGGCTTGAAAAAAGAACTTGGAAAAACTTCGTTGATTATGAACAAGAGGTAAACGATGTCATCAACAAATATCAAATGATAGCCCTCTGCACCTATTCGCTTGACAAATGCGGGGCATCCGAAATCATAGATGTGGTCAGCAACCATCAATTCGCTCTCATTAGACAGGAAAGTGAGTGGAAGCTTATCGAAAGTTCCGAGATCAAGCGGGCTGAGGAAACGTTGCGAGAAAGCGAGGAGAGATACAGGGAGCTTACAGAAAGCATTAGTGATGTTTTCTTTGCTATGGACAAGGACTTGAGATATACTTACTGGAACAAAGCGTCTGAAAAACTCACGGGGGTCTCAGCGAAAGACGTTGCTGGAAAATCTCTTACCGAGGTTTTCCCAGATGTTAAAGGGACAAAGGTTGAGCGATTCTATATAGAGACATTAAGAACACAGCAACCGCAGAGTTTTGTGAACGAGTTTCGGCTTGGAGGTAAAAACTATGTGTTTGAAATCAACGCATACCCCACTAAGGATGGGCTCTCTGTTTTCGTTAAAGACATCACCGAACGCAAACGTGCAGAAGAAGAATTGATCCGCCTATCCAGCGCTGTAAAGATGTCTACAGACAGCATCGTAATCAGTGACTTGGATGGAAAGATCATAGATGTAAATGAAGCTACGCTGAAAATGTATGACACTGACTATAAAAGAGACTTGATTGGAAAAAACTCCTTCGACCTTATAGCTCCCGAAGAACGAGAAAAAGCGTTAGTAGGCACGAAAGAGGTGCTGGAAAGGGGATACGTCAAAAATCGAGAGTATCATGTAGTCACCAAGGACGGCAGCAGAATTTCTGTGGAGATGAGCGCATCCATCATGAAGGACGTTGATGGCAAACCAATAGGGTTTGTGGGCATAAGCAGAGACGTCTCCGAACGCAAACAGATGGAATTGGCACTTAAGCAATCGGAAGAAAAGTACAGGAAATTGGTTGAGAACTCAAAAGATTCCATCGTTGTAATAGACCTGAACGGAAATGTCCAGTTCGCCAACAAAGTAACAGAAGAATTGACAGGCTTCACTTCTGAAGACGGAATCCGCATGAATGTGAGAAAAATTACTCCTTTAAAGTACTGGCCAAAAAGTCTCGCAATGCTTCTCAAGGCAAGGAAAGGGGAGCAAATTCCCTATTTTGAATCTATGATAAGAAGGAAAGACGGAAAGCTTATTCCAGTCGAGTCAGGTGGCCAAGCCATCTTTAAAGATGGAAAAGTGGTTGGCATTCAAATCATTACAAGAGACATCACCGAACGCAAGAAATTGGAAAAGCGACTGAAGGAATACTCGGAGCATGTTGAGGAAAAAGTGGAAGAGAGAACTAATCAGTTGAAAAAGGCACAAGAACAACTTCTTAAGGCAGAGAGATTGGCTGCCATCGGAGAAGTAGCAACTATGGTGGGACACGATTTAAGAAACCCCTTACAAGCCATCACAAACGCTGTCTATTTCCTCAAAGATTCTGGTACAACAATGGATTCCGTACTCACGAACGAGCGCTATAAAGAATATCTCGATCTAGTGCCAGAACCCACTCGTAACGAATTTCATGAGAAATCAGCAAAAATTGTTAAGATCCACAGTATGATGATCAACGCTATCGATGAATCCGTCAAATACGCCGACAAAATCGTGTCTGACCTTCAAGACTTTGCAAGAACCACAGAACATGAACCTATTGAAATCAACTTAGAATCTCTCATTCAAGAAACCCTCTCAGGCATCTCAATACCCAAAAACGTAAAAATTTCAATGAAACATGACCAACGATTATCCAAAGTATACGTTGACCCAAACCAACTTCGAAGAGTCTTCACAAATCTAACAACAAATGCGATACAAGCCATGAAAAACGGAGGAACACTGACAATCTCAACCAACAAAACAAACGGATTTCTCGAAGTAAGTTTCAAAGACACAGGCGTGGGCATCCCCAAAGAAAACATGGAAAAACTCTTCCTTCTACTCTTCACCACGAAAGCTAAAGGCACGGGTATGGGCTTGCCCGTCTGCAAAAAGCTTGTCGAGATGCATGGCGGCACCATAAAAGTTGAAAGTGAAATAGGCAAAGGAACCACAGTCACAGTCAAATTGCCTATCACTAAAGAAAATGGGGGTGAAAAAACTTGACTCAAGGCAAAGCCAGCATCCTCATAGTGGAAGACGACTACAACATACGCCAAACATTAAGCACCATACTACAACAGAAAGGCTACAAAACAGACACAGCAAAAAACGGACAAGAAGCCATACAAAAATCGAAGACCAAGTTCTTCAACTTAGCACTATTAGACATCAAACTACCAGACATGGAAGGCACAAAACTCCTCACAACCATGCACAAGAGCTTACCCAAGATGATGAAAATTATGGTCACCGGATACCCCTCCCTAAAAAACGCTACCGAAGCCCTAAACCTAGGAGCAGATGCCTACATCATCAAACCCGTCAAACCAGAGAAACTCTTAGCGCTCATAGAAGAAAAACTAGAAGAACAACGAGAAGCCGAGAAAATGACAGAAGAAAAGGTAACGGAATGGATCAAAACAAGAGCACGCAAACTAGAACACAGAAGCCAGAAATGAAACCGAGCACACCTTTCAAACATCATAACAAAAGCCAATCACCATCAAACCCGTTTGAACGACGTTTATGTTGATCTATCGGTGAAGAGTACTTCACTGAATCAATAAGTGAGACCTTTTTCATAATTTAAATGTATTTCCCCCTAGGTAGTGAGAAGAGATTCCATGGAATGGGACGATAAGATTCACAAAGCCTTGGCACACTCTATTCGAAGACGCGTCATAGAGTGTTTACAAGAGAAGGATCTTTCATTCCAGGAATTGCTAGGATGCCTTGCCATCGGCAATCACGGCAGACTAGGTTTTCATCTGAGAACACTGAGTGGGCTGGTTGAACATGAGATTTCAACGAATAAATATTATTTAACAGACAGAGGGCAATTGGCAGGTGAGTTGATTTGGGATACCCGCTTCCTAACTCGGCGGGCTGTAAGAGACCTCACACATGAACCCACAAGATATGTCAGACGTCTCCGATTTCGAGACCACGCCATTCTCTTCTACAACAAAGAGGATGTCAAACGCAAAATAGCCTTATCGTTCCTAGAAGCAGGGTTATTAAAAGGCGAAGCAGTTGCCTACCTTGTATCAGAACATAAAATGGATTCAGAAATACGAGAAATACAGAGATACGGGATAACCACTGACGATTCCCGCAACGAAGCCTTCACAATTATGTCAGCTTATGAATGGTATATTAAAAAGGGTGAATCTCAAGCGGAAACAATTATAGCCAACTGGCAGGCGCTTCTTACAGAGAAGCAAAAGGTTGGATTCACAGGACTGCGTGTGGCTGGCGAAACGGAGGTTTTCTTCAACTATGCAAAAGTCAAGGAGTTATTAAAATATGAGGCAGCACTTGGTAGACAACTTACCTTTGACATATATGCACTGTGCATCTACAGACATGGGTTTGATGAAAAAGTCTTCACTCAACTTCAACAAAGTCATGGTCACTCGATCTTCAAAGGCATAGCTTTCAAGACAATATGAACCCATTCGTTGAGAGAGTTTAGCAAAACCTTTGTGTGCTAATCTATCTAAGACTTATGTTTCTTCCAAAACAGATAAACCTTTGTTTGCAATAGCAAAGCCGTGACACGTATAAGTTTCGCACCTGATCCAAGATTATCTACCGTTTTGTTAATAGTGCCGACTAAGCCTTTGACGCCGCCGACAGCTAAAATCTCAGCCTTAGGAAAAAAGTCTCCCTTTAGAATCATTAATCCCTCACTGTCAAAGACAAGACAAGAATGCATGCATGAATAGCTTATAGGTCATCTGACCGACCTGCATATCTGTCACATATTCGAAGCCATTCTCTATAAGACTTTACGCTTCTTCAAGGGTTGAGGCAACCTTTGAAACATATTCATCTTTGTTTCCAGTCTGCAGTAGTTTAACGTAGATTTTGGTTGATGTTATGCTTTTGTGTCCAAGTGTATTCATCACTAGAACTATGTCCTTTGTGTTGTGGCAGAGCATTGTTGCTCCCCAATGTCGGAAGCTGTGAAGATGAATCTGTTTTATCCTTGGGTTCTGTGTCCTATAGGCTAAGCGTGTCCGCGTCCAATGGAACAGTTTTCTCATTCTTTTGGTTGCGTTTTCGCCAAAAACGAAGTCGCTAGTTTTAGGTAGTCTTTCTAGCATGGTAACAAGTTTTTCACTGATTTCTACCTGTCTTGGATTGCAGTTCTACTCTGCATCGTCAATTGTTATGGTGTGTCTTCCTAAGTCAATGTCTTGCCATTTTAAAGCTGCAACTTCTCCTGTTCTGGCAAATGTTTCTTTTAGTGTTTGAAGGAATGGCTGAAGTTTTGGGCCTGCACAGGCGATTAGATGATCGAGTTCCGACTCATTTGCTGTGAAAGGCAGTTTAGATTGAACCTTGTACTCTGGTATTTCTGGCAAATCTAAGCCTAGGAAGTCTGCGAAG
>Ga0315280_10003957_pt1 | contig 22278 bp, 25 predicted proteins | sample YL17G06_40_MG_FD_203697 | JGI IMG/M metagenome (GOLD analysis project Ga0315280, IMG submission 203697) | Sediment microbial communities from Yellowstone Lake, YNP, Wyoming, USA - YL17G06_40 | ecosystem: Environmental > Aquatic > Freshwater > Lake > Sediment | place: USA: Wyoming | collected...
AACAGCACCCAGAGCGAGGCTTTCTTGATGGGCTCGAGGAACCACTGCCAGCGGTAGGCGCGGAGGAGATAACTCGAGTAGGTGGCGGCCAGCGCCGCGAGCAAGAACTCCGGCCGCGCGTGGGTGAGCAGCGACCAGAACTGGTCCCAGCGAAACTCCCGCCATTCCTTGCTCTGGCTGAGGTTGTAGACGATCAGGCCCAGAATGACAACGCTCACCGCGAGCCAGAGCCATCGCCGCCGGGTGCTTTTGGTGGGATTCGACACGCGCTTCCGCCCGCCAAACTATCTGAACCCTCCGGCGCTGTCAAGCCAGCGCGCGCTGCGCTATCAATGTTCAACCGGCGCGTGAGGCTGCTCGCCGAAGCGGCTGAAGGCAGGCCCTGCCGGTGAGATCGATTTTCGGCGGCGAGGGCCTGCCCCCAGATTCCAGACGGAAGGCGCGGACTTACTTTCCGCTGATGCCAACCGGAATGCGCCAGAAGGAGTGGTTCGAAAACGACTCCGACCTCGATCCGCTGCGCCCTCACCCGCGCTTTCACGACCTCCTGCGCCACATGAATCTTCCGGAGTAGGGCCTCGCGTTGACTTACCCGTAGCTGCGGCCTGAGATCAAGATGACGGTACTCGAAGTCCCCATTCACACCTGTTCTCAGGGTATCTCGCGTGAGTTTCCAGCTCCACAACAAGCCAGAGTGCGCTGTACTCCCCTGGACATGCTGTCCCTTGACATTATTCCCTATCAGGTACAGTCTCGCGAAGAGAACAACAACCAGACAACCAACTTCTTGAGTAGTGGGTACGATGAATAGAGTTCGGCCAAACCTTCTGTGGGCAGGCGCTGCATTCTTGGCGATCAGCCCTGGCCAATCGGCTTCATTGCGTCGGCGAGACTTGAAGGAGGAGGTGAGAAATGGAAATTCGGGCAAGGTATAGCCTTAAGCTGTTCCTGGTTCCTGCGGCAATTTTGGCAGCTCTGGTTCTGGCGACTCTGCCCGCTTGGGGTGAACTCCCGCCGCTGATCCCGCGCGAGGTCTTGTTTGGCAACCCGGTAAAGACGCAGGCACAGATCTCGCCCAATGGCAAGATGCTCGCCTACCTGGCGCCCGACGAGAAAGGGGTCATGAACGTCTGGGCCCGTACCCTGGGCCAGGAAGATGACAAAGTGGTGACGGCCGACAAGAAGCGGGGCATCCGCCGTTACGAATGGCAGCAGGACAGCGAGCATATCCTTTACATTCAGGACAGAGACGGTGACGAGGACTGGCACGTGTATCAGACGAATCTGAAGACCAAGAACACGCGTGATCTCACGCCCTTCCAAGGGGTGCGGGCACAAGGCTTCAACACTGATCCAAATTTTCCCGACGAGATGCTTGTCCAGCTCAACATCCGGGACCGTCGTCTCCACGATATGTATCGCATCAACCTGAAGAATGGCGCGGTAGAAATGGACACCGAGAACCCCGGCGACGTGTCCGGCTTTGTGGAGGACAACAAATTTCAGGTGCGGGCTGCACAGGTGATGCTGCCTGATGGCGGCACGGAAATCCGCGTCCGCGACAAAGCGAAGTCGCCTTGGCGCAGCTTCCAGAAGTGGGGCCCGGAGGAGACCTTTGGCGGCATATGGGGCTTCACACCGGACAATACTGGTGTCTACTTGGCTTCGAGTGTCGATGCCAATGCGGCACGATTGCTGGAGGTCGATCAGGCCAGCGGCAAGAGCAAGGTGGTGGCTGAGGACAAGCAGTACGATGTAACCTTTGCTCTTACGCATCCAAAGACGCACAAGCTTGAAGCCGTTATCTTTATCCGTGAGCGGAGCGAGTGGACAGTTATCGACAAATCCCTGCAGGCCGATTTTGATGCCTTGCGGAAAGTTCGCGACGGCGACTTCTACATCGACAGCCGCGACCTGGAGGACGAGACCTGGATCGTGGGCTATGTCGTAGACAATGCCCCGGTCCTGACCTATGCCTACGACCGCGCCAGCAAGAAGGCGACGTTTCTCTTCAGCGACCGCCCGGCTCTCGAGAAGTATAAGTTAGCGAAGATGCAGCCCATTTCATTCCAGGCGCGCGACGAGATGACGATTTATGGATACGTCACACTACCCGTCGGGCTTGAACCCAAGAACTTGCCCATGGTGCTTAGCGTCCACGGCGGGCCATGGGGACGTGACATTTGGGGGCTACAAAACGAAGTCCAGTGGCTGGCCAACCGCGGCTATGCAGTCTTGCAGATCAACTTCCGTGGCTCGTGGGGCTACGGCAAGGCTTACCTCAACGCCGGCGACCATGAGTGGGGTGGCAAGATGCACGACGACCTGATCGATGGGAAAAACTGGGCGGTGAAACAGGGTTATGCCGACCCCAAACAGGTTTGCATCATGGGATGGAGCTTTGGGGGATATGCCACGCTCGTTGGTCTCACCTTCACGCCCGATGAGTTCGCGTGTGGCGTCGATGGTGTTGGCATCTCCAACATCGTGACGTGGCTCAGCACGATTCCCACCTACTGGGAGCCGATCAAAGCGCTGTTCAAGAAGCGTGTGGGGGACGTTGAGACCGAGCAGGAGTTCCTGAAATCGCGCTCGCCACTCTTCAAGGCGGGCCAGATCAAGGCGCCGCTGCTCATTGGTCAGGGTGCCAACGATCCTCGGGTGAAGCAGGCCGAAAGCGATCAGATTGTTGAGGCCATGCGCAAGAACGGGAAACCAGTCGAATACATCGTTTTTCCCGACGAGGGCCACGGCTTTGCCCGGCCAGAGAATCGTCTGAAGTTCTACGCCGCTGCTGAGCTTTTCCTTGCGAAATACCTGGGCGGCCGCGCCGAACCACCCTCGGAAGTAGAAAAAGTTGACGACCTCCGCAAGTAGTACGATTGCGCCAAGAACCTGGGCGGAGCGATGGTGACGAGAGGGTGACCGTCAATCTCCAGGAGGTGGCTTATTCACTCTACCCGTTAGAGGACCTCTCTTACGTCTTGTATAGATACAAGCGACCGTCACGCCGAGATGTTTCTGCTCAACGTGTACGCGTTCTCGGGCCCCCTCCGCTTCGACCCGCGCTTCCAGGACCTTTTGCGCCGCATGAATTCCTGCCCTAAGAGCAGTGCATAGTGAATAGTGGACAGTCGATAGTGGTCAGTTGTCCTTTCTCCTCTTTCCTTTGTCCTTCGCCCGTGCTCCGTCGTTGCAGTTAGCGTTCGACAAACGCCTGTGAAGGGTGAAGCCTTCAGCCTTCAGCCTTCAGCCTTCAGCCTTCAGCCTTCAGCCTTCAGCCTTCAGCCTTCAGCCTTCAGCCTTCAGCCTTCAGCCTTCAGCCTTCTGAGTTCTGACTTCTGGCTCCTGCCGCTGGCGTCATACCCAACCGACCTGTTCTGGAATCTCTCCTTGCTTGGCAAGGAAATCGCTTCCCTATGGGCGTGCGCGCAATCTGACGCAGCGCAAGCCGGGTGTCTTGACCGGATTCCCTTCTGCTACAATGCGCGCCAAGTAGTTTGACGCAAGTCACAGGTGGAGGGACACATTGTCCGACGCCTGTTCCCTTGCGGATGAGGTCGAGTGGAGCACGACGCGGAACTCGTAAAGCGCTGCCTGGCTGCCGACGCGGTGGCTTGGGAAGCGTTGCTCCAGACCCACACCCGCAGGATTTATAATCTCTGTTACCGGTTCACGGGGCGGCCGGCAGAGTCCGAAGACCTCACTCAGGAGGTCTTCATCAAGGTTTTCCAGACATTGCGGACATTTGACGCGGCGCAGGGCACGTTCGGGACGTGGCTCAGCCGGGTGGCGCGCAACCACCTGGTAGACCACTATCGCCGGACAAAGAAAGACCGCATCACCTCCTCGCTCGACGACGAACTGGCCACGATCGAGGCGAAACCCGGCCCGGCGGGCGAGCCCGTCGCCGAGGTGGAATCGCGCGAGCGGCGGGAGCTGCTCCAGCGGGGGCTTGAAAGGCTCTCCCCGGACCTGCGGGAAGCCGTGGTTCTGCGCGACCTGCAGGACCTGGACTATGACGAAATCGCCCAGGTCCTGGGGGTCCCGGTGGGGACGGTCAAATCCCGAATCAACCGCGGAAGGTTGGAACTGGCGAGGGTCCTAAAACGTATGGAACAAATGAAGGGTCCCGCAAAGGCGGGAGGCCAGACATGACGCACCTGGAACTGGAAAACCTGGCGAGTGAGTACCTGGAGGGCCAACTGGACGCGGCCCACCGGGGCCAGGTGGAAGCCCATCTGGGCGAGTGCGCCCCCTGCCGCGAACTGATGGGCGACCTCCGGCGGGTGATGGAGCTCTGCCGCTCCGCCGAAGAGCTGGAACCAGCCCCGTGGTTGATCCCCAAGATCCTCCGGGCGACGGTAGGCGAGAGGAAGCCCACGCTGCGCGAGCAGTTGGCGGCGTTCCTGCGCCCGTCGGGCCAGCCGCGGCTAGCCTACGCCGTGGCCATGGCGATCTTTTCGCTCTCGATCATCGTCAACGCGGCGGGGCTCGATTTGCGCAAAGTCACGCTGGCGGACCTGAATCCTCGCACCTGGTTCTATCAGGCGAATCGCACCGGCCACCTGCTTTACGCCCGGGCCGAGAGGTTTTACTACGACCTCCGCGTGGTTTACGAGATCGAGTCGCGCTTCCGACAGCTCCGCTCCCGGCCCGGCGAGCAGAAGGAAGAACCCAAGCCTGAGACGCCACCGGGCGGTTCCACGGATCGCAACGTTCCGAGCGGCACGCAACTGGCCTCCGTGGGAGGCCTGGTGACGGCGGCGGCGAGTTCGCTGGGCGTTGCCTCCACAATGGCCGGTAAAGGAAGGAGTCCATCTCCATGAAATGCGCCAACCATCCCCTCGCCGATTCCATAGCCTTTTGCGGGTATTGCGGGCGCGCGCTCTGCAGCGAGTGCAAAAAGGACGTACGCGGGACGGCCTATTGCGAAAACTGCCTGGCGGCCCGACTCCAGTCGCCCGGCCTGCCCCCCCTCATCGGCCCCGGCACAGGTCCCAGCCCCGGTGTCGCCTTGGCCCTGGGATTCATTCCGGGCGTCGGGGCCATTTACAACGGCCAGGTGGTGAAAGCCATCACGCAGGTGCTGATCTTCGGATCGCTTATCGCCATCGGCGACCGCGTGGGTGGGCCCATGGAAACGCTGTTCGGCCTGGGCGCTGCCGCCTTCTACTTCTACATGGTGATCGACTCCTATCAGACCGCCAAGCGCAAACAGTTGGGACAACCAACCGAAGAATGGTTCGGCCTGGGGGATATGCGGATGAACGCACCGATCGGCGCAGCACTGTTGATCGGTTTGGGCGCGCTGTTCCTTCTCGACAACCTCGGCATCCCGGTGTTCCGGCACCTAGGCAAATTCTGGCCCGTGCTGCTGATTCTGATTGGACTTGCCATGCTGCAGCGACGGATGGGCGGAGGGAGCGCGCGCGGCCTCGAGCCGCCCAGCCCCCCCAAGGAAGGCCCGGGCAATTTCCCGGGCCCGTCGGGAACATGAACGTGTGGAGGAGATCGAGATGATTGGGCTGATTCTGGGACTTCTCGGCGCGATGGTTGGTCTCGTGACGGAGCTTGCCGGAGCGGTGTTTGGAGTTCTGTTCGCCGTGGGCGGAGTCCTGCTCGGCCTGGCAGCCCCTTTCGCTCCCCTGGTGGTGCTCGTGGGCGTTCTGGCCTTTCTTATGTCGGGCCAGAAATACGCGAACCAAGCTCCGCAGGGCCGGGACAGCCGATGAGTGAAGGACGAAACTGACTTTGAATGAGAAGGAAGACCGCAGATGGGCGTGCTTCTCAATCCCTTGATGATCCCGGTGGCAGCGTTTTTGATGGTAGTCGTGATTGTGGGCATCGCATCGTTCGGGAAGATGCGTGAAAAGGAGCTCGAGGCCCATCGCGAATTGCGCGCCCGGGAGATGGAGCATGAGCGAAAGATGAAGGAGCTGGAGGTCGAGAGGGCAAGACTCGAACTGGACAAAACCAGGCAATCCAAGGCCGCCTAGACCCTTGGAGGGCGAGGAGCAACATCATGGATGCAGGCTTTCTGCACAATCCCTTTTTGGTTCCCCTGGGTGCTTTCGTGATGGTCGTGCTGATTGTGGCCATCGCGCATCTCTCCAAGACCCGCGAGAAGGAACTCCAGGCTCATCAGGAGTTGCGCATCCGCGAGATGGAACACGAGCGGAAGATGAAAGAGTTGGAAATCGAGAAAGCCAAGATCGAACTGGAGAAAGTCCGGGCGAGCAAAAGCGGCTGAGCCGAGATCACACCTGACCGGTAAGCCCCCCGGCGCTGATGACGGAGGCAACGATGGAATTCCTTCCCTTTGGGCCCTTTCTGATCCCCATAGCGGGCATGGTGATGGTGGTCGGAATCGTGGGAATCGTTTTCTGGTACAAGGCGCGCGAGAAGGAATTGCAATATCACCAGGAGATGCGACTGAAGGAGATGGAGCACCAGCGCCGGATGAAAGAGCTGGAGGTCGAACTCGAGAAGGCTAAGGCCCGCCCGGATTCCGCCCGCGCGGCCTGAGCCGGGCCCGACCGACGTTTGCGAGGAGCTTGAATCATGCATACGCCGTTTATCATTCCCTTGTCGGTCTTCGCCATGGTGGTGCTCATCGTCGCCATCGTGAAGCTGGCCAAAATCCGCGACAAAGAGATGGAGGTCCAGCAGCGGCTGCACCTGGAGCAACTGGAGCACCAGCGCAAGATGCAGGAGCTGCAGCTCGAATTGGAGCGAGTGAAGTCGCAGGGATAACCGTGCGTGGCAGACGCAGAACGCCTCGGCGGAGGCGTCGAGGCTTGAAGGAAAGAAATCTATGGATTCCACGCTGCCAACCGTAACGCGCCGAAGATGCGGCCTGACGTGGCCTATCGTCCTGATCACCTTGGGCGTGATGCTGCTGCTCGACCAGTTCCTGCCCGGCTGGGGGATCGGAAAGACCTGGCCGGTTCTACTGGTGGTGATTGGGGTGGTGAAGCTGCTCGAATCGGGGAGGCCACCGCGGCCCCCGGAGGGCCCGCGGGTGTAGGGGCGCACGGCGTGCGCCCTTGGCGGGCAGCCTGTCCGGGAAGTTGTGCCGCCTAAAGGGGAAGAAGACAGTACGCAGTCAGCAGTAGGCAGAGGGCTCCGGATGGAAGGCAGGTCAACATGAGCGTTTATGGATTTCGACGAGGATCGATCTTCTGGGCGCTGACGCTCATCGCCATCGGCGGAATCTTTCTTTATCACAACTTCAACCCTACGGTCCGTCCCTGGCAGATCATCGCCAAATACTGGCCGCTGATCATCATCTTCTGGGGCGTCTCGAAACTCATCGATTACCTGCAGGCGCGCGCGCATCCGGAGACTACGCCGCCTTCCCTCTTTTCGGCGAGTGAAGTCATTCTCCTCTTTCTGGTTCTCCTCCTCGGCACCTTCGTCAGCAAAGTGGTTCTGCGCCCCTGGCAGGAATGGCCCGCGGCCCTGGGGATTGATGTCGGCGACGAAGACTTTGCCAAGCTGTTCCTAAACTCCTACACCTACACCGCGACCCTTTCGCAGCCGGCCAAGCCGGAAATCCACCTGATGATCGAGGATCAGCGCGGCGACCTGGAAGTCCGCGCCGGCGACCAGCCCACGATCGAGGCCATCGTCAAGAAAACGATTCAGGCGGAAAACGAAGAGGCAGCCAAAAAGCTGGACGGCCAGCTCAAGGTCGAAATCGTCGAGCAGGCAGGATCCTACCTCGTGCGCTCCAACCGCCAATCGCTGCCCGAGGATGGTCGCCTGGTGCGGTTGGACATGGTCCTGCGCGTCCCCAAGGGGACGAGCGCCGACATCACTGCCGAGCGCGGCGATCTGGTCATCGATGGCCTAAAGGGCAACCAGAATCTGACCATCCTGAGTGGCGACGTGCGCGCGGTGAACATCGAGGGCCTGGTGCGCATCCACAAGACGGGCGGCTCGGTTGTGGTCCGCGAGGTCAAAGGGAACGTGGACGTGGACGGCCGCGGGCGCGATGTCGAGGCGACGGGCGTCACCGGCGCGGTCAGCGTGAACGGTGATTTCAGCGGCGACGTGCAGTTCGCGAACGTCGGCCAGACGCTGCGCTTCCGGTCCTCCCGCACCGACTTGACCGCGCAGAAACTCACCGGCCACATGAGCATGGAACTCGGTTCGCTCGATGCCACCGGCATCGAAGGGCCGTTCGAAATCTCCACCAAGCAGAAGGACATCACGCTCGAGGACTTTAAGCACAGCGTCAAGATCTCGACCTCCAACGGGGACGTCCGCCTCCAGACTTCCGTTCCGCTCACCCAGCCAGTCAGCGTGGAAGTGAATAAGGGCGGGATCGAGTTGGAAGTCCCGGCCAAGACCAGCTTCCAGGTCGACGCCAGCTCACGTCACGGCGACGTCGAATGCGACTTTCCGGGATTGAACGTCAACAAAGAGGGTGAAACACCCACCATCAGCGGCACACTCGGGAAGGGCGGTCCCTTGGTCCGTCTGCAGGCCTCCTACGGAACGATCCACCTGCGGCCCTACGGCGGGGCACGACCGTCCCCACCCGCTCCGCCCGCCCGACCTGCCCAACCCGCCCCTCCGGCGGACGAGGCGCAAAAGACGACTACGCACCACCTTCGCCCGCTCGCGCCCCAAGCACGCCTCGCCCCGGTCGCGGCGCGGCGGCACGCTGCACTCTCCATCAACTGACGGGAACTTTGTTAATTCCGGTGGGAGTTCGGAGGCTCTTTCGACCCCCCGTCTGCCCCTTCCGCCAAGCTAGGACGCGGGAGTCAAGGCAATGCCGCCTACTCGGCGACTCTTTCGAGGGTGCCGAAGAATTCCGGAAAGGAAACATCCACGCAGCCGCTGTCGCGGATGACGGTGGTTCCCTCGGCGACAAGACCCGCGACGGCGAACGCCATGGCGATGCGATGGTCGCCCTGCGTGTCGATTTCCGCGCCGCGCAGCTTTCCGTCACCCGACGGACCCGCCACGCGCAACCCGTCGGGGAATTCCTCGACTTCCGCGCCCATCCGCCGCAGGTTCGCGGCCACCACGGCGATGCGATCGCTCTCCTTGACGCGCAGTTCCGCGGCACCGTGGAATGTCAGCCCTTGTTCGGTCTGCGTTCCCAGAACCGAAAGCACGGGCAGCTCGTCAATCAGCCCCGGAACCAAGTCACGAGAGATTTCCCCGCCCTTCAAGCTGCCCGGTTCGACGTGCAGGTCGCCCAGCAACTCGCCATTCAGCATTTCGACGTTCAGAACCTTGACGCGGCCGCCCATGGCCGCGAGCACGTCGAGGATGGCGGTGCGCGTGGGGTTGAGCCCGACGTTGCGGATCACCAGGTTTGACTCCGGCACGAGCAGCCCGGCCACCAGAAAGAATGCTGCGGAGGAGATGTCGCCGGGAACGTAGACCTTCATCCCTTGCAGTCGCGCGGGACCGCGCACGGCGATGGTTCGGTGGTGGCGACCGGTATCCGCGCCCATCTGTTCAAGGGCGATTTCAGTGTGGTCGCGCGTCGCGACGGGCTCGACCACGGTCGTTTCCCCCTCGGCGTAGAGACCCGCCAGCAGCACGGCGGATTTCACCTGGGCACTCGCCACAGGCAGCTCGTAGCGGATGGGCCGGAGTGCTCCGCCTTCGATTTCGAGCGGCGGCAGGCCGGCGGCGGCGGATTTGATCCGCGCACCCATCTGCGTGAGCGGATCAATCACCCGCTGCATGGGCCGGCGCGAGAGCGAAGCATCTCCGCCGATGACGGTCCGGAAGGGCTGTCCGGCCAGAATCCCGGCAAGCATCCGCATCGTGGAACCGGAATTACCGGCATCGAGCGATTCCTTCGGCGGCTTGAGCCCCGCAAGCCCCGCACCCTGAATGGTCACGACGTTGTCGCGGCGCTCGATTGCGACGCCGAGGCTCTTCAGGCAGTCGAGCGTGCTCTGGCAGTCGGCGCTGGAAGCAAAGAAGTGGATTTCGCTCGGCCCTTCCGCGATCGCCCCCAGCATGGCGTAGCGGTGCGAGATCGACTTGTCGCCCGGCATCTGCACCGAGCCGATGAGCCGCTTGACAGGCCGGACCTTCTTGGTTTTTGTCGCGCCGAATAGAACCATGGAGGACGAAGTCGGGAGTCAGTAGCTGGTTGCCAGTGGACGGTCAAGACGCAGGGTGTCCTTGGGGAGGACCCCATCTCGGCCCGCTGACCACTGAGGGCTGACCGCTGACTGCTGTTTTTGACGCGCGAGCAAGCCTGTAAGCCGAATCCTGTTCCCGCCGAGGCGGGTGGCGATCATTCCTCTAGGCCCGCCATTGCTGACGGGCTCGAGCGACCTACCCGAGAGTTGCCTGTCGTCACCGACCGCTTCTCGCGGCCCAGCGACGGCATTGCGGGGCGGGCCACCCCTCCTCTCCTATTTGGTCTTGCTCCGTGTGGGGTTTACCCTGCCACGAGCATCACTGCCCGCGCGGTGCGCTCTTACATTAAGCCCCCGTGGGGGCCGCACCTTTTCACCCTTGCCCGTCCTCAACCCGCCGAAGCGAAGAGAACCGGGCGGTATGTTTTCTGTGGCACTTTCCGTGCCGGCGGCGTACGTTCGCCGTGGCGAAATCCCCCGCCGACCCTCGCCGTTAGCGAGCACACTGCCCTGCGGAGTTCGGACTTTCCTCTCCCCCACCCATGCTAGTCCCGCCAAGCGGGACGCTCGGACGGGGCAGCGATCGCCCGGCTTGCTCGCGCAAGTTTCATGATAGTCTCGTTCGATGACGGGGTCAAACTCGGATGCGGAAGCGTAATTGTGGCACCTAACCACAAGATGAACTGGGTTCGTCTGTTGAGTGGACTCTTCCGCGGAACCCTGCGATGCGCCGCTGCGATCCTCCTCAGTGCGGCCGGTGCGCTTGCGCAGGCCTCCGCGACCCAACCTCCTGCCGTTTCGTCAGCGCAGTCCCTGCTCACTCAGGCCGACGAGGTCCTCGCGGAAATGAGCCGCATCACCGGTCTGCCCATCAAGGCGCCACTCAAGAAACTTGTCCTGCCGCGCGGGGAAATCCGCAAGTACCTTGAGGAGAGCCTGCACGAGGAATACACGCCGGAGGAAATCCACACCCAAGAAGCCGTGCTCAAGGCCTTTGGACTGGTGTCGCGCGAATTCGACCTGGCGAAGTTCCTGATCAGCTTCTACACCGAGCAAGCCGCCGGCGCCTACGACCCTCGCCGCAAGACGATGTTCATCGCCGACTGGCCCACGCCGGAGATGCAGCGCCTGGTGCTGGCGCACGAACTGACCCACGCGCTGCAGGATCAGAACTTCGACCTGGTCAAGTTCCTCCGCGCCCAGCGCTCCAACGACGACGCGACGAACGCGCGTCAGGCGGTCATGGAGGGTCACGCCACGGCCGCGATGCTCCAGCGCATGCTGGGGCCGGTCAGCCTATCAAGTATCCCTTCGCTTGAGCCGTTGCTGGCCAGCATGGTCAACCAGCAGATGACCGAATTCCCCGCCTTCACGAGCGCGCCGTACTTCTTCCGCCTCCAGGCGCTCTTCCCCTACGCGCAGGGCATGGGATTCATGTACACGGGCCTGCAGCGCGGTGGCTGGGAGACGCTCAACGAGCTCTTCGAGCGTCCGCCCGAGACGACCAAAGAGATCTTCGATCCCAGCTTCTATTACGAAAGCGAATCCCTGCCAGCGATTTCACTCGACCGGCCTCCGGCGCTGGAAGGTGTCTCGGGATTACGCGTACTGACGGAGAATACCTTCGGTGAACTCGGTTACTACTCGCTGCTCGGCCAGTTCATCTCTGAGGAGGATGCCAAGACCGTCGCTACCGGCTGGCTCGGGGACCGGTACATTCTTTACGAGGGCTCCACTGCGGGCCAGTTGACGCTTGTGGCGCGCACGCGCTGGGCGAGTCCCGAAACCGCCCTCGCCTTCTTCCGCGATTACCACACCATCCTCAGCAAGAAGTATCCCGAACTCACGCCCGACAAGCGTTCGACTACAGACCTCTTCATCGGCTCTGCGGCCAACGGCCAGGTTATCCTTCTCCGCAAAGGCGAAGAGTGCCTCTGGGCCGAAGGCGTTCCCGCCGCGAAGACCGACGCAATGCTGACCTGGATAGGGTCTTTGTAGGGCAGGTCCCGCCTTCTAGGTCTGCGCATCTCAACGGCTCCTGCCGCCACAGCTTTCCTTCACCGATAGAATTCTTTGCGGTGGCCGACCTTGACGACCAGGACTTCCTGGGCCTGGTCATCGATGGAATAGACGATGCGATACCAACCTTGCCGCACCCGATACTTCTCTTCTCCGGATAGCTTCTCGCAACCGGGCGGCCTCGGATTCGCGGACAGGCCCTGAATCCGCTTGACGATCCTTGAGCGGTCTTTCTTGGGGATGGCTTCGATTTCTTTGACGGCGGACGGCTTGATGAGGAGCTTATAGCTTCCCACGTCGTCTCAGGTCCTTGAGGACGGCCTCGAAGGCAAGATTAGGTTCCTTCGCCCGCTCCTCGAACGCCGCCAGGTCTTCCGCGTCTTCCGCGAGGCTCTGCCGCACCGCTGCATTAATGAGGTCGGATATCGATTCGTCCGTCTCCGCCGCCTTCAACCGCAAGGCGCGGTGGAGTTGGGGATCGAAATAGACCGTCGCGCGTTTCTGAATGGCTTTCATAAGGACATTATGCTGTCATGACGTTATAACGTCAAGACGTTGACTGATCGCAGACATCGCAAACGGCGCGATGTCTGCGCCACCCGCGGAAACAGGTGTATCGTTGAAAAGCTCTAGCTCTGGACCAGCTCGTTCGGTTCACGGGCTGCTGAGCCCCACACCATAGACCCAAATCACGGGCTTGCGCTATCTCCCCTGTTCGGGAGGTAGTAGATCCCAAACCTCAATCTCCAGGTCATGCATGCGTCCGGCCCACTCTTTGATGGCCTTGGGTCCCGGAGCAGAAAGCCGCGCCTGCCCGCCAGGCTTGGTGACTAATACTAGCTTTCGGATCTTGTAGCCGTGGTCTTGTGCCAAAAGACATTTAAAGATGTCGCGTTCATACTCGTTCATTGGCTTGTCAAGACCAAACGCAAACTCGACGACCGTCTGCTCTTCAGGAAAGTAGAAGTCCGGAGCAAACTTGTTTTCCCCACATATCTTCCGCTGAGAGAAATCTTGATCGAACATCTCTTTAGCGCTCGCGTTCAATTTATCCATAAACTCATTTGCCGCTTTGTCACCAATGCCCGGCCCCTTTGTCTCGAAGAAACCCAGCGTTACTTCCGCGAATTTCTGCGCTAGTAAGATCAACCTTGAAGTTTTCTCGCCAAAGTTCATAGGTGCGACAGCACGAGAAGCGCTAGCGACGGAGTAGTTTCAATAGTTCTTCTTCATCAATCGTCTCGATGCCGAGCGAGCGGGCCTTGTCGAGTTTGGAGCCGGGGTCGGCGCCGACGACGTAGTCGGTCTTCTTGCTAACGGGACCCTCGACACGCCCTGACCTCAGATCAGCTCCCGAAATTCCTCCAAGGTAAGCTTCAGGTCTTGGACAATCGCCCGCAGTGTTTTGGGCTTGAGTGTCACCCCGCTGTGCATCGGAATGACCACTCGCGCTTTGTCGCTTGGACGCACGTGCATGGCGTGGCTTCCCTTTTTGACGGCGAAATTCGAAACCCAGGTGTTGGGCCACTCGGGCCAGGTCCTTGCCCGTTACCGCGGGGAGTTTGGGGCTCACGCCGGAATCTCAACGGGTTTGATGAGGATATCTTCTTCAGGGACCGGAAGCCCGTCTTCGACGAGACTCTCGATATAGAGCGAAATCGCCTCGCGAATGTTCTGGACGCCTTCCTCGATGCTCTCGGCTTGGGTGTGGCAGCCGGGGAGAACTGGGCAGAAAACGTGATAGCCGCCATCTTCCTCTTTCTCGAGAATGACCGTGAAACGGTGTGCCATAGACGACCTCACATCACGGCATTGTAACCCGAAATGAAGCCAAAGGGGTGGACTCGAAAAGCAGGGGTGCACTACCTCAACAGCTTCAGCAATTCGGTTTCGTCGATGGTTTTGACGCCGAGGGCCTTGGCTTTGTCGAGCTTGGAGCCGGGGTCGGCGCCGGCGACGACGTAGTCGGTCTTCTTGCTGACCGAGCCGATGACGCGCCCGCCGGCTTCTTCGATCAGGCGCGTGGCTTCGTCGCGGGAATAGGTGGGGAGAGTGCCGGTCAGGACGAACTGCTTCCCGGCAAGCTTACCTTCCGCTTTGCGCGCTTTCTTCTGCTCGAACTGCAAGCCGGCTTTGCGCAGTTTCTCAATAACGGCAAGATTTCGCTTCTCGCGGAAAAACTCCAGGATCGCCTCGGCGACTCGCGGGCCGACTTCTTCGACTTGGAGCAGTTCCTCGTCACTCGCCTTGGCCAGCTTATCGAGCGAGCCGAAGTGGTCGGCGAGCAATTGCCCGGTGCGCTCGCCGACAAAGCGAATACCGAGCGCGAAGATCAGCCGCGCGAGCTCGGCTTTCTTGCTGTTCTCGATCTCCTCGAGCAGATTTGCTGCCGATTTCTCGCCCATGCGCTCCAGGCTCGCGAGCTGCTCCTGCGTCAGGCTATAGAGATCGGCCGCATCGTGCACGAGGCCTTTGTCCACGAGTTGGTCCACGAGCTTGTCACCCAGGCCGTCGATATTCAGGGCGCGGCGGCCGGCAAAGTAAAGCAACGTCTCCTTCAGCCGGGCCGGGCAGGCCGCGTTGACGCAGCGGTAGGCCACTTCTCCTTCAAATCGGTGCACCTCGCCGCCACATACCGGGCACTTCTTGGGCATACGGAACTCGCGACCGTCGGGCGCCTCCTTCATGACCTTTACAACTTGCGGGATCACTTCTCCGGCGCGCTGGATGAGCACCGTATCGCCGATCTTGACCCCGAGCCGCTCGATCTCATCCATGTTGTGAAGTGTAGCGTGGCTCACAGTAACGCCGCCAACGTCCACGGGTTCGAGGTCGGCGACCGGCGTCAGCGTGCCCGTCCGACCGACCTGAGCACGGATGTCCATGACTTTCGTGGTGGCTTGGCGCGCGGGATATTTGTAGGCGACCGCCCAGCGCGGCGATTTCGCGGTCGTGCCGAGCTCCTCCCACAAGCGCGTGTCGTTCACCTTGACGACGATGCCGTCGATTTCGTAGTCGAGGCTATCGCGCTTCGACTCCCACTCCTGGATGTAGGCCAGCAGCTCGTCAAACGACCGACACAGCCGCCGATGAGGATTCACCTTGAAGCCCATCTTGACCAGCGCATCAAGCACCTTCGCGTGCTCACTGAGCGGCACACGGCCGTTCACGGCCAGGAAGTAGAGGAACATATCGAGGCGGCGCTCCGCGACAATGCGGGGGTCGAGCTGTCGCATCGAGCCCGCGGCGGCGTTGCGCGGGTTGGCGAATTTCGGCTCGCCCGCCGCCTCGCGCTGGGCGTTCAACTTGTCGAACGCCTGGCGCGTCATGATGACCTCGCCGCGCACCTCGAAGCGCTTTGGGCCGCCGATGATTCTCAGTCTCTTCGCGTCAATGCGCAGTGGGACGGAACGTATGGTCTTCACATTTGACGTGACATCCTCACCCGTTGTCCCATCACCGCGTGTCACGCCGTGGACGAGCAGGCCGTCTTCATACGTCAGGGCCATGGAGAGCCCGTCGAGCTTGAGCTCGCCCACGTACTCAACCTCCGCCCGCCCGGAGAGCTCGCGTACGCGGCGGTCGAAGTCACGCAACTCGTCCACCGAGTAGGTATTATCGAGGCTCAGCATGGGCGCCGAATGGCGCACTTTGGCGAATTCCTCGGCGGGCTGACCGCCCACACGCTGAGTGGGAGAATCGGGCGTGCGCAGCTCCGGACGTTCGCGCTCCAGATCCTGAAGCCGGCGCATGAGCCGGTCGAACTCGTAGTCGGAAATTTCGGGATCGTTCAGGACGTAGTAACGGTACTCATGGTGGCGGATTTGCTCTCTCAATCTGACGATTTCTTTTTCAGCGCTCTTGGACACCGAGGGCCCTCGGGTACGGTATCGAACTGGCGTGCACTCGCAGCCAATTATACTCTGGCGCCGTGAAGAATTCCGGCGCGGGGTGCCAAGGGCCGGCGCCGGACAACGCGCCCTGCCCGTCTTGACATCGAAGCGAGTGGACTGCTAGCTTCCCGAGAGGAAGCGCTATCCGCACAAGGAGAAGGCGCGGGAATGAAGAACATTTTTGTCGCTGTCTTCGCCGCCATGCTGACTGCAGGCTCCACCACCTGGGCGCAGTACCCCCAGCCGGGAAAGCCCGAGACGGGCCGCTTCGGTGATCCCACCGCGACGGCGCGGTTTTTCCAGGACCTCTTCTACGGTGTCGTCAAGGGCCTCGATAAGAGCGAACTGGTGCTCGAGAAGAACAAATTCGGCGTCGATCAGTCCATCAAGCTGAATGACAAAACCAAGTTCGTTCACGACGGGGAGCCCAGCACCTTCGACAAGCTCAAGGTCGGCGACCAGGTCTGGATTCAGATCAAAAAGGATAAGAAATCCGGCGAGATGATCGCGAAGAAGGTCTTCACGGGCGTGGTGGCACCCACGGTACGAAAGTAATGTATGAAGTCTTAACCGACAGGAGGCCTTCGCCATCCCCCAGGGAGATGACCTTCCAGAGACCGCACCCCGGGATCCCTCTTCTTCCTTCGTACTTCGTGCGTCATACTTTATACTTTAGCCTTTGAAAAGCGCCACGCTCATCTACAATCCGGTTGCCGGGCGTCATCCGGCACGGCGCGAGCGGCAGATTCGCGCCGCGGCCGAGGAACTGCGGCGCGCGGGAATCGAGGTGAGGCTCGCGGCCACCCGCGGACCCAGCAACGCCAAAGATCTGGCGCGAGCCGCTGCAGACGACGGTGCCGAACTGGTTCTGGTATGCGGCGGCGACGGCACGGTCAACGAGGTCATCAACGGCCTGGTCCCTGGGAGTGCCACGCTGGGCATCCTTCCCGGCGGGACCGCCAACATCATCGGCAAAGAACTGCAGCTCCCTCACCACCCCATCCGCGGGGCGCGCGCTCTGCCGAGTTGGAAGCCGCGGCGCATCGCCCTGGGGCGCGCCACCTGGCTCGACCCCGCGACCCGCCAGCCCACGCAGCGCCTTTTCATCAGCGTGGCCGGCGTGGGTTTCGACGCCTACATCATTCACCGGCTTTCCTGGTCTCTGAAGATGTCCTGGGGAGTGGTCAGCTACGGACTGGAGGCGGTCCGTCAGGCGCTGCGGTATTCCTTTCCGCGCTTCCGTTTCACGAGCGACGGCCGGGACCGCCAGGCGACCTTCGCCGTGATTCACCGCACCGGGCACTACGCCGGCTGGCTGCCGCTTGCGCCCACGGCTGGCCTGTTCAAACCCGGTTTCACCGCCTGCCTGTTTACCAGCACGAGCCGGGCACGCTACTTCTTTTATGCGGCCGCGGTTGTGTTGCGGCAGCACCTGCGTTTGAGGGACGTCGAGCTTGTCGACTGCTCCAAGGTTGACTGCGTGGGCGAGGAACCAGGAAAGCCCATCTACTTCGAACTTGACGGTGAACTGGCCGGCCAGCTTCCGGCAACCTTCGAGATCGTTCCTGACGCGTTGACGGTGCTCGTGCCCTAACCAGGAACTGGAAATTGGAAACTGGTGTTGTGTAGCCCAAAAAAAGTGAAACATCCGATGACATGTCATTCTGAGCGCAGCGAAGAATCTGCCCTTTTCTAATCGTATGGAATAACTGCAGATGCTTCGCTTCGCTCAGCATGACAACGAGCGTCCCGCGTGTCCCACTTATCTCTGAAACAGGAAACTAGAAATTCGGCGCTCGGATTTCGGGTACAATCACCAATTTCGAGTTTCGATCTTTCGAGTTTCCACTTTCGATTTTCGAGTTTCCGGTTTGGACAATCTCACTCATACCCTGACTGCCGTCGCGATAAGCCATGCCGGCCTGAACCGCAAGACGCGCTTCGCCACACTGGCCTTGGTCATCGGCTCAAGTCTCCCCGACATCGACTCGGTCTCGCGCTTTGACAGCTCGGCGACCTACCTGAAGTACCACCGCGGGATCACGCATTCGCTGCTAGGTGTGATCGTGCTGGGAGTTCTGCTCGCCGCGGCCGTTCACTACCTGGGACGACGGGCGCGCGCGAAGAAGACCGGCCCTCCGGTTGACGCTCGCTGGCTGCTGGTTTGCTCCCTGCTCGCCACCACCAGCCACCTGCTGCTGGATTTCACCAATGCTTACGGCGTGCGCCCTTTCATGCCTTTCAGCGGCCGCTGGTACGCGTGGGATATCATGTTCATCATCGATCCCCTGCTGCTGGTGTTGCTGGCGCTGGGACTCGGGTTGCCTTGGCTTCTCCGGCTGGTTTCGGAGGAGGTCGGAGCGCGCAAGCCGAGCTACCAGCGCGGGGCGATCTTTGCGCTCTCCTGCATGGTCCTTCTGTGGGGGCTTCGCGATTTCGCGCACCGTCGCGTGCTCGGCCTGCTCGATTCCCACACCTACCTGCAGGAGAATCCCCAGCGCGTTGGAGCATTCCCGACGCCCGTTAATCCCTTCGCGTGGACGGGCGTGGTGGAGACCGCTTCCGTCTACCATGTTCTCCCCGCGAACGCACTCGAGGACGACGTGGACGCCACCCGCACACGTGTCTTCCGCAAGGCGGAGTCGACGCCGCCCCTGGAGGCGGCACTGAAGACCCGTACCGCGGCGATCTTTCTCGATTTCGCCCGCTTCCCCTGGGACAGCGTCGCGGAAACAGAAGACGGCTATGACGTGACGCTGCGCGATCTGCGCTTTCTCAGCTCCGCCACGGCACGACGCGGCTTCGTGGTGGACGTCCGACTTGACAAGCAACTGCGCGTGCGATCGGAGTCCTTCAGTTTTTCAGGCGAACCGCAACGCCGCGAAGGTCAGGAAGGATCGGAAGAAGACGAGCGGGAAGCTTCCGGCGCAGGCTCCTCGGACGGCTTCCCTGCCAGCCGCCGGTAAATCATCGAACCCGCCACCACCAACAGGACCACAACCAGAGACACCCAAACAAAGTTGGCCTTCAGGTAAGCCTCCGCCTGCGCTCCAAATCGCGCGGCGAGCAGTGCTTCCCCCCCGAACCGCAGGCTGCGCCCCACCAGCAAGGCTACTCCGAACCCCACGGCGTTCACGCGCAGCGCGCCCGCCGCAACCAAGAAAGCCTTGAAGGGTGCCGGCGGGGGCAGTAGCGAAGCCGTCAGGATGGCCACGAATTCGTTGCGTTCCAGCCACCGGTGGGCGCGAACGAGTGACGCCGAAGACCGCCGGCGCCAGAGGAAGCCCGCCCCGCTCCGCGCCAGGCCGTAGATCACGTAGGCCCCGGCCACCGAGCCCAGCGTCGAGGCGAGCGCGTAGAGCAAAGCTCGTTCCGGATGCTGAGCCGAAAGGTGCATCAGGAGCAGGTCGTTGAGCGAAGGGAGTGGAACAAAGGAGGAGTCGAGGAAGGAGATTCCAAACAGCCCCCAACCGCCATACAGCGCCAGGAACTGTCCAAGCTTAATGGAAAGAGTTTTGAGAAAAGACAAGGGTCCGTACCTGGAAATGATCGGCCCGCTATTCTAAGCGCAACGCGCAATTCGCGCAATCGCGAGAGCGCGGTGGCATCGGAATTTCCGCATGCGGCGATGCGCACGCGGAACTTCGGGTTCGGAGAGAAGCCGTCGGGGCCTGATATGTAGCCATCGCCTCCCGCGGCGCCTTCTCGCACTCGGCCGGTTCACGAAGGAATTGTAGAATCAGAGGAACGTCGCCTCATTCAGCTTTGCGGATTTTCAGCATGAAAGCATTGTAGCGTGTCTCTCGGTTCATTGGACTTCTTAACACACTCGCGATTCCTGTGATTGCATGCCGACGGCCCCCGTCTCTAAGGAAACGAGTCTGCCCGTCTCATCTGAAGTAAAGCAGCCTCAGGGATATCCAGAAGACCGGCCGGAAGATGTAAGGGAAAACTCGCCAGCAAAGGAGGAGGCCAACGATCGCGAGCGTCGGGTTGCGCGTCACGGCGGCGAAGCGACGAGCGCCGGCTTCGCCCAGAACCAAGCCGATCGCCGAGCTGCCGTCGAGCGGCGGGACGGGAATCAGATTGAAGAGAGCGAGCAGGAGATTGAGAGAAAAAAGGATGCTCACGAAGAACGCCACACCTTCGGCCGCCCCCGGAGAGGCAGCATCCACCACATGCGTGAATCCCACCCTGGCAGGCTCGGCCAGGACTCGGGCGATGATCAGGAGACGAATCGCCCCGGCGGCAATCAGGACCAGCGTCAGGTTCGCCACCGGCCCGGCCAAAGCCATCCACGCTGCGCGGAGCGGGTGGCGGTCGCGCCACGCCGGATCGTAGGGCGCACTCGCCCAGCCGATCATCCATCCGCCCAGTGCGTAGGAGAGGATGGGCATAATCACGGTGCCAAAGATTTCTCGGCGCATGTGGGGAATGGGGTTCAGCGTCACTTGCCCGCCTCGAGACGCCGTCGGATCCCCTCCCCACTTCGCCACCAACGCGTGCGCCGCCTCATGGCACGTCAGCGAAAAAAGGAAAACGACGTACCACACCACGCCGTTGGCAAGAAGGTTGGAGTCCATGCTGGGAGTCTAGCAGAGAAGGCATCACCACTCGATGGCAATGCGAGACCTCTTCACGGCTTCGACTCTGCCTGCTTGAGGCCGCGGAGGGGTTTCTGTGCAGGTGTGCCGTAGTAATCGAGAATACTGGCAGCGGTGCTTTTTTCCAGCAGAAAGCGATACGCTGTCTCCAGAAAAGGATTCTGGTCAGGTTTCTTCAGTACGGGCGTTTCCCAGTACACGACCCGAAAACCGCAATGTTCTAGGAGGCGCTGAAGCGTTTGCGGGGTGAAAAACCACAAATGATGCACTGCCGCATAATGACGCCAGCGATGCCGCTTGAGGTGGAGCAGGCTTTGAAGACTCTTGATTTTGGCGCTCACTCCTGCCAAGTTGGGGACACTAACATAGAGAATGCCCTCCGGATGGAGCAGTTCCCAGCTTCGCTGAAGCTCCGGAAGCGGATTCTGAGTGTGTTCCAGCACGTGGTTAAAGCGCACGACATCGAATCGCAATCCACCGAAGTCAATTCCCTTCAATTGGCCTTCCCAGACAGGACAACCCACTTCTCGCGCGGCCGGCGTCAGTCCGATGTCGCATCCCGCGACCGTCCAGCCGCACTCCTTCGCATCGCGGAGAAATGATCCATCACCACAGCCAACATCCAGCAAGGTTTTTCGCTCTTTATTGTCTGCGCCCAGCAGACGGTAAGCGGTGTCGATTTGCCTCCTGAACTGATAGAACTGCTCCCGCGTGAGCGGCGTCACCGGAGCCGGTTCAGAAAAATACGTTTGATTATATACATGGTCAGAGAGTTCCTCAAAAGTGGGACGCGGATTCAGAAACTCCAAATGACACGCCGGGCATCGACTCAACCGAAAGCCTTGATAATCTCTGGCAAAAGGTCGTGGCGGGATTCGACAGAGCGGACAAGTGATCTCCTCCCAGTGTTGAAAGGCGGTGCCAATCACGGAGCCGGGACTACCGAAGAGCCGTTGGTCCATATCCCTCATCTGATCCTTGATACACCACTTAGGCCCGCACTCAAAGACTTGCACGCGAGAAAAGCCCCGCTCTGCTCCAGCACTTTCCGCCCTCCTGCCCCTCAGCCTTCCAGCTCGCTCAGCGGCTGGCGTAAGCCCCCGAAGTGACCGCATCCTCTGGAAGGAGCATTCGGAGAGTCAGAGGAAGCTTACTCCTCGACTCCGCCATAAAAAACGACCGCGATTGCTCGCGGCCCTGTAACTGTTGACTGTGAACTGTAAGCTGGCGACTGTTCTCCGACAACTGAGTTGAGCAGCCACGCCGCTCCGAGATCTCAAATCGCAGATTCAAGATTCCCGAGGCGCTGAGCGATGTGTCCCGAGCCTGCCCCGCAGAGCGGGACCTCGGAACCGGTTCTCTCTTAGAAAGGAGGTGATCCAGCCACAGGTTCTCCTACAGCTACCTTGTTACGACTTCACCCCAATCATGGTTCATACCTTGGGCGCTATCGTCCTTGCGGTTGGAATCGCGACTTCTAGTACAAACCACTTTCGTGATGTGACGGGCGGTGTGTACAAGGCCCGGGAACGTATTCACCGCGTCGTTCTGATACGCGATTACTAGCGATTCCAGCTTCATGCAGGCGAGTTGCAGCCTGCAATCCGAACTGAGACCGGTTTTTTGCGATTGGCTCCC
>Ga0315280_10003958_pt1 | contig 22276 bp, 21 predicted proteins | sample YL17G06_40_MG_FD_203697 | JGI IMG/M metagenome (GOLD analysis project Ga0315280, IMG submission 203697) | Sediment microbial communities from Yellowstone Lake, YNP, Wyoming, USA - YL17G06_40 | ecosystem: Environmental > Aquatic > Freshwater > Lake > Sediment | place: USA: Wyoming | collected...
AGGCATGTTGCTTAATGCTCAAGCGGCAATCAACGGCCAAAAGAGGGAGAAGATCCTGAGCATAGCCTACTACGCAAATTGAGAGGAATAGACATGAAACAATCGATAAAGGGACAAGCTCTTAAGTTAAAGAAGGCCCTATCGGGCTTGGGAGCTTAGAATATGGTTTTAATGGAAGAGAGACATGCATTAAGTGTAGCGGTATATCGAATATTGATGCCTACCGATTAGCTTAAACCGCTCAATATGTATGTCTAGCTAGTTAATGAGCTGACCGTAACTGGGCCTTGTAGATCATGACGCTCAGAGCAAAATTGAAGCTGAAGAAGGTAAGAAAGCGGCAAAGATAGCGATGGCTGGAAATGGCGCTATCTCCCTTATTAAATTAGCAGTGGGCATCACGTTCGGCAGTATGGCAGTTATTGCCGATGGTATCGATTCATTCTTCGATATCATATCTTCAGCAAGTGTCATGATTGGCATTAGGGCCTCCGAGAAGCCTCCTGACACTGAGCACCTCTATGGCCATGGAAGGTTTGAGAACCTGCCAAGCCTTGTCATAGCCGGAAGTCTGTTAATAGCGGCAGCGGCCATATCCATCGAAGCGGCCAGAGAGATTGCCTACGGCGAGTATGGAATTTTCGAATGGATCGTTTTGGGTGCGGCTGTGCTCTCCATCGCCTTCAAGTATGGGTTACAAAAATACCTCTTCAGGATAGCAGAACGAATAGGCAGTATGTCCCTCAAGTCATATGCCCATAACATCAGGGGAGATGTTCTTACATCGATATCGGTCGCCATCGGGGTGACCACAGCGTCCCTTGGGGTACCATGGGCTGATCCACTTGCGGCAATACTCGTCGCGGCATTCATATTCAAGACTGGATTGGGAGTTACGGCGGAAACCTTACAAGTGCTCGTAGATCGCAGCCCAGGTGTTGATGCGATTTCGCAGATACGCTCGTCTGCATTAAGCGTTCCAGGTATAAAGGATTGTCACAAGGTCAGGGCTCGAAGATCTGGAATGGGACTCCTAGTGGACCTTCATGTAGAAGTAGACCCTGGAATAGACGTCGTAACGTCTCATGGGATCTCTGATAGAGTCGTGGAGACTATACAGAAGGAAGTGCCTGATGTAAAAAGCGTGCTCGTTCACATCGAACCTGGTCCGGTGAAAGAGGACGTAGAAGACCACTCGAAGGTAATCGAGGCCATAAGGTCTGAGGTACTGGGTGTCAAGGGCGTAGAAGAATGCCATGAGATCAGGCTTCGGCATATTGGGAAGGACATGATAGCAGAGATGCACATGTTGGTAAATCCCAACCTGAGTATAACTGAGACCCACATGATATCTGAAGAGGTTACTAGAAGAGTGAGGTCGCGCTTTGAAGGGATTAAGCAGGTTATAGTCCATGAGGAACCAAAAGGTCATGCGGATGATGAAGGTTAGAATTATAGCTCTTGAGAGAGGGGCATCGTATCGATGCAGGCCTTGTCATGCCATCGCCTTGGATGGATACAAAGTGGTCGAGGCGTGGCTATAACAGTTGGTAAGTAAGACTAAATATTTACTTGGGGCGGGCGTGGTTGCAGTATTTCTATTTTCGTCACTCCTCTTGTCATCAAAGAAGGGCGAAGCGAAGCTTTTCCCTTTTTACCTACCGTGGGATGATGATGAGGAAACGGTTGTAAGCATTAGCGGAAAGCTCGACAAGCCAGCCAGCAACCTGGGATATATCCGTGCAGGGGAAGACGGTCATCTTTACGTTGGGAGCAAGCGCATAAGATTGCTAGGCGTCAACATCTGCGGTGGAGCCGCTTTCCCAACAAAGGATGACGCAGAGAAGATAGCGACAAGGCTGGCAAAATTTGGCATTAACATAGTGAGGTTCCACCACATGGATGCCTCGTGGGAAGCGTTCAATATATTCAACAAGACCTTCGGTGACACCAGGCACCTGAACCCAGAGGCCCTCGACAGACTAGACTATTTTATATCCAAGCTGAAGGATAATGGGATTTACGTGGACCTAAACCTCCTGGTCTCCAGGGGGTTCACTAGCGCCGACGGCCTTCCGGCTGAGATAAATGCGATGGACTGGAAGGACCGACAGGTCTTGGGCTTCTTCGCGGAAAAGGTTGGTGAGCTTGAAAAAGAGTATGCCAAGCAGCTCCTAACTCATCGCAATTCCTACACGGGACTGACCTACACGGAGGATCCAGCTGTAGCGTTCATCGAGATTGTCAACGAGCAAGGGTTGATCCATGGCTGGCTCGGTGGAGTCGTAGACGGTCTCCCCGGCGTCTTCAAGGAGGGGCTTGGGGCAAAATGGAACGAGTATTTGAATCTGAAGTATATCTCAGATCAAAAGCTCGCGGAGGTTTGGGATGGGGAAGGGGAGCAACCGTCACAGGCTGAACTGTTGGAGAATGGCTACTTCGAGGCAGGAATTGAGGGTTGGGTCGTGGAGGTTCATGACGGAGCTGAGGCCTCCTACGAGATCATCGAGGGATCAGAGGGTCAGAAAGCTTTGGAGATCGATATATCCAACCTTGGCTCCGCTGCTTGGCACGTGCAGTTCAACTATCCGGGTCTGGATGTGAAAGCCGGAGAAAAATACCTAGTGAAGTTCAGGGCCAGAGCGGATGGCGAGGTTCGCCTAAGCATATCTCTCAAGCAGGCCCATGAACCGTGGAACGACCTGTCTATCAGAGTGGGGATTGAGCTTACGCCCGAGTGGAGAGAGTATGATGTAGCCCTCACAGCTTCTGCACTTGAACTGAACGCCAGGCTTGACATTTCGGACCTAGGGGCTATAAAAATAACGTACCAGTTCTCGCACTTCTCCATGAAGCCCTTCAAGGGCGACGGGTTGCAAAAAGGGGAAGGCCTTCGAGATTCCACGGTACAGGTCTTCACGCTTAGCGAGTATGGGAAAAGGACCACTGCCGCTGAAAGGGACTGGGTCGAATTCCTTTACGGCTTGGAGGAGGGGTATTTCACGGAGATGCACCGATACCTCGACGAGGAGCTTGGGGTGAAGGCCCTCACAATAGGGACCATCGTCGGCTGCAGCACGCCAAACATCATGTCACAGCTGGACGTCATAGATACACACGCCTACTGGAACCACCCCGCGTTTCCTGGCACGCCTTGGGATTCGAGCGACTGGTATGTCGTGAACGAGCCCATGGTCAACCACCTCGATGATGGTACCCTATCTAGCCTGGCCTTGAAGAGGGTGTATAACAAGCCTCTCATTGTGAGCGAGTATAACCACCCGGCGCCCAACATGTACGACGCGGAGGCGATCGTAACGCTTGCGACCTATGCAGCGCTTCAAGACTGGGATGGGATCTTCCTATTCGATTATGGAAGCCGCGACGACTGGGACGCTATGCGGATTAGGGGTTATTTCGACGTGGACCAACACCTGGTAAAGATGGCGTCCTTCATACCCGCATACATGGTGTTCGTGAGGGGGGACATCGAACCAGCCAACTACATGTTGACCTCGAAGCTTGACAGGCAACGGGAGATAGACCTCATAGCCAGCGGAAAGGTTGTGGCGTGGAGCCTTCCTGACGGCAGTCATCTGGGCATGGGTGCTGATACCCCGCTTATGCATAGGACGGCGCTGACAGTCGACGGTGAGCCTGAGCAGAACTTGGATTCACTTGACGTTAGTGTTTCAGGATCGGTATACGTTTCGGACAACGGCGAGGTTACGTGGAATATCACGGATCGGGAAAGGGGCTTGCTCCTCGTAAATACCTCCAAGAGCATGGCGGTTGTGGGTTTTAGCGGCGGGAAGAACTTCGATTTTGGTGGCGTGGTGGTTGAACCTGGGGATACGCTGCTCGATGGCTGGAGCGTAGTGACATTATCAGTATTGGAGGGCGAAAGCTTCAGGGATTGGGACAAACTGTTACTCGTAGCTGCGGGTTACACGACTAACACCGGGATGAGGATACACGAATATGAGAGTGGAAGGGAAATCTCCGTAGGTTCAACCGACCTAACGGAGATGAACCGGCATAACGGCTTGATAACTTGCGGCACCAGCTGGGGTGGGGCTCCCACATTGGTTGAGGGAGTACCGGTAGCCGTGAAGATTAAGACATCTGAGGATTTTGAGGTTTGGGCATTGGACAATATGGGCAAAAGAGCACGTCAGGTACCAGTATCCACAGAGGGAGACTTCAAGGCGTTCTACATAGGACCGGAGTTTAGCACCTTGTGGTACGAGATAGCGGCCAAACAGTAGCATATCCTAGACTGCCGAGAGGGTTCCAATGCCTTTTATGGTTCTAGGGCTTTGCCTAGAATTTTTCGTAATGGACGATCTGGGATAAGGGTTTTCGAGACTTGGGAGATGGCGATTCTGCTGGGAAACCCAAGGGCGTTACGGCCAGAACCTTCATGTTCGCCGGAATCCCCAGCGCCTTCTTAATCTCGTCGTCGGCGTCCCAACGGCCTATCCAACAAGTTCCAAGGCCGAAGTTGGCGGCAGCCAGGACTAAGTGTTCAAAGGCTATGGCCACGTCCGTCTGGCCTGAGGCTTCAGTGCAACCAACTATTACAACGGGTGCCTGCAGGGTCCATTCGGATATGTCAAGCATCCTTTTCTTCTGGGGGTCTTTGACGACTATGAAGTGCCATGGTTGACCGTTGCCCCCTGACGGCGCAAGCCTCGCGGCCTCAAGAACCTGGTTGAGCACCTCCTCCGGAATTGGGTCGGTTTTATACTTCCTTATGCTACGCCTTTTCCTTACGACTTCCATGAAGTCCATCGTTAATCTGATCACGACGAACCTCATAAGCCTAATAACTATAACGCATTACCTAGTCTTGGAAAGCATGTAGTTCGTCATGCACTAACGCGTTAAGGTAAATAGGCATCTAATAATTAAAATACATTCATCAAATCATTGCCTATCATGAAATTCGGAGTAGCCTTACCGTTTAAAGACGCGCGCAAAGCCGCCAACCTTGCCCGCCAGACCGAGGAGGCCGGTTGGGACGGCTTTTTTGTCGGGGATGCTATCTGGTGTGTTGATCCCATTGTAGCGCTGACCGCAGCTGCCATGACAACCAGCCGCATCAACCTAGGCATCATGGTCATCCCCATGCCGCTCAGGCGACCCTGGAAGGTGGCTAGCGAGACCGCTGCGCTGGATAATCTGTCAGGTGGGCGGTTGATCCTGGGACTGGGGACAGGCGCTGTCTGGATGGGATGGCAAGGCTTTCCCGATGAAGTTACCGACACGAGGGCACGCGCCGAGATGCTGGATGAAGGGATCGACATCCTCACCCTACTTTACAGCCGAAAGCAGTTTGACTACGATGGCAAGCATTATCACCTTAAACTGACTTTAGTAGACGAAATGCATTACCCGCCATCACCTGTGCAGAAGCCGCGCATCCCCATCTGGGTTGTGGGCGCATGGCCACGGATGAAGTCCATGAAACGCATACTGAAATGCGATGGTTTGCTACCGGCCAAGATGAATAAAGAGGGCAAGTTTGAAGAGGTTCTGCCGGCAGACGTCCGTGAGATGAAGGCTTTTATTGATGCCAACCGAACTACCGCTACACCATTCGACATAGTTGTGGAAGGCAAGACGGCGAGTCTCGGTCGCGCTCAAATACGTGATAAGCTCAACCCGTGGTTTGAGGTCGGTGCTACCTGGTGGATAGAAGGCATGTGGGGTGATCCAGAAGATCAGATCCTTTCGCGCATCCTTCAGGGACCACCACGGCTTGATTAAACGGCAGACTGGTGCCGATTGTTAGTTTGAGGATTTGAGTGTGAAACTTACGAGGTTTATCGCTTGACCTAAAAACACTTCACTCAATAAAACTAACTCTCCCTCCTCACAATTGAGAAGTCAGAATGACAGAGAGATCGAATGTATAGATATATTCACCCCATATGACTATAGACGGCAAGAAGGTGGCGTATATGAAACTTGAGTCCTTTCATCTGGAGAGGTTCCAGTCCACATGGGAACATGTTGTAAAATACAACCTCGCTGAAAGCGGGGTCCAGCCTATCACCTTGGAGGAGTTACAAGGTGACGGGGAGAAAGTTGACAAGCTTATGCAACTCCCCCTTGGATATATCCAAACAAATGGCAGTTCTACCCTCAGGAGAAATATAACCTCTCTCTACCAGGATGCGGACGAAGGCAACGTACTAGTGACGAGCGGGAGTAGCGAGGCCAACCTCCTGGCTGTTTGGTCATTGTTAGAGGGAGGAGATGAGGCCTTGGTCATGCTACCAAACTACATGCAGATCTGGGGATTGGTAAAGATGATGGGTGGGAACGCTATACCCCTCTGGCTGAGTGAGGACGACGGCTGGGGCCTGGATCTGGAGGAGGTTAATGAGAAGGTTTCACGCAAGACGAAAATCATAGCCCTATGTAATCCAAATAACCCAACGGGGGCGGTATTGGACCAAACGGCTCTTCGTGGAGTGTGCGAAATAGCCAAAGATGCTGGCTCTTGGGTCTTATGTGACGAGGTTTATCGAGGTGCAGAATTAGAAGGATACATAACTCCCTCGATGTGGGACGGCCATGATAAGGTAATAGTGAATTCTGGGCTTTCGAAGGCTTATGGTCTACCAGGATTACGTATCGGTTGGATCGTGGCCCAGAAGGATATGATAAATAGGCTATGGTCCTATCACGATTATACAACGATTTGCGCATCGGCAACGAGCGATTTCATAGCAAATTTGGCCCTCGAGGAAGAGAATAGGACAAGGCTCATATCCAGAACCAGGAAAATTCTCACCGAAAATTGGCCCATCTTGGAAAGGTGGTATGAGGATCATTCTTACGTCTTCAGTTACGAAAAGCCTAAGGCCGGAGCCATCTCCTTTGCAAAATACAAGGCGAATGTAAACTCAACTGTGATTGCCGAAAGACTGGTCAAGGAGAAGAGCGTTCTAGTCATACCTGGCGACCACTTTCTAATGGACGGGCACATGAGAATAGGATATGGTTCTAACGCGAGACATCTGGAAACGTCACTTGCTCTCGTCGCTGACCTATTCGAAGCCCTCTAACTTTATTAGTAACTTTAATTACTATATCCCGAGCTTTAAGCACAGCTATGGCAGGCGTTTTTGGCAAGCCGCCGTCCTCGGGGTCTTAGTCAGGAGGTATGAGAAGAAGATTTAAATCTTACAACCTACTTTCATAATGTAAGTTTGTCTAGGCGTTTGTTCAGGGATTTGTTAGGAAGATACCCTATTGTAGATGATAAAACAATAGATAGATTGAAAACGATAATTCGTAGTGATGAAGAGGATCTCGATAATGAAACTTTGGTAGGGCTGATGAGAGGCTCTGAAAATATTAAAGATAAATACAAGAAACTTAATGAGCAGTTAAAAGGAGAAGCTTTTCCCATCATATGCGTGCTTGGTGGGCCAAGTTTGACGAATGATGTTAGGCATTTTACCGCATGCTTTACGCAAAGAATGTGCGAAAATATGATGGAGAAAGGAACCATGTGTGGCCCTGGAAACCGCGGTGTAAGTTACGTATCATTTAACCAAGCATTGAAGATATTTAAGGAATCCCTTTTAAAAAGTAAGGTATTTTCTATTGCCCCATATGGCACCCAACCTGATTTCTTGAATATAACACCAGAAAGGCTTGGAAAAACCGATCTACAAAGGGACATCGGCATGGTAATGTACCTCGCAGACCTTTTGGTTTTTATACGAGGTAAGGATTTTTATGAAGGAAAAAGGATACAATCAATAGAGGACGTAGATAGAACACGATTGCAGTTAGACATAGCGTTTATGGGTCAAACCCAAGCGCCAATAATCCTTTTCCAAGATAGCGGGGGTGCAACTGAGTTGTACGTAAAGCATTTGGAAAAGATGGAATATTTAACCGATGCAAAGGTGAGGGAAAGAATTAAAATCATCAAAGGGATCGGCTCCCAATCAATAGAGGAAGCCATATCTTACATAAGGGAAAAATTCAATTATGTCTAGATGAGCTCCATCCTCATTTTCAGTTCTTCTCTGATCTTTTTCTGTTTGGCCCAAATGTTTTGGGGATACATATGCACGGATTTACATAAATCACAATTTACGATTTGCTCTGTGAGTCCTTTTTCTTCCTTTTTCTGGTCCACTCCAGCATATCGTGCCCCCAAACCAACTATTGCTGCTGCAGTTGCGATTTCAGATTTTTTTGTGAGGGATTCGCGGCGTAGGAACCCTTCACCTAATAAAGTTAGATTATTATGTGAGGCGTCTTTAATGTGCTCATCCCAACCCAATTGTTTTATTATTACGTCTATGTATGATCCTATTCTATTCATCAATGAACCATTCTCTGGTGTTTTGTCTTTCATACATAAAAATTGTCTAGAAGAGATAAAAATCTTTCGTCTCTTACGTGCATCGCAGTGGCCCTATTTCCTGAAGTATGGCAGGACTTTCTCCCCGTAGAACTTCAGGAATTTCGCTTCATCGGGGCTAGAGCTTACAAAGAATAAGTGGTTGAATCCGGCCTTAACATATCTCTCTATCCTCTTGACGTGTTCCTCTGCAGTCGAGGCAACTATCCACCTACTCTCTATGGCTTCGTCTCCAACGAGCCTTCCGTTCTCCTCGATCTCCCTAGGATCCGATATGTCGCATTTGTAAAATACAGGCAGCATCGCCCCAGTCCAGAACCTGCAGGCCTTCAACGCCTTCCCATAATCTTCATCGTATGAGACCAAGATCTCCACCACCCTCTCCAAAGAGCCGGGATCTCTGCCAGCCCTTTTGGCCCCATTCTCGAAGGCATTGAAAAGTCTGTCCGCTTGGCCCAAGTTCGGCGTCAGAAGGAGCCCATCGGCAAGCCTTCCTGCTAATTCCGCGGTCCTGGGACCTCCGGCTGCGACGTAGACCTTAATGGGCCTGTCGGGTTTTGTATACAACTTGGCATTCCTCAACTTGTAATACTTACCCTCGAAGTTCACGAAATCCCCATCCCACAACCTCCTGATCGCGATCATGGCTTCTTCGAGCATCTCAACGCGTTGGCTCGCGGCAGGCCAAGCATAACCCAATGGCGACTCGTTCAGAGCCTCGCCTGCGCCAAGCCCGAGGAAGATCCTATCCGGATACATGTAAGCGAGTGTGGCGAAAGCCTGTGCGACTATAGCAGGATGGTATCGGAGGATAGGCGCTGTAACGGAGGTACCAATCTTCACGTTCCTAGTCCTTTCCGCCGCGGATGCAATCCATGTCCAAGCGAAACCTGCAGCTGCGCCAGTGTGGGCCCATGGATGGAAATGGTCGCTCGTCCACAATGTATCAAAACCGTTTTTATCGGCCAGAACTGCATGCGCGAGTAGCTTATCAGGTTGGTATTGCTCGTGACAGGTCTTGTAACCCAATGTCAGCGTCAATCGAATCCCCGGTAGTTAGTTGCTTGGGCTTCATATATAAAGCAGATGTTTTTTCCGTTGTCCGCCAATTTAACTAGGATGCGATTCGCACAATCATATGAATAAGTTGTAAAGTCATAAATGATACTTGGGCGAATGAGTGGGAGGTGAAAACAAACGGTTGAACGGCGTAAGGCTCGGCTTCTTTCGTTGACAGACCCATTTCGGGTCCGGTTTTTAAAAACTGGAATCGGATTGCCTAAGCATATTGTCCGTTGCACTCCACCACTGGAGGGCGATCCGGCCTTTAATCCAGAGCTGGTTGATCGAAAAGCACGCGAGCTGAGACTTCCTCTTAACGCTCGGTTCGAACATCCCCTCTTGGAACGGGCTGTGCGGATCGGCCTTGCGCACATCGATTTTACATTCGTCGGTGACCACCCCAAGTACGGCGTTGGCAATTACGCCCAGGGGAAACACGATTCATTTCCGCCAATCATAATCGCCACCATCGATGCCCTGACGCTATGGGGCATGGCTTCCCGTGCCCAATGTCTGTTTTCCTACTGGTTGAATCATTTCGTGCAAGAAGATGGCACCATCGATTATTATGGCCCTTCCCTCAGCGAATACGGGCAACTCCTGACAACCGCAAGACGATTAGTGGAGCGTAGTATGGAACGCGATTGGCTTGTCCTGCATGAGCCGTTTTTATCGCGCCTTGCATGCCATTTACGACAGCTCATATATGAAACTGGGAAAATACGCCTTGTAGCCGGAGTCCCTGAGGCAGACGAACGGAAGGTAGCGGCGACATATTTCCACAATAACGCTTGGATAGTGCGTGGGTTAAAGGACTGGGCATATCTTCTTCATCGAAACCTAAGGCGTCCAACCGATGCCAAGCTGTTTAAGCAAGATTCGGACTCCTTACGACAAGTGCTCCTTAATGCGATAGATACGGCTTGGCCTAGCGATCCGAAAGATTGGTGGCTACAACCGATTGTTGAACGCGTGCCTCGTCCTGAGGGGCGAATAACCGCAAGCCGAATCGGTAGCTATTCCAATTACCGCTATTGGCCCGAGTTACTTTCAAGCGGAGTGCTCCCCAAGGAGAGAATGTTGGCGTTGGTGAAAGCTCGACTTTCCGGTGGTGGACAATATCTTGGCATGACCCGGTTCATGGACCATCTGGATGACTGGCCGTTGATGGACTACCTAGAGGGACTGTGGAAGCTTGGCTTGTATGATGACTACCGACTGAGTTTATGGGGGCACATCCGCTACCATCAAGCGCAGGGGCATCTGACGGCCTACGAGCAGGTGACGATCCCACCCGGACGCATAGTCGCCGATTACTGCCTGCCATGTCAGTTAGTTGCGGTGCGGGCAGCACACCGATTGGCCGTCAAGTAGCCGCATCGGATGATCGGCCATGCCATATCGAAAGGATTCATGAAAAACCCATCATAACCAATCCTTGAGCGTGGCCTGGCATTTTCCATCGACCTTAAGGAATGGTTGCGCCCTGGGGACAACGACTCCGATCTCTGCCAACTGCCTCCTCGACTGTATCCTGATGCCATTGTTCCTCAGTGATAGAATTCTCTTGGCGCTTATAGGGCCGATACCTGGCACCCTGAGGAGCTCCTCCCTGCTGGCTTCATTTATCTCCACAGGTCCTTCGAGGAAGAGGCGCGCTATGGTGATCTTCGGGTCCCTGTTGGGCAGGAAGTCGTCGATCAGGGCTTCCTTTATCTCCCTTAAGTGGTTATGATTTACCACAAAGGGTAATCCTTATAAACCCGTAATGCGGCCATAGGAGTATGGCAATAAATGAAGGGATTCAAGGCAAGCAAGAGGACCAGAAACAGATACGCGAGGCCAATCGGAAGCTGGACCAATCGAAGATGCTGCAGGAGTTCTACCGAAGATATGTCGGTATCAGGGGAGACCAGAAGGCTAACGCGGGCCTCGAATCAAGAAGAGCGATTTTGTGCAAGTTCTTCCGCAGCATCGGCGTGGACCCGGATCAATGGTTCGAGGAGGTCCGCACCGGCAAGCGTGACCACGGCCAGGACTTCAACGAATATCTTGTGAAGATCGCCGGTAACAAAGAACTATCCGACGGCTCTCTCAAGGCGACTCGAGCGGCCTTCCTGAAATTCGCCAAGGTCATGAAGCTTCCCGAGCCCGACCTCGAGGCAATAGGGAGCTCGAAGGCCAAGAATCATGTCGAGGTAATCACGAAGGAAAATCTCAAGGCACTTCTGAACTGCAGCCGCAACCCCCGAGACAGGGCGATCATCATGCTGGCCTCAACCGCGGGCCTTAGGATTTCCGAGATTGGCGGCCTTAAAAATAAAGATGTTAAAGAGCTCTTCGAGCGGGACCATGAGCCTTACGCGGTGCGGGTCCCCGAGGAGATAGCCAAGGGGTCCAGGGGCTACATCTCGTTCACGAATGAGGAGACGGCGGACGCCCTCAGGACCTATATTCAAACGATAAAGCATGAGGATGAAGATCCTCTCTTCCCCACCCTTCAGGGCGGCCCCATGAGCAGGCGGGACATTGAGAATATCTACCATAATATCGTATTGCGTTCAAAACTCCCGGGCAAGCGCGTCTTTCATGGCCTGAGAAAATACTGCAGGCTTAGCCTGGCAAGACATGTCTCGGATATCTTTGCCGAGAAGATAATCGGCCATGGCGGTGGGACCCTGGAACAGATTTACACACCCGCGAAGATTGAGGAATTGAGATCCGAGTATGCCAAGGCCCTGCCCGAGTTCAACCTCTGGACCACAAATGGAAATAATAAGATTAGTGATCTCCAAGGGCAGATAAAGGAATTGGAGACGAAATTAGCAAATGAAACAAAGAGATGGAAAAATTTAGAGACTAGTTTGAGTTCATTAAAGGAAAATGAACAGAATCGCGTCTTCTTTGTCAACGACAGCGGTGAAATGATCGAAGCGGTTATAAGGGATAAAAAGAAAGATCCTAAGTCGGCAAAATCGCCCGAAGAAGAGAAGGAGCGTCCACGAACCGCCTGAGGTAAAACTCGGCGGCGTGATAGAAGTGAAAAACCATGACAGACATCGTAGACAATAGAACGACTAAGATACTCGGAGAAATAAACTTTCGAGTTAGAGGAACGGGGAACGCTGGGGACCTCATGAAGGCCCCGCATATATTGGCCGGACCGGAAGAGACGGCTCAAACCTTCACATTCGTCACGACTAAATTTTATGTTTCCTATGGTGGCCTCGACGTTTATGATTATCCAAAAGACAGATTCAAGCCACGCAAATATAAAACACCGACAATCCTAGAGTTCTTTGCACCGACAAACATAACCAAATATACACAATGCACATGCCCTACCCGTCCCATCAACCAACCACCGTGCTGGCCCGACTTCGTGCCTTCATGTGATTTTGAAAACAACAGGCGCGTCATATTAAAAATTCCAGGGCCGAGATTCGAGGGGATCCGCGTCCTCATTAAAAGTTATTACATAATCGACATAGATGGTAAATATTATTGCTTCGAGAAGGAACTGGCACCGCCAACATTTCCCAAACGTATCCACATTCCTAAATATGTCGCGCCCTGGGAATGGGGATGGCAGGATAATCGGAGGTCTTTATTACCTGTAAGAGAGGGGCAATATGATTCCAGATATCTCAGATATAATCGCGATTGGCTTCAGGGGTCGGGAGGCTGGATGCATGGAGGGCATACGGACGGTCCGTTGGGGCTTGGTGAGGGTCAAACAGAGATCGGTACGCCAACCTTCCCTAAGGATCTTGAGAAGATCATCGGACATGAAATTGACCCCAAAATCGAAGGCCGCCTTATGCGAACCGCGGCCCCAATCCGCCAAATTATCAAGATTTGTGAGTATTGCGGAAAGGAGCTCCTTTTAGGTCCCCACGACCGAAGCAATAAGAAATATCACGATCATTGTGAAATTCAAGCCCAAAGTAGGGCGTTTAGGATGAAGCGAAAGAAAGCGGCCACCCTTGGTGGCATATTATTATATGAAGAGGAAAAGGCCTCTTCCCTTGGTCGTGGTTTACGTCATGGTTTTCCATGGCCAAGGCATGTTAAAGATTGCATCTGTTTCCCAGTCCGGGTTTACCAAGGGGGGGAATTGTTTTGGGCCTGGGAATGTATAAAGCATCATAGATTGTTTTTTGATTCTGATTTCTCCATGATCCAAGCGGACTAAAATCCCTTGGCATGAATGGAGCCAACCGACTTCCGCGAAGTAAAAGTCTGGAGAAATTAAGTAAGTAAGTATGGAAATTTTCGCGGTTCGGACTCCGAGAAGGCAAAAAAAACGGAAAAAAGCGATATAGATCGCGTAATAAAATATATAGAAAATGAACGCGACCACGCCTTAAGTCAGGCCGCTCAATCACGACTTGATAAAAGGTGCTACTTGGTCACAGCTTGGTCGCTAGTCGGTGAGAGATGCCAAGTTCTTATCGACAAGATAAGAGGTGGCGATTTTTGAGCCAACTTAAATACCCAGAGGGAGCTATTTGCTTTTTCTGCGGTTCATGGCACGAGAATCACTGCAATCGGTTCAATGAATACGAGCCACCCGACGACCCCGCCTGTAATCTCTTCGATCCCGTCGAAAGGCCCGGTTTGGATATTGAATGGAATCCCTGGATTAACGCCGCACATGGCGGACACTATCGCGTCGTCAAAGAGATGAGTGAGGGCTTATTAAGTTGTAGCACTAGTGGTTTTGACGGTCGTGAAATGATGGCCGTCAACAACGACGTTGCGGGGAGCCTGAATAAAAAGGCTTCACGACCCCCGCAAAGGGTAAAAATGGGCCCGCATTGGTGCGCGGAGTGCGGAGAGAAATTCAGTAATTGGGGGGCCGATCATCATGCGGACACGATGGGGCACAGGATATTTCACTGCATAAACGGCTATACTTTGATAATCGAGGCGAAAGGTGGTATATGAGGGCAGAGCTCTTAAAAAACATTCTGCAGGATTATGAAGACAGGTCCCGGGAAATCTCACTTGAAGAGCTATCCGAAATACTCAACACGACCGTAAAGGAAGACGAGCCCACGAAGCTCATAACATTCCTATCCATGGTCCTGACCTACACGGATCAGGATCAGGTGAACCTAGCGCTTCAGGCCGAGAGCTCTGCAGGGAAATCATACATCCCCCTGGAGCTCGCATGGTACTTCCCCGAGGAGGACGTGAAGACATACGCATCGGCAAGCCCCACATCATTCTTCTATGAATACGGGACCTGGGACGATAAGCTGAAGGCCCGGGTCGTCTCACTCGAAAGGAAGGTCCTCATTTTCCTGGATCAGCCGCATTACATGCTCCTCGAGAAGTTGAGGGCCCTCCTGAGCCACGATAGGAAGGTGCTGGAATATAAGATAACGAACAGGACGAAGTCGAGCACGAACAGGACCGAGACCATCCAATTGATAGGATATCCGACGGTGATCTATTGTTCGATAAAACTCGGCCTAGACGATCAGGAGAAGACAAGGCTCTTCTTGTTATCACCCGAGACGACGGAAAACAAGATCAGGGGGGCGATAGACCTAATCGTTGAGAAACTATCCAATAGGGATTCATTCGAGCAGAAAATGGCAGAGGATCCGAAAAGGCAATGGCTCAAGGGAAGGGTCGCCCTCATTGCCGTCCAGAAGATAAGGAACATAATCATACCCAATGAGGAGAAAATAAAGGAGGCTTTCATCGGGAAGGGCGAGAATCTCAAGCCGAGGTCCGTGCGGGACCTGATAAGGATATTCGGATTGATAAAGGCTCACGCGCTGCTCAACTGGGCGAACAGGGAGGAGGACGAGCATAAATGCATAAAGGCGAACGAGACGGACATCCTCGCGGGACTCAGGCTCTACGAAAGGATATCGCGGTCGAACGAGCTGGGCATCGCGCCGGCGCTTTGGGATTTCTACGAAAGGGTCCTGATCCCGGCCAAAACGGATCAGGGATTGACAAGGCAGGAGGTTAGGACGTTCTACTATCGGGCAAACCACCGATTCCTATCAGAGAAGGCGCTGACGGAGGAGCTCCTGCCCGCACTTGAGTCGGCGGGACTGATAACGCAGGAGCCGGACCCGGAAGATAAGCGCAAAATGCTCGTTTTTGTGCAGGAAGCGCCCAAAATATATCCCCCGACATCTGTGTATACCCCGGAGACTAGTCAGGTCATTGATTCAACTATCACTAATACACAGACCCTGGGGGATATTCGTAATACCGAAACCATCATGGATCGGAACCTCGAAGCGGCCGAGAGAATTATAAAGGCGCCCGAGGAGGCACCAAAATGAGCTCAAATAATTCAGACCTAAGATTATGGTGCAACTATCATTGGGCCGGTTGGGAAAATAAAGATTATTGCCTTTTATGTGGTATAAACCCATTAGCAGGGGGAATATATAATCCCAAATCTTGCGATGTTTGTGGCGAAACCCTAGCCAATGAAAACCATTATTGGCAACACATGATGCTTAAACATGATATACACCAGGATTATAAGGATTATAAGAAACGCAATCTTAAGATAGAACGGTGGTTAAGTGGGAAAGGCAGGTTTCCTGATATCGCGGCCCCCGAATATAAATATAAATGTCGCAAATGTAGTAAAATAATATCACGAGGTCGAAGGAATTATCATCGAAAATATGAATGTAAATCCTCTCAAAATAATAATCCGCCAGTGGAAATCAACCTCGAGGGGATTGTTCTTAAGACAGAGGATGAGTTCCTAAGCCTAATTCCCAGTATTTTTGAGAAGGGCACCTCTCTAAAATATCCCGAGGCGTGCGATAAATCGAAGGGTGATAGCATATGACACTTCCCTTATCTATGCATAAGGGGCGAGAGATAGAATGGTAGGGGACCTGGCCGCAAGAAGGCGTAAAGTTCGGGGAATGCGCGAATCGGGGCTCAAAATTGAGGATATCGCAAAAGCTCTAGGCGTCTCGACGCGGACCGTAATTCGCGATTCCTGGCCGGAAGACACGCCAAATAATGACAGATCAAGGGGCAAGGTGACACAAATGCATTGGGCAACCATCCTGTCCGACAAGATCACCTGCGGTGAGGGGGTCATCGTGAGCATGCCTGTTGTTCCTGAATCCTGGGGGGATCCGGATTATGAGACCCTGCGATTTTGCAGCCTAGGGGACGCGCTTAAAGCCGTACAAGGCGCCGGGGTTGATTCTTTCATTATCACCACCGATGATGAAGACGGCGAAGGCGCAAAGGAGGAATCTAAGGCGGAAATAAAGGAGCTCTTCTCGAGGGCTCTGCCACGCGTGCCATTCTGGAAAACTAGGGGATTTAGGGCGCAGCGCAAGATTGAGCGCCATAGGTCCGGCATAAGTTCCCTAAACGGGCTGTTTGCCCCCAGCGAGAAGGAAGTCGCCGCCGTCAAATCCAAATTCCCCAGTCCACCCACACACACGAATCAAAACCCCGAGACCTGTAGTTATTGCGGTGAATCATTCGCCGATTTTACCGCGCTGGCGGCGCATTTGAGCACGTGCGCGGCTTACATCCATCGGCGCGTAACGATCGACCGGATTTAGCTTCGCAAAGCCATTTCTTGATTCCGGTTGAAGTTACTTCAGCCGGATTAATGATGGTACTTTGATTTCACATGAAGGTGGTAGACCAAAACAAACCCATGATGGGATAGTTTCTTCATGATTCGCGGGGTAGGTGCCTCGAAAGTGGCGCCGGCCCAATTCCCTCAGGGCCTCTGAGATTGAGATTCCCCGCCTCATTGAAGATTGGCCGGCAGCCGGGTCGTCCGGTTCGTCGCCCTTCGACCCGGACCGGCATCTTTCACTTATCTCGAAAAGATAGGCGCGTGGTCTCGTGGACCCGCGTAATAAAAAATAAAATAAAGGAGAAAATACTATGAACAAAAAACCATCGGAAATGACGCATTCTGAATACATGGAATACATAAAGGCCCAAAAACTCAGGGACGAAGTGCACGATACGGCCTATCGGGTTTTGGACGCGCTTCAAGGCGTAAGGGACAGGGCTGAATCGAAGATGTCGAGGCTCTCCGAATCTGTTATCACGGCCGACAACGACAATTCATTTCTCCGGTATATTTCATTGCTTCAGGCTCAGGATCCGATTAAGGCCAAGCGGTTCCGAGAAGCCCTGTCTGGCGGCAGCGCGATCCCAAAGGTCTGGGATAGCAAGATCCGCCAGTTGCAGAAGGAAAAATCTGTCTTTGCAGATCATGTTGAGAACTACGACGATGCTCGAAGAATAGGCAACGCTGTTTATTTCCCCATAATGGGACCCGTCACGGTCGGCGAACTCAGCCCCGGCGTCGCGCCGAGTGATGTATCCCCCACAATTGACAACGAGGCCGTCACCTTCGTTGAGCGTGGCGCTTTGGTCTACATAAACCGATCCGCGAAAGAAGATGCGATTCCCAGCCTTCAAAGGACCGTTGAATCCCGTCTATCGAGTGCGATGGCCCTCGATTGGGACTCACAAATTCTGAGTTGGCTCGAAGCACCGGCCAAGGCGATCGGCGGCACCGTCACAGAAACAGGAACTATGCAGGGCACGATAATCGCAAAGGCCTTAGGAAGTCTCACGGCCGGCACCGTCCCGGCGGAAAACGCTTTGCTCGTGGTCCATTCACTGCAGTTCGAATCTCTCATGAAGGATACGATGTTCGTCGATAACTTCAAGGGCGGCCGCTACGCCGACCTCATCGATGTCCGGGTCTCGCCTTTAATCGACAACGATGGTGGGACCTGCAAAGCCTACCTCGTCGGCGATCGATGCGTGGGAATTTCGGACAAAGGATTGAGGATCGAGGAAGACTCCGACATCTCAACCAGAAGGACTGCCCTCATGTGCTGGCAGCGCTATGCCGGCACGATCGTCGAGCACCCCGGCGTCGTTGAGATCAAGACTGTGGAATCTTAGGCAGATATCTCAGGGTAAATAATAAAGAAATCACCGGCGCCATAATTTGAGATGGTGAATCTCATTGGCGGATGCTGGAATTTGGTTTTTGGAAACTTTCTAATAGCATTAGAAAAAATAATTAAAAAGGAAGTGAGATAGAAATATGAGTTTTGACAATCGCGGACGAGAGCTCTTCGCCGCGGTTTGTTCGGACTGCGGGCAAAAATGCCAGGTGCCGTTCCGTCCCACGGTTGGGCGCAAGGTCCGATGCTCTCAGTGCTATAAGAAATTCCGAGCACAATCCCCGAGGATGTGATAAAAACGACCTAGGGCGAGAAGGCGCTAAATCTCGCCCATTGGCTTATCCTATGCCTTAAACTCACGCCTTTATCTCCCTTACAGGGTAATGGTAAACCCGGTAGAGCCAATCCACTTGGTAGAGCCTATGCTCCCTCCAGGTCGGAGCTGCCTGCCGAGATTGGAGTTTGGTCTCCGGAATCGGTTCGAAGGCTGAGTAGTGGATCCTCCTCATCAACATCTCTTCGTATAGGTGATGCATTCGGGTAATGATCTCCAAATCCGTCTCCTCTGTAGCCCCCACGATAAACTGGGTCGCCTGTCCTGATGGCAATTGTGAGGAAAGGTCCTTCACCCAAGCCTGCCTCCTAAGGATGTCGATCCCATAGTCCTTGGTAGTGGATAGCTCGGTCAATCTGCTTCCGCTCGGTTCTTCCACATTCAGGCTCACCCTGTTGGCCAAATGAACCGCTCTCTGTATGTGGTAGCGGCTTGATCCGGGGAGTATCTTGAGGTGGACATATCCATTGAACGCATACTTCGTCCTCAGGATTTCGACAGCATTGATCATCTCCCCCATGGTAATCCCTGGATCTCTACCCATTGCCGAGCTCAGAAATAGGCCCTGCACAAAGTTCCTCAGGTAAAGCTGGTGGAAGACCCTTGCGAGTTCATCAGGGGTGTAGCTGTAAGTATCCCTTGTATGGGCGGAGTTGATGCAGTAGGCACAGTCGGAGTTGCAGGCATTTGTGTAGAGGGTCTTGAGGAGGACGCAGGTGCCTCTGGGAGTGGCCGCGCGAAATATCCCCGACGTGGCTATGGACTCAATTAAGTCCTTTCTTGAGGAGTTGGACCACCCACAATTGTCACGTTCGGTGCCTTCACCCAGGGTCCAGATCTTCGTCAGAAGACCCTGAGAGTCCTTCTCCTCAGGATGGCCTAAGCGTCCCCCCTTATTGGCATTCAATCCTATTTGGCCCTGATGGTCTGTCTGATCAACGGCATCCCATCTCCCGAGTTGACAGAGGGTGTTCAGCTTCTCAGAATTAATCATGTATGTTGACTCCTGCAGGAGCCTCCTTTGTGTAGTGGCTTTGTTCGGTCTAATAAGTGTTGGAGCGCCTTTAGGGGGGGAGGGGTCTTCGAAGACGAGGTTTCGAGATATTAACCCTCTTAGTAGGGGATGTGTACCAACTTCGATCTATCTACATTCAACTTGATTCTGTCTTCCTCTAACCCCGACCTTTCTTCCACGCTCAAGCGATCGAGCCCAGTTACGTCCATTCCAACCCAGTCGCTCCAGGCTTCGGCTAACCTTTTCGTTATCGGGCCCGGCAATTCCTTGCCGATAAGAACTCCATTAAAAATACCGATCGGTTGTATCGGTCCGGGGAAAGTTGAAGAACGGAAAGCCTCATCACAATTATAGAGGTGCCAAGACTGAAGGTCCTGTTCAACAACGGGTATGTTAAGTTTCTTAGCGAGATTGATGACGTTATTACGAGTCTGCCCCCTAAGGACATTTCGCTCTGTTGGGGTCATTAACGTCCCATCCCGGACGATCCAGATGTTTCCTCCCGTCTCCTCGGCGAGGTTGCCGAACTGGTCAAGCATGAGAGCGGTAGCTTTTGGATCCACAAGCCTTGCCTCAAGATCGGCCATGACATAGGAAAGGCGGCTGTAAGTCTTTATCTTGGGATCCCAGCACTCAGGACTAATGTGCCTGCCGGGGGGAGTAACCACATGTAACCCTGTAAAAAATGCCTGTGCGCAGAGCTTTTGATCATTGAGGTTATTCTTGATTATCACGGTGGGCTTACCCATCCCTTCTGGAGCTGGAGTCCTTCGGCCATGCCAGCCCCATTCCCCCCGTGTAACTTCCCAAACGATGTTGTATTCCTCGCAGTCCTCCAATAGGGGTATATTTTGCCTAGTAAGCTCTTCGCAGAGTTTGCAAAAATCCCCCTTGCTAAATCCGGGGTTCATCCTGAGTACTTTTAATGACGAAAATAGCCGGTCCATGTGCTCATTGACTTGGAACGATTTGTGTTTGTACGTCCTGGCGTATTCATATACGCTGTCTCCGACCGTAAAACCCCTATCGAAGATGGAGATCCTCGCTTCAAGCTCGGGTAAAAACGCCCCAATTGGATACAAGTCACTTTTGATGTAGACCACTCTCCTCTTCTCAAGTTCCCTCTCTCTGGCTGCCTCCCTTGTTTTCTCCCTATCAATCCACTTCTCTTGCATTTCCATATACCCAATCGCAGTATTAACAATACGGCACATAAGATCTTCTATAAAGGATGGCAGAAGCGTTCACTGAAAGGTCGTCGTCGGATTCGTACAACGAGTCTTCATCAATCTTTCATATATGAGAAATTGTGTAGTAAGAAGTTTACCTATCCGATTATAACCTATTAATTCCTCTGTCGAATTGCCTTTCGTTTCCTATAATATTCTTTCATGTAATAAAATGAATCATAAATCCGTTTGGGATCGAGCTCACCCGCTTTCGCCACCTTAGTTTCGCTCGAATATTCGTATAAGAAAGTGGGTTTACCAAGCCTCTTGAGCAGCTCGAGGTTTTCAGCTATTACCCCGCTTTTATTCATCCAAATTATGATCGCAGAATCACAATCCTCGATCATTTTTCTCTCCCTTTCCTTCAGGTCTTTTCCATATTGCACGTCCTTCCAATTACCCGCATTGTACCTCATTTTAATCGCGTGCCCGACAACAACTTTTCTATAACCTTTAGATTTGAGGTGGTCTTGGAACAATCTGCTTGCACCATGAGCTTCCCCCACGATTATATTCATTTTACCAGCTATGGCCTTATCTATCCTCTCCTTTACCTCAGCTGGTAATTCCCTGGCATTGAAGGCGCTACTTCCCATAAGGAGTAGCTTCTTACTCTTCATCTTCATTTTAAATTTAAACGAGTATTAACTTATAGCTCTTACTATGAACATATGGACATTTGGACAGCCACTAGCATCGATACAAGTTTGGACTATATTGAACGCAAGCCAGTTTTCATCGTGGATGAAGCTCGACGAGGCAGGTGAAGGATCGGGATGAACGGTAATCATGTAGGCATCTCTGTCTCCTTCTCGCAGGTCTGTGGCCAGTTCGCGGATGACGGTTATGAATTCCCGCTTCGCGGATACATCGTCCAGACGATGTTCGGCTCATTTTGGAAACGGTTGGCGAGCCATTTCGCGTAAGTCTGAGCATTGACTTGCGTAATACGGGAAACCTGCAACTGGTGGAAAACGCCCAAAACAAAGATCAGACAATTCTCATTGCCCATACGCATTGTAGGGGGTGTACGAAGATTTCGTTTGAGACCATTATAAATGACTTATGCAAGCACAGCGCATGAAATCTAATAATGCCAGGATTGACCCTTAAACAATACCTTCTGCAACTAGATTATTAAAGCAGAATATCTCATTGGGGCTCTATTTCATAATTATATTTGCCTATTTTCCTAGTTCTCTTCGGTGATAATGTTGGATGGAAGGTGCTCTCGTGTCTGAGTTCCTGATGGTGGCGGTCCCTCTGATCAGAAGCCTCCCGCCA
>Ga0315280_10003959_pt1 | contig 22271 bp, 21 predicted proteins | sample YL17G06_40_MG_FD_203697 | JGI IMG/M metagenome (GOLD analysis project Ga0315280, IMG submission 203697) | Sediment microbial communities from Yellowstone Lake, YNP, Wyoming, USA - YL17G06_40 | ecosystem: Environmental > Aquatic > Freshwater > Lake > Sediment | place: USA: Wyoming | collected...
CACCCCGGAGGCCATGGCCGCCCTTCTGCGCCACCCATGGCCAGGGAACGCGCGGGAACTGGAGAACGCGGTCGAACGAGCGGTGACGTTGGCAGGCGGTGACCAGATCCCTCCGGAGGCACTGCTCTTGGATGCTTCCGCCGGAGCCACTCCCGCAACTCTGCTGGCGCAGGCGGCGCGCCGCCCCACGCTCGAAGAGTTGACGGTCGAGTATGTTTCCCTCGTCCTACGCGAGGTGGCTGGCGACAAGGCCAAGGCCGCCGAGATCCTGGGCGTCAGCAAGCGCACACTGTACCGCTGGCAGAGGCAAATCCTCGCCGGTGACACCTCGTCACCGAGCGGGACAGGCTGACTTCGCTCCCTGTTTCTCGACACTTCCCCGTGCTCGCGGCCACGTGAGCGCCAGCAGGGCGTGCCAGACTTTCAGCGGAGCATTTCCCCGCTCCGCTGCTGCCAGCTCTTCCCACAACATGTAACCTCGCGCCATTCTTGCCGCCGGACTGATCACGAAAGGACCAATCCCAACACGGCACCGCCCTTGCTCTCTTTCCACTGAGCGAGCCGGAAGGCTTCTCGGTCCGCGTCACCGGACGGCTGCCTCCATGTATCTCTGGCGGACGGCTCGACCACACGATTTGGGCCCGCAGGATGAGGAAAGGCGCTGCAATGCCCACGCAATCACCCGAACGACACGGAGAACACGAGACCCACACCCGCATCCTCGTCGTGGACGACGACGCCGATATGCGCGCCCTCCTCACGGACGTTCTGCGAGATGAGGGTTACGCAGTGGAACAGGTGCCGAATGCTGCCGAGGCGCTGATTCGCCTGCGCGCCGAGTCGTTCGCAGCCATCGTCCTCGACAAGAACATGCCCGGCCTGAGCGGCCTGGATCTCTTACCGGGGCTGCGCACGATGTGCCCGGGGACACCCGTGATCCTCATCACCGCCTTCGGCGACGTCAGCACCTACATGGATGCCATGGAAAAGGGGGCCTTCGAGTACATCTTCAAACCGTTCCGGATGGAGGAGCTGCTGCGGGTGCTGCGAAGGGCACTCCCGTCCCGCAGCCGACCCGCGCCATCTGCGGTGCCGTCGAGAGCGGAGAGATGAATCAGGTCGGTGAATTTCGCCTCTGCTCTGGATGCGGCGAGCGGGCCATCTGGACGCCGCAGCCACAGAAGGGTCCAGTGTATTGCTGCCAGGGCTGTGTCCGAGGCCGTGGATGCGACTGCGCCGGGCGTCCTGACGCGTGGGCTCCCGCCGCGGCTTCCCGACGCGAGTCTTCCCGCTTTGCCGGGAAGTCGTACGCATGAGCCGGTTCGAGTTCGTGGCCTGCAGCGAGCTGATCCAGATCCTGGGGCTCCGCGCCGACGACGAGCGGGAGCTGGCGGAGATCCTGGCGGAGGTGTCCCTGGACTGCGTCCACTACCACACCCACGGGCACTTCCTTCGGCACGGCTTTGTCGGGGCACCGTATCCCAACGACTTCGCGACATGGGCGGCGATCCAGGTCAGGGATCGGGTGCTGGGGGAACGGCTGGGCGTGGTAAGCCCGCTCGAATTCTCCTCGTTGGAGGCGCTCCGCGAAGAGATCCTCACCATCATCGATGACCACCTGAGTCATCTCACCATCGTGCCCAGGGTGATCTTCGGCGAGCCGTTCGATTTCATTCAGTCTCAAATCGTCGAGGTGCCGACGGGCGTCACGGCTGACAGCCTCGAGGAGTTCCGGGACGGTCTGGCCGCGATTCAGCCGAGTGCCATCTACTTCCACACCATCGAGGCCCCGCGGCGGCTCGCCCGACCGGAGACGGACTTTGCGGCCTGGCTGCGCGAGGGGCTCGGGCGCACCGTTCTGGCCGAGGCCGTCAACCGGGTGGACCCCTACGCCGGGAGTTTGGAGCGGCTGCGCACCGAACTCCTGCGGCTCTGCGACGCCGACCTGAACAGGCCTGGTCACGCGCCGACCGGCTTGGTGGCAAGCGTGCGCTCTGGTGCGAGCATCCCGTGATGATCCCTGCCAGCCTGGAAGCCTACCGTGAGGTCGCTCCGCCGGGCACCGTGGAATTTCTCACCAGGCTGAGCGAGAAGGTGGAGGGGCGGTCGTTCCTCCACGTCAACTCCACACGCCAGGGCGGGGGCGTCGCGGAGATCCTCATGCGCATGGTGCCCCTGTTGAACGATCTCGGGGTCAAGGCGTCGTGGGAGGTCCTGGACGGGGGCCCGGAGTTCTTTCGGGTGACCAAGGCGTTCCACAACTCCCTCCAGGGGGAGGAACAGGTCATTACCGATGACATGTACGAGATCTTCCTGGAGTGCAACCGCCAGAACGCAGAGCGGCTGCCGCTGGACGCGGACCTCATCATGATCCACGACCCGCAGCCGGTCGCCCTGGTCCTGCGACGGGACACGCGGGGTGAGTGGGTCTGGCGCTGCCACATCGACGCCTCGCGGCCGCAGCGGCGGGTCTGGAACTTCCTGCGGGGTTACGTGGAGCGGTACGACGCAGCCGTCTTCTCACTGCCCAAGTTCGCCCAGCGGCTCCCCATCCCGCAGTACCTCGTGTACCCGTCCATCGATCCGTTGAGCGACAAGAACCGGGAGCTGTCCGATCGGGAGGTGGAGGGGATCCTGAGCCGCCTGGGCGTCCCCCAGGACAAGCCGATCCTCCTCCAGGTTTCCCGGTTCGATCGGTTCAAAGATCCGGTCGGAGTGATCAACGCCTACCGGATGGTGAAGCGCCGCACCGAGTGCCGCCTGGTCCTGGCGGGGGGCGGGGCGGTGGACGATCCCGAGGGCCAGGTCGTGTTGGCGGAGGTCCGCGAGGCCGCGGGCCGCGACCCGGACATCCACGTGCTGGAACTTCCCCCGGACGCCCACCTGGAGATCAACGCCCTTCAGCGGGGGGCGACGGTCGTGCTCCAGAAATCCACCCGGGAGGGGTTCGGTCTCACTGTGGCCGAGGCGATGTGGAAAGGCAAGCCGGTGATCGGGGGGACTGCAGGGGGCATCACGGTGCAGATCGTCTACGACCTGACGGGGTACACGGTGAACTCCGTCGAGGGGGCGGCCTACCGGATCCGATACCTCCTCCACAACCCCGAGGCGGCGACCCGGATCGGCCGCATCGCGCGGGAGCATGTCCGGCGGAACTTCCTCATCACGAGGCATCTCGCGGATTACCTGATGCTGCTCCACGTGGTCGGCGGCGCCTCCCCGGGGGGTGGCACCTGATGCGAACCGAGGCGTTGACCCGGACCTCTTACCGGGGCGACGGCGCCCTGCGCCGGATCTGGCGCCGCTGGCGCGGACTGGCCCCGGTCGCGAGCGGGTCCGCCAGCCGGGAGGCCCTGGCCCGTTTCCTGGCCGAGCAGCTCCAGGATCGGCTGCTGGTCGTGGTCTCGAACCGTGAGCCGTACACCCACGTCACGAATGGCAACGGGGTGCGTGCGGTCCGCCCCGCCAGCGGGCTCACCGCGGCTCTCCATCCGGTCATGCGGGTGGCCCGTGGGATCTGGGTAGCGGCCAGCCGGAGCGAACCCGATCGGCACGCAACCGATCCCTCCGGCCGCGTCCGCGTCCCGCCTGCCGATCCGGCCTACACCCTCCGGCGAGTCTGGGTCGGCAAGGAGGAATGGGAAGGGTATTATCTGGGCCTCTCGAATGAGATGTTCTGGCCCCTCTGCCACATCGTCCATGTGCGCCCGTCCTTCCGGCCCGAGGACTGGAACATGTATCGCGCGGTCAACGCGCGATTCGCCGAAGCAGTCCTGGAGGAGGTGCGGGGGCGGCCCGCCCTCATCTGGGTTCAGGATTTCCACCTGGCGCTGCTGCCCCGGCTGTTGCGAGAGGCGCGTCCAGACCTCATCATCGGACACTTCTGGCACATTCCCTGGCCGAACCCCGAGGCGTTCAGGATCTGTCCCTGGAAGCAGGAGATCCTGGAGGGGCTGCTGGGCGCGGACGTGTTGGGCTTCCACATCCGGTACCACTGCGACAATTTCCTGAGGACGGTGGGGGGTGATCTGGAGGCCAAGCTGGTGGAAGAGCACTCCGCGGTCCAGTACCGTGGCCACACCACGCTGGTCCGGCCGTTTCCCATCAGCATCGACTACGCGGGCATCCGGGAGGATCTGGAGACCCCCGAGGTCGCCGCGGAGGCGGTTACCCTCCAACGACTGTTTCCCATCCGCCCGCCCATTATGGCGCTGGGCGTGGACCGGATCGATTACACCAAGGGGATTCCCGATCGGTTGCAGGCCATCGATCGCTTCCTCGAACAGCACCCCGAGTATCACGGCCGGTTCGTCTATCTCGGCATCGGGATGCCGAGCCGGACGGACCTCCCCGCGTACCAGCGGCTGTGGGCTGGAATTCGCGAGCAGGTTGACGCCGTCAACGCGAAGCACGGGACGGAAAGTTGGGCGCCCATCCGTTACCTCACTCGACCCATCTACCACCCCAATATCCTGGCATACCTGGCGCGGGCGGACCTGTGCATCGTGAGCGCCCTGCACGACGGGATGAACCTGGTGGCTAAGGAATTCATCGCGGCGCAGCCGGACGAGAATCCGGGCGTCCTGATCTTGAGCCAGTTCACCGGCGCAGCCCGGGAGCTCCACGACGCCCTGCAGGTGAATCCCTATGACGTAGCAGGATTCGCCGAGACGATCCGAAGGGCGGTGGAGATGTCCATGGAGGAGCGGCGGGAGCGCTGCCGCCGCCTGCAGGGGTGGGTCCGGGAGCACGATATCTATCGCTGGGCCCACGCGGCCCTCCGCGAGATGGCCCAGGTCCGCCGGCATGATTGAACCGCCCGCCGCCCTCTTCGCCCACTGGCCCGGGCTTGCCGCCGCCCTCCCCGGACGCCCCTGCATCCTGTTCCTCGACTTCGACGGAACACTTCTCCCCTTCACCAAAGAGCCCGACGCGCCACGCCTTTCCCCGGAGCAGGGCGCGCTGCTCCGTCGCCTGGCCCGTGCTCCGGCCTGGACGGTGGCGATCGTCTCAGGCCGCGCCCTGCGAGATGTGCGCCGACGCGTCCGCGTCCCCGGCCTCATCTATGCGGGGAATCACGGGTTGGAGATCGAGGGGAGGGGGCTTCGCTTTCGGCATCCCGCCGCCCTGGCGGCGCGGAAGCAACTGGCAGCGTTGCGCCACGAGACGAGTCACGCCATGCGTGAGTTCCGGGGGGCGCAGGTTGAAGACAAAGGCCTGTCCTGGACGGTGCACTTCCGCGGCGTTGCGTCGGCCATGCGCCCCCGTGCGTTACGCACCTTCTGGCGCACCGTGCGCGCCGCGGCAGAGAGCGGCCGGATGTGCGTCCGCCAAGGGGCGATGATCCGGGAGGTGCTGCCGCCCGTGGCCTGGGACAAAGGCGCGGCCGTCCGCTGGATCCTGGCGCGGCTCCCCAGGCGCTCGCATCCTGTGATCATGTACATCGGGGATGACGCGGGGGACGAGCCGGCCTTCGCCGCCCTGGGAGGGGATGGGATCTCCGTCGTCGTCGGTCGCCGCACCCGCACGCGGGCACGCTTTTTCCTCCGCCACCCTGCCGAGGTGCAGCGCCTGCTGCGGTTACTCGCCCAGTTGCCAGAGGGGACCGCGCGCTGCACGTTCGCGCGCGAAGACTTCGAGACGGATAGAGCGAAAGCCCGTTCACAAGAAGGACAAAATCCTACTGCTGGCTCATGACGCGAAGGTAGGAGACGAGGTTCTTCGGTGTCCGGGTCAATCCGAGCTTGGCGCGGATGTTGTTCCGGTGAAAAGCGATGGCACTGGGGGAGACCTTCAGCAGGGCCGCAACCTCTTTGGTTCGTTTGCCAAGGCGCAATAAATCGGCTACCTGGATCTCCGTGGGAGTCAGTTTCATCTTCCACGAATCGAGCTGCCGAGCAAACGATGAGGCGATGTTGGTGAGGTTAGACTCCATGACCTCGGTGAGAATCTGCTGGTCTTCATCGAGCCGGGTGGCCTTCAGGTTCTCCAGGTAGGGTAGGACAAGCTTCTCCAGGGTGGCCCGCACGCTCTCCAGGTTTCGCTGGCTCTCCTGCTCCCGGTGTTCCAGCAAAGTCGTCAGGGCGGCATTCAGTTTCTCAATCTTCTTCAGTTGGAGCGAGATCTCGCGGTCCTTTTCCAGGAGGGCCTCCTCGGCCTGGACGCGCGGCGTGATGTCCCGGTTCACTCTCAGCGCACACGGCTTGCCGTCAAAGACGATGGGCGTCACCGCCGTCTCGACGTCAAGAAGCGTGGAGTCCAGCCGGACGATCTTCCGGCGTTCCGGGGGGCCGGGAAGCCTCTCCTGCAGCGCCCGCTGCGTACGCTGGCTCACCGCGGATTGGTAGTCCGGATGGAAGAGCTCGAGCAGGGAGCGCCCAACCAAGTCTTCGGGCCGCGAGGCGCCGACGAGCCTCGCGCCCGCAGGATTTGCGAAGACGATCCTGTCCCCGTCGGAGACGAGCACGGCATCGGGCAGAAATTCGATCAGGTTGCGGTACCGTTCCTCCGCCTCCCTGAGGGCCTGCTCCGCCACCTGGCGTGCCGTATTATCGAAGAGGTAGCCCCGGATCTGCTGCAGGTCCCCCCGCTCGTCGAACAGCCCCACAGCGTTCTCCACCACGTGGATGAGAACGCCGTCCCGCCGCCGGCGCACGCACTCGTAGTACTCCAACTTCCTCCGCTCCCGGAGCAGGTCGACGAAGACTGCGTGCTCCCGCTCGTCGGGATAGAGGGAAATCATGTCTGTGTCTAGGGCCTCTCGCCGATCAGAGAACTTGAAGATGGCGACGAAGGCGGGATTGCAGGCAAGGATCTTTCCTTCCGGAGTTGCCAGGTAATCCCCGGTGAGGTCGTCATCGAACAATCGGCGGTAGCGCTCCTCACTTTCCCGGAGCGCTGTCTCGGTTTGCCTGTACCCCTGGAGGAGGGTCGCCTGCGCCGTTGCGTTGGCCAACTGCTTGCGGAGCTCTCGGATCTCCCGGAGGAGCTCATCCCTCGTTTTGCGTGACGTTCCCATGGGCCCGTCCTCCGACACCGTTTTCATTTGCGTTGAACCGAGCCTGCGCTGACTGCTGACGAGCCCCGCGATGTGGCGGTTCGCAGCCTGACACAGGACACTGTTTGCAGGGGCATGCGGGCGCCCCTGAGCAGCCAAGCGCCGCCTATGCCTTCAGAGGCCTCCTTCCTAGCCTCTCGCTTCTTGGATCACGCTCCGTCGAGGTTGTATTCAGACCGGCCAATGTCATCGTCAATTTTTCTTTTCAAATAGTTGAGAAACTAAAACTAGCGATAACCTACCACAAAACCATTGTTTTATTAGCTACCAATAATTTTTCAAATCACAATTGGTGGTAAATATTTAATTTATAAATAGTTACATGGCAAAGAGCTAGGCTCTAACTAGTGCTCTACTAATTTTCTGTTGTTTATCTCATAACTCACTAATTTTCCTATATTGGAGATATCGGGAGACAATCCCCGGGGATTACCGATGCCTTGATGCGGTTGAGAAATCCAAAGGAGGCGGAAGGGATGTCGGACACCAAGATAAGTCCAAGTGGCCAGGCGGGTCTGAGCAGGGAAGCTCCTGCGTCGAACTGGCGAAGGATCCTCGGGATGGCCGGCATGTTCTGCATCATGGTGGGCGTTTTCGTTGGTGCGGCGAGCAAGGAAGTGGGGGGAGTGGCGGCGAAGCTCCTCGCCACTGCCGGTGTGCTTCTGATAGCCATCTCACTTGTCGCGGCGATCATCAACGTAGTGTCGTCTAGGTTGAATCGTGGCAAGGGGACGTCCGTCGAGTGGCGGTCCTGACGGATCCAAATTGGCCGAGGAGCCTGGGACTGGCAGGATGTGCGGGAGCGGCTCTTTTAGCGGATCACCCATTGAGTCCCGCGGGTGAGGGCGGCTCATAACTTGTTTCCTCCCGCCCTACCTCGATGCTCACCGGGAGTCACGGAACTCGAAGCCAGTGGTTGCCGTCAATTCAAGGCGGCCCCCGGATTTGCCAAGAGCCAGGCTGGGAGTGTGATGCTGGCGGGAGGCGTGATGCTCGTTGTTCCACAACTTACTCCGAGCGAACAGGCCTCGACCCTGTACGCTGTAAAGATCCTTATCTCGGCGGCAGGATTCATCATCCTTTGCCTCGGGGGACTTCTCTACCTCTACGCGCTCAGAGGAGAGCGGTCCAGATGACTGCGCCGACTGGGTCACGACGGGGTCCAGATGGTTGAGGTTGCGGATCCGAGGCCGGCGGAAGAGCCTTCAACGTCGCCGTCGATGCCTCATGCGCTCAATCCACTCAAGCAGAAAATGACAATGTCCGAATCCAGCATGGTCAACACGGGTCGCCAGCCAGAAATTGATAGTATCGCCAAAAGGCCCGTTCCGCTGGGCTGGCGCAGGACTTCTATGGGCCTCGGCCTGATCATGATGGTTTGCGCCCTGTTCGCCGCTGCAGCGGGCAAGGAAACAGGTAGCTTACTGGCAAAGGTCCTCCTGGTTGTCGCTTTCCTATTGATAGCTGTCCCCATTGTCACCAACATTGTCAATTCAGTATTATCCAAGATGAAACGCGCTAACGGGATGACCACCAAGCCCGGATCCTGACGCCCTCTGGGAATTCAAGGGCCGGGGCAGTGACAGCGCCGCAAGGCCGCGAAGGCCGGACCATCGGTCCTTGTCCTTACCGAGGGAAGTTCCTCCCTGCAACTTAATGGGGCTTGCCAATCCGGCGAGCGCGCACAATACAGGTGACGGGCCCCGACGCCGGGAGAAACTAGGAGGGCCCGCCACACTCCCTGCCAATCGCATTGCCACCTGGGGATGAGTCCGGGACCTCCCAGTCGCAAACCGCAGATCTTCCTTCGCCATCCCACCCAGGCGCAACGTTTCTTGTCTCCCATCACCCAGGTGCTTGACGAGACGAAGCCCCGCTCTCCTCGTATTCAACCCGCCTGAACCCCGCCGTCGCATACCTCATCGCTCCGACCCCGCCTGCCGAACCTGCCCTCGGTCTCGTATGATCCGCGTCCCCCGGATCAGAGCCGCCAGGCTCAGGATGTAGGCGGCGGTCGCCAGGAAGCTGTTCGCGAAATAGCCCAGGGACCTCCCCACCATCGGCGCCGGAAAGGCGACGACGAGCAGGGCGACCAGTATCGGGAAGAAGTTCATGACAACCAGCCAGGGCACGCGCATGGGGATCTCGGCGTCCAGGTGCTCACGCCCCACGGCTGCCAGGGCTACGAACGCTGCCGCGGCGCCGATCACGAAAAGCAGCACATCGAACTCCGAGGGGGACCCCAGGCGGTGGACCGTGAGCGCGCCCGCCGCCCACAGGGACACCGTGTATCCGTATGGGATGGACAGAATGCTGGTCACCCGGCCGATGGCGTTGTTCATGACACCTCCTGAAAGGTTTTGTCCTTCCCCTCGGTCTTTCGTCCCGCGTCGGCGTGACGAGCGTAGCCGACGCGTGGGCCCCTCGGGCGCGTTGCTTACGGGTGCAGCACGATCTTGAAGAGCTTGGGATCGCCCTTGTGGAGGACGTCGAAGGCGGCCTGTCCCTCGGAGAGCGGCCTGGTCTGGCTGATGAGGGGCTTGGCCTGGATGCGCCCCTGCGCCATCAGGTCCAGGACGGCGCGGTACTCGCCCGCGATGGCGAAAGAGCCGCGGATGTTCAGCTCCCGCATGATGAGATCCTGCAGGTTGACCTCCACCTTCGGCGTGACGTTGCCGATGAGAGTGAGGTGCCCGCCCCGCTTCACGATCTTGAAGCCGAGATCCACCGCCGGCGGGGTGCCCACCGCCTCCAGGACGGCATCCACGTCGGGCCGGCCCACGGCCCGCCTCAACTCCTCCAGAACGTCGCCGACGCTCGGATTGATCGTGATGTCGGCGCCCAGCTTCCGTGCGAAGGCCAGCCGCTCCTCGCGCACGTCGAGTGCGATGACCTTGCCGGCGCCCTTCACCTTGGCGGCCTGGACCGCGAAGAGGCCGATCGGCCCGGCCCCCACCACGGCCACCACGTCGTTCACGTCAATCGGCGTGATCCGGGCGGCGTGCATACTCACCCCCGCCGGCTCGACCAGGGCCGCCTCTTCGAAGGAGACAGCGTCGGGCAGCTTGTAGGTGATCCACCACGGCATCACCACGTACTCGGCCATGCAGCCGTCCCGGCGGAAGGCCGGGATGGAGACCCCCAGGATCTTCCGGTTGTCACACAGGTTGACGCGGCCCAAGCGGCACCACTGGCACTGGTTGCAGTACACAGTGGAATCGAAGGTGATCCGATCCCCCACGGCGACGTTCCGGGCGTTTCTGCCCACCGCCTCCACGACGCCGGAGGCCTCGTGGCCCATGATGATGGGCGGGATGCGGCGGCCGGTCTGGCCGGTGTAGCCGTGGACATCGGAGCCGCAGATGCCGACGGCCTTCACCCGGACCAGAATTTCCTCATCGCCGGGCCTGGGCTGGGGGACGTCCTTGAACTCGAACTGGCAGGGGGCAGTGTGCACCAGGGCTTTCATGGCAGATCCCTCCGATGGTGTGAGATGCATAAGGGGCCAGATCATTCCGGACCGGCCATACAAATATCGGATTTAGTCGCCACTTTCAAGCAAACTCCCCCTGGAACTTTCCCTCCTTGAGGATTATCTCATCATCCAGATAATTGGTCCGCCGACTGTAGTAGACCAGGGGCCTTTCCGATACGACGACAGCGCGATGGGCATGGACGCCGGCGTCCCCGAGCTACTTCGGCGAGGTGAACGTGAAGGCCCGGATAATGTGGCGCCGGGCCACAAGGAACGTCGGGAGCATGGGAGAGGTACCGAGGCGAGATCAGGAGACAACCCTATCGAAATGGCAATTGACGGGCTGTCAAAATGCCACCATGCCGGTTGTCGTCGTGACCGGCCTCCGGCAGACGGGCAAGAGCACCCTCCTCCAGCGGGACCCGTCCCTCCGCGACCGGGAGTACGTCAGCCTCGATGAGTTCGCCCAGTTCCAAGCAGCCCGCCGGGAACCGGAGGCCTTCCTGCGCCGGGACCGACCGTTGTCGATCGATGAGGCCCAGCGCTGCCCCGAGCTGCTCCTGGAGATCAAGCGGGCTGTGGACCAAAACCGGCGACCCGGTCGTTTTCTCCTCTCGGGATCGGCGAACTTCGCCTTGCTGAGAGGAGTGGCCGAGAGCCTGGCTGGGCGTGCGGTGTACCTGACCCTCTACCCGTTCACGCAGCGGGAGATTCATGGAGACCTGGAGGCCCCTCAGATCCTGCGCCGACTGTTCGCCGATGGCAAGCCGCCAAGCAGCCGCCAATCGTCCGGCCCGGATCGGAATGAGGTGCTCCGCAGGGGGCTCCCGCCCGTTGCCCTGGGTGATGTGCGGTCACCGCGGGTCTGGTTCACGGGCTACGACCAGACCTACCTTGAGCGGGACATCCGGGATATGAGCCGTATCGGCGACCTGATGTGGTTCCGGAATCTGCTCCGGCTTACTGCGTTGCGGACGGCCCAGGTGCTGAAGATCAGTGAGTTGGCGCGTGACGCCAATGGGGGGCGATGCTGGAAACATACGTCGCCCAGAACCTCCAGGGGATCCTCTCGGCCGAATGGCCGGGCGCACGCCTGTCGTACTGGCACGCTCAGGGGCGCCACGAGGTGGATTTCGTCGTAGAGTCGGGCCGAGACTGCATGGCCATTGAGATCAAGGCGTCGACGCGCTGGGAGGACCGAGACCTATCAGGATTGCGCGTCTTTCTCCAGCGAGGCCGTCGCTGCCGCGTCGCAATCCTCGCCCACACCGGCACCGCCACCGTCTCCCTCGGCGACCGCCTGTGGGCGATGCCCATCACTGCGCTCCTCAACTGAGGATTGCCGCGGCGATAATCCCCGGAGTCTCCCCTGCAGGCCAGAGATGGACATGCTGGGGGGGTGGACCCAGGCATAGACCGTGAGGCGCTGGCCACCGCCAGCGCCGCGAGGCGGGCCACGAAGTCCGCGCGGTCCGTGTCGTCCGCGAAGATCACTTGGCGGGCGAGCCCCTGCACTATGACGTGGTGGAGGACGCCGGGGGCATCTAGGCCCGGGCCACGGGGCATGGCCCCTGGAATCTGTCAGGGCTTGGCCCATCGGCCTTGAGCTCTTCCGGTCTCGCCCAGCACGGTGTACTGATCCTCCACCTTCCGCAAGTCCGAGGCTGACCGCTGATGGCTGATTGCTACTTTTTTACCACGACTTCCTCTGTGTCTGTCACGGTCAAGGCGTCAAGACTGGCCGCCACCCAGGTGGCTTGGTCCAGGCCCGCCGGAACACGCCCGCGATCCACGGCCAGGACCGGCATCCCGGCGGCCTGCGCCGCCGCCACGCCGGCCGGGCTATCCTCGACGACGAGGCACGACGGGGGCGGCAGGTCCAGGCCCCGCGCCGCCGTCAGGAACGGGTCGGGCGCCGGCTTGGCCTGGCGGTAGTCTTCGGCCGTGACGAGCGTGCGGAATTGCCTAAGCCATCCGAGCCGCGCCAGGATCCGCTCCACCTCGGCGCGGCGCGAGCCCGTGGCCACGGCCAGCCGGATGCCGGGGGGGAGCCGCCCCAGGAGGCGTGCGGCGTCGGAGAAGGGCGGGACCTCGCCCAGCCGTGCTTCGTACAGCGCGTTCCGGCGCACCACGACCCGCTTCCCCTCGGCCTCGTAGCGATCTCCCAGGATGTCGCGGAGGCCCGCTGCATCCGTCCGCCCCAGCCAGGCGGCAAGGAACCGCTCCCAGGTCAGGGAGACGCCGATCTCCGCCAGGGCCTCGGCCCCCGCCTTGAACCGCGTCGGCTCGCTGTCCACCAGGACGCCGTCGAAGTCGAAGAGGATTGCTTGAACCCGAAAGACATTCACGCCCGCCCCCGTGCGGGATGCCGGAAGATCGCACGGCGGAGGTCCATGTGCGGGTGAACCAGGACGCCCGCCCACAGGCCGATCCGCAGCTTCGGATTCGACTCATCATGCTGCACGCCTTCACCAAGTAATTGTCCAGCCGGGCCCCCGTAGGGCCACGCGGTACCCGTTATCGGTCGCCGGACGTTGACCGCACTCCCCATGAATCCAGGACCCAGAATCGTAATGCGTGCCATATTAATCTCCCGAGTTCAGCCGGTGAAGCCACTCCAAAAGGCCCAAGATCGCATCTTAGTCACCTCCCCTTATGCACCCCGTTTCCCTCTGAGTGGCCCGCCGACGGGCAGATAGAGCTTTCGCGGTGCCGGCCCCCTTCCTGATCGGCTCCTCGAGAGGTCCCTTCACCATGCAGTGGCGAGGCACCCCTTGATGGCGATTTCCCACGCAGGCTACCACAATCGCAGCCGGCACGTCACCTGTCTGAGTGCTCCCAGCTGTGCATTAGGTGCACGAGCAGGCCAGAACCTCGAAGCCAGCGATGCCCAAAACCGCGCTGGTAACATAATCCGGGCCGTGCGCAATCCACCTCACGAGGAAAGTCAGAAGGTCAAGATTTGTCTTGACACCAATCCGGGCAATGGTATTTTATATCAAAAGTTCGACGGAATCTGAGCAATTGCTCAAGATCTCGATTCGCAATGCTTGGCCCACGATGAGCAAAAAGCCCCCGGATATGCGGCGCTTGGTCGAAGTAGCTCGATTGTATTACGAGTCTGGCCTGACGCAGGCAGAAATCGCACGGATTCTCCACGTGTCGCGGCCAGGTGTGCAACGGATGGTGCAGGCGGCTCGAGAACAGGGCATCGTGCGCATCTCCATCAGCGATCCGCTCGATCTTGCAGGGACCCTTGGGAAGGAGTTGCAGGCTGCCTTTGGCCTGGAACGGGTGATTATCGTTCCGTCTGTTCCGGGAGACCGCCAAGCCACGAAAGCCCGTGTCGGCGAGGCGGGGGCACGCTACCTCGAGACGGTCCTCGGAAAAGATATGACCCTGGCCGTGGCGTGGGGAACCACCGTACACGAGGTGGCAAAAGCGCTCCGAGCTGCCCGCCTGGCCGGGCTGCGAGTGGTGCAGATGGTTGGCGAATTGGGCCTGGGCAGCGAACCCAGTGAAACGTTCCGGGCCATCGCCGACCACCTGGGGGGCCAGGCCATCGCGCTGCCCGCTCCTGCCATGGAAAAAAACCCGGCGGTCCGGAGATCCATCCGGCTGAGCAGTCATGTCCAGGAGGTGTTCCGTATCCTCCGCGACGCAAATATTGCCCTGACCGGGATTGGGCCGGTCTCTGAGGAGGCCACCATCGTCAAGAGGGGTCACGTCACGGAGAGTGTGATGCGCCGGCTTGCCCAGGAGGGGGCGGCAGGCGAGATGAACACGAAATTTTTTGATACCCAGGGCCGCCCACTGGAGGCCTTCAATGACCAGATCATCGGCATGGCTCTTGAGGGGATCCGCCGCATCCCTCACGTCATCGCGGTGGTGAGTAACAGTCCGGGCAAGGTGCCTGCCGTTCTCGGCGCCTTGCGGGGGCGGTATCTCAATGTGCTAATCACCGATGAGGCCTTGGCAAGTCAGGTGATAGCGGCCCAGGCGGCGGAAGAGGGGAAAAGAAATCGGTCCCGCGGAGGGCGAAGGAACCCGACCAGGCGCCCCTGACCCACGAGAGTCGGATGGCAGAACATGCCACCGTGGAACCCCGATCTCTGATGCGTCTATCCCGGGCAGTATGCGCTGCAGTGGATCGTGTCCGGGCTTGGGGGTGTGGAAGGGATCTTTGAGTGTTCTAGGAGAGGCCGGGAGAGCAGTTGACAGGCTAGCCCAGACGAGGGAGGGCATCGCAACATGAAGCAGGATTCGAGGAGAGGCTGATGCGAGTCGCCAAGGTAGTCGCGCCCCGTGAGATTCGGCTGGACGAGGCTCCGGTCCCAACGCCGGGTCCGGGCGAGGCGCTGATCCGGATCAAGGCGGTGGGTCTGTGCGGCTCGGATCTGCAGTATTACGCGAATGGCCGGATCGGGGACCTGCACCTGTCGGCTGGGCACATTTTGGGACATGAGGTGGCGGGCGTCGTCGAGGCCCTCGGCCCGGACACCGACGGGCCGCCCCCGGGCACTCCAGTGGTCGTGGATCCAGCAATCCACTGCGGTTGGTGCCGATTCTGCGCCGCCGGGCATCCGAATCTCTGCCGGAACCTTCGCTTCTTTGGTAGCCCGCCCATGCCGGGGGCTCTTCAGGAATACATCGTTCACCCGAGCCACCACCTCCTCCCGCTGCCATCCGGCCTCACGTTTGCCGTGGGGGCGGTCATCGAACCCCTCGGGGTGGCGATCCACGCCGTGGACCTTGGCCACCTGACCGTCGGCGCATCTTTGGCCGTCTTCGGTTGCGGACCCATTGGCCTCATGGTGGCCCGGGTGGCTCAACTGGCTGGGGCCCACCTCGTGTGTGCCACAGAGCCGTTGCCCCATCGTCGGCATATCGCCCTCCAGTTTGGCGTGGCAGCCGCCTTCGATCCTACGGGCGAAGATGTGGTGCGCGGCATCCGAGACCAGACGGGCGGGGAAGGTGTGGATGTTGCCTTCGAGGTGGCCGGGAGCGACACCGCCACGGTGCAAGCCGTGCAGGTGGTGCGACCGGGGGGAACCCTCGTCCTCGTCGGATACTGGAAGGCCGATGAGGTGACGCTCCCGGGTATCACAGCCATGCGCAAGGGGCTGACAATCCGCTTTGTCCGCCGGATGAAGAATACGTTCCCCCGGGCAATCGAGCTTACGCGGCTTGGGTTGGTAAACTTGGCGTCGCTGATCAGCCACGAATTTCCGTTGAGCGATGTCGTAGAGGCGTTCGCTCGAGCCGAACGGCGCGGGCCGGATGTCCTCAAGGCGGTGGTGACGCTCTGAGTCCGGAAGGCGGCCATAGAGCCAGATGGGGTGGGGGTCTGGTGGTTGGCGGAGAAGGGTTCCCTGCCGACGGGCTCTCCCGATACGACCCCTCGACCTGACAGAATGTTCACTCCGGCTGACGAGCAGTCGAGTCCCGTGCAACAGAGTGGTTCCACTCGGAAAGGAGAAGCGACATGAAAAGGGTAGCTTGGCTTCGGTGGAGTCTCTCGGTCGTAGCCAGCATTCTGGTGTTTGGAGCTGGCCACCCAGGGTTTGCGGGGGAAGCCGTCACGATCGAATACTGGCACATCAACTCAGACAGCTTCGGCGGCCCGGCGGTCAAGGAACTCGTGCGCAGGTTCGAGGCGGCGAACCCGAGCATCAAGGTCAACGAGAAGTACCAGCCAGCCGGATACACGGGCCTGATCCAGCAAGCGCAAGTAGCGATGGCCGGGAAGCGGCCGCCGGCCGTCGTGCAGATGAGCTACAACCTCCTGGCGTACGCCGCCGAGTCGCTGCCGCACTATCCGATCGAGAACTTCAAGCAGAAGGACGCGGCCTTCTTTGCGAAGTTCCCGCCGAACGTCTTGGCCTTGGGGCAATATAAGGGCGTCCAGGATGGGATGCCCTACGCGCTGAGCACGCCGGTGCTCTTCTATAATGCGGACCTCCTCAAGCAGAGCGGCCTGAATCCCGACCGCCCGCCGGCGACATGGGCGGAGGTCGTGGAGGTGTCGCAAACGATCAAGAGCAAGACCGGGAAGTTCGGGATCTACCTGCAGAACCCGAACGACGACTGGATGTTCCAGCAACTGGTGCTGGGCAACGGGGGGCAGATGCTGACGGCCGACGGAAAGCGGGTTGCCTTCGACTCCCCGCAGGCCATCGAGGCACTCCAGGTGTGGGCGGACCTCGTGAACAAGTATAAGGCGAACCCGAATCTCACCCGGGATGAGGGGGAGAACAACTTCATCGCCGGGCAGATCGCGATGTACGCCACAACCCCCGCCAAGATCGATTACCTCAAAAAGACCGTGAAATTCACGCTCCGCACCGCACCGCTCCCGCGCTTCGGGTCCAAGCCGCTGAAGGTCGCCGGTGGCGGCAACAACCTGTTCATCCTGGCGACGGACCCAGCCGAGCAACGCGCCGCGTGGGGGTTCATCAAGTTCCTCCACCTCCCGGAATCGATCACGACCTGGGTGCAGGGTACCGGCTACATGCCGCCGCTCCTGAGCGCGGCAGATGACCCGAAGGCGCTGAAGGCCTTCTTCCAGGCGAATCCCCTGACGAAGGCCGCGCTGGATTCGGTGCCGGCGGCGACGCTCTGGCAGAGTTTCCCCGGGACGCACGGCCTCGAGGTCACCAAGCTTGTCATCAATGCAACCCAGGAGATCCTGGCCGGGAAGCGGAGCGTCGACGCGATCTTGAAGGAGGTGGCGGCCAAGGCGAACGACCTGCTCGCCAAACCATGAGCTGAGGGGTCCCGGAGATGAGGCGCGGGGAGCGCAGGCCACCGAAGGACATGGCAGGACTGTTTGCGGGAATTGTGCGATCTGTGCCGAGCCGCCGAGGTGCAGGGGGGAGGAAGTGGACCTTTGCCTCCCCCTACTTCTACCTTGTGCCGGCGGCGCTCGCGCTCGCCGTCTTCGTCTACTGGCCGCTCGTCCAGACGGTGGAGCTCAGTTTCTATGAGTGGAACCTGGTGAGCCCGAGCAGGCGGTTCGTCGGCATGGGGAATTACCGGGAGCTGCTGACGAGCCAGGTGTTCTGGATCAGCGTCGCCAACACGCTGCTCGCGATGCTGGCGATGTGCCTCGCAACCATCGCGGCGCCCCTGGCCGTGGCGGTCGCGGCCCTCCGTGTGCAGGGGGCGGTCCGCCTGATCTACCGGGCGGTGATTTTCTCGCCGACCGTGGTTTCCATGGCGATCGCGTCCTTCATCTGGCTGTGGATCTACAATCCAATGCAGGGGCTGATCGCCCAGCTTGTGCGGGCCGTGGGCGGTCAGGGTTTTGCCTGGCTGACAGATCCGCAACTGGCGATCTGGGCCATCATCCTCGTGACGGCCTGGAAGACGTTCGGGTACAACTTCGTGATCTTCGTGGCGGGCCTCCTGTCTATCCCAAGGGAGCTTGTAGAGGCGGCCCGCATCGACGGGGCGGGGGAGTGGCACACGTTTCGGCACGTGACGTGGCCGCTCCTCACCCCGACGACGCTCTTCGTGGTGCTGACGACCCTCATGCTGGCGCCGCAGTACCTCTTCATCCCCACGCAGATCCTGACCCAAGGGGGCCCCAACCAAGCGAGCAACAACCTCGGCTACATCATCTGGGAGCAAGGGTTCGAGGTCTTCCGCGTGGGGATCGCGTCAGCCATCGCGGTTGCCATCTTCGTCGGGTTCCTCGCATTCTCTGTCATGCATTTCCGCCTGCTCGAGCGAGGGGTCCACTATGAGACTTGAACGGCGGGCCTGGGCGCACCTGGTCCTGGTCGGCGTGTGCGTGGCCATGGTGTTCCCCATGCTTTGGATGCTCGTCACAGCCTGGAAGTCCCCCGCCGAGATCTACTCCTCCGGATTCCGACCATGGCCCTCGCACCCCACGCTCGAGAACTTCGTTCGGGTGGTGCGCGATGCCCCCATGGGGCGGTTCTTCCTAAACAGCTTGGTCGTGGCTGCAGGGATCACGCTGGCGCGAGTCGTGACGAGCATCCTGGCTGCCTACGCATTCGCCCGGTTCGCCTTCCGGGGGCGGGAGGTCCTCTTTTACCTGTTCGTGGCGACGATGCTGGTTCCATTCCAGGTGATCATGATCCCGATGTACCTCACGATGACGACGCTCGACTGGCTCAATACGTACCAGGGCCTCATCGTGCCGCACGCTGCCAGCGGCTTCGGCGTGTTCCTGCTGCGCCAGCACTTCAAGACGTTCCCCGTGGAATTCACCGATGCGGCCCGGATCGACGGCGCGACTCAGTGGCAGACTCTGTGGAAGGTCGTAGTGCCGTCGAACGCCACGGCCATCTGGTCGGTGGCTGTGCTCTTCTTCATCGACGCGTGGAACCAGTATTTGTGGCCGCTGCTGGTCGCCACCGAGCGGCCGATGCAGACGCTGCCCGTCGGCATCCAGATCTTCATCAACCCCGAGGGAGGGACGCAGTATGGTCCCCTCATGGCTTCCGCCACGCTGGCGATTGTTCCGTCAATCCTTCTCTACGTGTTCGCTCAGCGGCATATCCTGGAATCGGCGGTAAGCAGCGGCATCCGCGGGTGAGATCCCAAGGGGTGCCGCCGCCACGGCGCGACTTGATGCACCCCCTTGAGGCAGCCAGGGTCTTGGTCGTTAGTCTGGGCGCTGAGCCCATCCACTCTCCTGCAGCGCGTGGACACCCTATTCGGCGCTGCGCCATGGCGGACAACGAATGACGACTCGCGCCCCGCGTCCGGGCGAACTCACCTTTCTGGGCACCGGTGAGGCCTTCGATCAAGACCTGCCGAACACCTCGGTGCTGTGCTGTTTCGGGCCCACGTTTCTGGTCGACTGCGGCCTCGGCATCCCGCCGCGAGTGTGGCAGGTGCTTTCCGATCCCGACCAGTTGGATGCGATCTACCTCACCCATTTGCACGCAGACCACGTGTTCGGGGTTCCTTCCGTTCTCTTCAGGCTCTGGGAGGACGGACGTCGCCGACCGCTTGCGATCATGGGACCACGTGGCGTTGAGACCTACCTTTCGAGACTTCTCCACCTCGCCTATCGGATCAAGCGGGCAGATTTGCCGTATCCACTCAATTTCATGACGGCCGAGTCCGGAGGAACCCTCACATACCGCGGGATCCGCCTGTCGTTCGCGAGAAGCAAGCATTCGATCCCGAATCTGGCAGTCCGGTTCGACTTGAAAGGTAAGGGGGTCGTCGTCAGTGGGGATGGGTCGCCGACCGCCGCGACGGAGCAACTGTTCCGAGGATGTTCACTCCTCGTGCATGAGACATATCAGGATGAGGTATCTGAACCAGTGCATGCCTCCTTACCCTCCGTGATTGCGACGGCCCACCGAGCAGGGGTGAAGAGGCTGTACCTCGTGCACCTCAGCCGGAGATTTCGAGAGAGTGCGGCTGCGAGGGTGGAGCAGTATCGTCCCCGCGCAATGCAGATTCGAATCGCTCGCCCTGGGCAGATCGTTCGAGTCTAGAACCTTGGGCGGACACCGGCCTGGCGCACCTGAAGGCGGTGACTAGCCCAACTTAGCCGATTCGACGCTATGCGCGATAGTAAGTAGTTGATCTTGCTCAGTCGTGCTCCCAAAGGTCTGCACTACATCGGGCTATCCGGCGAGAGCGGTCTGCGCGTACAGTCGGGGCGGCGGCTGGGCCGGCAATTGAAGCCGGAGTTGCCGCAGCAGCAGTGCCGCGTCGGGCTCCGGCTGCGTGTAGCGGGAGAGGACGATCTCCCGCCCGTCGGTCGTCGGGAGATGAACATCGACCATCTGGATCGCCTGGAACTTGTCCAGGACGGCGCGGCTCGTGAGGCCGGGCGCGAGGTCGCGCAGCCGGCGGCGCAGCGTCGCGTGGAGCGCGTAGGCGAGGAAGGCCACGAAGATGTGGGCCTCGATCCGCGGGGGGAGCTGGTGGTGGATGGGCCGCAGGGCCAGGTCCCCCTTGAGGGTCTTGAACGCCTCCTCGACCTGGACCAGGCGCATGTAGAGTTCCCAGAGGGTGGCGGGGTCCCGGTCGGTGAGATTCGTGCGGAGGAGGTACCGGCCCTCGCGCCGGCGCACCTGCCGGAGCTTCGCCCGGTTCAACGCGAAGACCAAGGTCCCGTCAGCCTGCGGCGTCACCTGCACCAGCCGCCAGGCCGCGGGCCACCGCTGCCGCGCCGCGCCGAGCTTCAGGAGGAGCGGATCCCGGGTGAGCGCCATGCCCTGGAGCTGCTGGAGCCGCTGCCACAGCCGCTGGAGCTGCTTCCGTCGGATCGCCCGCTCCTTCGCCACCCGGCTTGCGCTCCGGGCCAGCACGTACAGCTCCCCCGCCTGCGGGAGCAGCTTCACGGCGATCCCGGCGCGGACCTGCTGCCAGGGCTGGTCCAGGAGGGCCGCCTCCAGCTTGGACAGGCGGCCCTTCGGCGTCCCCACCAGGTAGCGGACGGGCGGGGCGCTCCCGCGCATCTGCTCGAGGGTCTCTTCCATCGGGATGCCCCGGTCCATCAGCCAGATCCGCTCCGCCTTCCCGTACCGCCGCTCGATCTGGCGGAGGAAGAGCCGCAGGGTGCGATTATCGGTGGTGTTGCCCGCGAAGACCTCGTACGCCAAGGGGAAGCCCTCGGGCGTGATGATGAGCGCGATGACGAGCTGCACGCAGTCGCCCCGCTTGTCCCGGCTGTGGCCGAAGCGCCGCTTGTCGTGCGGGTCCTCGGGCGGGGCGCTCTCGAAGTAGGTGCTGGTCAGGTCGTAGAGCAGGATCTCGTAGCGGGCGTTGAACAGGTCCCGCCACCGATCGGTCAGGTGCGCGAAGAGGGCGCGCTTGTGCGGGAGCAGCCGGTCCAGGCACCGGTAGAGCTTGTGGATGTCCGCCAACTCGTACCCGGCGCCGAGCAGGTCGGGCATGGCGCTCCGCTCGTACCACTCCCGGTGGAACCGCCACTCGCTGCCCGGGTCGATGAGCCGGTAGGCGGTCAAGGCCGCCAGCACGAGATCCCAGCGCGTGCCTTTGCGGCTGGGCTCGAGGCGCGCGGCCCAGAAGGCGCTCAGCCCGAGTTCCGTCCACAGGTGGCACGCGAGCCAGCACGCGCCCCACTGCCGCGGGCGCCGTACGGTCAGGTCCTGCAGCCGGATCTGCACCACCGCATCGTCCGCGACGGGGGGCAGCCGGTCCGCCGGGAACAGGGCGATGGTGCGGGGCTGGGGGACGCCCTCCTCGAACACCTCGATGGTCTTGCGCCAGGCCTCGCGCTGACTGTCGTTGATCTCGCCGAGGTACAGCACAGGGCGCTGCACCACGCTCCCCCCGGGGACGCGGCGGGTCTCGACGATGCTCCAGTACCGGTGGAGCTTGCCGTCCTTGCGGCGGGGGTGGCAGCGCAGGAACATGGTGGCGCGACGTTACCACTCGCGCTCGCCGGTGGGAAGAGGGTAGGTCTGCACTACAGGCCGTTTGAGCGCCCATGGCACTGTAACCCCGTAAGAACGGGCGGGTCGGCTTTGCAAAAAACCTGAAGGCCACTTCGAATCGGCTAAGTCGGGCTAGCAGTCGAATGGAAAGATTCAATGAATCTTCTTGACGCGAGTGTGAACATTAAACTATAAAAAGCTCCATGAAACGTCAAGGTTTATTTTCAGCCCCTGATTATGGGCCAGGAATTCACGCAGATTTGGGAATCCACCGCCCAAAATCTGAAGGATGGGATCATTCGCGGCGAGCTGAAGGGTGGCCAGCACCTCCGATCGTGAAGAT
>Ga0315280_10003960_pt1 | contig 22263 bp, 20 predicted proteins | sample YL17G06_40_MG_FD_203697 | JGI IMG/M metagenome (GOLD analysis project Ga0315280, IMG submission 203697) | Sediment microbial communities from Yellowstone Lake, YNP, Wyoming, USA - YL17G06_40 | ecosystem: Environmental > Aquatic > Freshwater > Lake > Sediment | place: USA: Wyoming | collected...
AAAGGGTTGTGTAGTGACCGTTTCTGGCTGCGTAGGCGTGGGCTCCTGCTTCGATTGCGCGGTGGTCGTTGCATGTTGCAATTATGACGGCTATTATGCCGTTTAAAATGCCCTTGTTATGCGTCGCTGCTCTGTACGGGTCTGCAGCTGCAAAAGCATAAGCATTCACTATGCCGTCTACGACTTCTTCTCCGCCAACAGCCTCTTTAGGCACAGTGCACCACGCTCTTGCTAAGCGTTTTGTAGCTAAATTGGAAATTATCCGCAAATACACACGTCCGCCAGTTATGCGTTCTATCATTGGGGCAACAGCTTCAGCCATTGTATCAACGGCGTTAGGGCCCATGGCATCTCGGCAGTCCACGTGCAATTCCGTAATGAGCATAGATCCCTGTGTTGTGTTGATTACTTTTGCGTCTAAGTCTTTTGCTCCACCGCCGACGGAAACTAACACAGGGTCTTGGTCGTTCGCCTTCTTTAGTATTTCTTCTTTCGCTTGTATCACTCGCATCTTAGCCGCATAGGGGTCTTTTATGCCTACTGCTTGTATTTGTCCAATCATTATGGGTGGTGTGCTGCTTGTGTAGAAGCCTCCGCCGTCTCGTACCATTTTCGCTGCGTAGCTAGCTGCAGCAACTACGGAAGGCTCTTCAATAGCCATAGGAATCAAATAATCACGTTTGTTTATGAGGAAGTTTACTGCTATTCCAAGCGGTATGGGAATGGCGCCGACGACGTTTTCTATCATGCGGTCAGCCAAGTCCAAGGGCAAGGAGCCAGTATTCTGCAGCAAAGTCGCTTCTTCATCCGATAAACCAGCAAACTCCCTAACGAATTGCAAGCGCTCTTTAGGGCTAAGCTTATAGAAGCCTGAAACCAAGGAGGACTTACTCATATGATTATTCACCACAAACTCTTACTATCAAAAAATAAGGCATAAAAATGCTTCTGTAACCGCGAATTTTACGTAATCATATAGAGAGCATAAGTTGAAGTATCTGGCTGATTAAGGAAGCTTGTTTGCGGCTTTCTCCGAAACTTTTGAACATTCCCTCCAAAAGGCGATGAGCTCGCCCACGACTTCATCTATGTTTCTGATTTTTCCGTCACGCCTCTGCAGTTCCCCGCGGACAGCCAGCAAACGCCTGTAGGTTTCCCAGCTAACCCAAACTTGGGTCATGTGCTTCTTAGAGATACGGGAAATGCAAGGGTTTGCCAAACGATAAAGAAGTTATGAATTTTGAATCCAGTTTGGATGAGTTCTCTGATGTCTTTGTTCTCGGTGTTGGTTATAGCCCCTCTATTTATAGGTTGAAACTGTGGTTCTGTCATGTGCTTCACTCACGCTTTTTGGGCTGATGAGGATGCCGCTTATTAAAAATGCAATTGTGTTTAGATTAGAGGTCAAATGGTCTAACAGACTTCGAATTTTATGTGATTTCAAAAGTGATGATATAGAGGGCGTAAGTTGATGTGCCCGGTGATAGGATTTTCAAGTAAACGTATAGATACGATGTTCCGCTTGTGCTTGCTTGGAGGTTGCTCATGCTTATGTATATGGTTGATCCCACGCCTCCTGGCAGGTTATACAATGGGCCCTCCGACTGAGTGATGTTTCCGTTGCCAACGATTATCTGGTCGCTTGATGCGCCATCGTAGAAACTTATAGTCGCATTTAGTAGGCGGTCGATGTTTGAGCTGTCGTAGACTTTCAGGCTTATGTTCCAGGCGTCTGGGGGGGGTACTTGGTTGACGACTTTGAGGACGTAGTCGTAGGTGGCAGGTGCGCCATAGCTGTAATCAAGTTTTATTTGGTTTATCTCCTGTTGATACTGTGTGGTGGTCGTTAACACGCCTGTGATATTTATTTTGGCGTTTCCGGCTGAGGTGTAAAATTGCGGGTTTGTGTTTATGCTGAGAAGCTTAGTTTCATTTGCTCCTGCCGATGTATATGTTAAGTATCCTTCGCCGCTGGTCACGTAGGAGAGTGAGGAATAGTTCCAAACTTGAATTGTAACGGAAACGCCCGACATATTATATTGGCTTACAATCGTGAAGTTCAGCTGCATTGGGGTGTTCTCTGTTATGGATGAGAAGAGAAATTCTGTGGAGACTGTGTACTCGCTGTAATAGGTGGGCTCAAACTTAACCCAGTCTACCTTAAGATCAAACTGAATTGCGGCCGCCTTCACACCCGTCACTTTTATTTTCCAGTTGCCCGAGCCATCTCGGAAATCTGTTGGGTTAGTTGTTATCGTTTGAGTTTTGGTAACATCCGTTGTTCCAATTGTATCCGTCATGTATCCATCACCACTTTCTAGATATTCATTAGTTTGATAATTCCACAGTTGAAGTGTTGCTGTTACTCCAGCCGTTGTGAAACTACTGTCTATTGTCCAAACAAGTTGAGTCCATGTTTGAGTATTGGATGTTCCAGTGAACTCAACTTCACCTGTGAACTCTGTAGGGTCACCGAATAAACCAAACTCCAACTCAAAACACTCGTATGTGACAACAGTTGTATCAGCAGTAAATGTAGTTGAGCCTATAACTGTGAACGTTGTTCCATCCCAACTTATTGCGCCTAAGTCGAAAACGGTTCCTTCAAGCACAGCACCAAGTATCTTCATGTCTCCATTTATGCTTCTTGGATTTGTTCTTAACTGAACCCAAGGATGAACGTTTGCGCCCATAGGTACACTTGTGGGACCTACCCACGTGTTAGGAGCTGTGAAAATTTTATAAGTTATATAAGCAGCACTTGTTCCATAAACAAGCAATCCTTTGCTTCCTGTTGGTTCCCAAGCAAAATCAGCACATCTTCGCGCATTAGTATCAACAGATGCATCGTGCTCTGTGTGTAATGTCCATGCTGAACCAGACCAATAAGCAGTGTTAAGGTCTGAGCCACCATCCACACTGACACAGAAGAGTTCGTCGTTTATTGGATTGGCTTTCAGCGTGAACCAGTTTGGAGTGCTTGTTCCAGAGAGGTCGAAAGTTGTTGCCGCACCATCCCAAGCAGAACCCGACCATTGCCAGCTAAAAGCATTACTACCAGTCGAACTTACAAAAGTTGCGTATTCACTGCTTTGTTCATAAGCTACTGCAATACATTCTTCCGTGGCTACGCTAACTGTGCCAGTTAATAATTGTTGAGAAGTAAAACTTGAGCCATCCCAAATTAAACCATAGGCATCTAAACTTGTTGCATCACCTATAACACCAACTGCAATTTCGTTATTTGTGGGTTTTGATGCCATACTTATCCAATTTGCTGTCTGAGCCGTTCCAGACGCTATGACATAAGTATTTTGGGAAGACCATCCAGAAGAGAGGCTCCAAGTTTTATAACCGATTTGGAAATTTGTGGCTGGAGCAATAGAATAAACTAATAATGCTTCACCACTTGTTTTCTCATAGGCTACATCAAAGCATTTGTATGCATATGCAGTTGTTCCAGGAAAACCTATGGTGTTTGTCACAGTCCAGCTTGTTCCATCAAAAACATAAGCATCTAAATATCCATCATTTGATAATGTCACCACTATTTTTTCTAATGCTCTTTCACTTAATGGACAAATAGCGGTTCTGACAAATCTAACAGGACTTCCAGCGGTTGCCATTTCCGCTTCATTATTCCATGTTGCTGTATCTCCATCCCATACTCTATTTTTAGGTGAATTTACTGTATTTGTTCCTGTGTTACTTCGGTAAGCAACGAAAGCATCTGTTTTAGCTGAAGCTGAAGTGGCATTGACGTAACTTCGATAAGTCATGTAGACGTTATTATCTGACTGGAGGTCGCTTAAAGCCCCAGAAACATACTTTGTTGAGCCAAAAAGGTTGTAGCCTGAAGCATTATATGCCGTAGTTGAGGTGCCAGTTGCAGAGCTTCTCACAATAAAGTAGTCAGCGTCTACTGCTTCCACGCTTGCTGGAACGCTGCCGGAAAGATGCGTCCCAGTGACGACGTTGTAACTGTTGGGGTAATATGGTAGTGTTATTGGAGTAGGCGCTGCGACGCTGACTTTTGCGCTTGTCTTGTTCGTGTAGATAGTACTGGTGCCAGCTGTACCTTCTTCAAGAATAACAGGCGGCGAACTAACCGTCCCATAAGCCTGCATCACCATAGAATAGTACGCGCTTCCCGCCACACTCTGCAGCGAATAACCCAACAAAACGAAGACAGTTAAAACTAGCCAAATCAAACGTCGAATCCTTTTATGATCTAGACTTGTCTTTACCCTACTCACAGATAGTCTCCCCTAAAGTAGTAGAAAAAAAGGGGAGGAGATTATTCGTTGACGTCCACGGTTATCACTATGGTGACAACCTGGTTCAGCCACGCTCCCTCTGCCGCCTTTGTCTCAATCTTGATGGTCCACTTGGTGTTAGCCGGTATCGTTAGGTCGCTGCCCATAGTAGGAGTTTGCCAAGTTGTACTTGCACCTGTTCCCGTTGTGTAGAAGTCAAAATCTCCGCCAGACACCGGATTTCCACTTGCATTCATTATGGTAAAGTTGATGAAAGTCCAGTTAGCCGCGCTCCATCCATTGGGCAAACTTGATTGACTAGCCTGGTAGGTCAGATGGAAGTCTTTGGTCGATCCAGACGTTTCGCTTAGATTAAGTGGCTCGTCATACGTCAAAGTCGCATTCGGATAGGCTTTGATTGACAGAACACACCACGTGCCGTTCTGGCCCATGGTTCCAGCCACGTTACTCCAGTCGCCTCCCTGGACGAACTTAACTGCTGCTTGGCTGATCGTTGCGCCGGTCTGCATGTACAGGCTGTAGTAGACGGCGGCGCTTGCGGTGGCTATAAGCATCGATGTCAACAGCAGGGTCAGTAGCTTCAGCGGTTTCTTGGATGCTATTTTTCTCAATTCCATTATCTCACCTCCTTTTCCCCTCTAAACAATTTTCTCACGATTTCTGGTCTGAGGAGAATGCATATGCCTATTCCTGCAACAAATATAGAAACCACCAAGCCTATCTGTAAAGCCAAATGAAACACAGCGCCCTGCATCGAGCTATACTGAGAGACAAAGAAGACGGAGATAAGAATCGTTGGAAAAGTTACAGCGCCAGACCAGACCTTAGCAAGAGTCCACAGTCCTTTTAGAAACGCGAGGTAAATGTTGACAGCTACGATGTTAGCCAAAGCCACGATGAGGTAGAAAAAACAGTACCAGAACCGCATGTACTCTCCAAATACGACCAGGAAATCTCTGCTGATCAAAAGGTGTCCGAACCCTGCGAGAGCTGCGACTTGATAGACGTATGGAACCGCCTTAGGAAAGCGATCGTCCAACAAACAAATCAGCAGACTAAGCATTAGAAACAAGTCTATGCCAAACAGCGCAAAGAACTCGGGCAACAGCTCAGATGCCAACTTTTCCAACTCCTCACGTAGACTTATAGACAGTAGGTTCCTCTATCTTGCGCGCGCCCCTTCCTTTAAGCTCTATCCAGCTAATCACGCGGTCCTTGACGATGAAAGTCCCTTTCCTTGTCATTGCTTTCTGTAAAAGTAGAATCATTGAATCATCAGCGTAGCGATATACGACTTCGCTACCTTCTAAGCGAACTTCACGTTTATCAGTATCAATATCCCTTACGTACGTGTTGGAAATTTTCTCTACTTTCACTCTACTTTCACTCTACCTACGCGCTCTCTCTATCTTGAGCGCGCGCACATACATCACTAATCTTAATATATCCGACACAGAACTTTCTGGTAGTCGTATTTAGCTTGTATGAATTCGGAATCCAAATCTGAATTCTACAGCAAAATGTTTAGAAGTAGAAGGATTCACCGGCACATATTCATTTTAATGCCGAAAATTATCTTTTTGGAAGTGCCACGGCAGAAATTCCGAAATGCTTTCGAATCTCCCTAGCTAACGTCTCTGCATAACCGATGCGAAAATTATCTGTAATCACAAACTTAGGCTTTGAACGCCTAACATACTCCATTAACCCGTCAAAATCCGAATGATCACTTAAAGCTATAACATACTCCTTATCAGCAATTTCACGACATGGAGAATCAAACTCCCAACCGCTCACATAAACACGAAAACCACATCGACCAACTTTACTTCTCGAACCCATATGATAAAAGGCTATGCAAGGCAAATTTCTTTCCAACAGCTCCCTAGCTTCCCTTTCTTCAGAAAGCATTAAGCGTCCAAGGCGCATACCGTGCTGTTCGCAAACCCTAGAAACATGGAAAACCCTTTCAGGAGCAACAAAGGGAGCTTTAACGCCAGTTTCGTGCAGAATTTGCATAACTTCTTGAAGCTTGCCATGGTAACCAAAAACGTACACCGTGCCATGTTTCAATCCTTCTTCCACTATGGAAACAAGCAAATCCTTAACGTTCTTCTTAAAAGAGCGTTTACACGCTGGGCTTCCATAGGTGGCTTCCATAACAAGCAAATCAGTATCCAAAATCGGAGTCCCATCAACCCTAAAATCTCCTGTATAAGCAATCCTTGTTCCCTCCGCGTCCTCAACAAGTACTTGAGCCGCGCCTAAAATGTGATCAGCATGGAAAAAAGTTATGCGCTCCTCCTCGTATTGAAGAGTTTTACCATAATCAAGCGTCTCCACGAAGCCACCCATCAGAAAAAGTGGGCTCCTCATAACATCAATTAAATCTTTTGTGGGTTTGGTCATCAAGACTTTTTCGCATGTTCTTAGGCTTTGTTGCAAACCTATCATGTGGTCAGCATGAGCATGTGTAACAACCCTTAATGGTTTAGATTCGTCAAAAGCATCGCAAGCAACATTCTTTCCAAGCAGAACAGCTCCTCTATGGGTTAGTGTAGCTTTTACAGACAAAATCAGCACCGTTCATAAAGCGAAGTCATCAATTAATGTTGCAATAAACTTTGTTCCCTTAATAAAGCTCTCAATTTTCAAGTTTTCATCAGGCGCATGCGTGTTAGCCTCTGGATGACTGCATCCAACCGAAACAACTGGATATCCTAGAAAGTTGCGGAATAAATGCATAGGTCCAGAACCCGCACTAATAGGATAAATCACAACCCTCTTTCTATAAACTTTCTTCGCTGTTTCTGCAACTAACTTCACAAAGGGGTCGTTAATTGGTGTTTTTGTTGGCTCTATGGAGCCATGTTTAATTATTTCTAAATCTCCAAAACCATGCTTTTTCAAATGCATAACAAGTTTTCGGTAAATTTCGTTGGATTTTTGGTTTGGAACTAGTCGGAAATCAAGTTTCGCTATGGCTTCATGTGGCAAAACAGTTTTAGAGCCTTTGCCAGTGTATCCTGATACAAAACCGTTAATTGTGCATGTGGGCTGACATAACAATGCTTTCAGAGCTTCCAATCCAGACCTATTGTGCAAGAATTCCTTTAGGCCTAGCTCTTTCTTAGTTTCCTCTTCTTCAAAGGGAATGCTTTTTAAACATTCAATTTCTTCGGAAGAGAGATTCAGAACATTTTCGTAAAAGTCTGGGATCAAAACCTTTTCTTCCTTATCTTTTAAAAGGTTCAATGCCCAAATGAGGCGCCAAGCAGGATTCGGGATTATTGGTGCATTTGCGGAATGAACATCTTTAGAAGCGCCACTAGCTTTTATTTCGGTGGATAAAATTCCCTTTAGTCCTAAGTATAGATTTGGTCTGCCACGTCTGTCTGTACCGCCGAACTCCCAGATGGCTGCGTCGGCAGAAAACGAATCCCTGTACTTCTTTATTATTGGTTCAAGATGGGGGCTTCCAACTTCTTCTTCTCCGTCAACGAAAAATTTTATGTTAACGGGCACATTGCCAGTAACTTCTAGTAATGTCTGAACAGCCTTCAGCCTCGAGACAAAGTTGCCTTTGTTGTCCGATGCTCCTCTTCCATAAATTTTTCCGTTGACTATTTTGCCACTAAATGGTTCATGTGTCCATTTTTCCAGAGGTTCTGGTGGTTGCACATCGTAATGGTCATAAAAGAGAAGAGTTTTGCCGGATTTTTTGGACAATTTTTCTCCGTAAACAACTTGATTTCCCTTTTCACTTTTGAAAATTCTTGTTGAAAGTCCTATTTCCTGCATCATTTCATCTACGAGTTTTGCGCATGCTTCTATTCCTTCGCCTCTTGCCGAAACGCTAGGTTGTTTAACAAGCTTAACGAGGTCTTCAACAAAACCGTTGGTATGAGCATCAATGTATTTGTAAACTTTTTCTAAACTCATTTTATCACCCTACATGGTTTTTGGGGCAAGCCAGTCGATGAGTTCTCTTGGATCTTCACATTCTATTTTAACCTTTATCGGTCCTAATGGCGATTCTGCCACTTCCTTAGAAAAGGAAACATGCCCCGCAAACGCAACCTGCTTGTTCAAACAGAAGTTTATGGTTTTTCCGTCAATTCCTTTGAAAAGGGCTCCTCTGGTAGCGTTACGAATGCGTTCTCTACGCAATAAATTGTAAAGTTTGGTAAGCGCTTCAAGCCCTTTGGCTTCAGCAACTAGGAGTTTGCCCTTATGTAAAGGTTTTATCTGTATGGTTATGCTACCGAAAATGTTTTCAACAGCCTGTTTCACTTTGTCTTCGGATTCTGTTGGGTTAATTTCAACTTCCACGTAAATACTTATTTCATCCATTTTTCTTCAACTTTCCTCAGAACTTTCTTAATTTTTTCCTTTACAACCTCCCGTTCTTCCTCATTTACTATTAAATATTCAGCCATAGCTATAGCATTACCTAATCCTACGCTTAACTCTCGTTTATCCCTCTCATGAAAAATTTCCCAATTTTCTGGGTCGTCGCTTCTTTGGCGGTGATAAAGCCGTTTGAACCTTGTTTCTGGGGATGAATGAATAGCTATAAGGCTAAATTTTGAAAAATGCTTTTTGAACTCTTCAACTTCGCTTGGGCTTCTTATGCCGTCCACAATAACCTTTTGCTCTTTTGCTTTCTCTATTTTTGGGATGCAACTTTTGGCTATGACGCTGTTTCCCTCTTTTTGCCTTAATTCAAGCATTATTTTTCCAAGATTTTTTGGACTCGGCTCTAAGCGTCTCTTTTCCGCTTCTTCTCTCACCACATCACCCATCACCACGACTCCGTAACCGCTTCCTTTTGCAACAGCGACAACTACTGATTTTCCGGCTCCTGGCATTCCAGCCAAACCCACAACAACTTTATCAACAGTCATTTTGCACCCTTTTTGCTGATGTATCTGGCTATTAACAGATAGTTTTTTACATTAAAAGCATTTATGAGGAAGAGAAGCAAAAAATATGCGAAGGAATAACGATGTCGGAAACAATAAGAAGTTTCATAGCCTTTGACATGGACAGCGAATCAATTCTGAAGAGAATAACAGACGTGCAGAACCTCCTAGCTAAAACTGGAGCAGACTTGAAACTTGTCGAACCAAAAAACATTCACATAACCTTGCGATTTCTCGGAAACATCACCACACCTATGGTTGAAAAAATCCATGAAGAAATGAAAAAAGTTCAGTTTACCATCTTTGACGTCAAAATTCATGGGATTGGCGCCTTCCCAAATCTGCGCTATCCAAGGGTATTATGGGCTGGAATGACCCAAGGCGCCGACCAATTGCGAAGCATTTTCAATCAACTAGAGCCCAGTCTGCGCAGTTTAGGGTTTGCACCAGACCCCAAAGGCTTTAGCCCCCACCTAACAATTGCCAGAGTAAAATCTGGAAGAAATAAGGCTGAACTTGGCAAATGCGTCACCGAAAATGTCAATTATGAATTCGGAATCGTTAGAGCTCAGTGTTTAAGGCTTAAAAGAAGTGATTTAACACCGAAAGGCCCCATCTACTCAACCCTTAAAGAGTTTTGCCCACAAGAATAGAGAAAAGGGCATGTTTATGCAAGGAAAAATTGAGAAAGTTTGCACAACCGTTTTAGAACGGGTTACACCGAAAAAAGGAGAACGGGCTAAAATTGAGGCTTTAGCTAAAGAACTAGAGAAGAAGGTTGTTTCTGCATCAAAAGAGTTAGGCGTTGAAACCGAAGTGCGCGTAGAAGGCTCAGTTGCGAAGGACACGTGGCTCAGCGGAGAAACAGACATCGACGTTTTCATGCGTGTTTCAGCAAAGATACCTCGCAAATCTCTAGGAGAGACATGCCTAAAAATAGCCAGAAAAGCCACAGAAGGCTCAGAACAGATTGAAAGGTTTGCTGAACATCCCTACCTTGAGGCAATAGTTGATGATGTTAGAGTGAATATTGTGCCTTGCTATAATGTCAAGAAGAGAGAGTGGTTAAGCGCCACGGACAGAACACCGTATCAGACGGACTACGTTAAAAAACATTTGAATGAACAGATGCGGAGCGAAGTGCGATTATTAAAGAAGTTCATGAAGGGGATAGATGTTTATGGAGCAGAAATAAAAATCGGCGGGTTCAGTGGCTATCTATGCGAACTTCTAATATTACATTGTAAATCCTTCGTAAAAACGCTCAAGACATTTGCTCAGTATAAACAAAGAATAATCATAGACATTGAAAACTATTATAAGGAAAGGGAAAACGAGCTACAGATTCTGTTCAAAGAACCGCTTGTAATTGTTGACCCAGTGGACAAGGGAAGAAACGTAGCCTCAGCGGTTAGACCGCAAAAACTCTACACTTTCGTAGCGGCTGCATGGGCCTTCCTAAAAAATGCGAATTTAAAGTTCTTTTATCCGCCAGAAACAACCACCTTAACCCTGAAAGAACTGAAACAAAAACTAGAGAAACGAGGTTCTACAATCATCTTTTTAACTTTTGAAAAGGTTGACGCTGTTCCAGACGTTTTATGGGGTCAACTCTACAAATCGCAACGCTCCTTAAGCAAACTTGTCCAGCTAAACGATTTCAACATTTTAAGAGACCTTTCCTGGAGCGACGAAAAAACCCTGAACATGTTCATATTTGAACTTGAACAACGCATCCTTCCGCCAATTAAGAAGCATTTTGGACCGCCTCTAGAAAAGGAACATGAATGTGAAAAATTCTTGGTGAAACATCTGAACAATTTGGGCACGGTTTCTGGACCTTACATTGAAGATGGAAGATGGGTCGTGGAGATTCGGAGGAAATATACCGATGCAGTTGCACTGCTCAGCGATAGGTTGAGGGATGGGGGAAGAAGAGCAGGTGTTGCAGAGCAAATTTCGCAGACACTGTGCAAAGGATTCGGAATCTTTGTTAATAATGAAATAGTAGAGGTTTATGAGAAAAACAGCGAGTTTGCAAAGTTTCTAGCAGAATTTCTACACGGCAAGCCCAAATGGTTAGAAGCCCCTTAAACTCAGCACTATTAACACTGCGCCTAGCAGCCAACAGTAAAGCGCGAAAAAGTGAAACTTCTTCTTGGCTAGGATTTTCCAGAGGAGTTTCAAAGCAAAATAACCAACAAATATTGCAACAGCCATTCCTGCAAGAACTTCCCAACCCAACCCTACAGTTGTCAGCTCGTTGAATTGTGTATAAAGGGTTAAGCCTAAAGCCCCAAGTATAGCTGGAATTGAGATTAGAAAAGAAAATTTGAAGGCTCTTTCACGCTTTATTCCAAGCAGAAGTGCGGCTGCAATTGTTGCTCCGCTTCTGGAGATGCCTGGAATTATGGCTATTCCTTGCGCTATACCAATCATCAAGGCTGCCAAATAGCCTATATTATCGGTTTTTTCTTTTCCAGCCTTCGCAGAGTAAAGAACTACTCCACAGAGGATAAACGCTGTCGCAATGGGCAAAAGGCTTTGAAAGGTACTTTCTATAAATTCGCCGAAGGCTAAACCTATTAATGCTGTGGGTATTGTTCCAACAATTATCAGAGGAATAAGCTTCCCATAGTCTGTTTTGAAATCAAGTCGCAAAAGCGCAGAAAGGATATTCTTAATGTCTTTTCTAAAGAAAACGAGAACAACGATTACTGTTCCAACGTGCAGGATGACATCAAAAAGTATTGGAACTTTTAAGCCTAGAAAATGTTCAGCTATTTTGAGGTGCCCAGTGCTTGAAATTGGGAACCATTCTGTTAAGCCTTGAATTGCGCCGAGAATTATTGTTCTTATTAGGTTTATCAGGTCCAAATGCATTCACTGCTTTCTTTTTCTATTTCTGGGTTAGGTTTAAAAAGATTAATTATGTAAAATGTTAATCTACCATGTTGGTGTCATGTATGAGTGAATATCCGCCCGGAAGTCGTAAAGACCGTGAAATGCTGGCTAAAATGCCCATGGAAAAGCTGCTTGACTTCTTCTTTTTGCAAATTCGGAACTTGTGGAGGGTGGACGGCTTATACTTCTTGGGTATAGAAAAGAAGTTCGGCACAGAAGCCGCAACAGAGATTGATGCTGGTGTTTGGGAGGCTATGGCTCAGATTGAAGCTAAAAGTCTGCAGAAAATGTTTCAGGTTAGCGAAAATCCAGACGTACCAACAATTATGGAGCTTTTGCGTAGGTCTAGTTGGGCTTTGGACCAGCCTTTTAAGACTGTTGAGGTGAGCGATAAACGGGCTACTTTAAGCGTTGATAGGTGTAGGACGCAGGAAGCACGTTTGAGTAAGGGATTATGTGAGTTTCCATGTAAGAAAGTGCGTTTTGGCTATTTGAAAAACTTTGCAAAAACGCTGAATCCAAAAGTGGAAGTAAACTGCTTGGTCTGTCCGCCTGACAAGCATCCTAAAGATTTATGGTGCAAATGGGAATTTAAACTCTGATTTGCAAAATTTATATAGCGTTTGCACTAAAGTATAGAAAAATATAGGAAAAGCAACTATTGAATTAAAGCTGTTAGCTTAACCTAAAATCTTCGTCTTTGGCTTCTTCTTTTTGACCAGCACTCTCGGCAGTAGACAGGCCTACTTGTGTCAGGTTTGAAGGGAACTTCGCATTCCTTTCCACAATCAGCACAAACTGCCTTGTGCATCTCTTTCTCAGCCATTTGCTATTTCAACTCCTATACTATTTAGTGCAAAAATTGCTTCTTGCACGATGCAATTATTCATGACATAGTCGCTTATAAAAATTGCCTTGTAATCATCCATAAAACGATTATTGCAACGAACTAAAAGCCACCAATCACCTTTGACAGCCTATATGTGCTAGGCGTTTACCATTTTCCAGATGGCATCTTCCATTTCTTTACCGTGTTTCATTCCATAATAGATTCCCGCCACTTTGGCTGCGAACGGAAGCGCCATTTGCTTAACGAGTTTGTAAAGCAGCGGGTTGTGGATTCTCTGTTCCAGGAAGGTGTCCCGCCAAATTCTGACGTTGTATTCCCAACAGCGAGTGATGAACAGCCACCGTGCTTTTGTAAGAGAATTGGCTTCTGCCCCACGCTTGTTCATTAGCATACAGTTTTCCAGCGGAACGAAAAGCAGTGGAACGTAGAAGGCTTGATAATCTTTTAAGTCATCAATCAATTCAAGCGTTTCGACAACGTCTTCTTCCTTTTCGTCTGGAAGTCCAACTATAAACGTGGCAAGCGGATACCAATCGTTGTCGTTCAATATGCCAAAGGATTGGCTAACAATCTCTTTCCACTGTTCAGGCTTAAAGGGAAGCATTTTTCCAGCCATGTACTTCCGCATTAGCCTAACACTTCCGGTTTCTACGCCCGTTTCAGAAGTCACAATACGCTTTTTCCCATGAATATACCAGTTATGCTCTATCAGGATTTCGGCGAGTTCTTTCACCATGCTTGTATCATGGACAACTGGCGCTAGGGACATGTGTGAGGGTTGTATGGCTTTAACTCCTGGATGTGCTGCTACGCTTTTTACAAGTTTCAAAACTGCTTCTTTGTTTGGGATGAAATGCTTGTCTTTTGCACCGTAGAGGAAGATGTCTTCCGTAACTAGAGTAATATGGTCACCGCCTTCTCGTGTTGTTAATTCCACTTCTTTCATGATCTTTTCCAGTGGCATGTCACGTTTTCTTTGCATGGTGGGCGTACAGAACTGGCAGTTTCGACCACAACCTCTAGAAATCTCCACACACCCGTGAATAGCCGCGTGCCTAATGATCGGAATCTGTTCGTTCTCTGAACTTTTCTTAATGCGAATTACGCGTGGAAGGCGCTCTCCGTTAACTGCCTTCTTAAAAATCTCTACGACAGCCTCTTCTGCTTCGCCGATGACCACACAGTCTACGCCATAACTTTCCGCCACTTTCTTACGTTCAAGTTGCCATGCACCAAAACCGCCCACAATCACTTTAGACCTATAGTTTCGAATACTTCGATGTTTCACCAGCGCCTTGAACTCGATGGAGTTCATGGGTTCGCCTCCGCCAACAATCGAAGAATATGTTTTGCTGACGAATCCCATTCCCGTTGGATCCATAGAAGATATGCCCACCACCTTCGTGTTGGGACCTACAAAGGCATCGAGGTCGAACGGGTGAACCACTGCCACTTCAGACTCGTCGAAACCATTCTCCAACAGAACCGCTTCCACTTTTCTCAAACCATACGGCGCATACTTTGTTCTTCCATCATTGCCACGTTCCACTCGCGGATACAGTTTCTTTCTGAGAAACCACAAAGGTATAGGACCCTTAGCGAATCCAGCCACGAATGCGATAAAGGGGCTATTGTAAAATTCACTCATCTCAGTAGCTGAAGCCGTTAACACCACTTTTACGCCTGAATTTCCTGCCATCTTTGCTTCCCTTATTATATGCTCAAAAGGATTCTTCATAGACTTATTAAAAACTATTGTTAGGCGGATATGAAACCACATTCTCAAAACAGTTATGCATCTACTAACGCAAAAGCTAATAGAATTATATCCTAAAACCGCTAAAGCGTGCTGATTTCTGATGCGACGATTGTTAAAATGGCAGATGCAAAAAATAAGAGTAAAATACCCAGACGTAAAAATACATATGAAGGTAAATTTGCATGTCCACAATTGAAGTTACTGTAAAGAGTCAAAAGGGAAGATGTGCTTTCGGACACAAAGTCGGCGATAAGATAATTTTTGATGGCAAATCGATAAAAGGCGACGTCTGCTACAGTGCCTTGATGGTTTTGCTTCCAAAAGTCTACGCTATGCGTTATGGTGTAGAGTTTCCATGGAGCAAAGACAAAGATGTAATATTCAATGCTTGTCCAGATGCGGATAATCCTGTTGTGTTCGAGATTCGAAGAGTCAAAAAATAAATGCTTCCAACAAGCTATGAACGCTTCTTCCCATCAATTTCTTACTAGATGAGCTTTTTTTGTTTTTCAGTTGAAGTAAAGTTTGAGACTCTTAAACCTATTAGCCTTATTTTTCTGTCTAACCTGAGATAATCTTGCATCAATTCTCTCGATGTTTTCCTCAAATCTTGCAAACGATTAGTTATTAAAGGCAAGGTTTTGCTATGCGTGTGGGTTTCAAAATTTTCGTAGCGTACTTTAACGGTAACTGTTTTGAAGTAAAGGTTTTGCCTCAAAACATCTTTACACACTTCTTCTGAAAGCCCATCTAAAGCATTAAGGATAAAATCAAAATTTGATGTGTCTTCTTCAAAGGTCACCTCACGACTGATGGACTTGACTTCACCTCTTTCTTCAACCTCGCTTCTGTCGATTCCATGCGCCATCAAATAAATCTGCGTGCCCATAACACCGAAGGTTTCCGCCAGCACCGTAGGGTCGTAACGAGCTAAATCGCCTATAGTCGTAATTCCTATAACCTTCAATTTCTGCTCAGTCTTCCGTCCAACCCAGAGAAGCCTACGCACTGGCAGCGGAGCAAGAAATTTTTCAGATTCCTCTTCTTTGACAACTGTCAAGCCGTCTGGTTTTTGGAAGTCGCTGGCTATTTTGGCGACAAGCTTGTTTGGACCTATACCTATTGAACTTGTAAGCTTTTCCTTCTCGTAAATTTCTCTTTTTATTTGTCGTGCTAGGGCTTCGGCTTCCGCATAATCCTTCACTTTTGAGGTTACATCTAAGAAAGCCTCATCTATGCCCCATTGCTCAAATTTGTCTGCATGTTTTCGCAGCATATCCATAATTTCGTTGGAAACTTTGGTATAAAGTTCGTATTTGACTGGCAAGTATATGGCTTCTGAACAGAGCTTCCAAGCCTTTGAGATGGGCATGCCAGACCTGACACCGAATCTTCTAGCTTCATAATTGCAGGTGCTTACGACTCCTCTGCCCTTTCCCTGTTTCGGGTTTGCTCCAACAATTACTGGTTTACCTTTATATTCGGGATGCTCCCTTTCCTCAACAGCTGTGAAAAAGTGGTCCATGTCCACGTGGAATATTATACGTCTTTTCTCACTCATGGTCTTCCTTTTCTAACACGCTACTTCAAGGTAAAAACTGATATGTTTGCTGATTTGAACCTATCGCAAAAAAACACGTGTACACAATTCAGCATATGTTTAATTTCGCTAACGATTTTCCGTTCATAACCCTTAATGCCATCTTTATCTAGATAGTAAGACAATTGTTGGGGAATCATGCTATGCAGAATATTTCGACGGAAGCTGTCCAGCAAATAGCTGTTGATTATCTTAAAAAAAGGAAGAGCACGGAGAAGATTGATATTTCTACAGTTGAGCAAAAGAATGGAGTTTGGGTTATCAGAGGCACATGCCCCATAGACTTGGAAGGACACCCATGGGCTGAAAAATTCGAGGTTGTTATAGACGAGAAGGGGAAAATTAAGTCCACGGACTTTTCGTTGCTATAGGAGATTAGCATTAACCTTCAAGCCTTAGCCTACCATCTTGAATCGTGTAAATCGTATCCGCAACATCAACTATTTTTTCGTCATGCGTCGCCACAATAACCGCTGTCTTTTCCTTTCTGTTTATATCAAAAAGCAACGCGATTATTTCTTTGGCAGTTTTTGAATCAAGCTCACCTGTGGGTTCATCAGCAATTATTATTTCAGGGTTGTTGGCAAGTGCCCTTGCTATGGCTACGCGCTGCATTTCACCCATGCTCAACTCTTTGGGTCTGTGGAAAAGTCTTTTGCCTAAACCAACAGTTTCAAGAAGCCTTAAGGCTTTTTCTCTTTGTTCTTTTTGAGGCTTATCAGCTAAAGACATGGGCAATTCTACATTTTCCAAAGCGGTAAGCGTCGGCAACAAATTGAAAGTTTGGAAGACGAACCCCATGCGGAAAAGTCGGATTTTTCTACGTTTACTACTTGACAGAAGTAAAGCATCTGCATCATCGATGAAAATTTTCCCCGATGTTGAATAATCATTTAATCCGACGAGATTTAGCAGAGTAGACTTTCCTGAGCCTGAAGGTCCAACTATCGCTATGAATCTTGCTTCGTTAACTTCAAAATTAACCTTATTTACTGCAGTTATTTCTGATGGACCTAAACGGTATGTTTTTGTCAAATCTACCGTCTTAATTTCCATTAATATTCAGCCCTCAAAACTTCAGCTATGCGCATTCTAGTCGCGTTTATGGCTGGAATTATTCCGCCTAGACAGCAAACAAAAACAACTGCTAAGAATATTTCAAGCATGTAAAAGGGTGGAATAATTTCATAGAAGGTTGGGAAAAACATGGCAAGCGGAATGTTTGTGTAGAGGCTTGCCAAAACGAGAGCTGCCAAGGAGCCGAAGATTATGCCTAAGATGCCGCCTAAGACTCCAATTAATGATGTTTCGAATATGACAACGCGGAATACGTAGCTTAATGGTGCACCCATGGCGTCTAGGGTTGCGAAGTCCCTACGCCTTTCTGAAACGCTCATAATGGTAACGGTCATCACGAGTATTAAGCTCATAATGAATACCACGGCTTGTATGCCGATGTTCCACGTCTCGACTTGGGCGAGAACCGGCTCGATCATATCATACCTTTCGTCTTCTGTCAAAGCCTTAACTTTTAATGATGATAATTGGTTTTCTATGGTATCTGTAAGATTTTTTTGCGGGTACCCTTGAATCGGTTTAACTGTGATAATGTTTACGCTGTCAGGGTAATTGTAGAGTTTTTGCGCCAACTTAAGTGGCATCAAAACACAACGGTTTAGCAAGCCTAGTTTCGTGTCTAAAATTCCAGCAATTTCGAGTTCACGTCCACTGATCATTATTTCCGTTCCTACCGTCCAGTTGTACTGGTCTGCTATTGAAGGACCAACAACAACTTCATTGCTTGATTCGTTTGTTGGAAAATGTCCAATATTCCCTTTTAAAGGAGTTGGCCCAAGAATCACCCGCCAGTTTTCAACGGGGATTCCCATGCTAAAATTCACTGGCACGGGTTGAATTATCCCTCCGATTCCTATAGGCGTGACGAATAATATTGGAACCGTTTTATCCATACCCGTGATGTTTTGTATTAGTCTTTCTGTAAGATTTTGTGGGAGCATGCTGCCGCCTATTGGAATCGCTTGAATCACGATGGCGTCTTTGCTGACGACCATGATTTGTCCGCTGAAGAGCACGTTCATTTCTTTGATTACAGTCGTATATCGCATTGTTGTGGCGCCTACGGCTATTACAAAAGTTGTTGCAAGGGCAATGCCTATGATGCATAATGCTGTTCTAACTTTTCTGCGGAACAGATTTCGAAAACAAAATGTTAAGAGTCTCGTTTTAAATCCCTTTGCTGGCTAATTTTTTCTTAATGGAAGTTATATAAGCATTCACGCTATATATGGTGGTTAGAACTAAAATTAGGATGATGCCTTATGAAATTTGAAAAAAGAATACTGACTATATTAACGATAAGTATGCTGTTGTTCTCAACATTTGCAGCATTATCCCGAAATTTCATCCCAACAGTTGCACTTTCAACAGAATATGGCTATACACAATTTGATTCGCCTTTAACTGACATGCAAGTTGAATTTACAGTTTATCCAAATGCCACGGTTGGAGTTAGCGGACTGGTAAATCAGACACATTTCTATGCTCCATCACTGAAAGAAAACGCTACGTTAGGCTTCTCAACCAGCGGAAACGTGACAACCGGTTCAGTTAACGGTACAATGATGCTTCCTAAATATCCGATGCTTCCTGAATATCCACATTACTACCAGCAGTTTCCATTTAACTCCACAAACGTAAACTTCACATCCAAATATAACAACGGCATGCTAAACACCCAACTTAACGCCACAATGCATTTGCCGCCTGAGGGAAGCACAACCTACCCATTCAACTCAAGCAGTTTCTCGTTCCACAGCACATACTCAGACGGAATACTCAATGTAGATTTATACGGAGACACGACACTGCCCTCATTTGTTATTTCTCAACTTCCATTCAATTTATCAGATGTTACTGTACGTGCAGACTATAAAGATAATGAAATAAGTGGAAACATAACTTTCCACACGCTTTCAGGCTTTCCGTTAGGCGACGTTATTGTATACTTTAACGGAAACAAAACAGAAATCTCGTTCAATGGGCACATTAACGTAATATATGGCAACTATTTTGGCATGGAAATAAACGCGACAGTATTAGAGGAAATGCTTACACAAATTAACAGCACAATTCCTGGACAAGGAGAAAACTCTCTTTACAACATGACCCAAGGCATAATTGAATGCACAAAATTAAACACGACAAAGACTCCAATAATTGGTCCACCAGAAGGAGCAAGAGTAGATTACAACGCAACCATCCATGGAAACTTCACAAAACTACTATCAACAATCATAACCCCAATGTTATTCGGATACTGGGCTCCGGAAGAAACATATTCAATTGTTTACGCCGCCCTCGATTCAACACTCTCTTCGGTTAATCAAGCATCTTTAACATTATACTATTACAAGTCAGGAATGGCATCCCTTCACGTAACCTTGAGTGATGATGTAAAAGCCTTATGGAGCAACGCATTACAATTAGTGCCTCCAACTATTCCTCCAGAATACAGGACTCAATGCGAGGCTTTGTTGAAGATTGCAAATATTACCGCCTACGCTGTTGAAAATGCAGATATATCTGTAGAATATTCAAGCATTACACAGCAACTAAATGTGCATACTTCTCTCACTGCTAACGTCACTAAATTGAAAAATGAGATTATCCCGATTCTGCTAGACACTGTGCCTCCGCAATACAGAGAACTTGTTGAATCCTGCACAAACACAACCTACTGCAAGCTAGAATCTCTCAATACAACAGTCAACTATGCAAACTATGTAACAACATTCGATGCTAAATGGCTCCTAAAGGGAGATTTCACGGCAGAACTTAATCGCATGAAGCATTGTTATGTGAATTTCCTAAACCTAACTTCTCCATACATGATTAACTGGCAAACACAGATGCTTAACGAAACTGAAATAGACATCAGCAACTTTAAAGCAGAATTAAGACAAGGCGAGGACTGGATGACTTTAACATTTCAGGGATTAAAGATTCATCCACCTAAAGACGAAATAGACCCCGTAAGATTCAAACTTTACAGACTATTCAACTTGACAAGCAGTCCTTACGAGTCGCCAAGAGAATTTGAAAAACTAAAGATAACAATAACTGGCGAAGCAAACGCCACGCATACAGTTCTGCTATATGCCCCTCCAACTGTTCCCAGCCCAGACAACGTTTCACTAGATTATAGGGTTATGACTTGGCAGAACACTAAATTAAGCGGTCTTAAGGACTTGGTCTTCCAAATAGCCTATCAAGGAGTTAAAGATTATCTTGGAAACACCTATTATATTCCAATCTTCACAAACTCAACAGTGAGCAACTTCAACTTTGATCCCGACGCAAAACGCATAAGCTTCAACGTTACTGGAACAACAGGCATGGGATTCTGTAACATCACAATTCCTAGATCACTACTTGACGTTACAGTGGGGAATTGGACTGTCAAAATTGACGGGATACCTTTGTTTCCCGAAAACTTCACTGTGACTCAAAACGATGATTATGTGTTCATATGCTTGACTTATTCACATTCAGTTCATACAATTGAAATAGTGGGCACATGGGTAGTCACAGAGTTCCCACCTAACATGCTTCCACCAATACTAGTGATATTAAGCTTAATAGCGGCAATAATTGCAGTCAAAAAAAGAAGAAAACTAAGCACCTTAAAAACTAAATATCAAAGTACAATCCACACTTTCGCAAAAATACTCCATCAGCTAGGAACCTAAATTCTTTTTTCCTCTAACTCTTTTTTTTAATAAGCTTTAAAAGTTATATCTGAAATCGCTAATAAAATCGTAGAGGATGTTGGTGCCGTTGTTCGAGAAAATTCTAGTCCCGTTGGATGGTTCTGAACACTCATTAAGAGCCTTAGAGATTGCTATTCAAGTAGCTAAAAAGTTTGGCGGAAAAATCACATTGATCCACGTTTATTCCGTTACCATAAGACCTGTTATAATGCCTGAGCCAACCACCTTAACCCCTCCAATGATTCCAGCTATGACTCCGGCAGAAGTTTCTAAGGCAGTTGAAGCGACTCGTAAGGCGGGCGCTAGTATCTTGGCAGACGGTGAACAAAAAGTTAAGGCTAAAGAGGTTCAAGTTGAAACTCTGCTCAAGGAAGGACATACAGTTCAGGAGATTATTAGAACGGCAAAAGAAGGCAAGTTTGATTTAATCGTTATTGGAGGTAGAGGCATAAGCAAAATAAGAGAACTGCTTTTAGGAAGCGTGACCGACGGAGTAATACATCATGCACCGTGCCCAGTTTTAGTCATCAAATTTCCTCGTTCAGAAGACTGTGCTTCTCATCCACAATCTCAGCCTTAAACTCAGGTGCCATCTGTCTAGTTCTCAAGTTCTTAATTACAAAAAAGTATAGAAAATTATTTCTCTTTCTTTTGCTAAATAAAGAAATTCTGAGTGTGAAATTTCATGCAGAGAAAAGATTTTCTTCAAGAACCTGTAAAACACATAAAAATAAACGGAAAACTCACAGTGGACCAGTTAATCCAGCAGTTCAAAAATTCGGGCTCTTTCGGAGCTGGAAGACTTTCAGATGCATGCGACATTTATGAACACATGATACGCGATGACAGATGCACAGTATTCTTGGCTTTAGCTGGAGCTGTCGTCCCAGCTGGTATGCGTTCGCTAATTGCAGATTTAATCCGTGAAAGACTTATCGATGTAGTTGTAAGCACGGGAGCAAACATGGTTCACGACGCAATAGAAGCCCTCGGCGGTCACCATTATAAGGGACATTGGCTTGTGGACGATTATATGCTTTACAAGTACCACATATACCGCATATACGACGTTTTCGTGCCTGAAGAAGACTTCACGAAACTAGACTATAGACTTGCGGAAATGTTCGGCGAAATAGCTGCGGAAAACAATGGAAAAAG
>Ga0315280_10003961_pt1 | contig 22263 bp, 18 predicted proteins | sample YL17G06_40_MG_FD_203697 | JGI IMG/M metagenome (GOLD analysis project Ga0315280, IMG submission 203697) | Sediment microbial communities from Yellowstone Lake, YNP, Wyoming, USA - YL17G06_40 | ecosystem: Environmental > Aquatic > Freshwater > Lake > Sediment | place: USA: Wyoming | collected...
GTATGAATTGAAGAAAATCAAACGAATCTATCTCGGCGAGAAGAAAACCGTCCTCACCGAGGTTACGAAAAGGCAACGGGAACTCTTCGCCGCTTTCGGTATCGAGCCGCCGAGACAGACATAGTTATAATTTTGCCGGGATTTTAGGTTATAACTCTCTTGGAGATTGATTACCTCACCCATGGACCCGACGCCGCCAACGTGCTGTTCCACGTAGTCAACCAACGGCATCTGCGCCGGCGCCCCATGGTGTTCACCACCAACAAGTCGCCACTCACCGCCTGGGGTGAAATCCTGCACGACAACGACTTGGCTGAAGCCATCGTCGAACGTGCACTGGAAAACGGTCGCCCAATTATTCTGTACGGTCCGTCCTATAGGGCACGCCCTCTTAAACTTGAAGAAGTTAAAAACCTCAGGCATGACGCGGCCATAATTTCCGGAACCTACGGCGACTCGGAGATCCACTCCAAAAGAGATTCGGCACATGCTCAATCTCATCGCTTGACAGGACCTCGCTGCCCACCTATGCTCACCCTGGTAAGGGAGCCGCGTGCATGCCGGAACGAAGCGGGGATTGGCTGCGACAGGCCATCCGAGACTTGGAGAGCGCGAAAGCCCAGTTGAGGGACGGGTCTTACGAATGGTCCTGCTTCATCGCCCACCAGGTACCCGAACAGCTGGGTATCCGGGGCTCCATCCGATTATCTTGTGGAGAAGGACGCCGAAGATGCGGTCCGTCGTTCAGAAAAAATCCTACAATTCTGTCACGGTTTTTTGGCTGGATAGGCAAGCGCTTCGCCAAAGGCTCACTCTGTCGGTGCAGAGGCTTACAAACCGGGAGCCGAATGTTCTCCGGGTCGTGTTGTTCGGCTCTGCGGCCGAAGAACGCGGCGTTCCTTCCAGCGACGTGGACCTCCTGCTCGTCGTCTCAGATGCAGAGACCCGCTTCATAGACCGGCCCGCTGCCTTCCGCGAGTACTTTGCCGGGCTCGGCGTGGAGGTCGAACTATTCGTATACACCGAGGCCGAGCTGAAGTCCAACTCTCCTCCGCTGCTGCTTACGGCCCTGCGCCGCGGGAAAACCCTCTTCTCTCGAGTTTAAAGCCTTCATCATATCAGTTTCATCGCTCAGGAAGCTCCCCAGCGGGGCTTGTCTGAAGGCCGTGACTTGACACCTGAACCTGCCGTTACTACCTTTACCATGGCCTTCAATAAGTCGTTAAGAGGTAATGGAATGTCCGATAGAGAGATTATCCCCGCCTCACAAACCCTGCCGGTAAAGCTGCTGGTCATTCCCCTGCAGGGCAAGCCCATCTTCCCGGGCATCTTCACCCCCTTCATGATCCCCGCCGAGGCCGATGTACAGGTAGTCGAGCGGTCCCTGGCCCAGGACGGCTTCATCGGCATGGTGCTCACCCGCAACGGCGAGGTAGAGAACCCCACCGCCGACGATCTGTTCACAGTGGGCAGCACGGCCAAGATCGTCAAAAAGGTGAACCTCCCCGACGGGGGCATCAACATCTTCATCACCGTGCTCAAGCGTTTCCGCATCAAGAAGTTTTTAAACCGGGAGTACCCGATCACCGTGGCCGCCGAGTATTTAGAGGACACCAACTTCGTGTCCGACGAGGTCAAGGCCCTCACCCGCTCCCTGATCACCGAGATGAAACAGATCTCGGAGAACAACCCTCTGTTCTCCGAGGAGATGCGCCTGAACATGGTCAACATCGACCACCCGGGCAGGATCGCCGACTTCATCACCTCGATCCTCAACATCGACCGGCTGGAGCAGCAGAAGATCCTGGAGACCAAGGACGTGCACGAGCGGATGATGCGGGTGCTGGTCTTCATCAAGAAGGAACAGGAGTTGCTCCAGATCCAGGCCAAGATCCAGAAACAGATCAACGAGAAGATATCCAAGAGCCAGCGGGAATACTTCCTCAAGGAGGAGCTGAAGGCCATCAAGCAGGAGCTGGGCCTGCCGGTGGATTCCAAGAGCGGGGAGTACGCGCGCTTCAAGGAGGCCATCGAGGGGCTGGGGCTGGACCGGGATGTGCGGGAAGCGGTGGAGCAGGAGCTGGAAAAGTTCTCCCTCATGGATACCAACTCCTCCGAGTTCATCGTGACCCGCAACTACCTGGACACGATCGTCAACCTGCCCTGGACAGCTCCCAAGCCAGAAGCCATCAACATGAAACAGGCCCAGAAGATCCTCGACGAGGACCACTACGGCCTGGAGGACGTCAAGGAGCGCATCCTCGAGTACCTGGCGGTGCACAAGCTGAAAAACGACACCAAGGGCTCCATCCTCTGCCTGGCCGGTCCCCCCGGAGTGGGCAAGACCTCGGTGGGCAAGTCCATCGCCCGGGCCCTGGGCAAGAAGTTCTTCCGCTTCTCCGTGGGCGGTATGCGGGACGAGGCGGAGATCAAGGGCCACCGCCGCACCTACGTGGGCGCCATGCCGGGCAAGATCATCCAGGGCCTGAAGATCATTAAAGCCAAGGACCCGGTGTTCATGATCGACGAGATCGACAAGCTGGGAGTCTCCTTCCAGGGAGACCCCTCCTCGGCGTTGCTTGAGGTGCTGGACCCGGAGCAGAACGTGGCCTTCCGGGACCACTACCTGGACCTGCCCTTCGACATCTCCCACGTCCTCTTCATCACCACCGCCAACACCCTGGACACGATCCCGGCCCCCCTGCTGGACCGCATGGAGGTCATCCGCCTGTCCGGCTACATCAACGAGGAGAAGATCGCCATCGCCCAGCGTTACCTCCTGCCCAAGAGCCTGGAGCGCAACGGCCTGAAGCCGCGCGACATCCGCTACGATAAGCAGGCTCTGATGCAGATCGCCGAAGGCTACGCCCGGGAGGCGGGCCTGCGCAACTACGAGAAGGCGCTGGACAAGATCCACCGCAAGATCGCCCGCCAGGAGGTCATGGACCGCGTCAGTTTCCCCATACACATCACCAGGGAGGACCTGGAGAAGTACCTGGGCAAGCCGATCTTCTTCGACGAGGGCCTCAAGAAAATCACCAAGCCGGGCATGGCCCTGGGCCTTGCCTGGACGCCCCTGGGCGGGGCCACCCTGATCGTGGAGTCGGTGGCCAACCCGGGCAAGGAAAGCGGCCTGCGCCTGACCGGCCAGCTCGGCGACGTCATGAAAGAGTCGGCCAATATCGCCTATACCTACGTCCGCCACCTGGCCGGCCGCTTCGGGGTGGACCCCAGGTTCTTCGAGGAGAACCAGATCCACCTCCACGTGCCGGCCGGCGCCACTCCCAAGGACGGCCCTTCCGCGGGCATCACCATGGCCTCCTGCCTGCTGTCCCTGGCCACCAACAGGAAGATCAAGCGCTCCGTGGCCATGACCGGTGAGCTGTCCCTGGTGGGCCAGGTCCTGCCCATCGGCGGGCTGAAGGAGAAGGTGATCGCCGCCAAGAGAAACAACATCAAGGAGATCCTCATTCCGGCCGCGAACCAGCAGGACCTGGAGGAGATCCCAGAGCACGTGAAAAAGGGGATTGCTTTCCATCCCGTCTCCCAGATGGAAGAAGTGATCGAGAGGCTGTTTTGAGGCGGCCCCGGGTGCTCCCGCTCCTCATTCTCCTGGGTTTGGCCCTAGCGGGTCTGAGCGGCTGCGTTCAGGGAGAAAACGCCGGCGCGCGGGTCCATCCGGCCTTCGCCCTCTCAACCTCCCAGCTGGAGAAAGCCCTGAGCGGGCTCTCCCGGGAGACCCGTGAGGCCGTGCTCGACCGCGGCCAGGTGTTCCTGGACCTGATGGAGGGCGCGCTCCAGGGCCCACAGGATCTCCTCCTGTACGTGGACAAGACGCGGGGGCTGCCCCCGGCGTACGAGCCCCCGGACCTGGTGGACCTTAACGGCTATCCTTTGGCGGTGAGCAAGCGGAACCTGCGCCTCAGGAAGTCGGCCCTGCCGGACCTCCTGGCCATGGCCGAGAGCGCCCGCCTGCAGGGGATCGAGCTGGTGATCTCGTCGGCCTACCGCTCCTACGCCTACCAGGAGGAGGTCTACCGGCGCAACCTGTTGGAACTGGGCCGGGAGAAAGCGGACCGGGAATCGGCCAGACCGGGGCACTCCCAACACCAGCTGGGCACCTGCATCGACTTCGGCTCCATCGACGACAGCTTCGCCGCCACCCCGGCCTCGCAGTGGCTGGCGGCGAACGCCTGGCGCTTCGGCTTCTCCCTCTCCTACCCCCAGGGACAGGAGCAGGCCACCGGATACCGCTACGAGCCATGGCACTACCGCTACCTGGGCCGCGAGGCGGCCAGGTTGGTGACGCAGTTCTTCCCGGACCGGCAGCAAAGTTTTCTGGCCTTCTACGAGGCCAAATGTTCCTTTTTCACGGAGAGGATGAGGGATTCACCCGGGCCGGCCGGAGAGTAAGGGCTTATTCGAACAGGTTCGCGGGCAGGCTCAGCAGGCCCCGGCGCACGAGGCGGAAGGGCCGAGCGCAGACATCGATGATCGCGGAAGGGGATCGCTGCGGCAGGTCCCCGGCGTCGAGGATCAGGTCCACCTCCGGCCCGAAGGCTTCCACGATGTCGCGGATCCTGCACAGGGGAGGCTGGCCGCCGCGGTTGACGCTGGTGGAAAACAGGGGCTTGTTCAGCGCCCTGAGGAGCTTCTGCAACAGGGGATCCGCCGGCAGGCGTACGGCGATCGTTCCGCTGCCCCTGGCGGGGAATATCAGGGTCAGGGGACCCGGCCAGTAGGGCTCGAGCTCGGTGGGCAGGGCAAGCTCCGTCAGGGAGGGCAGGAAGGATATGGAGGGGAGAAGCTGGATGAAGGGCTTCTCCTCCCCCCTGCCCTTCAGCTCCCGCAGCCTGCCCTCCGCCTCAGGAGCCACGCCCACCAGGCCGTAGATCGTGTCGCAGGGCATTACCGCTATCCCCCCGGCCCGCAACACGGGGACCACCCTGTCCCAGGGGATCCCCTCTTCCAAGCGGAAGCGTTTCATCTCCTGCTGGCTTTCTTGAAAAACAGCAGTCGCCTGAAGAAAAGGAAGGCAAGGGGAAGGCAAAAACCCGCCAGCTTGAAGATCCAGTCCCGATCCTTGCCCTCCGGGCCGCGGCGGATGATCTTGCCCACCGTGGTGTACCCCGCCCCCGGGCGGTAGCCTTCGATCTTGATCACCCGCTCGCCCTCCCTGAAATAGCCCAGCTCCCGAGCCTGGAGGAGTATCGATTCTGGATCCGAGCGCAGGGATTCCAGCTGCTCCAGGAGGCTGCGGTTTATCCGCTTCAGATCCTGGATGTTGTTCGCCAGGACTTCCTGGTAGCCTTCCAGCTCGCGGTAACCGGCGATGCCGCCGGAGCCGAAAGCGAAAACCAGGAGGGAGCTGAGTATCGCGCCGAGAACCAGGCAGAGGGCTATGGAGTGGCTCTTCATCTTCCTATATGAACGGCTGGAAAACCCATAGGCTTGAATCCAATTCGGGATGCGGGCTGCCATGCTATTGCAAAAAGCGCCGAGAACGGTATTATTAGATAAAAGGGGATAGATTTATACCGATAATTTAGGAAGGATTATGCGAACCCTATCCCCAGGAGAAGTCTATGGCCATTGATGACCGCAACAGCCCCACTGGCGGTGTGACAGCTGATATAGCCTCCAAGGACGAAGCTCTCTCCTCGAGCGAGCTGGACAATATCATGAACAGCGCGGAGATCAAGAACGAGTTCGAAGAGCCTGGGGATGAAACCCTGGAGAAGTACGGGGTTTGGGTCAAGGTGAAACCGGAGAAGATCGAAGGCGTGCTGGAGGAAGAGGCGGCCTTCGAGCTTTCCGATCTGGAAGCCCCGGCGGAGGAAAAGCTCACGGCGGATGAAGAGGCGCTCCTGGGCCAGTTGGAATCCAAGGCGGCCCCGGAAGGTAAGGAACAGGGAGTTCTTCCCGGCGGAGAGCTTCCAGACCTCAGCGAGCTGGCCGAAGATATCGACCTGGCCATTCCGACCGCCGAGACAATAGAGGAGGGCCCCCCTGCCGGAGCGGGGGAGGCCGCCGCGCGGGAGAAACCCCTACCCGATCTGGAGCTGGAAGCCTTCACGGAGCCTTCCGGCCGGGAAATCACCCTGCCCACGGCGGAGGAGGGGTTGGAAGAGCTGGAGATTGAAGAGGCCGTTGGACCCGAAAGCCGCGAAAACTTGCCCGAGCTCGAGCTCGAGGAACTGCCACCCGAGCAGGCGGCTGCGGAAGAGCCCGAGATCGAGGTACCCCTGTCCCTGGAAACCCCGCTCGCCGCGCACTTCGACGATCTCAGCGCCCTGGAGAGCGACTTGTCCGCCAAGGAAGCGGACCTGGCTGTCGAGAAGCCGTCCAGGGAGACCTCAGCGTCCGTGCTGGCGAAAATCGAGCAGGAGCTGCAAGCCATTCGCGGCGAGATCCAGTCCCTTAAAAGAGAACTTTCCAGGCTGGGTCAGCCGAAGGTAGGCAAGGAAGAGGTTGAGGTTGCTCCGACGCTGCCTCAGGAGGCGGGATTCTTCGAGGAGGAGGAAGACGACACCATCGCCCTCACCGGTGACGAGCTGGACAACATCCTCAACACGGCGGAAATAACCGAGGAAACCTCCGCAGCCCCCGCCGTCGGCGCGGAAGAGGGAATCTTCGACCTGGAAGCCGGCGAGCAGATCATCAAGCCGGGGAGCGTGAGCCCCGCGGCTCAGAAAGCGGTGAAGGCTCCGGCGGCTGAAACCGGCAAGACGGCGGTGCTGGAAGAGGCGGCGGAGGGCGAAGAGCTCGAGGAGATCGAGATCAGCATTCCCGAACAGGGGGAAGCCGGCGAGACAGCCGAAGCCCTGGAGATCGTGCTGGAGGAGGAAGCCCCGGCGCAGGCCGATCTTGAGCTCGAGCTTCCCGCCGAGGAGGATCTTTCCGTGTCCTCCCTGGATCTGGAAACCCTGGAGATTCCCACCGAGGCGCTGCCGGCCGATAAGGGGGCCGCGCAAGGGGAAACGGAGTTGTCCCTGCTCCAAGAGCCGGAAGCCGGAGAGGCGGAGCTGGAAATGGAGATGCCCGCCATCGGGGGGCAGGGGCCTCTGGAGGAAGAGTTCGTCCTGGAAGAGCCGACGAGCGAGGAGCTCGCCATGGAGGAAGCGGAGCCTATAGAGAGCGAAACCGGCGCCGCAACCCCTGACTCGCTGGGAAAGCTCGAGGAAGACCTTCCGGACCTCGAAGCTCTGGAGCCCGTTACCGAGCCTGCCGCCCAGGGCACGGCCCAGGCCGTCCCCGAGGAGCTCAAGGCGGACATCAAATCCGTACTCTCCTACCTGGACCAGCTGCTGGAATCCCTCCCTGAGGACAAGATCCGCGAGTTCGCCAACTCCGAGCATTTCGGGGTGTACAAAAAGCTCTTCGAAGAGTTAGGGCTGGAGGCTTAATGGGCCTCTTTAAGCGAGCCGTGTCCTTCAAGGGGGGGACGGCGAAGCGGAAGGGGTTACTTCAGAAAAGCAGGGAACTGATCGCTTCCGGGCAAAAGACGGAGCCTCCCGAGACCGCCGTGGAGCCCGCCGCCGCCCAGGTAGAAGCTGGGCCTTCTCTCCAGGAGCAAAAAAACAGGATTCTCCAAGCCCTTGAGGGGCTTCAGGACGGGATCGAGGCCCCGGGAGAGCTCTTCTGCCTCCTGGTGAAGGAGCTGAAGCTTGCCCAGGCGGCGTTGCTTCTCTACGATCCCCTGCGCATGGTCTTCGCACCCTGGGCCAGCGTGGGCTACGACACCACCACCCTGCGCAGGGTGAGGATTCCCCTGGGGTACAACCAATCCTTCAACCGGGTGGCCAACGGGGATGTGCTGACCCTCAAGGAGAAGGCAGCCCTCGAGGAGTTCAAGCCGTTCTTCTCCTCCAGGGAGTTCTCCCTGCTGAGCGAGCTCATTTTCGTTCCCTTTATCAGCGCCGGCAAGCTCGCCGCAGTTCTGCTGATCACTCGGGCCGGGGCTCCCCCGAACGGGGAGAGCGAGGAGCTGTATCGCGCGCTGGCCGCGGCCTCCGCGCCTCTCATCAACCGGGCCAGGGAGGAAAAGCTGACCAGGCTCAAGCGCGAGCCCCTGGAGGCTTCCGAGCCCCTGGAGGACCGCGTCCAGGCCCTGGCCCAGAAAGCCCAGAAAGACGGCCGCCCCCTGGTGCTCATCAAGATGGCTCTGGACAAAATCGTGGAGAGCATCCGGGTGAAAAATCCCTACATGGATCAGTTCAGATTGAAAGAGGACATCTGCGTCATCCTGAGCTCCCACCTGATCGATATCGGAGTCCTGGTGAGCCTGGATCAGAAGCATGTCCTGCTGTTGATCCAAGGCATGGAGGAAGCGGACCCCGGTCTGCTGGTCCATCACCTGGGCCTCACCCTCACCCGCTATTTCCGGGAGCTTACCCCGGAGCACAAGAGCGAATTCAGCGAGGAAACGCGGGTTTACCCCTGCGACGGGGCGGATGCCCTGAAGCTGCTGGCCGAGCTGGCCTGATCCGTTCCATGCTGGAGATCGCCTCCTCACGCTCAGGATCGCCGACGGGGCGGGTGAAGGGCATGTGGCTGCACTCGCCCTATGACCCCGCCGCAGAAGCGGAGCGATTCGTGCGCGAGAGCGTCGGCGCTGAGAATCCCGGCACGATCCTCCTGCTCGGAGAGGGGCTCGGCTACACGCACAGGGCCCTGAGGCAGGCCTTTCCCGGCGCAAGAGTGATCGCCGTTTTCTACGCCCGCGAGGTGTACAGCCGTTGCTTCCAGCCACCCGAGGCGAGCTGGTATCCCGGCCACGACCTTCCCCTGATGGAGTTCCTGCGCCTGCATCTCCGGGAGCTCGACCTTGAAGGCCTGAAGCTCCTGGAATGGCAACCTTCGAGCAAGATCTATCCCGAGGTGGCGCGCCAGGCCGGGCAAGCGGCGGCCCAACTCTGCAGAGAGCTGCGGGGGAGCCTCGTCACCACCCTGAGCCTGGGCAGGCTCTGGTTCAAGAACAGCCTTCTCAACTTCCTGGGCATCGAGGAAACCCTCCAGGCCGCCCCCGCGGTGGAGGAGCGGCCCATCCTGATCGCCGCCTCGGGCCCTTCCCTGCCCCGCTGCCTGGAGGTTCTGCGCCGCTACCGGGACCGCCTCCTGCTCTGGGCCCTGCCCTCGGCGGTCCTGTTTCTCGCCGCGGAGGACCTCTGCCCCGATTTGGTGCTGCTCACCGACCCGGGCTTCTACGCCATCAGCCATCTCCATCCCGCGGCCGGCCTAGGGTTCATCCTGGCCATGCCCCTCTCCGCCGCCGTGGGAAGCTGGCGGGTCGCCGCGGGCGTGCGCCTGATCTCCCAGGAAACCCCCTGCGAAAGGGCGCTGCTGTCCGGGGCGGGCCTGGCCGCTGCTCGAGTGCTCCCCCAGGGCACCGTGGCGGCTTCCGCGCTGGAGCTGGCCCTGGGGGCGACCGCCGGGCCGGTGGTGCTGGCCGGACTGGACCTCTGCTATGAGGACATCCTCTCCCACGTCAGGCCCAATGCCTTTGAACGGCTGCTGGGGCAGGAGGAGAACCGTTTTTCTCCCCTGTACAGCCTCCTGTTCCGGAGAGCCCAGCACTTCGCCCCCGTACTCCAGAGCGCGGACGGCGGGACGGACCGCCGCAGCCTTTCCCTGCAGACCTACGCGGGCTGGTTCTCCTTCCTTCCGGCCGGCCTCAAGAAGAGGGTGAGCCGTCTGAACCCCAGCAGCGTGACCCTGGAAGGCATCAGGGGGAAGGACAATCGCCAGCTCGCCCGGAGCCTGGAAAGGCTCAAACCCGGAAGGCGGGGACAGCCCTTCATAGCCGACTCCCGTTACCCGGAGGGAAAAAAGAGGAAGCAGGTCGCCTTAGGCCTGCTCGAGCGGTGGAGGGAAGGGATCCTCCGGCTCAGGGCCGAAATCCGCAAGCGCAGCAGCCTCGAACCCCTGCTGGGCGATCCCGGACAGCTCGAGCTGGCCTTCTATCTTGAGGCGGCCTCGCTGACGGAGATGAAGAGGACCCTCCGGCTGCGGGGACCCCAGGCGGCCCTGGAGCAGGCCCTCTCCACCCTGGAAAGGGAGCAGTCCTTCCTCGAGCTCCTTCTGGCCAAGGTAGGATAAAGAGGCGCGATGAGCGAAAGAACGGTCCTGGAGCGCAACCTGCTCGCCCTTTCAGCCCTGGACCCGGAGCTGGGGGCCAGGATCAGCGGCGAAAAGCCCCGGCCCGACATCATCTTCTTGCCCACGCCCAGGGGTGTGCCGGTGCCCGCCCAGCGGCTCAAACAACGCGCCCTGCCCTATCATTCCACCGTGGACCCGCTGAGGGAGGGGGAAAAAATAAGCCAGATGTACCGGGCAGAGGGGTACCTTGTATTCCTGGGGCTGGGCGGCGGTTTCCAGGTGCTCCCTTTCCTGGAGGAAAAAGAGATCTCGCGGCTGGTGCTGGTAGAAAAACACTCCGGCTTCTTCCGCGCCGTTCTGGAAAACATGGACCTGAGGCCCATCCTCCTGGATCCCAGGGTGCGCCTCCTGGTCGATCGCAGCGCGGAGCAGCTGAAAAGCTTCCTCCTGGACGATTATATCCCCGCCATAGACGGGGACCTGCAAACCGTCCCCCTGCGCACGGCCTTTGAGGCGGAGCAAGAGTACTTCCAGGAGCTCCTGCGGGCCATGAAGGAGGTCAGCGGCAGGCTTGCCGACGACTACACCGTCCAGGCCCATTTCGGCAAGCGCTGGTTCGTGAACACGCTGGCCAACCTGCCCCGGGCCCAGAAGGCCAACCTGGCCGTCAGGCCCGCCCGCAGGGTTATCGTGACAGGCGCGGGGCCCTCCCTGGAGCTGCAGATGCCCCAGATCCCCGGACTCAGGGGCGATGGGATCATCATCGCCTCCGACACCTCCCTGCCCGCCCTGCTCGCCTTCGGAATCAAGCCCGATCTGGTTCTCACCCTCGACTGCCAGCAGATCAGCTACCAGCATTTCCTGCAGGGCCTGCCCCGGGACATCCCGCTGGTGGCGGACCTGGCTTCGCCTCCCGTGCTCACCCGGCTCACCGACCGGATCCTGTTCTTCGCCAGCAGCCACCCCTTCTCCCAGTACCTCAGTAACCATTGGCGGCGCTTCCCCACCATCGACACCTCCGGCGGGAACGTATCCCACGCCGCCGTATCCCTGGCCCAATTCCTGGGGGCGGAGGAGATCATCCTGATGGGGATGGACTTCTCCTACCCGGAAGGCAAATGCTACAGCCGGGGAACCTACATTTACCCCTACTTCGCAGCCCTGGAGCACCGGCTGGCGACGCTGGAGAGCCTTTTCTTCTCCTTTCTGCTGAAGAACAGCGCCATCCTCAAGGAGAGGACCGGCGACTGTTTCCGCTACACGACCCCGCCGATGATCAGCTACAAGGAAAGGCTGGAGAGCTTCGTGAAGGACGGCGAAGCCCGCATCCTCCAGTGGCCGGGCAAGGGAGTTCCCCTCACCCTGCCCCGTCGCCGGGCCGGCTCCACGAGGGCTCCAGCCAGCCGGATTTTTTCCGCCGGCGCTCCGCGGACGGATTGGCGGACCTTCCTGAGCTCCTACCTGGAGCAGGTTTCCTCCCTGCCCGAGCCCACCCTGCCCTTGAGCCGCTATCTCGGCACTCTCGGCGCGGAGCAGCGCAGCCTCTGGATCACGCAGTACCCCGCGGCGTCACACTTCCGGGAAGCCTTGCGGCGGGAGAATCCGGATGGGGCGGAGCTCCTGCGCCGGGTCAGGCGCTGGACGATCTCTATGATCCTCCGTTACCTGGATAGATGATCCCCGCGTAGCCCACGAAGGAATCGCTGCGGTGCTCCTCGTAACTGGTCGCGTACTCCACCAGCTTCCCCTGCCCCACTCCCAGGCGGCGGGCGAAGGAGGCTGAGGCGGCGCCGGCGCCGGCGGAGCAGGCCGAGCCTTCCGCGGCGGCCAGCTCCAGGGCGCGTTCGCAATCCAGGGCCAGCAGGGCCTCCACCAGGCGCCTGTCGTTGACCTCCCGGACCCAGCGCACCGCCTCCTTGCCCAAACCGTGGGGTATGAAACCGTAGTTGGGGCCGTAGTGGGTCAGGTCGGTGGAGCCGACCACGACGAGGCTGCGCTTCAGGCTCTTCCCGGCTTCGGCCAGGAGCTCGCCCAGGCGGACGGCTTGAGCGGAAGGAGCCGCCCGCAGTGCCAGGGTCCTGGCTTTAGGGTACAGGTGCTTGATGAAAGGAAGCTGAATCTCCACCGTGTTGTCGGCGGAGCGGTCTTCCTGGATCGCTATCCGCGCGCGCAGGTACTCCAGCAGCTCCAGGTCGGCCTCCAGGTCTCCCAGGGGCGTTTCATAGCCTTGCTCAAAGGCTGCCAGGAGCCCCGCCCGGGGCGGGAGGTGTCCGCCCACCACCACCACGGTCTCCGCTTCCCCGCGCAGCCTCCGGATCACCCCCAGGGCGATCCTGCCGGAAAAGGCCCATCCCGCGTGCGGAACTATGCCTGCCAGCGCACGCTCGGCCGGTTCCCTGCTGGAGGCCAGGAACTCCGCGATCTGGGCGGAGGTCCGGGCCGCCGAACCGGGATACCACCCCGAAGGCAGGCTCATCGGTCTGATGTTCATAGTTTTCTCCCTCCATTTTTTCAGGCAAAAAAGTATACATAATGGTTCAATTATGCCTATAATATGAATAAGATGAATAGAAGAGCCCTCATTATCTATTATATACTGAGTATTCTCTTTGTCCTATTCATCGTCGCCTTGGCTGGATACAGGGTCAAAACCCGTCTCGAAGGGAACCTGGCCGCGGCCAGCAAGAGCTTCGAAAGGCTCAAGATCACGGCTCTCTCCATGTATCTGGCCGAGCGGAGCTTCGACTCAGAGTATTTCAAAAACCGCATGAAGCAGGAGTTCCGCGCGGCCCGCCCCCTACTGCTGGCCATCTATTCCCGGCCACAGGGAATCCTCTACCTCCTGGCCAAGAACAAGGCCGCCCTGCGCGACCTCAAGCCGGAAGAGCCTCTTTCCTCGGGCTCGCCGGCATACCCTTTACGCCCTTTCTACGAGGTCAAGCTCAGCTCTCCTTTCGCTCCGGGAATCCAGTCGCAGCTGTATATCGATGGGTACTTCGCCAAGCTGGACGAGAACGATTTCTACGCCATCCTCAAAGAGGTCCTCTACCTCTTCCTGGCCTACGTCCTGGTTACGGGCATCCCGCTCCTGCTGTCCGTCCTCGGCGGCGCATCCCCGCAGGGGAAGCAAAAAGCCGGCCGCGGCGTGGCTGTGGCCGGGATTCCTGCCCGGACGCCGGCTGCCGAGGCCGCACTCCGCCCTCAACCCCAGACCGTGCGCTCCACCGAGGAAAAAACGGAAGGACCGGCCGAGACTCGCAGCCTTTTCTCCCCGCACACGGGGCTGGGTTGGGAAGACCTTTTGCAGCAGCGCCTCGGTTTCGAACTGGAGAGGGCCGCTTCCTTCGACCAGGACCTGGCCCTGATCTATGTTCGCCTTGACGCGAGCTCGGGACTCCGCTCGCCGAGGGAGGTCTACCGGAGGGCGGCCGAGCTGGTCTTGAATCATTTCCCCTTCAAGGACCTGGTGTTCGAATACGGGCAGGACGGTTTTGCCGTGATCCTCCCGGACAAGGACCTGGACCAGGCCTTGAAGACCACCGAGGCCCTCAAGAAGAACGTGGAAACCTACGACTGGAGCGGGCAGAAGGTGACCCTGTCCTGCGGCCTGAGCGCCCGCAACGGCCGGCTCATCTCCCAGGAGAGGCTGATCCTGGAGGCCCAGCGCTCCCTGCAGAAGGCGGTCTGCGAAGGGGGAAACCAGATCCTGGCTTTCAGGGTCGATCCAGACAAATACCGCCAGGTGGTCCTGACCCGCAAGGGCTGATAAGCCTTAAAGACCCTTTTTCCTCCATACCGCTCCAGGATGTCCCAATGAAAAAATCTATTCATGAAACTTGACAAATGAATATTTTGGTTCATAATGGGTTTATATACTCAAAAAAGGAGGAACAAGAATCATGTCAAGAGGAATCATTGCCATCGCCATCCTGGTCCTGATTCTCCCCTCAGGCCTGCTCTGGTCTGGCGGACAGAAGGAAGCCCAACCGGCGCCGGCTGCCCCCGCGCCAACCCCGGCAGTGGAAAAGGAGGACTGGAAGGCCATCTATGAGGCCGCCAGGGCGGAAGGAAAAGTGGTGGTCTACTCGCTTTCCTCCCGCATCTTCGATGCCATGGAGCCCTTCAAGGCGGAATACCCCGGTATCGTGGTCGAAGCCTTCGACATGACCGGGAACGATCAGATCGAGAAGCTGACCAGGGAGCAGGCAGCGGGCGTGTATAACGCGGATGTGCTCATGCTGGCTAACGGCCCGACCATGATCAATGAGATACTGCCCAAAGGACTGGTCAAGAACTACGTTCCCCAGACCCTGATCGACGGCAAGGCTGCCAAGGACGTCATTACCCAGGGGTTTCGAGAGCCGCTCCTCGTTCATTCCCTGGAATCCAAGGTCGTTTTTTACAACTTTGAAAAATACCCGCAGTCCCCTGTGGACACCCTATGGGACCTGACCCGTGCGGAATGGAAGGGTAAGGTTCAGATGAAAGACCCCATGCAGACCGAGGAGAACATGAACCTCCTGCAGACCATCGTGCAGCACGCCGACGAGATGGCCCAGGCCTATCAGCAGGAGTTCGGCAAGCCGATCCAGCTGAGCGCGGGGATCAAGGATGCCGGCTACGAGTTCATCCTGCGCCTGGTCAAGAACGGGCTGGTCCTCACCTCCGCCGACGGAAACGCCTCCAAGGCCGTGGGGACCGCGGGGCAGGCCAATCCTCCCCTGGCCTTCAGCGTGGCCTCTTCCAAGATCAGGGACAACGAAAAGGGGCAGAAGCTGGCCATAGCCTGGAACGCGAAACCGAAGGTGGGAACCACCAAGGAAAACTACCTCGTCATGGCCAACAAGGCGCCCCATCCCAATGCCGCCAAACTGATGATCCGCTGGCTGTTGGGCGACGGCAAGGGGGGCAAGGGAATGGCGCCCTGGTACGTGCCCGGCCAGTGGGGGTCCCGTTCGGACGTGAAGCCCGCGAGCGACATCGGTCTGGATGACCTGAAGAAATACACCTGGTACGCCGATTACAAGTACGTGTACGAGAAGGGACTGGAGGTTAGAGACTTCTGGATGAAACTGTAAACGGTTCCATATTGAGCCCCGCTCGAATGCTTTCGTGGTTCAAAAACCGATGGAACTGACAACGAGCATACACCGAATCAGGCGGTTCCTGCAGCATCCGGAGAGGCTGTGGGGTGTTGCGCTGCTGCTGGCACTGATCGTCCTGGTGGTCATACCCGTGGCGTACATCATCGCCAACTCTCTCGTTTTCGATGCCTCGGGACCTCGCCTGGTTCGGGGGGCTCAGGTTGGACACTGGACGCTGTTCTACTGGGTCCGCGTCCTGTTCGGCTCCATGGCGAGATCCGTTTTTTATGAGCCGGCCCTGCACAGCCTGCTGATCTCGATGGGAATGACCGTCATTTCCCTGACCCTGGGCGCCCTCCTGGCCTGGGTCGTGGTCCGCACCGACCTGCCCTGGAAACGCTTCTTCTCCATGGTGCTCATCATCCCTTATATCGTTCCTTCCTGGACCGTGGCGCTGGCCTGGATCATGGTTTTCAAAAGCAAGCGCTTCGGAGGCACCCCGGGGCTGTTGAACTACCTCTTCGGAGCCGACGTGCCGGAATGGATCGCCTACGGGTATCTGCCCATCATCATCGCCCTGGGGATCCACTACATCCCCTACACCTTTCTCCTGATGCGGGGAGTGCTCGCCAACATCGACTCCCGCCTGGAGGAAAGCGCGGAGATCCTGGGCGCCGGCCGTTTCGAGGTGCTGCGCAGAATCACCTTCCCCCTGGCCCTTCCGGCCCTGGGGTCCGCCTTTATCCTCACCTTCAGCAAAGGGCTGGGAGAGTTCGCCACCCAGGCTTTTCTGGGCCTGCCCGTCCGGTTTTACACCTTATCCACGCGGGTTTATTCCGCCCTGAACAACAGGCTGTTCGGGGAAGGATACGTGCTGTCCCTGGTCCTGATCCTTATCACCGCCCTCATGGTTTGGTTCGATCAACTTATGCTGGGCACGCGCAAGGCTTTTGTCACCATCGAGGGCAAGGGCACGCGAAAAAAAGCGGTGGCGCTTCGGCTCTGGCGCTTGCCCATGACGCTGCTCCTCCTGATGTTCGTCACTATCTTCGTATTCGGGCCCCTGCTGCTGCTGGGCTGGGAGACCCTGATGCGCATCGACGGCCGCTACGGGCTCGATAATCTGACCTTGCACTACTGGATCGGCAAGAGCGTCCATGCCCTTGCCGAGGGCCAGCCGGGGATCTTCCGCAATGACGGGATCCTCAGGGCCATCAAGAACTCGGTGCTCCTCGCCGGCACCACGGCGTTGTTCAGCGGCATCATCGGCATCCTGCTCGGGTACGCGGTGGTGCGCAACAGAGGCCGGTTCTTCTCCCGCCTGCTGGAAAACCTCTCCTTCGTGCCCTACATGATTCCGGGCATCGCCTTCGGGGGCATTTTCCTGACCATGTTCGCTCGCTCCTGGGGGCCCTTACCGGCCCTGTACGGCACCTTTAGCCTGCTGGCTCTGACCTGCATCATCAAGCACCTGCCCTATTCCTCCAGCTCCGGTATCTCCGCCATGCACCAGATCGACCCCTCCCTGGAGGAAGCGGGGATGATTCACGGCATCGGCTGGGGCGCCCGGTTTGTCCGCATCATCATGCCGCTCACCAAATCCGGGATATTCTCGGCCATACTGCTGACCTTCATCACCACCATGCGCGTTCTGGACGTCGTGGTGCTCCTGGTTACTCCGAAAACGACGCTCATGACGTCGATCATTTTCCGCTACCAGTCCCAAGAGTTCACCCAACATGCCTATGCCATCATGCTCGTGATTGTTTTCATCGTTCTCGCCTGCCAAACGATCATGAACAGATTCGGCGGCAAAGTGGAGTTATAATATATGAGGCCGCACCTATGAGCGCGATCGTTTTAAAAAATCTATGCAAGAACTTCGGAGAGGTAAAGGCTGTTCATTGCCTCGACCTGCAGATCAAGGACGGGGATTTCCTCACCCTGCTGGGACCCTCCGGCTGCGGAAAGACGACCACGCTGCGCTGCCTCTCCGGTCTAGAGGAGCCGGATACCGGCGAGATCTTTATCGGAGAGAGGTGCGTTTTTTCCTCCACCCGGGGAATCAACATTCTCCCCGGCCAGCGCAACCTGGGCCTTGTTTTCCAGAATTACGCCCTCTGGCCCCACATGAAGGTGGCCCAGAACATATCGTTCGGTCTGCGCAAGGCGAAGCTGCAGAAGAGCGTGGTCGAGCAGAAGATGGCCCAGATCCTGAAGACCGTCGGCCTCGAAGGTTTGGCGGACCGCTACCCCCACGAGCTGAGCGGCGGCCAGCAGCAGCGGGTGGCGGTGGCCCGCATGGTCATCACGGAGCCGGCGATCTTTCTGTTTGATGAGCCGCTTTCGAACCTGGACGCGAAACTGCGGATGCGCCTGCGTTCGGAGTTGAAACGCCTGCACCTCGATCTCGGAGCCACCACGGTATACGTGACCCACGATCAAATAGAGGCCATGGCCCTTTCGGACCAGATCGTGGTCATGCGGGAAGGGGTTATCCAGCAGGCGGGAAGCCCCTACGAGGTGTATCACTTCCCGGCGAACCTGTTCGTGGCCGATTTCATGGGCAACCCGGAGACCAACCTGCTGGCGGGGGAGATCCGGCGCCGCGAAGGCTCCCTTGCCGTTTCCCTGAACGATTATCCCGGTGCCGTCATCCCCCTCACCAACCCGGAAAAGCTGCGCGAAGGCCTGAAGGTCGTAGTCAACATCCGCCCCGAGGACATCGAGATCAGCCGCACCGCCGATACCGGAGCTCTAAGGTGCAAAGTCTATACGACTCAGCCCATGGGTTCCGAAGTGATTATCCATCTGCGGGCGGCGGAAAATAAGCCGGGGATCGTAGTAAAAAATCCGGAGGAGCATTGCCTGGGTTTAGGCCCGGAAATGACGGTGGCCGTACACTTCAAACGCGGGAACCTCCTGGACGCCGGCTCGGGGAAGCTCATCGCCTCCTTCGGCTTTTAGCCCCCATCCTCGGGAGCGAATATGAGCGACAAAAACAGCTACCAGCGCATTCTGGAAGAATATGAGACCTTCTCCAACCAGCAGAAAAAAATCGCCGACTACATCATGACGAACATCAACGATGTCATCTATTTCCCCACCTCCAGAATCGTAGCCGCCACCGGGGTAAGCCAGGCCACGATCGTGCGTTTCGCCCAGCGCCTGGGGTATAAGAGGTTCCATGATTTCCGGGACTCGCTTTTCGCCTATTACCGGGATTACCTCTCTCCGGCCGGGCGCATGAAGCATTCCATCGAGGGGCTGGAGGAAAATCCCCCCTCTTACGAATCCATCACGCGAAAAGAGATTGCCTACCTCGAGAACTCGATAAAAAGCATCAGCAACGAGGTGTACCGGGAAGCGCTGCGGGCGATCAGCAGCGCCGAGACGGTTTACATATTCGGAATCGGTCCCGATGAGCACCTGGCCTGCTACCTATCCTTCAGGCTGCGCAGGCTGAAACTGCGCTCCCAGCAGGTTTCCGAGTCAGGGCGGAACCTTTTCGAGCACCTGCTGCTGATCGGCGAGAAAGATCTGGCCGTCGTTTACAGCTTCGCCAAGCCTTCTCTGGACTTCAATCGTTTTATGTCCGTGCTGAAGGAAAAGAACGTCCCCGTTTTGCTGATAAGCGACATCGCCAATCCGCCCATGATCCGCATGGCCCGTTACGTGCTCTGCGCCGAAAGAGGGCCGCTCGGCACCTTCCCCTCGCCCCTGGTGCCCATTGCCATAACGAACGCCCTGATCCTCGGGGTGGCGGACAGTCTTGAAGCGCAGGCCTTGGAGGCGCTGCAGGAATTGAGCCGGCTGAGGGACAGGTACTTTCACTCCGATTTTGGACGTTAGCGGGCAAGCGGGGCACGGCCTGGTGCGCGTGGCCGCGCCAGGAATGTTCGCCTCCAATCGCCTGCAAGGCCATTTTGTTGTCCATCCCTTTACCCGAGGGCCAGCCAATGCTAATATCCAGAAGCTCTTCATGTCTGAGCCCGTAGATAAATCCATCAATCAGGGGGAACCGGTATGGCGGTGGAAAAACTCAAAGAAGGCAAAAAAGCCATCGGGACCATGATCCGCATGGTGAGGAATCCAGCGGTGGCGTGGGTGGCCGCGAACGCGGGGCTGGATTTCATCATGCTCGACATGGAGCATGGACCCTACAACCTGGAGACTTTGGAAGACGTGTTCAAGACCGGCCGGGCCCTGGGGCTCGGATGTTTCGTCCGGGTGCCGGAACTCTCCAAGGGCTACGTGTCCAGGGTAATGGATGCCGGCGCCACGGGCGTCATGGCGCCCATGGTTGAGTCGGTGGAGCAGGCCACTTTTCTCGCTTCATGGAGCAAATACCCTCCAACTGGGAACCGCGGTTTCGGCGGAGCCGGCGGCCACACCAATTTCACCAGTGTCCCGGCGGATGCCACTGCCGCATTCACGAATAAGGCCAACGAGGAGAACCTGACCATCGCCCAGATCGAAACCGCCAAGGCCATCGAAGATATCGCTGCCATCGCCGCCGTCCCCGGTATCGACGCCCTGCTCATCGGTCCCAACGACCTGGCCATCTCCCTGGGCTGCGCGGGCGACCTCATGGGCGACCGGCTCAACGCCGCCATAACCAAGGTGGCGGCCGCGGCGAAGAAACACGGAAAAATCTTCGGCATGCATGCCCCGGACGGGCTGCTGGAGCGATGGATTGTTCAGGGCTGCACGCTCATCATGAACAACCTGGACATCAATATCCTGCTCGCCGGCATGAAATCGATCGTCCAGAAGTACAAGACCTGATTTGCGGCGCCAGCCGGCCAGGGGAGCTTGGTTAAAAAAGGAAGGAGATACTCATGGCCTATAAGGTATTGATTCCCCAGGACATCGCCGAGGAGGGCAAAAAGTTCCTCCGCGACCGGGGTTACGAAATTAAAATGGGAACCGGGGCCACGGCCAGCGCCATCGCCAAGGACGTCGTCGACTGCGACGCCATCCTCCTGCGGACCGCGCCGTTGCCCGCCGAGGTAATCGAGGCCGGAAGGAAGCTCAAGGTCGTCGCCCGGCACGGCGTCGGCTTCGACAACATCGACGTGTCCAAGGCCACCGAGCACGGGGTGTGGGTTACTTTCGCGCCGGAATCCAATGCCAGCACGGTGGCGGAGCACACTATAGGCTGCATCCTCGCCCTGGCCCGCAACTTCCTGCGCTGCGATAAAGAGTTGCGCGCGGGCAACTGGGAAGTCCGCAACCAGCTCACGGGCATGGACCTGGAGGGTAAGGTCCTTGGCATCGTGGGCCTGGGCAAGATCGGCCGCCGCGTGGCCAAGAAGGCGGCGCTGGGCCTCGACATGAAGGTGGCCGCTTACGACCCCTACCTTAAAACCGCGCAATTTCCCGAGTACGTCAGGACGGCTGAATCGTGGCAGGAGGTATTCAGGCTCTCGGACTTCGTCACCCTTCACCTCCCCTCCACAGCTCGCACCAAGGGCATCGTCGGCAGGAAGGAGTTCGGCTTGATGAAACCGACGGCCTACCTCATCAATGCGGCCCGGGGCGAAATCGTGAACGAGCCCGAGCTCATCGAAGCCCTAAGAAACAAGGCCTTAGCCGGCGCGGCCCTCGACGTGTTCGAGAGGGAACCCCCGGCCGAGGACAATGAGCTCCTTGCCCTGGAAAACGTGCTCCTGACTCCGCACAATGCGGCTCTCACCAGGGAGTGTATGATCCGGATGGCCCTCCATGCCGCGCAGGGCATCGACGAAGTCTTATCCGGCCGGCAGCCGACATGGCCCGTGAACAAGCCGGCAGTGGTATAATATAAAAATATGGCTGGATCAAGGAAGAAACAGACATTAAAGGACGTGGCCCGCCACGCGGGCGTCTCGATCTCTTCGGTGTCCAGAGTCCTCAACAATGTGAAGCCCGTGAGCGAGGAACTCAGGAACCAGGTCTTCGCGGCGGTAAAGGCGACAGGATACACCTGCAAGCGGCCGTCTCCCGTATACAGGGGTTCCGTCGTCATCCTCATCCCCGACAGCTACAATCCGTATTTCCTCGAGATCATCAGGGGAATGGAGGATCAGGCGCTCCGCTATGGTTTCGTCATCAACATCGTGGTGGTGCTGGAGAATCCGGATTATAAGGAAAGCCTCCTGCGCTGGCTCGCGAAGAGCTCCTGCGAGGGCGTGGTCCTCTGCAGTTCTTCGGGCGGTATCACGGATTCCGACCTTGTCAGGCTCCACGAAACGCACGGCCTTCCCATCGTGCTTGTGAACCGCAAGGCTCCTTCGCCGCAATTCCCGCTCATCAAGATCGATTTCGCGGACGCCATGTACCGGGCCATGAAGCACCTCCTGGATCTGGGGCATCGCCGGATCGCCTACCTCGGCGGGCCGGAGTCCTCGCAGAGCGCCAATGAAAAGCGCAAGGGGATCGAGCGCGCCCTCTCGGAAACCGGCTTCATGATCAGGCCGGAGATGTATCTTTTCGGCCTGCCGACCGTGGAGTGGGGCTTCCATGGCGCCTGCACTCTCCTTGATCTGCCTCTGGAGCGGCGGCCCACGGCGATCATCGCTTTCAACGATCTTACGGCATTGGGCGCGCTCCACGCGATCCGGTTCCGGAAGCTCCATGTGCCGAGCGACATCTCGGTGATCGGTTTCGACGATATCGCCATGGCGGCGCACGCCAATCCGCCGCTCACCACCATCGCACCCCCGAAATACGAAATGGGCATTCTGGCCATGCAGATACTGAACCAAATCCGGGAGAACGCCCCCTCCCAGGCGGGCCAGTTCAACCTGTTCGACAGCCCCCTCGTCATCCGGGAGTCCACAGCGCCATGCAGGGAGTTATAGATTTTTCGATCACTGTAAATTTTTCAGAAAATATGACGTTTTTTAATGAAAATATTTCTTGACAGCTCGGTTTTTTGGCCTTAAGATGAACCGAGAGGAAAAGAATGATACGGGAACTCAATCATGTTGGCATCCAGGTGGCGGACGCGGACCGGTCCATTCGCTTCTATACGGAGATTCTCGCTGGCCGGGTGACCAGCGAAGCGATGATACCGGCCACGCAAACCCGGTGCGTC
>Ga0315280_10003962_pt1 | contig 22260 bp, 20 predicted proteins | sample YL17G06_40_MG_FD_203697 | JGI IMG/M metagenome (GOLD analysis project Ga0315280, IMG submission 203697) | Sediment microbial communities from Yellowstone Lake, YNP, Wyoming, USA - YL17G06_40 | ecosystem: Environmental > Aquatic > Freshwater > Lake > Sediment | place: USA: Wyoming | collected...
ACAAGGCTTCTGAAAGAGTCTTGGAGAAAGCAGGCTTCACGAGAGAAGGAACAATACGAAGACATGTGAGAGGAGAAAGAAGAGACGCGTATCTATACAGCATTCTCAGGGAAGAATGGAAAGAACCGAAAATACTCACAAAGACAACTTGAGAAATGGGATAAAACTTTACCCCAACCCAAACCCCAAAATAAGACTTCACCCCAAATGACATGGCACAGCGATATGTTCGTTTTCTGACACTGTGCTTTGTCGAGCCCTGCAAAGCACACTATGCTTTGTGAAGCCCTCCAAAGCACACTGTGCTTTGTCGGTGCCAGAATTCCCTTAAACTCTTGCGGCAACATAGTTTAAGGTGAAACCAGTTTGGTGAACATTATCGAAGAATGGGAAGATTTCGCAAAATACGCACATGACAAGGTGGGTTTCTACCAGATACTCGGTGCCGACAAAAACATTGAAGTCAGAGTGGCAGCCGGAAAGGCAGGCTTCATCAAAGAGTTCGAAAACGCAATAGACCCGTTACTCACGAAGATCTTGGAATTCTGCGAAAAGGAAAGGAGCTTCCTGAGAGTAGGCGAAACCGTCAGAGACGAAGTCTTCTTCAAATAAACGAGGCCAAGTGAGGTATCCACACCGACGACAAAAGCATTTTTGGCTAAGGTTGAGAGCTTGAAGATTTACACTGATGACCGTTTGGTGCCGTACAAGAACACTACGATCGATCCACTCAGCACGAAAGCTGAAATTGACGGTTTGCTGGCTCGATGGGGGATTCGCCAGGTTTTCTGGGACTGGAACCCTGAAAAGGCCAGTGTTGTGCTTCTGTTTAAGCTGCCAGAAACTTTCGGTAACGTTCAGCCAGGAGTTCGATTGGAGCCTCCGCGAATCTGGAATAAAGGCAACAGAAGACGGAACGAAGAGATCAACTGGGCTGTATCAATGCGTGTGCTGTTCTGGTTTCTGAAAAGCTTCCTTGAAAGCGCATACCTAATGCAGTTTGACAAGACCACCGCCTTTCTGCCTTGGATCGTGGGCTCAGACGGGAAGACCTTGCTGAAGGACGTGATTATTCCAAGGCTTGGCCGCATCAGCGAGTTACAGGCACTGCCTTCTGAGGACCAATTGCGAGAAGAAGAGAAACGGATGGCCAGAAAGATCGTCGACATACCGAGACACAATGGAGAATGATTGTCCACTGTGGAGAGAGAATGGCTGACTTTCACACCGAAACACAGCTTGCTGGTCACATATTTGGCAAAGCCAGTTCTAACAATGGAAAGTCGGGTGTGATCGTTGCATCCGCTGGCATCAGCCCTCTATGCCCACAGTGCGGATCCAACAGGCTCTGGCGCGACGGCCTACGGTATTCTATGTTCGGTGACAAGATACAGCGTTGGTACTGTCGTAAGTGCGGACTCCGATTCTCAGATCCTGTCGATGTTCAGAAGGCTTGGAGCACGTTCGAGCGTGTTGAGAGAGTTGATACCAAACCGAAAAAAGCCACAGACGCCATAGTTACTAATGGCCAAATATGCGTGACCAAGGCAGAAGGAACGAAAAATTTGGCAGCGGAAATCCAAAAGATCGGAATTCCGCCAAGAAGCGATGCAGACAACAAAGGGAAACTGCTCGAATTCGCCTGGAAAATGCAGCAAGACGGGTACAGCCTCGACACGATACGCGGCTACAGTAGCTGCCTAAAAGGACTGACAGAAAGAGGAGCAAACCTAGCAGACCCAGAAACAGTGAGAACCGCACTGGCCAAAGAACAGAAGTGGGGTCAAAACAGAAGAAGAAACGCGATAAACGCTTACACGCTTTTCCTCAAGCTTCACCAACAGACTTGGACAAAGCCACGATGCAAAGTAACACGCAAATTCCCCTTCGTACCCACGGAACAGGAACTAGACGCACTAATAGCAGGATCTCACAAGAAGAACGCAGCTTTCGCCCAACTCTTGAAAGAAACGGCCATGCGATCAGGAGAAGCAAAACGCTTGCAGTGGATCGACATAGACCACGAGAAACGAATAGTAACCCTCAACGAGCCTGAAAAAGGTTCCAACCCAAGAATGTGGAAAGTCAGCACAGCCCTCATCGAGATGCTCAACGCCCTCCCAAAAACAAGCGAACAAGTCTTTCCAGGATCTCTCAAATCCATGAAAGGAACCTTCCTAGACACCCGCAAAAGACTCGCAGAGACGCTACAGAACCCAAGACTCCTCAGAATAAGCTTCCACACGTTCAGGCATTGGAAAGCAACCATGCTATACCATCAGACGAAAGACCCATACTACGTGCAACACTTCCTAGGCCACAAGAAGCTGGAATCAACCGAGATATACATAAACATCGAACACACATTGTTCGAAGCTGGAGCCAACGATGAGTTTACGGTAAAAGTCGCTGAAAAACCAGAAGAAATCAAAGCTCTCTTAGAAGTCGGGTTCGAATACGTCCTTCAAAAAGATAACCTAATATTCCTGAGGAAACGCAAATGACATCAAACCAGAAGCAACATCGCCAGCCTCAAAAAAGGTGGCGGAGTCTGGTAAAAACAGGGCGGGGTTGCCCTAGCCTGGTAGGGGGCAGGCCTGCTAAGTCTGTGGTCAGAAATGGCCGCGTGGGTTCAAATCCCACACCCCGCGCCTATTCCGCGTGTTATCAGCATCTTTATAAGGCGAGAATTGGTGGTAGGTGCAACTCCCACCCTGCCTGCTATAGGTGAATCCCAGATGATTCCATTGTGTGTAGGGGTGAAGTTTTGTCCCAAACCCCGAAACAGAAAACAAAAACCACTTTACACCAGTTCCGGGACAAGGCAGCGCGCTATAAAACAAGAAAAGTGAGATGTCTCTATTTTTTCTTGTTCGCTTGTTTGGCGCAACCGTCACTGCAATACTTTTTCTTGTTATCGAACGTTGTATAGACTTTTCCACAGACTGAACATTTCTTTTCCACATTAATCCCTCTGATTGTGTATTTCAACGCAGATATTTGAACCGTTGTGCAGGTAGAGAAGAATTCACCCAATTAAAAAAGTATCTAAACATAAAAGAACAGTCAGAGATAGAGGCTGGGAAAATTGAACCTTTGAAAAAGGCAATAGTCGGTCTCTAAGAACAACTGGCTGAGCAAAGATTGACTACGAGCATTATTTCAGAAGAAAACGTCAGAACTAAAAGAATTCGAGAAATTGCGGCCCTTGCTCGATTTCATAGCTAAGGCGCGCGCCACGATCGGAAACCTCATACTCGTAGTAGCGCGCTGCTGTTCTAGCGGTTAGAACTGTCTGTTCTAGTCGTTAGAACTATATTTGGCGCGCTGCAAGTGTATTACTTGGGAATGGCTTATGTGGAGGAAATGTAAGCAGGCCGTCGGAAGTCGAAAGTTGACTGCAATATCGTTAGCGTTAGTATCCGTTATTTTGGTTAGTTATGTGACGCTAGTTTACTATCCAGAAAGTGTCCAAAATTCAGCATATGCCGCATCTGATGGAAAAGCCTATTCTGTTGATGCGACGTTAGTCTGTGCAAATACGAAGTTTGCTTTTAGTGTTTTCAGAGAGCTTGTCGCAGAGGATATGAATAGGAATATTTTCATTTCTCCTTTGAGCATCTCAATGGCTTTAGCAATGACGTACAATGGGGCAGAAGGTACAACGAAAGATGCGATGGCGAAGACTCTCAATTTTGGAAACATGACTTTAGAAGAGATAAACCGAGAATACTCAAAATTGATAGAAAGCCTGAAGAATGTTGATCAAGCAGTAAAGCTACTGATTGGAAACTCTGTTTGGATGGAGAAAGAGTTTGAACCTGTTGTCAAATCAAGTTTCCTAGAAAGAGTAGGAACTTCGTATGACGGTGAAATGTTTACACGAGATTTTGGAAACCCCCAGACTGTCAGCGAGATTAATGGTTGGGCAGATGAGAATACAGAGGGCAAAATAAAACAGATAATCCAGGAGCTAAGTCCTGAGCTGGTAATGCTTCTGATTAATGCTATTTATTTCAAGGGAGAATGGATAATAAGATTCGACGAGGCCCTAACTCAGCCACAAGATTTCTTCTTGCCTGGAGGAAATACTGTGAAGGTTGACATGATGTCCACTTCAGGTAACTTCAGTTATTACTCAGGGGAGAACTGCCAAGTGGCAAGATTACCCTACGGAAGAGACAAAATCGCAATGTATGTCTTCTTGCCAGATGAAGGTTTCTCTCTCGACTCATTTATTGCCAGCCTGAACCAGACTGCTCACGACGAATATGTCAGTAGACTTCAGCCTGTGGCTGATCTAATTGTCAAACTGCCGAAATTTGAAGTAGAATATGGTGCGAAACGCCTCAATGGCGTTCTGAAGAAACTGGGGATGGAAACAGCCTTTGATCCTTATGAAGCCAACTTCAGCAGCATCGCTGACACAGCCCCACGGTATCTCTATATATCGTATGTAGACCACAAAGCTATCGTTGAAGTCAATGAAGAAGGAACAGAAGCAGCTGCAGTTACTGTTGTAGGCGTAGGAACCACATCGGTTGGTCCCACTCCACTTAGTTTTGTGGTCAATAGACCGTTCTTCTTTGAAATCAGGGATGACCGCTCAGGCTCAGTTCTATTTATGGGAAAAATCCTTAACCCCGCTGGAACATAGATTCTGGTTCCATATTTCAACATGGCTAAGTTGAGCGTAAACGGAAACGGGCTCTTTAGTCGTCTTGCGAGTAGCCGTAACGATGCTGAGGTGTCTTTCCCAGTTAATCTTGTGCGTGGCTTCTTCTTCGCCGAAAGACTTCAGATGCAGTTCTAGATCGTGCTCGCTGCTGAACCTGGACGGGCACCACGTCCACTGGTTCACGGACATCGTCACGGTTCTCGGAGACGCTTTCGACGCCATCGCGCGCGCGATCATTGCCAAGCGCACGCTTTCTCCTTTTCGGTTTGTGCCCAGTTTTTGCGTTATCCACCCGCACCACGAGGAGGTACCAGACATAGCGGGCAAGAAAACTAGTTCTTTGGGAGATGCTCGGCGAATTGTAGACATTGCAGCAAGTTGTGTGAGATTGCTGGCCTTTACAGGGACGTCTAAGAGATTGTGATGACTTTGGTGAGAGGATAGCTTTGTGGGCTATTATCAGGCGACGTGATTATTAGATAGAACTTCAGAGTGTGTGAACCCTTGGCTAATCCAGTCATGTATGCGTCAGCAGTGATCCGTACGGTACTGGGCAGTGATCCCCACCTGGTTGGTTGCGAACGTTCCGTTGTGCGGTCCACTTCCTCCTCCCACGTCCACCACAAGAACTTCTTAACTTCTGTTATTTTGATGTAGTAGGTTATTTGGCCCAAGCTAAAACCGCCTGAAAGCAATCGACCATTCAACGTGAATCCTATGGGCTCATAGCTGCGTATTTTCTTCTGGTAGAAAGATACGCTGTCAACACGCGAGGATGCCCTTGATGCCAGTACAGGTGCAACAACTGCAAGCACAGTGAAGACTAAGAGTAGAGCTCCTATCAGCAACATGCCTCTCTTCTTTTCTCCAAGACTTGAATATTCTCCAATCATAGCTTTTTCACCTCCTGCTCCCCTTTTTCATGCCCAGCTTTTGCGTTATCCACCCGCACCACGAGGAGGTACCAAGCATAGCGGGCAAAGAGCTAGTTTTCCATCGAATGTAAGAAAAGACGCCGTCACCAGCTCGACCTGATCCTAGATAGCGTTGAACAGCCAAAACAACGAAGGCAAACGTATGGACCATATTCAGGGCAGTCTCCAGAACCCGCCTGCGCCGCGCGCTTCTTTCGTCAGCCACTTCTGAATGGCTTTCCAACATCTTGAATACGTCTTTTCTTCTCAACCAAACCGGTTGACTGGATTTGACCTTTCTTGGATGTTCCAAACACTTTTCGCCTTCCTTATTATGCGGTCATATTGTTGCTGTGTGTCACACAGCTACAGTCACTAATACCCGCACTGTATTTAAGTGTTTCTATGTGTTACACATCTACAGATCCATGTAGTGGTATTGTGTTACACAACAACACATAAATAACTGAATGTCTACCGTAAGCTTGTGGCCTCAAACAACGTGAAATGAATGGGAGAGGAAAAGACGCGCGCTAGCTTGTTCCGAAATTGGCCTAAAATGGTTTCTATTCGGGTTTCATGGTTTAGGCAGGGTTTTGGGCTTCATATCTGTCCTTGATCTTCATAGGTACTTGTTTTCCTCGAACGCGGCAGAAACGTGCAAAATGGAATTATGACCATTTTTGACCATTTTAGGAACACGCATGCGCGCTACTCGCAACTTCATTCATTTATGGAGGAGTGAGAAACTATGTAGGGGCATTATGGCCCACACATGACGCTTCAGCTGCGAGTTTATCAATCCAATTTTATGACAACTTTTTTGAAGGCCACAGTGTTGGAGAAGCACTGAGAATGGCCAAGGCCAAGTCCGTATCAGACAAAAATGTAGCTTGGGCTTCATTCGTTCTCTATGGCAGTCCGACCCCACAACTTCGAAGACCACTTCAATAACATGCCCTGAAAAAAAGGGGGTTGTGCGAGGAAAACGTTGCAGTGGAGATGTCTCCATTTGAGCTGAGAATGAACTGCCTCGGCAACTCTTCGCCCTTCGGAATTCAAATCCAAAATGAACAAAGTTTTATGCGGACACCCACCGGTTCACTTCAATCCTCAACTATTCCTAAGAGACGAGCAAGCGCATGGAACGAGCCAAAGCTAAAGGCGAAGATCGAGTTGGATTCACACTTAATCAACAGAAAAGAATGAGCATCGAGCGCGCGCTTGTGCACGCGAGTCAAAGCTAAATATGAACAGGAAGACAATGTCTGCTTGGGGCTGCAAATGGTGAGCCGCCAATGAAGCTTCTCGGAAAACACAAGCAAACAAACGGTGTATTCAGCATATATCCTTGCCCACATTGCGGTCATCTACTGAAGGAGCGAGGCAGATATGGTGAGTTATATCCAATATCACGGCTCGGACTTACACGTCGGAGGAGTGATATTTCATCTATTGGTTCACCCTATTTGGCGAAAGAGTGGATCGAACTGTTGTGTGTGCATTGCGGATACCATTGTGCAATACCTGAATGGACGGGCGATGTACCAAGAGACGTCCTTTGGCACGAAAAAAAGCGATAAGCGCGCTGGACGGAGTCACCCCTAGGGATGCGTGCGCTAATCGGGCGCTAGCACGCGCCCAAGCAAATCTTCTTATTTGTCTTGTCTGCAATCTAGTACAGGTGGATAGGCATGGGAAAGAGCGTTGTCTTTCATTCTTATAAGGGAGGAACGGGCAAAACAACGCTTGCAGCAAATGTGGCGGCGATCTGCGCCCAAAAGGGAAGAAAGGTGTGTGTACTTGATTTTGACTTCCGCGCACCAAGTCTGCATTTTTCTTTTCAAGCAAAACCATTGCCGGGCAAGTGCGTGAATGATTTTCTCGATGGGAAATGTGCCATTGAAGACGCTATACAAGCCTTGGACATTGGGAAGAACGGCAACCTTTCGGCTGGTTTTGCAGATTCATCTTCTAAAGCAATGTGGGACAGCACAAGGAGAGATAGAGGCTGGTGGTCCCGAGCCTTTCGAAGAGTCCTAGATGCGAAAAGGACAATCCTGAAAGATCTCGGATTTGACTACCTCATAATAGATACGAGCCCAGGGATACAAGATTCATCGATGAATGCTCTTGCAGCTGCGGACATAGTTGTACTTGTCCTAAAGCATGATGAGTTGGAGGTTGAAGGAACGCGTAGGTTGGTTGAGGATTTTCACAAGAGACTCGGGCGGCGGACTGTTATGATCCTGAACAGAGCATTGGCTAGGCCTTACGAACAGGTCACAGTCGAACAAGAAACTAGTCTATGTAAAAGGGTCGAGAAGCTCTTTGGGCTTCCTGTGCTTGGGGCCATTCCTTGTTACTGTGACGTATTGATAGATGGAAGCCAAACCTTGTACTCAATTGAGAAGCCTGAACATCCGTTTTCCCAGAGGCTTTTCCAATTCGCTAACGGAATCATGGAAGCAAGAATGTGAGCCATGGCAGCCTTGGCGACTCTTAGATTCTCCAACTTGCTGGTGAATAGCCTAGTAAGGGTCGACAATTTAAACCAGTGACTGATCTAAGTATTTGGCAGGGACTCGTATAATTGGCCCACTCAAAGTTTCTACACACATTTATCATTCTATCGACGTTTCTTTCAGCCTCGAGCATCTGCTTTTTCTCGTCTGCTTTGCTGGCCAAAGCATCGGTGAACACTGTCTACATTCGAACAGATGGAACCATAGAGCCGTCTTCAGCTCCTGTTGAACGGTTTGGTGACCAATATACCCTCTCTTCAAACATCAGCAGTTCGATCATTATTGAAAAAGACAATATTACAGTTGACGGAGCTTTCTATTTTGTTCATGGCGATGGCAATATAGGCGTAGATCTTTCCCACAGATTAAACGTCACATTGAAGAACCTTGGGGTTTCAGGGTTTTTGGTAGGAATCAATCTAAACCAATCTGAGCACAATACGGTTCTGGGAAATACGTTATTGGGAAACGACAAGTGTGGGATATATCTCGAGTCTTCTTATAGGAACGAAATCTCGTGGAACAAAGTAAGTCTTGGCAATTATGGAATTCAGTTGTATCAATCTGACGAGAATTCCATTGATGCCAATGTTGCAACTAGCAACGGGATAGCAGGGATTTATCTGGACAGTTCCAGAGGCAACAGCATCCTTGACAATAGCGTAAAATACAATGAGGCACCCTTCTCAATTGATGGAGTGCATGCACATGGACCGTTTGGAATCTCGATTAGATGCTCTCCAAACAGCAATATCGCTGGCAATGTAGTAGTAAGGAATACTTTCGGAGTCGTAGTATTCGGGGGATCGCAAAGCACTACGGTTTCTAAAAACATGATCTATGGCAACACATACAACTTTGCCGTATACTGGTCCGTCGAGCAGTTCCGCGAACACTCAGCCACGGATTTCGACATCAACGTAGACAGCAGCAATGTGGTTGATGGAAGGCAGATCTCCTACATAGTCAACTCATCAGACTTGGTTCTCGAGTCTCCCGCCAGCACCGTCTATCTCATAGGCTGCAACAATGTCACACTGAGAAATCTAATGTTGACAAACAATAGCATGGGGGTTTTGCTCTGGAACACAAATAATTCAAGACTGGAAAATATCGTTTCCACGAACAATTTCATCGCTGGAATCGAAATGTATCATTGCAACCACGTGGAAATCGTGGAGAGCAGGCTGTCAAACAATATGCTGAACGGCATTGATCTGAACTCCTGCAGAGACGTCAATATTACCAGATGCGCTATCTCGAACAATACCATATGGGGTGTAAAAATCTACGATTCATCGGACAACACTTTGTCAGAGAACAGCATAACCGACAACGCTCATGGCGCTTGGACGAGTGCGGGGATATACCTGTTGGGCTCGAACAATGTCTTGACCGCTAACACAATAGCGAACAACGAAGTGAGTGGCATCCACGGCGGAGGCATTAACACGACCATATTTCACAACAACATCTTTGACAATCTCACCGCTCTCTCAAGTGGGATCATCTGGGACAACGGCGCTGAAGGCAACTACTGGCACAACAACAACTACACCGAACATGATTTGGATGGAGACGGAATAGGAGACATACCTTACACAATAATCTATTCTGATTACGTGGGCAATTCGAATCTCTCAGAATTCAGAACATGGGACAGTCACCCACTAGTTGAGCCTTGGACCCAGCCCAAAACTGTGAACCTATCTGTTCTGGGTAGGGACTTCAGAATATCTGCTAATTCAACGTTTACTATTGCTGGTTTTTCTTTCAATCAAACCAAGAGACAACTCAGTTTCAACACTACTGGCCCAAGCTACACAATTGGGTTTTGCAGTATCGCCGTTCCAAAAGAACTGCTTGACTCTCCAGCGGGCAATGGATCATGGGTCATAACCGTTAGTGGCGAACCGACAAGCTACGATGTGACCCTCAATGCAACTCACACAACGTTCTTGCTGACGATCGATCAATCAATCAATCAAAGCACCCGAACTGTTAACATACAAGGAACCAACCCGATTGACACAATAGCGCCTAATGCAGACGCCGGATCAGACCAAACAATCCATGAGGAAGAGAGCGTTACCTTCGACGGCTCAGCATCCAAAGACAATGTCGCCAACACAAGTGAACTTACCTACATCTGGACATTCATGGATCAGACACCCCAAACTCTAAATGGCATGAATCCGTCGTACAAATTCAGGAACGTTGGAGAGTATTCGGTAGAACTCAAAGTGACAGATCTCAGAGGGAACTGGAACACCAGTATCGTGAAAATCACGGTTCTCTCCATCCCCATGTGGCTCAGATGGTGGTTCTGGGCGATCGTCTTTCTCATTCCGTTAACTCTTGGAGGTTCCTATCTGATTCTGAGTTACATCACAAAGAGGAGCGAAAAGACCTACGGCAAACTGATTAAGCTTACCAGAAGCTGGGTTCACGAGAAGATATCCGAAGAGGCCTTCCGAGAAGAAATAAGTATTCTTAGGCGAAAGTCAGATGAACAGACCCGGATGCTGATTGATGAATACCTTCCAAGTATAGTATCCTTTGTTAGAGCCGAAAGGGCAACGGAGGAACGACAGCTGTCGATCAGGTGAGGGAATGGTTGACCCTGTAGGCTCCAACAGCACGCGGACCGCCCACTACTCCACGCGGAAGAAAACTGTCCGTCCTCTTCTTTCCTTCTTTACGTAGCCCATTTTCATGAGCTGGTTCATGTAGTCGCTCTCAGCAGCGCGTGTGCGGCCAGTCTGTGCAGATATATCCTCTGCTGTGGCGCACTTGAGTTCCATCAATGTCTGCACACTTCTTCTGAGGTGGTCGGGTAGTCTCAGCAATGCGTCCACATCAATTGGCATCAACTCATTCAGTTTCTCTGTTTTCGGCTTGTTCAGATACTCGAGGATGAGATTCTCCGTCTGCGATATTCTGTCTAGTTTTTCACTTATGTTGCCTAAGACCCTTAGCATTGCTTGAAGCGTCTTTTCTTCTTCCATGCATTTCACGTTGTTTGGGGTCACAAGCTCACAGTGGGCATTCAGTTATTTATGTGTTGTTGTGTAACACAATACCACTTGACTCGGCGTCCAGAGCAACCATCATAGGCGGTTGATGTTTCGGCGAAGGTTTTGGCGTGAGCTTTTGTGTAGATGTGTAACACATAGAAACACTTAAATGCTAAACCGTTGTAACTATGTGTAGCTGTGTAACACACAGCAATAATAAAAGAGAAGGAGGTTGAGGAAAATGTTGGAATCTGATTTGCTTGAAAAAGGAACGTCAGGTCAAGCGAAAGTGGCACTCGCGCTTAGCGACTACAAGTTTCGTGGGATCAGTGGCATCTCCTACATAAATTTCGCAAAATTCTTCAGTGACGTCATAAGACTGAATCGAGAAGACTCTAACCTAGTGGTTGACGCAGAAATACCTAGTGCCACGAGTAGCCGGCTGGCAGGCGCTTCGACCGCCATAGGAGGCGTACTAGCAGCTGCAATAGGACTTGGATGGCGGAAAGGCACAGGAGGGGCCATTTTGCTCAAGAACTGCCCTATAGAACTGATAACAATCGGAGAGTACGACCAATGGGCGAAGATCCGGTGTCTCTTTCGCGTACCACAGGCAAAGTATGGAGAAGCATCTATCTCAGCGAAAATGGAAGGGTGGTTTTCCAGCAGACGCGCCGCCGTGTTGAAGTTCAAAGGACAAAACGTCCCAGGGTTCGAGCAAATGGAAAAGGATCAGAACCTTGCAGACAGAGTGCTTTCGCTATTTCAAAGCAAGCTAGTGTTGGCCTTCCGAGAGTTTAGACCAGAGATATTGATAAGGTTCGAAAAGCGAAATGAGGGTCAGTTTGGCATTGTGGAATCTGGAATGCAACGGTGTTCTTCATACGTTGAGGGCTGGGAAAAGAAACTGGACGTGAGCTACGCGCAAGTGGCACATGAGCTGTTTGATGTTGCGAAAGACTTAGTGTCCCGCATTACCACCGCGGCTTCCCTGTCTAAGCAATGAGTGGAGTGTTGTCATGAAATGATAGCGCTTGAAGAACAGAGCACTGATACCCAGTATCTATAATCATGAACTGAAAAAGAATGGAGGAAAAAATGAATTGAAGAAAATTGCAATAGTGTTGACTGCGATGATACTACTATCAACAGCAGCATTCAAAGCACCGTTCAAAACACGGGTAGGAACGACATCCGCAATGAACTCGGAACCCCAATTTTTGTCAACTCGATCAGATATTCTCTATGAAAATTTCGAGAGTTACCCTCTCGGTAAATTCCAAACCACAAAAGATTGGGATCTTTATCTTGTCTCACCTGAATACTCCGAAAAACAATGCATAGTGGACTCGTTTAGCGTTAGCCCATCAAAGTCTTTGCAGCTATGGTCGCATGGTGGTGGTTCAGGAGTTATGCTTACTAGAGAAATCGAAATCAGCGGTGACTACATTGGATATCAAGTCTACGTGATGATGGCTTCATTGTGGGAGGCTAGAGTCACAATTGCTTTTGCCAATACACAATATCACGTAGGTTTCAGCGAAATCTGGCTTTGGGCTGATAAAATAGAGGCTGCAGCATATGATGATTTCTTTGAAAGACGAATTGGAGTTTGGCTACAAGAATCAGAAGCCATGAGGTGGTACAACATTACAGTGATCACGAATAAGAACACATACGAGTTCAGTGTCTGGATAGATAACGTCCTGAAGAAATCAGGACTCAAAGAAGAGCCTGGTAGATCAGAGTATGGACCCATAAACTGCTTTGATGTACGCGTTGAAGGTGGTTATGAGGATCAAGAAGTATATTTTGATGACATCTCTGTCTTTCAAGAAACTGAACAGCCGCAGACAAACATGGAATTAACGATATTCGATAAAGAGAAATGGTACACTAACCTCAATGTACCATTCGACATTCCTGGAGCGAAACAGTACGTTATAGATGCCAAGAACAACGGTAAACCCGGTGAAGAAGATTTTGGCAACGCACTCATGAACATAGATGTTAGAAACACGGGAAATACAAGAGCTGAAAACGTGATCGTAAATGCCGATATCGATGGTTTCGTCGTTCTCATCAGTTTTAATGACAAAGACAAGTTTCAAGATTTAGTATTCCCTAAAGACTTAGCAATCCCGTTCTACTCTTTTCCGACATACTCAGTGACAAGCACGGTAGGAACAGTAGATACAATGGATAAAAAATCTGTTCAACTGAATATTCCAATCAAGTACATGAGTGTACTCGTCGGGAAAGTTAGCTATAGGAACAAGGACAACAATAACATCTGGATGGATGTACTGATAACCATCGTTGAACTTCACGTAAAAGTGAAAGTCAGCGGTGACAACTTCCAGACAGTGGAATCTTCGACAAAAATCTTTGGAGTTGGGGATCCGGCAAAGCTATTAGAACAGTGGAACAAAGCACTCAGAGAACGAATAAATCATCTTAAAAGAGAAGCACTGGAAGAATTGCTGAAAAGACAAATAGCCATATCATCATTGGCCACTAACACCAAGCTTTACTCTGAAATCGGAATTGACACCTACAGGTTTGATACAACCTACATAAGAATACCTGAAACAAGCACTCTACAAATAAGTGCTATTCTAAATGAAGGTGTTGCTCTGCTAGGACTTACAGTCGCCGTTGGTTCAATTCTAGTAAGCATGCCAACCAGTGTTGTCAATGGTTTTGGGATAATGATCTTCGATCATCTCGAAAAAATATTGCCTAAGGGGATATTCAGAATGGATATCACTTTGCAAACAGGAACTGGGTTCTTAAGCACAGGGATTGCACTAACTGAACAACAAAATTCGACCTTGACAGTGACTAGTATCACAATACCTGAGTCCTTTGAAGTCTCATGGGAAGGCAGAAATTATGATGTCGCGATAGCGAGTAATTCAACGATATCGAGTTGCCAGCTGGATGAGAATGGTAACATTTGTTTCAACGTAATTGATGTTCCGAATGAAGCCTGCTTCTACAAAATCGCTGTTCCAAGTGAAATCCTACCAGAGGATTTTCAGGTGTGGTGTGAAGGTGAACAAATCTACAACTTCGAACTAACACAAAATACAACGCATTCTTTCCTGCACTTCATGTACAGCAGCCATGGGGAAAACCATACGATAATGATAATACCTGAATTCCCGTTGATCATGTTTCTACTGTTCTTCTTTGGCCTAACATTGCTAGTGATTAAACTGAGAAAAAAATGCAACCAACATCCCTTAGCGCGCATGTGTGTTCCTAAATTCGCCAAAAATGGTTTTTATTCGCCTTTCAGGATTTAAGGACCGTATTGGCTTCATATCTGTTCTTGATTTTCTTGGGTATCTGTCTTGCTCGAATACAGCAGAAACGTCCAAAACGGAATTAAGACCATTTTTGACCATTTTCGGAACAGGCATGCGCGCTAGATTGCGTCTCAGTGGTTCAGACTACAGACCGTTTAATAATTTGGTTAGTGATTTGTTCTCTGTTTATTGAATGGAGGTGAAAACGTGGTCGAAAATCCAAATCCGACAGATGTTGAGGTTGTCACCGAAAAACTGAAGAACGGAGAGCTGAAGGTCATTGGCTCAAACCCCAAGTCGAAACCGAAGGCTAAAGAGGCAACCGGCGACATGAAGACAACGCTGAAGAAGCAGAATCCAGAATCGAAGCACAAGACGGCAGTAGGTGACCAGCGAAATCAACAACGTCCGCTAGTTGAGCTGAACGAAGAGAACTTCATGAAAGCAATGCGTGAGCTTGGAGGCAAAAACGTCACGACATCTCAGTTGTGGCCATACTTCATCTCGGCAGACACGAAGCCACAGCAGAGGTTTCCAGTCATGCACCGGTTCGCGCGGAAGATGGAGAAGACAGGCAAGATAACGATAACAACGAACCCTGAAAGAAAGCGTCTGCAGTACATGTACACCTTGACGACTTAGGATCAAAATCCCAAACTAGTGCGCGCTCAGAAAGCGCCTTCTTTCCCCAAAACCACTTGCATTGAGCACTGCAAGAATCTCCTTTTTGCCTGTCCCCAATCTGTACATTTCTTTGATCGATTCCCTAACATAATGTCGCAATTTGAACAGATCATCACTCGAAATGAGTTTGAGTTCTCCTTGATGCACTATCCTCGATCGCTTGTAATAAAGATCTTTGACATCCTCGTAAACAAGCTTAGACTTATCATTATTCTCACCCAGAAGTACAGCAGCATTTCGAGATATGGTGTATCTGAGTTCCTGATAGCCCGGGTTCAACAAGGATTCCAGAGCTGACATCAATGCCAAATACGATAGGTTTGCATCTTGGGTTTCGTAAGACAATTCAAAACACTCAAACGCCAGTTGCAAAGCTGAATCTGCAAATGGAAGGTTAGTGTTCCGCATGAATTTGTGGAGATTTGTCAGTTCTGTGGTTTCCAATCTATAAGGTTCGGGCAACACGTATAGAGTCCTTTCGGCACTCAACAATAACTCTGCTCTCCGATCTTTGATCGCATAAAAATAGTATATCGGCATGAAGATGTTTCCACTCTTGAACAGCCTCATTAGTCCAAGTTGAGGAATCAAGTATCTATGAACGAGTTTTTCCTCTAATATATCAATCTGTTTCATGAGGTCTTTTTCCAAACCCAGTTCGAAGGTATTGTTGATGCTATACAGCTCTCTTCCGGCAGATTCGATACACTTGAATTGAAGGACAAGTTTGGCCAAGAATAGCGGTGATGGTTCTACGGCTTCAAAAAAAGTGTGTGCTTCATCATAGGGCACGGCTTCAAAACTAAACCCATTGTCTAATTTGACATCTAGGACTGATGAATCCACATTTGACACAATACCTCTAAAAAGTATTTTGTTCTCGGGCATCTTGACTCCGTCTCTCTCACTGGCTGTCACTCAACTCTATGCGCTTTTACTAGTATAACATTCCTATTTCTTGCTCAACAGTAACCTCGGACTTCAGGTAAACAACAGAGAAGCGCAACTGATTTGAGATGATAGAACTTGCTGAGATCAATGACTGGAAGTTCAGAGCACGCGCAGAACAATTTGCGCGCGCCACGTCTTCGTATACGCACGAAAAGCTTTTAGTAGAAAAACTCGACTGGTTTGAAGAACCATTGGAATAGCCAATGCACTTATTCTGCATTTCTTGCTCTTTTTGGCGTGTCCGATCGATTGCGATACTTATAATTTGTTCGAACATTCTTTAGAAGTATGGATTGCAACATGAACAGATGGCAGCGTCAACTTGCAAGATTCGACTCTCTAGCGAAGGAAATTGTAGAGAAGCAAAAGAAAGGCGAAAACAATCTCAGGTTTGATAGATCATTCATTCTTGCAAGCGATATCGCTCAACAGTATTTTTGCGAGAAGAAGGTTGAAATGCAGTACCTTTACGGCGAGGTTGAAACTGAAGAAAAGTCCATTGGAACTGAAGGTCATGAAAAGCTGCTTGAGGATTCAGTGAAGATTGAGAGGCAAGAGCTTTGGAAGAAAATCTATGGAAAAAAGCTGACTCTCGCTTTGGAGATGCTTCTTCTAGCAAAATACAAAGACGTGGTTCTAGTCGGTAGGCCAGATTCTGTTCTCTTCCAAAACGGATATCCCATAATCGTCTTTGAGTATAAGTTCAGCAAGAGTGGAACGGCCTACAGAACACATCACGTGCAGGCTAGGACCTACGGGATTCTCTTGAACAACATGGGATTTGACACAAGCCGATTGTTCTATGCAGTCGTCATTGCCGATCCAAGAGCAAGACATGATAAAGAACTGAAGCGAAAAGTAATTGATGCAGTAATTAAGAATGGACCGAAAGAAGCGATATTAGACATTGAGAATGCTGCAGTACACCTTCACAAGTTCAACCAAACAGAAGCTGAGAAAGACCTGGACTGGGCTACTGAATTCTGGAAGAAAACAAGAGAAGCAATTATGACGAGCAACCCAAACAAATGCATGAAGTGCGAACACAAAGTAGAATGCAGCAAGTCAGTTCATAAAGAGCTTTCCAGTTTCTAACTTTCCTGAAGAAGAAAAAATTAAGTTTCCAAGATTTTCCTTAATTTATAAAGTAGAAATTAGAAACCTTTGTTTGTGTATGACCATGGATCATAACAAATTGTTTGAAGATGCTCTCTCGAATGTTCTGAAGGACTACTCTGACAATAAGATTCAGTTTTTTTCTGAAAGAGATTTGCAAGCGAATTTGTTCTATGAATGTCGCAAACTTATGGAAGAGAGAGATTTTCCACGGCCTTTGAAGCTTTACGCTGAGAAGTCGGTTTTCAGCAAACATGGAAAAGTGGACTTAGTGCTTGGTGACGATGAAGTGCTTGTCGAGTTGAAACTCGAGCCTGATTATCCTGGGGTTAGCAAACCTGTGGTCTTCAGTACAAAGAGAGAGGCGGCAGGATCAGGAAGCATCGAGAGTGATCTGGACAAAATCGAAGAATATTCGCGAAGAGGTAAATCTGCCCACTTCCTCATGATAGATGAAGATGGACGTCATGTGAGGAAACTAGCCAACGAGCATTGGAAACCAGTCTATGTGAAGCTGAATGGCCCGAGAAAGCTTGTGCGTTATCTTCATGTGAAACGTGACGTCATACAACTGAAGAAGCGTGAGGACTAACACTCACGGTAGGCAGAGTCGTGATGTAATCATGGAGAAGCTGGATTTGGTCAAGAAGAGCTTTGCCATTGAAAGCAATATTCATAAGGATTTTTTCGCAAATTCCGACACTACAGTTAGCTCGGATGGTTTGATGCTTGACATTCTGACCTCAGAATTCGACTGTATGGAATCTATTGCCACACTTCTTGAAAAAAACAAATTTGAAGATTGCTATATTCTTCTGAGGCATGTCCTTGAAACTTTTCTCTATCTATGGCTCATGTTGGAAGGAGAAGTCTACCACTTCACTCGTATATTTCATATCATACCAAATTCTAGTAATACGAAGATTCAAGCACGAGACACAACATTTGAGAAATGGACAAAGGAAAAAGAGTCTCGTCTTCCTCAATACAAAGACGTAATAGACATCCAAAAGGGAAAAGCCGAAGATGTCGTCAGGGTCACCTACGAGTGGAAAGGACTTAGTTCACGTGACCCTAAAGAAGCTGCTCGCATAATACCATGGTACGTTTTTGCATTCGAGGACTACGACCCAGAAACACGATTTCTATCGAATCTTCCATCTTTCTCATTGAAGGAACCTAAGAAAACCCGTGATGTGTTGAGAGAGAGGCTCGAAGAACAAAAGGTTCTCTATCATAAGTACTTCTATATTGAAAGTATAATCAAGAATCTAAGGTTGAACAAACTCATCAAAGAAGATCAGATTGAACGAATAACTGTGCACTACAACTTCTTTAGCAGTTTCTTGCACCCTAACAAACGGATCATTAGAACGAGACCAAGTGAATTCGTTTTTGGCTTTTCTTACAAAGACATAGAGGTACATTCAGAACTGATACTTCTGTATTTGTGCAGACTACAATTTCTGTTTCTTTCCAAAATGGTTACGCATTTCAGGAAGTACTATCCAAAAGGAAAATATGATGAATATGATAAACATGCGAAGGAATTAGATGCAATATCAAGAGACCTCTGGTTCTTTGACAATGACCCCTTAGAATATGACATAGAAGTATCCAAAACGAGGAAATGGTGGCTTGAAAAGGGTGGCGAGAGCGCCGTCAAGGATCTTATCTTCTATTACACCGATCCAGTTGAAAGGCTCCGGCAGGTAATTCTCTGGAAAAGCAGATTGAAGTGAAGTGCACGTGCTTGTCTTCTAGTTTCTAATTTCCCAAAAGAAAAAAGAAGTCACCGTAACTTTCTTTGGCTTACAAGGTGGAAAATAGAGACTTGACCGCACGCAATGGACATATCGAAGATTTCTCTCCAACCTCTTTGTCTACTTCGGTCTCTCTGCTCTAACAGTTTTCAATAATATATAATCCACCTGATCGAATAGTCTAATTGGCAAACAACGGAGAATAGTGGTTATTGTGAGCACGCTAGATTTCGTCGAACTTTATTTTGGAGAGTTTGTTTTTGGGTTTATGTATCATGATATTCGGCAGACTATCGATTTGGCAAAGGCGAATTTCTTGGTAGCTTTGGGTTTGTCAGTTTATGCTGAAGTCATGGGAGGGCTCGTAACAGGGCAACTCAGAAATCCTAAGTGGTCTAGGAAGAATTATGAAGCGTTTCTACCATTCCTAGGCGCACATTACGTTGATCTTCACAAACAAATCGATTTGTACAAAAGAGTAAGGTGCGGGTTGGTTCATCAGTATTTTGTCAAAGGTCGTGCTATGATCGCAGTGAAGTTTACGCGCAGCGATGCTTCTGGCATTGTGTACACGAGTGAAATTGATCACATCAGCATTTCAATTGAGCAGTACTTCCAAGATTTCAAGGCTGGTGTTCAAAGATATTATGACATTCTCAAAAGTGGCGATACTGAAGCACTTCAGAAATTCATGCAAGCAGTTATTCTTAATACAACTGATCCGGTATAGTACATCGAATCTATAGCGCGCGCGCATCTGTTGCCGGTCTTCACGCTTCTGGCAAGGAACCAGTAAACCTCAGATCATGGAGCCATGTATTCAAGAGAGTTCTCAAGTCTTCAAGAATTTCAGGTATAGCTGTCTTCTTTCCCTCAATGGCCTCTTCCAATGACTCTAGAACCACACCTGCAGCGTCTGGTCTCATTGCCTCTTGATAGTCATCAGAGTAAACTTGATCTTGCATTTCGCGGATTCTTTCAACCAATTCGCTTTTGCTCATATTTCTTGAATTGCCAGCCAACCTGCTGACTTCGTTTCTCAGATTCTCAAGCATCTTTCGAAGCCTACCCCTCTCGGATTCTGGAGTTGATTTCAAGCGACTCGAAATTACATCGAGTACTCTCGGGGCTACGATTCTTGTTATGACAGGCAGAAGAGAAACCCAGTCAATCCCAGCCATTCCTTTTATCACCTTTGGAGGTTGCAGCCAAGCAGGAGAGTGAACTCTAATCTGTGAAGACCTAATTTATAAGATTTTAATATTAGATTGCCGTATCAGGTGTTAAGCAATTTCTCGAACAGGAAAACATTGTCGTTCATTTGTGAAATCTGAGTCAGATGCTCTTGTGCTTTCTGAGGTTCTTTCCAAATGCTATTTAGCAACTCTCTAATCTCTCTTTCATCTCTGCATATTCTACACATCCTCTGAGTCGTTAGTCTCTTGTCGATTCCGTGATCTCTCAACTTCTCATTGAAATCCGCGGGTCTCAGTAACTTTATATTCATTCTGTTCGCATGCTGGGCCACTGTAATCTTCTCGGCATTTACTAGCACTTTTTCTCTCGGATTGTACGTTCCAGCAGCAAATACAGGAACAACACCTTTCTTCAGCTCTCTTCCACTCTCAGTGTCAACTCCGAAATCTGTACTCCATTTCAAAACATCAAGAAAATCATCCAAAGTCTTTCTTGTGACAATGCTCCACTTGCATTCCAGCACATAGGTTACCGTTGGACTAAACAACCCAGGTGTGACTTTCCAGACTCTGTCAACCTCTGCATTTTGTTTTCTGTCTCCGACTTGCTTTAGAAGATGAAGTGTGATTCTCCTTGAATCCATATTCTTTCTATGATTTTGGCTGACAAATTCTGCTCCTTCAGTGAACTTGTCAATGAACCATTCGGCACATGCTTCCCAGTTGTGACCAATCCTGTTGTCTCTTCCAAATCTTACTCTGATGTAGTTTTTCTTCATCTCAATGTTTGCTTTCAAGTCTTCAGGTTTCATTGATTTCAGATAGTAGTAAGTGAACCTGTCAAAGATCTTGGCTTGCTCAATGTCAGAGTAGAGTTGTCTTGCTCTTCTCAAAGCTCTCTTTGCGCTGTCAACATCACAATGAAGAATGCTCTTGAAATAAGACAGTGAGAGAATCTCGTTTGTTGTGAGCAGTTGATCTCTAATCAACCTAACGCGTTCATGGATCGTGTTGCTTGTCGGGTTCTCCAACAGCATCTTGTCCGTTCTTTCAAACGCCTCTCTGATTGCAGTGTCTCTTGGTTTGTCTTGATCAATGAATGTGAGAAGGAAGCCTTTGCGGAATGGGCTGCGGCCATCATGAGTCTGATACCCTCTTACATAGACCAAGCCTTTCTTTTCAAAGCGTCTCACGTTAGCCATAATGTCGCAAGATTTCACTTTCAGCTCTTTGACAATGTCGTTGCTGTAGAACGCCTTTTCTTTATTATTTATTAGATAATTTAATATTTCATAGGCTTTGCTTTCTACATCTCTGCTTCTGCCATCTTTCTTTCTCTCATCATACTTGACGAAGTTTGCAGGCAACTCATTACCATTATTGACTCCATAGTGGTTGATCGCTCTAGTGTAGCCTGTAATACCTGCTCTCCCTTTATGACTAGTTTCAAAGTCAAATGAAGACTCTCTGGTTCTTAGAATGAAACCTCTCTTCCATAGGCGTCGTAAGCATTCATCAACACGATTCGGCTCTTCTTCTAGAGCGTCATAGACGTCTCTAAGACTTGAAACACCTTTAGAAACAAGAAAAGCCATGACTCTCTTGCTCAGAAGCTCAGGTTTAACCCGTGGTTCAAATCCCACACCCCGCGCCAATAAACCACAAGACGAATCTAAGCGTTTTGAAGAGGTTTTCGCATTATCTTGAAGAATCGTAGAGATTACAGTTTTTTCTTCATTCTTTGCCCTCATTCATTCTCATCCTCGATTTAAACGAGTCCATTATATAAAATGTTAATAAATCAAGCTGTATTTCAAGCTTGCCAGCAGAAAAGACAGTGTGCACTAGGATTGTGAAATGTGCCAGTATCAAGTTTGAAGAGCGTATTGACTTTGAGGAGTTGAAGATGAATCGTGGGTCACAAAAAAACTTTTGAATGTTCCTATTGATCTCGAATTTGATTTCTATAAGCATGAACTTTATGATTTTGGACGTGCTGTTTATAAGCAGCGGTGTGAAAGCTAGACAAAGCGTGTAAGAAGCGATTTCTGCACAGCAACCGTAAAGGAGTTGAGAGAGTTGACGTATGAGAGAAAAGAGAT
>Ga0315280_10003963_pt1 | contig 22254 bp, 18 predicted proteins | sample YL17G06_40_MG_FD_203697 | JGI IMG/M metagenome (GOLD analysis project Ga0315280, IMG submission 203697) | Sediment microbial communities from Yellowstone Lake, YNP, Wyoming, USA - YL17G06_40 | ecosystem: Environmental > Aquatic > Freshwater > Lake > Sediment | place: USA: Wyoming | collected...
AAATGCGAAAAGAGGATCACATCCATGTGATCCTCTTTCCTGTCACTCAGCCGATTGACACTATTCGTGCTGACGGAGCATCCGGACTTACGGCTCGCGAAATGAGAGGCTGCCGGAGATTAGCTCTTTCCGCGCAGTCTTCCCACCCGGCTCACTCAGCCCTCCGTCACGAGACGATTTTCGGGGCGGTCTGAAGCAGTCGCTGCTACAGAGCGCGCCGCCGGATCCAGCCCAACAGCGCGACGCCGATGCCTGCCAGTGCCACCGCACCCGGAACGGGAACGACACACATCGTGTCAATATGGACCCAGTCCAGTGTGGCCGGTGCCCCCGCTCCACTGACAATCGTAACCAGGAGTATATCCTCCCAGTCCGGGTTCGGATAGATTCTCCAGCCGAAGTCCGCATCCGAGCCTTGAGGGGGTTCCAACGGGACGTACCGGAAGCTGCCCTCGCGAGCCACCACTGAAGCGGACATTTCCCCACCAGTCGAGCCCACGTCAACCCAGACGTCCTTGTAGGCACCGCCGCTATAGTTCGGGATCTTCACATCCATGGCGATGATCGAACCCGACATCAGGGTTTGGCCATCCCACTCGGCGGGGCTGTTCAGTTGGCCCGCGATACCATCCGGATGCGGGTTGAAAACGTCCTCCGGGCGTACCTCCCACCCACCCGGAATCGGAGTGACGTAGCCGGGAGTGAAATCCCAGTACTGGTGCGTACTACGAGGAGCGCCTTCCTCCCAACTGCCGAGACTGGGCACTGCCAATGCTGATGTCGTGGCACACAGGCATACTGCCAGCACCACAGAAAACCGTTTCATCTCTATCTCCTTATCGATGCAGCAGATTCAAGCAAATCCTTTGTTGAAAGTGGGGTCAGTCTTGCGCCGGAGGACCGCGGGCCAAGGCTTGATGAACCACCAGAGCCTCGCGCGCGGACACCTTGCGGCCCGTGAAGCCGCCAAGTCCGCGGCAAGAGGCAGTCCGATCCGTGGTTGCCGCTATCCATGTCGCCCGCGGGATGGCGTCAGAGACTCGGTCTGCCGCCACGGCGGGGAATGGGAGAACGTCCAAGGGGAGAAGTCGAAGGCGAGAAACGCCCGGGCAACGGGCAGGCGTGTCATCAACAGGCGCACCCCCCACGCGGCTGGTGCCTGTTCGAGCAGCACCGTGCGATTGAAGGATCGGTGCGAACCGACATCCCCTGCCAAGACACATCTCCCGTCTCCTTACGGCTCACCCTCGGCACTCCTTGCCTGATTGTGTCGTTGGCCAACTCCTGTGAACCCGTACTCTCAGGAAATGGCCTCACCGCCACGACACCCGTCACCGGAAATCATATATGTCACGGCCAATATCCGCCGTCAAGAAGAAACTACGCAAAAATGCCAACAATATTCTGCGGAGACCAACTCGCTTTGCAGTCGCCCGGCGATCGGCCTTTGCGCAAAAGAAAACCCGGGATGGACCGCCAGGATCATCCCGGGTCAATATGCGTAAGTCGGCAAGTCGATCTGCCGCGTTATACTGTCTGATGTCTCCTGAGCCAACCCACCAGGCAGGTGCCCAGACCACCAAGCAGAAACGCGCCAGGGACTGGGACCGTCGGCTCCGGCGGCACATAAGGATCGTACGTCACCGTGAGCTGAGAGTAAACCAGTGTCACACCTGACAAATACCCATATTGCGGCCAACTGAAAGAACTGGCCAAACTGGTCCCCCACCCGTCGACCCCGATCTCCACAAGCGCGCTGTCGCCGCCCAGGACGCTCGCGGGCACGGCCAGCGTCGCGTCCGTGAAGTATGGGTAGCTGAGCCAACCGGACGTCAGCGCACCCACATCGACGCCGCCGACGCGGATATAGTCGGGCTCCGGACCCACTTCCCAGGCGCGAATCACCAACTGACCGCCAAGGATGGTCGCGTCGTCGGGTATGCCGCTCAGGTCCTGGCTCCAACTGAAGTCATCGTCGTAATACAGGTAATACGGCGGGTGAGAATGCAGCGTGCCGGGATCCGTGCTGTTGCACCAGGGGTACGTGCTCGAATCATACGTCGAGGGAGTCGTAATCGTATACGTCAGAGAGGCATTCGCCACACCGGCAACCAACACCACACAGACGATTCCCAATGCTCTCATCATTCTTTCCATACTTCTCTTTCACCTCCACACTTTGAGCGTTCCACGTTTCACCTGCGCGACACATGCCGCGTAACAAGTCAGGTGTCTTACCGCCGGACAGCTTGTTACACAGCATGCCGCCTGCGAAGCATTCCAACCAGACCCGCACCGAGACCGGCGAGAAGAATCGCACCGGGAGCGGGAACTACGGCCGAGAACGCAAGATCGTCGATGCAGAAATCGTTGCCGCCAGCCTCGAGGTTCAGGTCCACCAGGTTGATCGTCGCACTACCGGTGCCATCTGCAACCCATATGTAGCTGGACTGTGCCCAATCATTGCCGAACAGGGGCACATCAGCAGTCCCAAGGACATCGCCATTGATACTCGTCTGGAGCGACGCATAGACGGTATCCAGCCAGCTCTTGCTGTAGAAGCTGAACTCATACGCCTGGCCCGGGGTCAAGCCGGTGACCACTTCCTGCCAGACAGACACGCCGGCGGTTGTGGCGCCATTCAGCATCATCATGAATTCACCGCTGTGGGGTGCGAAATCGGTTCTGGCTATATGCCACGCATACGGACTCGTCACTACCGCGTACGTAGTCGCCGCCATGACGCCGGTCGGCGGGTACGGTACCGTGATAAGATCGTACGCCGACGTTGCAGGACCTATACTCCCCGACTCGAAGCCCCCATTGGCAATCAGATTTGCGCCGGCAACGCCCGGCCACACCGCGAGGACTACCGCTAACCCGCACAACACCATGATCCTATTGCTTTTCATACCCACTCTCTCCACCACTTCCCTGTCGCAATCCTCCTCCTTTATGGTTCATCTTTACTTCTAAGTTCCTTACGTTGCCCCTCACTTCACTTTCAGGCCCGCAAGCCTATCCGTAATCACCTCCTCCTGCCGTCACCTCACTGATTAAAGGGCCTTGCGCGCATCGACCCTTCGCACAGAGAGTTGGCGAGACCGTGATCGGCGCGGCCGCCGGAGGGCCACGATTCCCCTGAGCCAGCACGACGCGCGACCAACGATCAGGATCCCGAATCGAGTGTACAGCCACACACATCGGTACCCATCCTCCTAACCTGGCGCTCGGGCAGAAACCGGATAACACACATCCATGATGCCCGGCGACAATCAGGAAGAAGCCGTTCTCCTGATACACTCCAATAGGGAAATTTAGCGGTGTGAGTCCTCCTCCTGTGAGGCACCAACTGCAATATTAATGGCATTGTACCCTTTCACCCATGGCATGTCAAGGAATTTTCCGGAAAATTTCGCCTTGGCTGTGAATTCGAGGGAGGTGGGTCCTGCCCAGGCGGGGACACAGGCCGATGGCACGGCGAAATACGCCCCCCAAGGGGCTGTTATACCATATCTATCGTACGCATTTTGTGGTATGCCCGGCACATAAAAAAATGCCGCCGGTACGCGGGAAAAACAGCCGGGTGGCACACGAAGAGCTCGGCAGTCCGCTTGGGACCGCGGAGCCAACGGGGAAAAGGCGTGATCCGGCGACCCCTGAGACCGAGGGGCCCGGACGTGATGGAGGTGACTCACGCGTGGACCAGGCTCACCTGGCCTCGTCCACGAATTTCAGAAGCATGTTGATCTTGCTTCGGACTCGCACCTTGCGGTAGATATTGCGGACGTGAGCCTGCACGGTGGCAGGCTGAATACTGAGCGATTTGGCGATGTTGTTGTTGCGGTAGCCTTGGCACACGAGGTCCGCAATCTGCACTTCCCGCGGGGTCAGCTCGTAGCGCCTTTGAAGATAGGACCACTGCTTCTCCCCCAGCAGAGGCACGGTGCGGCTCTGACCAGGGGGACCTGCCGGCTGAAAATCTATGCCCTGTGGGTCCAGTTGCTCAGACACGATCATGCGCCTTTCTGCACCTGCTCCAGTAAAGACTTGGCCTCTGCCACATCCGCCGGCGACAGGTCTCCCGTCCGATTCTCCTGCTGATCCAATGCCTGCTTGAGTTGCTCCTGAGCCTGGCTCTTGCGTCCCATCCTGGCGTAGACCCTGGCTAGATGGAAGTGGGCGGAGGCCATCTGTGGCGAGTCGGCGACGCGTAACTCGATGCAGTCGCCGAAATCCTGCGCGGCCTTGTCAAGGTGGTCCAGACGGTAATGGATCACGCCTCGTGTATCAATCAAATCGGTGTACTCGGGCGCAACCTTGAGCCCTCGGTCGGCCAGCGCCAAGGCTTCCTGGTATTGGCCCTTATCCTCACAGAGAACCCACGCAAGATTGTTGAGCACGATCAGATCGTTGGGCTCCTTTTCGAGCACCTTGCGGGCAAAGCTGATGGATTCGTCTAGACGCCCAAGCTTTTGCGTCAGCAGCGCTAAGACGCGGAGAGCGGCGACCGAGCCCGGATCGCGATTGAGCGCGGCGCGTACAAGCTCCTCGGCCACGCGCAACGCATCTGCGTCAGCATAACTGGCAGAGGCGAGCATGCCGGCCACCCTCGTGGTCGTGCCGATGTCGTCCGGATGGCGAGTACGCCAGTTGGTCACCTGCCCAGTCACACCCTCCCAATCCTTGTCCCATGCCAGAAGATCGATCAACGTCAACAGGGGGATCGGACTGTTCGGCTCCGCCTGGATTCGCGCATTGAGCATCGATCTGCCCTCGTTCTTATCTCCGCTCTTGTAGAGCACGCTGGCCAGGCGCCTCTCGACTTCCCAATCGGCGGGATAGCTTTCCATGAGACGTTTCAGCATAGGCTGCGCCAGTGCAGGCGAGTAAGCCGCCGCCGCATCCGCCCTGAGCAGCGACAGAGACTTGCTGTTCTCGTTGAAACTCAGGCCGCGAAGAGTCGTGTCCAATGCCCGCGCCGGCTGGCCCAGCTCCAGCTCCAGAGTGCCCAACATGCGCCACGCCTCCGCATACCGCGGCTCGGCATCCGTCACCTCATGCAAAAGACGCTGAGCCTGCTCGATCGACAACCTCGTCGGACGCGCCAGCAGGAAGGTTGCCTTGAATACCTTCAGGCCCGGGTCATTGGCGTCGGCGCTGCGGGCTTTGTCCAGCGCTGCCTCGGCCTCATGGATGAGCGAGGGGCTCCCGGAGGCCAGACAAGCGGGCAGCACACCCTTCAGCACGGCCGACGCATTGGAGGCCAGGGCCAGCGCCTTGCGAAGATCACCTGCGGCCTCGCGTTGCAGACCGATTTGCTGATAATACGCAGCGCGATCCAGCCAGCCGCGCGCGTTGTTCGGATCCTTGGCGACAGCCTGGCTGAAGTCTGCAACCGCTTTGTCCTTTTCGCGCAACTGCGCGTAGACCCCCGCGCGGACTCTGTAACCGGCCGCACTATCCCGCGCCTGGATCACATCGTCGCACAGCTTCAGAGCCTCTTGGGAATTGCCCTGCAACAAGTACAGTTGGGCCTGCGCTTCAGTCACGTCCACGGCCTGCGGCGCCTTGGCTCGAAGCTGCTTGACGAGAATCGCCGCTTCATCGAGCTTTCCCTGCTGCATCAAGATCAGCGCCAAGGACAGACTCGCCGACAGGTCGTTCGGGTCCTGTTCGAGGACTTCCCTCAGAGTCTTCGCGGCGGAGTCGAACGCCCCTCGTTGCAGTTGATCCCGCCACTGTAGCTTTAGACCAGCCAGTTTGAGCTTCTCCAGGCCCGGAAGCTTCCGTTCGCTGGCCGCCGCGATGACCTTCTGTGCCTCGTCAACGTCTCTGGCGTTGAACAGGGCCAGGACCGTCCGCTGGATGACTTCCAGATTGTCCGGCGACCGGGTGAGGGCGTCACGATAGGCGGACAGGGCCAGTTGTTGCTGGCCGGCAAGCTCATGCGCCTGCGCCAGCACCAGCCTGGTGTCCTCATCATCGGGATTGGCCCGCAAGTTTTCCTGCAGCAGAGCAACGATCTGGCTGTAGTAGTTCTTCTTGAAGTACATGGACCGGCTGTAGGCATCCTTATCGGAGTTGGCGTTGATCCAGACCCTGGCCTGCTCATACCGCCATTGCCGTCCGGCCTCGGGCTCTATCGTCTTGATCGCATCGACAAGCGTCTGGGCCTGGGCGGTATTCTTGATGACGGCGGGACACGCCAGAAGTCCCCGCGTGACCTGAATATCCTTCGGGAATTGTTGTGCAAGATCGGTCAGCCACTGTTGAGCGGTGTCCTCGCGTGTCCAGGAACGGTACAGCCCGCCCAGGAGCAGACCGAGGTCCCGGCGATCGTCCGGCTTCTCCAGTCGGGCGATGGCCTGCTTGATCACGGATTCGCACTGTGCCTGGTCCTTCTGCCGGTCGAGCAGAATCGCCAGCCGTCGAACGAGCTCGACCTTCTGCGGGAATTGCTCGACCGCCGCCCGCAGGAGGGCAATTGCCTCATCCAGCTTGTCCTGCTGTACGAGCATCTCCGCCTGCAACAGACTGACTCGGTAATCCTTCCCGACCGCATCCAGCAATGGAGCAGCCTCGGCCGGCTTGTCCCGCCTCACGGCCGCCTGGGCCTGAAGCAGACGCACTTGCGGATTGCCCCCCGTTTTCTTGTCGAGCTCCAGCAGAAGTGAGTCTATCTCTTGCCATTGGCGCTCACGGTCGGCCGCCGATGTACTATCCTGGCTGGCCAGGAGGATCTGGGCCTGCACCTTCACCATGGAGGCCTCCAGGTAATCGGGACCGAACTTCTGGACCTCCTTCAGTGCACCCGCCGGGTCCCCCGTCTGGATCAGGTATTTCGCCAGCCGTACGTGTCCCTCGGGATAGTCCGGCCATTCAGACGTCAGGCTACGAAGCTGCGAGATCGCGGACGGCAAATCGCCCAGCCGAGCCAAGCCCGCGGCGAGCTGTATCCGGGTGCCAGGATTCTTCTTTGCCGACGACTCCAGCGAAAGCGACCTCTGCCACGCCTTCACTGCGTCTCCGAGCCGACCCTGCTTGTCAGCCAGAAGACCTTCATAAAATGCCACGGTGGCGGGGAACATCTCTTTTGCCCGCATTTGCGTGATACAATCGCTTGCCTGGTCAGTCCGGCCGGAAAGGATGAACGCTTCCGTCGCTGCGGGCATGAAATCCCATCGGTCCGAGCCCAACGCCTTCAGACCCATGTCGGCAACCGCGGCCATTTCCTCCAGTGACCCGGACCGCTGGGCCAGATTCGCCCAGGTCTGCCAAAGACCGATCTTTGTCGGATCCTGTGCCTGCAGAGCCTTCAGATGCCCTCTCGCCCGTTCAAGGTCATTCATTCCGGTCAGCGTCGTCGCCAGCCGCAGACGAACGTCGTAGTCGGACAGGTCGCATTTCTCCGCCTGGGCCAGATCGGCCATCGCTTTGTCTCGGTCGCTCTCCGCCTGGGCCAGATCGGCCATCGCCTTGTCACGGTCCTCCTTCCGCAGGAAGAACGCCGCACGCACGAGGTAGGCGGCCGCCAATTGTGGATTCACAGTCACGGCCTCGTCGAACCACGAAGCCGCCGGCCTGTTCGCATCGGCGCCCTGGTACTCCGCAAGGCGACCAAGTATCTCGTAAGCCAGCGCATCTTCGGGGTGAGCTTTGACCAGGCGCTTCAGCGTCGCCTGTGCCTCCGCGACTCTCCCCTGCCCGTTCTGCGCGAGCGCCAGCTTCCCGGCCAGAGTGGGGTCGTCCTTCCTCTGCAGGAATTCCGATGCGATGGCCTCGGCGTCGGCCAACTGCTTGCGCGCGAGATAGAGGTTAACGAGTCCTCTGGCGGCCTCGGCGTTGTTCGGGTCAAAGCGTAGCACCGACCGGTAAGTGTTGATCGCCTGGTCGATGTGCCCTTGCGTTGCGGGTCTGCGCTTGATCTGCGCCTCGGCATATTTCAGGAGGACTGGCACATCGTCGCTGTGCGTCCCCAAGTATCGGCCGAGCCGGCCCGCCGCCTCATCCCAGTCCTTCTGGTCGTATGCCTGGATGCCCTCCGGAAGGGCCTGCTCGGCGCGTGTGCTGACCTGCCAGCGATGCAGGGCAAACACGGCCGCGGCAAACACCCCGCTGCCGACCACAAGAACGATGACCAGTGTCCAGTTGAAATACCGCTTCGCCATGGCTCTATCCTTTCCGTGCTTCCGGCCCGTGCAGGAATCCCTGCATCAGGCCCGCCGGGACGTCAGAACTGGCTGATGAAATTGGCGACCATTCTCCGGAACGTTCGCCAGCAGATCCACAGGTCCAGGCGCCAGGAAAGCTCCCGCACATACCTGGTGTCATAGTGAATCCACTCCTGGAAGTCCTTGCCGGGTTTGCGCGTCCTGTAGACCTGCCAGAGGCCCGTGATCCCGGGCCGAACCGAGAGCCTCGCGTCCCGCCACCAGGGGCACAACGTGTTCTCAGACTCCGGGGAAGGACGCGGACCCACGACGCTCATATCGCCCATCAGCACATTGTAGAACTGAGGAATCTCATCCAGGTACGTCTCGCGCAGAAATCGGCCGACGGACGTAATCCGAGGGTCGTCGGCGATCTTGAACTGCGGGCCGTCCACCTCGCTGACGGACCGCAGCGTCTGCTGCAGTCGGTCGGCTCCCGCCCTCATGGTCCGAAACTTGATGCAGTGGAACAACTTGCCGTGAAGCCCCTGGCGCTTGTCCTTGAAGAACGCCGGACCGGGCGAGTTGACCTTGACCGCCAGCGCAACGAAAGGGATGACCGGGGCGAACAGGAGCAGAACGATGATAGCCGCAATGACGTCCGCAACCCGCTTGACAGACCGCACGTAAGACAACCGGGGCCAGGACCGGAAAGTCGCATTGTCATCGGCGTGGCCGTCGGTGCGCAACGGACGAGCGGCGCCAACCGTACGGCTTCCTTCCGGCGGCAGGAGATGCCCGGCTACGATAGCGCTCCTCACAACCCGGTCGCCGGCGACGATGCTCCCGGACCCGACAATGGACGCGTCCACAACAGCGCCCACGCCGACCGTGCTGTTGTCGCAGAGGATGCTCGGCCCTATGACCATCGCGTCGGATTCGACGCGCACGTGGCTGCCCAACAACACGGGACCGATGAATCGCGCCTGCGGCGATATTCCGCCGTCACGGGCCGATGAGTCCGCCTCCGGTCGTGTCGCGCCTTTCGCATGAGCAGCCGGACACGACGCACGCCGAAGCTCCTGTGCCGCAAGAGTCAGGAGTCCCTCCTGCGCATTCGCATCTACCACCGATCCGGCGATGGCAAGCGTCTTCAGTCCCACCCCCTGCGATTGAAGTTGCCCGGCAAGACGGGGGAACGCCCGTGGCAGTCCGTCGTGCAGAACCGCACGGGCTACCCCGGCGCGCACGAACAGGTGGTGAGGCCAGTCCGTCGGCGCCGGAACAGGCTCCAGGGAATCCTGGTACAGCCGACGATAGCCAACGATCTGTCCCTGCTGTGTCAGGCGGACGCGCTCTTGATACGCACAGAGGTGTGGGTCAACCATAACGGCCACGGCATCGGCAGTCGTGTCCGCCAGTACCTGTCCGAGCAGATGCCGATTCACGTGTGCCACGAAACATCCGTTCGAGATCACGAACCAGGAATGTTCGGGGGTTTCCTGCCAGAGCTCGGGATCGATGCGCACGACATCGACGTAGCCGACGCTCCGGCCGAGCCCCGCAGGCAGGGTCACCTGCCAGCCGCGAGGGATCGCCCAGAGCGCGTTCTCCGGGCTTGCCTCGCCCGCAAACTTCATGGGATGCGACTCTCCGCCGCCGCGCGCCGGACGAAAGAACGCGTTGAGAACGACACAGTCCAACGGGGCCGTCGACAACGCAAACTCAAGAAGGCTCGGTCCCGCCTCCGCGCCCCCGCCCTCGGTTTGTGGAAAGACGATGATCCTCATGGTCCTATCAGATCACATGCCACGCGCTGGACCGCCAGCGGCCATGCCGTCAGGTCTGCTCTTGCCGCCTGGTCCGGCCGGCTCCTTCACTTCGAGACCGACCTCCGGAGTGTGCGTCGGCAGCAACAGTTTCTTTGTCGCGCGGTGTCTATATCGTGTCGGCGATCCCGAAGACCGATACCCATACCCATAGCTGCTGCGGTACAGTCCGAAATCGGCCGGCACGTTGCTCAAGACGGTTCCGAGCACGCGAGCGCGAATGCGAGCGAATCGCGCCTTGGCCTCCTTCAGCCCCGGCGCCGTCGTCTGGCCGGCAAAGCTGACGAGAACGACGCCGTCGGTCAGCTTGGCCCATACCAGAGCATCGGGAAATGCCAGCACCGGCGGGGTATCGACGATCACGTGATCGTACCGGCGGCTCAGCTTCTCGATCTGCTCGGCGGCGGTCGTCGACGTCAGCAGCTCATAGACATCGGAGAGGTTCCGCGGGTTGGCCACCAGGACATGCAGCCCGCTCGACGGCACCACGCGGATAGCATCCTCCGGATTGCCGCCGAGCAACACCTCCTGCACTCCGGCGGTGCCGTTGGAGAGGCTCAGCATGTAGCCGACATCGGGCTTGCGAAGGTCCCCGTCCACCAGAAGCACTTTCTTGCCCGCCTTGGCAAGGCTCGTCGCCAGGTTGACCGCGAACGTCGTCTTGCCCTCGCGCATGCCGGCGCTGCAGACCGCCAGCTTCTTGGGCATGCCTCCGCTGGTCAGCAGTTGCAGGTTCGTGCGGATCGTCTGATAGTCGCCGGCCAAGTGCTCGGCAAACAGGGCCGGCTTCATGGTGCGGGAGCTGGTCGTGGTCCCGATGATCGGCAGATCGACGTGCCGGATGAGATCGTCGGGGGTCTGCAGCGTCTTATCCACCTTGTCCCTGAGGACCGCCAGACCGAAGCTGCACCCGAGCGCCAGGAACACGACCATGGCCGTAAGCTTCAGGCGATTGTCCTCGATCCCGGTGACATCGGCCGGGGCGCCAATGTAAATTTGCGGGTCCCGTTGCTTTGCCATCTCAAGGTCCTTGATCCGTCGGCTAATCGTGTCGCGAAGCTCCCCATCGAAACGCATATTGAACTGCAAATCCTGGAGATTGACGGCCGCGCCCCCGATCTTTCCCGTCGTCGTATCCTGCTGCTTGATGATCCCACTGAGCTTCTCGATATTCGCATCGATCTGCGCGCGTTCCACCTCCAGCTCGCGCAACCGTCGCTGGTTCGATACGCGCACCGTGTTGGCCATCTGCTCGTCAAATGTCTTCTCCAGATCCTTCTGTTTGTCTTCAAGGCTCTTGGTGAACGTGTCCAGCAATTTCTGCTTCCGCGCGAGCTCGGGGTTGCCCTCCGTCAAGGACTGCTTGGCCACCATCAGGTCACGCTGCATCGCGATGACGGTTTTCGTCATTTCCTGCACCGTCGGGTCGGAGCTGACGAACTGCTTGCGCGCCGACATCAACTGTTCCGGGGGGCTGTTGCTGTCCGTCGTCTGCTCCAGCACCGCGATCTGCGAATCCAACCTGACCCGCAGGGCCTCCAGGGTGGTCCGTTGTCCCCACAATGTGGTCTGACGCTGCATCTCCTGCTGCTGCAGGGTGTCCAGCGCTGTGGTCCCATACTCGCGCTGCTGCTTCAGAATGTCGGCCTGCCGCCCCTGGATCTTCTTATCGATGGCATCCTGTTCAGACACGAGTTGTCGGAGTTGGGAATCCTTCGACGCAGCGGCGCTGCCACGTCTCCAGTCCACGAAGTTGTGCAGAAATGAATCTACGATCCGCGTCGCTAACACCGGGTTCCTGCTCTTCATGGTCACGCCGATGTACTCGGTCCTGGGGATCGGGCCGATTTCGAGCGTTCTATCGGTGAGGGCTAGCCTGAGGAACTCCATTGGGTCTTTTATCGGTCGGCTGACTCCGAGCTTGCGCTTCACCCGCTCAAGCAGGTCGGACGACGGCACCGTGGTGAGTGAAAGACCGCTGCGAGTCAGATCATCCGCCACGTTCTGCATAAGGGGCGCGCTCTTCATGTACGATGCCTCAGTATTCACGAACACGGTGTAATCGCCGAGCTGCCGGTCCGCCTGTCCGGTGAGCACGTTTTCCTGCGCAGGGCGTACCCGGATCGCGCCGGTAACCACGTCGCGAGGCTTGACCAGGAGCCAGATCGCAGGCAGCGCGCCCGCGCAGATCACGATGAAAACCAGCAGAATCAGGCGCCAACGCCGCTGCACGCTCTTCATCACGTTCGCCTCGGTCTGCTCCCCGGGCGCCGGCGCCGGCTCGTAAACGATCGGCTTCTGCTCAATCACCTGATCCAGATACTTTTCCAGATTATTCATACAGTTGTTCTCCCAGATTCAAGGGCCCCCGCCCGTTACGATTTGCGTCGCACAATGACAGCCGGCTCCATGGGCATCGGCGGAGCCGCCAACTGCTTCAAGAGCCAGAATTCACCTACCACCAGGGCCAAGGCCACCGGCATCATGGCATATCCCGCAGAATGATGGATCATATCCCTCGCACTCTGGTTTTCAATGACTCGATAGAGCATAGCCGTGACGGTCAGCCGGATCACGTTACAGAGAAAGGCGATCGGCAGACTCGAAGCCAGGACGGCCAGCTTCTCCCACAGGCCGCGCTTGGCCAGCAGGACCATCAGGGCGCTGATCACCAGAAACGCCGTCACCATTCTCAGGCCGTTGCAGGCCCCGGCGACCTCAACACTCGTGTCCCCCATCTCAATGACATTGCCCGACTGCGTGACCTCGTAGCCCAGCAGCTCCAGGCAGAACACCGCCGAACTCGTCGCCCAGCGCTGGAGAGGCAGACTGATCTGGCTCTGAATCCGGTGCGGCCACGGGAGCATCAGACAAAGGAATAGGACGACCGTCGCCACTTTTCGCAGCGTCGCCCAGCCAAACAATATAAGGATGAGTGCAGTCACGCAGAAAATGATGGAGAGCATCTCGGCCGAGCCGTACAGCAGATACAGGCCGAGTCCCCGGATCGTCTGCGCAAAGGCGAATGCCACTATGCCCCAGAAAAGGGAACGTTTCACGGATATGCCGACGAGGTCCTCCCGACGCGTCCACAGAACGTATACCGCCAGGAAGGGAACGAGCAGTCCGGCGGAGTACTCATCGCTTCCCCGCCACGTTTGCCACAGCTCCCTGACGGTCGGCCAATACGACCAGAGAAAAGCAAGAAAAACGAGGCCCCCCGCGAGAATGTAGACAAGCTGTCTCGACGAAATCGCCAGCCAGGTCAGCCGCTCATCGGAAAGTCGGCACTTTTCGCGAAGCCTCTCTGCAAGCCGTTTCATGCCTGCAATCCTTTCTCCCCCCTGCCTGCGGACCAGAACTCTGCCACTCACCGGGAGGGTTTGGTCCGCCACTATGCTTCGATCCGGGATCGTGACGTCGCGCGCGAGCAACGAGCCGTGAACCTCGCAACAGGCCCCTACCGCAGCACCCTCCCACAGGACACTGCCCACGATCAGACTGTCACGGCCAACCTGCGTGCCCGAATCGAGGATCGCCGGGCCGACGATCACGGCCCCTTGGGCCACCCGCGCGCTGTCTGCCACGGCAATCGGGCCGTAGAACCGTGCCCCGGAATCGATGTACGCACTGGAAGACGCGGGTTGTGCTCGTTTGTCCAGCCGCTCAGACAGAGCGTAGCCATCAGCCACTGTCTGGCCGCTTCTGAGGAACAACGATACTGCATTCAGGTAGCCTGCGTGATCGTGGAAGTTCCCCACATCCCGGGACAGCACGGCCGGCTTGACCGTACCCTTCGCCCGCAGAATGGCAGGGATCAGCCCCTCCTTGATGTCATGATAGCCCCCGCCGGGAATCAATTTCAGGATCTCCGGCTGGCACAGATAGATCTCCGCCGGGCGTCCGTAATGCTCTCTCCCCGAGCTGTCCGGATTGAACACCATGGTCAGATCGGCCTGATTGGCAACATGCATCGCCACAAGCTCCCGGATCGACGGCGGACAGGCGATGCTGCCCGAGAACACCAGGACCAGGTCTCCCGGGTCCTCCACCACGGCGTTTCGAAGACAACCTGCAGTGCCGCTGCTCAACTCCTCGGTCACCAACTTTGCATTCAACCGGCTGTCCACCCGGACCGCCCCGACAGCCCCCGATATGTCGCCGCCGCAGCAGATCATCACCTTTCGGATCCCCTCATCCGCCAGATGGCTCAGCATCCGCTCCAGGACCGGCTTGCCCGCCAGAGGCCACAGGGCGGCAGGCAGCTTCCCCGCCAGAGGACATCGTCCGAAATCCTGCCGACCGACGAGTGCCACACATCGAATGTCGATCTCTTCGAATGCGGTCTTTCGTGTCATCCGCCTGCTCTCACCCTCTGACCAGTCTCAGCCGTGTCGCCGGGGTCCCCCGGCCGGTGTCTACCCGGCAGGCTGTCAACGCACACACGTCCGATAACCGTTTCCCGTCCTTGGCAAATGGCAACTCCCGCCTCGCGAGCCACGGTCGTATTGTCACGGTTCGCAGATGCATATGCGGACGCTCACTGATTGCCAAGGCCCCCAGAATGAGGCCAAACATGAATTCTCGCCGCAGATAACCACCCTGTCAATCTCTATCTGACTTTATCTGACCGCAAAACCCCAATGTTATGAGCCCGGGAAGTGGGTCACGTCACCGCGGCTCCACCTCTGGGCTGGATCAGGACGCCAAAACGAACCGGCCCCATACCCTGCCTTGACAGCATTTTCGGACAGAATGAAATCGAGAATCAGCCGAAAGTCCCGGGAAATTCGCCGGGCCTACCAGCCAATCCCCTCATACTTGCCGCTCTCCGTCGTTCGGTCCAGGATGCGAGCCAGGTCCACGACGGTCTGGCCATCCCGGACCTGTCCCACGATCTCCCGGAATTCCGGAGCCTTGTTGCCGACCACAATGGTTTGGCTGTGCTCCAGCACCCGGCGCGGACTGTCCGTCAGCAACGGGGCGATATGCGGAATGTGGCTGAGAATGTAGTCCCGGTTCGCCCCCATCAGATTGGCCAGACGGACATTCTCATCGAAGATCAGCACCTCGTAGCCCTTCCCGAGCAGCCGCTCCACAAGCTCCACCATGGGGCTCTCCCGCAGGTCGTCGGTGCCCGGCTTGAAGCTCAGTCCCAGAACTCCGATCCGGCGCCGGCCCAGGGCCGTAATCATCCGAAATGCCTCGCCGATCTGGCGGTCGTTGCTCGGCAGGATTGCGCTGACGACGGGCAGCTCCACGTCGAGCGTCCGCGCCGCGTACATCAGGGCGCGAATATCTTTCGGCAGGCAGGAGCCGCCGAACGCAAAGCCGGGCTTCAGGTAGCACGGGGACAAATTCAACTTCGTATCGCGACAGAAGATGTCCATGACCTCGTGGCTGTCGAGCCCCACGGCCTTGCACAGACTGCCGATCTCGTTCGCAAAGCAGACCTTCAGGGCATGCCAGACATTGTCCACGTACTTGACCATCTCCGCCGTTTCGATCCCGGTGCGAATCACCGGCGCGTCGAGCTTCTCATACAGGCCCGCTACGAGGTCCCCGCTGCGCGCGTCCGTCTGCCCGATCACGATCTTCGGCGGATGGCAAAAATCCTGAACGGCCGTGCCCTCTCGCAGAAATTCCGGATTGTGGCAGACGCCAAACTCGACGCCTGCCCGTTTCCCCGAGCACTCCTCAAGAGCGGGCAGGATCGCTTTTCGCATCGACCCGGGCAGGACCGTGCTGCGACAGACGACGACGTGAAACCCGGCTTTGTCTCGCAGAGCCGTGCCGATCTGCTCGGCCACCCTGCGAACATGCGTCAGATCGAGGCTCCCGTTCCGCAGGCTGGGCGTCCCCACGCAGATCAACGACGCCTCCGCCCCGGAGACGGCCTCCCGGGCATCCAGGGTCGCCCGCAGCAAACCCCGGCTCACCGCCTCCGCGATGATCTCAGCGGTATCCTTCTCCACAATCGGCGACCGGCCGGCATTGACCAGATCGACCTTTGCCGCATTGACATCCACCCCCACGACCTCGTGGCCGTCCCGGGCCAGACACCCGGCCGTCACAAGCCCCACGTACCCCAGCCCAAAAACGCTGATTCTGCTCATTCCTCATTGCCTCGCCGCGCTCCGGCTGTCCGAGCTCAGTCACGTACGAATGAGAGGTCGCCTGATTTCCTGTTCCGTCACACACATGCCGAATCGGGAGTCTCGGAGTGCCTGCTGCGGATACCACCGAGTGGCTGCGACTACAGGTCTCCTCCAACGGCGACGAGTGTCTCCGGCATGAACGTCACCCGCTGACGAATGATTCTGCTGCCGGGGAAGTAGGCCTGCAGGTCCGAGACACCCAGAAGCCGCAAGTGATCCACCCCATGGCCGAATATGTACTTGTGCTGGACGTGACTGTACTGGACAAACCGGCCGAACCACAAATAGCCGTGGTGCGGCAACCACGTGACGAGCGGAAGACGCAGATGAAACTCGAATGGATACCACCGGTTCGGCGTCGTCACGAACCACCGCTTGCCGACCCGAGTGATTTCCGCTGCCATCTGTCTCTGCTCTTCCGGGCCACCCACGTGCTCAATTACGGCGTTGCTGTAGACGATATCAAAATGCTTGTCAGGCCAGGGAAGGCGGCAGGCATCTGCGACTCGTGCATCGACCTCGGGATACTTCCGCCTGATCCCCGCCACGTGCTCATCGGAGATATTCACCGCGCTGACGCGCGCCTTCCAGGGATAGGAGTCGATGAATTGAACGTTCGAGTCGGTGCTCCCGGCAATCTCAGCTCCCACGTCGAGAACGCGTGACGCTTCGGCAGGCTTCATCAACTCATTGAACAGCTCGAGTTTCTTCCTGCGGCTGGCTCTCGACAGCCGTGCAAACACGCTCATACACTCCGCCTGCTCCGGGTCACCAGATCGAGGAACTGGCTGATCCGCTGAATCACCGCGTCCGGATTGGCTTGGCGAGGCTGCGGGACGAACGTCTTCAACTGCGTCACCTTCGCGGGCAGTTCTCGTTCGTCACGAGCCACCAGGATATGCCCCAGGGCCTCGAATCGGACCGCCAATTCCACCTGGTGGTCATTGACGACCTCCTGGTACTTCTTGCGCCGGGGCATCGCCAGCAGCGGCTTGCCGCCGTCAAGCGCCATGGCGATCGTGCCCATGCCGGCGTGTCCGATCACCGCCGAGGCTCGCCGAAAGTGGTCATCGAAAGTCTCCTTATCGAGGGAAGATACGGCCCGAAAGTTGCGGGGCTCGTAATCGCTGTCCCCGATCTGTGCGACAACTTCTTCCTGGAATATCCCTGTCCCGACCAGGTCGTCCACCGCCTTGACCAGGCGGTCAAAGGGAAACTGCGTGCCGACAGTCAGGAAGATCACATCACGGCTCCGACACATTCCGCCCAACGATATCTCTGGGCTAAATCCGGCCACTGGACGAGGAAGAGGTCCGCGAACGGCCGGATGAGCCGCCCAGACAGTGACAGCCGGTCCACGTTCGTTATGCTGTCCAGCCAGACCACCTTGGCCCCCAGCAGTCGGCCCAGGAAACATGCCAGACAACCCGGTGCGGCCCCCGTGCTGATGACCACGTCCGGCCGCTCCCTGACCAGAATGCCAATGCAGCGAGCCAGCACGCCAAGCACCCGCAGCAGATGCTCGCGATTGCATTCGCCGACGACGTACACCCGTCCCATGCCAGCGAGCACGCCCTCCACCACATCCGCCGTCGTGATCCAGAACGTCGAATGCCCTGCCCACCCTCTGGCCACCTTGCGCAACTGCGTAAAGTGCCCCCCCGCCGAAGCTGCCAGACAGATCTTCAAAAAACTCGTCCTCCTCGTGTCTCATAGTCGATTACTGTGGCAAAACGCTTGCGAGCAATGGAAACCGGACGACTGCAGAAGATCTCGCCCCAGATCGACAGCCCGAGAAGCGTCCAGATCTGCAGCCAATTGTCTTTCCGTCCGGAGCAATGGTCGTCCAGAATCTTCCGGACTTCGTTTCTGACCAAAAGCTGCGACAGGAAACTGTCCGCCGCACAAATTCTGTCGTAACACATATCGCGCAGTCGCGCACGGAACCACTGAGTTAGGGGCAGGCGAAAACCGACTTTCGTTCGAGAGACCACAGTCTCCGGCAGGTACTTCGCCGCTATTCGCTTGATCACGTATTTGCCAGTGAAACCTCGGACTTTCATGTTCGCTGGCAACGTGAACGCGTACTCCACCACCTCATGATCAAGGAATGGAACGCGTCCCTCCACCGAGGCCCCCATCGTCATCCGATCGCCACGGTCCAACAGATTGTCCGGCAACCATAGCTTGCAGTCGGTGTACAGCATAGCGTCGAGTGAAGTGCATCCATCGGCACGTTCCACGTACTCGCGAGTCGGGTTCTGCCAGCCATCGTACGCTGGCAGCAGCAGCGTCTTCTCTCTTGTTGTGAACGGCGAGAACCATTGGGCCCACCTCTCGATCGGATCAGCCTCTCGCAGACTTCTTAATGCCACTTCGACTCGTCGCAGCCGCCCAGGCAGAATAGAACTCATATATTGTGTCAACCTTCTCGGCAGACAGGTAGGCACCCATGAAAACCGATCATAGGTGTACTTCGGATAACCCCCAAACAGCTCGTCGCTGCCTTCCCCAGAGAGCAACACTCTGACGTCGCGCCGAGCCATCTTCGAGAGAAGATACAACGGAACGTCCGCTGGTTCGCTTAAAGGGCTGTCCCGCACCCACGTCAATCTCTCGATTTGTTCGGCAAAGCAGTCCTCCTCTAGAACCAACTCGTGGTGATCGGTCTGGTACCTTTCGGCCACGATCCGGGCATAGGGCAGTTCGGAGGACGGGAAATCGCGGAACCCCACGGAGTACGTGCGGACCGGTACGTTCGTCAGTTTGCTCATCAAAGCCACGATGAGGCTTGAATCAACGCCGCCGCTCAGGAAGGCCCCAACCGGTACATCGCTGATGAGCCGTCTCTTCACCGCAGTTGTCAGGAGCGACTCCACGTGTTCCTGCATCACCTCGGGGCTGCACACCGTCCCCCCACCGAGAGCATCTCTGTGCCGTAGAGGAATGTCCCAATACGGCTGGCAGCGCATGTCGCCCTTGGTCACGATCACAGAATACCCCGGCCTCACCTTGATGATATCCTCGAACAATGTCGCGGGCGAAGGAACAGACCGGTAGGTCAGATAGTGCCAGATGCCTTCCACACTCGGAGTCGGCGAGATCTGAGGGTGTTGAAAGAATGCCTTTAGCTCCGACGCAAAAACGAAATCGTCGCCGCGCTGGCAATAGTACAGGGGCTTGATCCCCATACGGTCGCGAGCCATGAGCAACCGTCGGCGTGCCTTATCCCAGATGGCGAAGGCGAACATGCCCTTGAGCCGATGCAGCATATCCTGACCCTGATCTTCATAGAGATGGACAAGGGTTTCCGTGTCGCCCTGCGTTCGAAAATGATGTCCTTTGGCGAGCAACTCCTCACGGAGTTCCCGATAGTTGTAAATCTCGCCATTGAACGTCACCCATACACTGTCATCCTCATTGGCAAGCGGCTGATGACTGCCAGCCAAATCAATGATACTCAGCCGCACGTGACCGAAGGCCACGTGTTTGTCCATAAACACGCCACGGCCGTCGGGGCCCCGGTGGCCCATGACGTCCACCATGTCCTCAACGATCCGCCGGTCCAGCCGGTCCATGCTGTAGTTGACGATGCCTGCAATGCCGCACACGTCAGTAGGTCCCGAACTATTGTCGTCCGTCAAGCTGTGTAGGTTGCCAGAGCCGCCGCCCCATACTGATGCTCGCTAACAGCCGTCTCATTTGCTCTTTTCGCACATAGCGCCTGGCGTCCTGGGGAATCGACCTCGGCATCCTCGCCAGGTACCCGTATGCGAAGCCGAAGAACCGGGCGAGTCCTGCCGTTACATAGGGTCTTTCCCTGACACAGCGTCTCAGGCACTTGACCGTCATGAACAGCGGATGGGTGGCAAGACAGTAGTCAGCCAGTCCCTGGCGGAACCGACCTCGCAGGAACCTGCGCCCATCGCCGGTCCCCACCGGTCGCTGATGAACGACCCGGATCTCGGGGAACGACCAAGTCTGCCACCCGTGCATCCTTGCCATGATCTCCGTGCAGGTATCCTCGCCACCGTTTGCACAGGGAATGTACCCGCCGATCTGCTCGTAGCAGGTACGGCGAAATACCTGAAGGGCCTTGGGCGTTGATCTCCGGTCAATGAATGCCTCCAGCCAGCGGCCATTGATCCGCTCGACATACGTCCCCGCGGCAATCCCCAGTTCCGAATTCGCATTGAACCGCTTGAATATCTCCTTGTAGTAGTCAGGGCACAGCACCATATCTGAATCCAAGATGGCTAGGTAAGCGAAATCCAGATTCCTCACTCTCTCATAGCCCTGAAGAATGGCATACACATTGCTGGCGTAGTAGGTTTCTCCGGCTCTGCGTTCGCGTTTGCAGTATTCGATGAATGCCGCTTCCTCCGCGCAGCTTCTGACGATCGCGGCCGTGCCGTCGGTCGACCCATCGTCCACAATGACCCACTTCAACGGCAGCACAGATTGAGTGAGAACGCTCTCGATGGTCTTGCCGATGTACCCGCTTTCATTGTAAGCTGGCGTTATCAGGACATAAGTCTTCACGTACGCGGCACGTCCGCCACCTTGTGTCATGCTACCCTCCGGCAGGGACATGCCGGTCTACGCCATTGTCTGCAGCAATGAGTGTGCTCACGCAAAGGCACGCCTATTCGCTCCTGAGCAGGTCCGACACAGTCAGCATCGCCATATGTTCCTCGTCGGCCGTGGCGAGGAGTTCCTCGACTGCTGTGAGGACGAACGGTTGGGCATTGTCTTGCTGTTTGTCAAAGTCGTGAGCGAGGATGACCCCGCCGCGATGCTGTCGAAGAGTCGCTGCCGCCTTGTGCTCGTCGCGCCGGGCCGGGGGCATCCACGTGTCGCTGGAGTCAATCGTCCAGTACACGACAGGCGCTCGGCGAAACCAGAGGTACAGCAGACACAGGATGGTCAACTTTCCGTGAGGCGGCCGGAAGGGGTAGGTTGCCGATGCACCCAGGACCCTGTTAATGGCATGCCACCCTTCTTTGATATCAGAAATCGCGCGCCAGGGACAGACCTTCCAATAATTGATGTGCGAGTATCCGTGTGAACCGATCTGGTGGCCCTCCGCGGCAATCCGCCGGAGCATATCCTCTCGGCCCGCAATATTCCTGCCCAAAATGAAGAACGTCGCTTTGATTCGGTGTGCGGCCAGAATGTCGAGGATCGCGGGGGTCAGATTCGAGCCGGGGCCGTCATCGAGGGTCAAGGCGACCGCCGATCTCGCGACCGCTCTTCGTCTCAAAACGATGCGGCTCCACCTGCTGTGTACGAGTGGAATCCCGTAGTAAACGGCAATCGCCGCCAAGGCGATCAGCAATAGTATCGTGACTGTCAACGTAGAGTGCAAGGCTCCCTGGAGACCTCTCAGGATGCCGCTGGAGGATTCTGTTCCAGGTGCTCGGCGGCTAATTCGGCGATGTGCTCTCCGATGGCCAGGGACGCGGTGGCGGCCGGGGACGGCGCATTAAGCACGTGGATTGCGTTGCGGTTGGTCACGATCTTGAAGTCGTCCAAGGGCTGGCCTCGTGGCCCCACGGCCTGGGCCCGAACGCCGGCTTTGCCGGGCACGATGTCGTCCATCTCGATAGACGGGATGAACCGCCTCAACTCGCGCAGAAACAGCCGCTTCGAGAAGTCCCGCACGTATTCGTTCATGCCATACCGCATATTCCTGGCAAACAGGAACCATGTCCCCGGATAGCTCAGCGACGCCGCCGTATCGCGCAGATTGAACGCGATCTTGCTATAGCCCTCCCGCTTGAAGGCAAAGACCGCATTGGGACCACAATCGACAGAGCCGTCGATCTTGCGCGTGTAGTGAATTCCCAAGAAGGGGAATCTCGGGTCCGGGACGGGGTAGATCAGCGCCTTGATTTTGGCGGCGGCCTCCGGCGTCAGCTCGTAGTAGTCGCCTCGGAAAGGAACGATCCTGACGCCCGGGTCCACGCCGTCGAGCTTGGCGATACGATCGCAGTTGAGTCCCGCGCAATTGACCACGAGCCGGGCCCGCACTTCGCCGCCGGAGGTAACGAGCACAGTCTGCGAGTCATCCCGCGCGAAGGCGACCACCTTGTGATTTGTCAGAACGCGGTT
>Ga0315280_10003965_pt1 | contig 22252 bp, 18 predicted proteins | sample YL17G06_40_MG_FD_203697 | JGI IMG/M metagenome (GOLD analysis project Ga0315280, IMG submission 203697) | Sediment microbial communities from Yellowstone Lake, YNP, Wyoming, USA - YL17G06_40 | ecosystem: Environmental > Aquatic > Freshwater > Lake > Sediment | place: USA: Wyoming | collected...
CTCACAGCTCCCGATACGGCTGCAACCTTCGCGAAATTCCTGCAAGCTCGCATCGATCTGTCCAGGGCCGAAGGAATACGACTTGTGGCATGAACTCACACAACGCAAGTCGGTACTCTCAAGTTGGTTAAAGCAGTCATCCTTAACCACAATCTTCGATTACCTTTACAGCCGCTGAGAAACGAACACCGAGACTCCGCGACACGCGGGGTAAGGGGCCCGCCGCCTCGCCGGGCAGCCTCCTCCCCTCACGTGGAGCGGACGACTCGTGCCGCGGGTGTCCCGCCGCCCTGGCCCCCCTGGGGATACCCGCCGATTGGTATGAACACCCCCTTTCTGTAGACCGGCGTGCGCAAAACTCCTGCGCAGACTTTGACCGTGCGCGGTATCTGCCGATCCATTTCCTCCCGTGTATCCCCTGCCGGCCTCACCCCCGAGGCATCCCTCCCGCCCCGCGAGGTTCACCGTACCATTGCCCGGCGAAGATCGCCTCTGTCAGATCGCAAATAATTTCAGTTCCTCAAAAGATATTCTACACCTGCAATATCCTACCTCTGTAGGAATCGATAGTGATTAGGCCAGATGCTTGATTTGAGTAAGCCGCTCACGCAAAATGTGCGCGTCCGCCGAGGGGGATGGGACCGAGGTGACGGACGTGGTGGAAAACGGGGGGCCGGGATCCTCGCCCTGAACCCCGGCCCGCACAAGCACACGCACATTTGCGTCGGCTGCAAAGGTCGTCCCTTGCAGCGAGAGAACTAGTTCCTTACATCATCCGGCGTCGGCGGAGCCAGCCGACCAGACCGGTACCCATGGCGCCCAGGAGAACCGCTCCGGGAGCCGGGATGCCTGGAGGAGGAGGAATGGAACCGTTATTGACAAACGACTGGCTATCGGCGCCCTGAATCCCTTGGACATGGATTCCGATCCGCAGGGCGCCGGTGTTGAGGGCAGTGATCGTGTTCGTGTACTGGTTAGTGCCCAGGAGGTTGAACACGATGCTCAAGGTCTCACCGGGATTGACCCCCATGGGCTCCACGGGCGGATCTGAATCCGCGGAGAACTGGTCCGTCACATGGAAAGGCGGGATGGCGTTGTTTCCGCCCGGCAGATCGGCCGGCGTCGCGGGCGTGGAGAACTCCACCAGCCCGGGCGTATTGATGATGTTGGCAATCCCCAGGAGCGTGCCGTCCTGGAAATAGACATCACAAATCGACGAAGGGAGGGCCCCGAGGTTCTGGAACCGGAACCCCGCCTGGTTAGCTCCCGGGTTGTACACCGTCACGAAAAGCTGCGCTTGGAGGATATTCGCAACGGTCGAGCCAGGGGACGTGATGTCTGTGAAGCTGTACGTGGCATCGGCATACACTGGCGCGCTCATTACGAACGCCACGAAGGCCAGTAGTAGACTGACTTGCTTTACTCTCATTAGTCACCTCCTGTTGCTTGGCACGGTCATCCCTGACCGGCATTCCTGTGTTCATCTTCCTTGGGCAGGGCCGACGGACTCGCTGCCCGACTCCGCCAGGCATTCACCCCGCGAGGAGGGAGTCTCAATCTCCTCCCGGCCTAAGCCGTCCCGCGTGTCTTGGCGACATGGCTTTTCAGTTGCCTCTGCCGCTCGTACACCCCCTTTCTCGGACAAATCGGCGCCGCGACAGGACAATCACCCGTTCCTGGCTTGTCCACGCGCGATCCCGCCGAAGCGCTGCGTCAAGTCGCCGGCGTCTCGCCGCGTCTTGAGGTTTTCCGCACCTCAGCGTATCCTACTTTTGAATGAATCAATCGCGATTAGGAGAGATGCTGGATCGGGCTAAGGCGGTTACGCAAAATGCAGGCGCGCGGCGCAGCAAAAAAGGCGTGTTACCAGGCACGGTGACACGCCTTCTGGTCGGTTGTCAGGGGGCCGACGCCGAGGCGGCGGCAAAGACGATTTAGGACTCTTGGCTCTTCAGCTTCTGCAGGATGCCGCGCGCGGCTTTGACGACGTTGTCGGCCGTGACGCCGAATCCCTCGTAGCACACCTTGTAGGGGGCGGACGCGCCGAAGCGGCACAGGCCCACGAACGCGCCGTAGTCGCCGAGCCAGCGGTGCCAGCCGAAATCGGTGGCGGCCTCGACCGCCACGCGTGCCTTGACGCTCGGCGGGATCACGGACGTGCGGTATCTCTCATCTTGTTTCTCGAAGAGCGTCCAGCAGGGCATGCTCACGACCTGGGAAGGAATGCCCAGGGCTTCGAGCTTCTGGGCCGCCTCCAGGGCCAGGCAGACTTCCGAGCCGCTGGCCAGCAGGAGGACCTCCGGCTGGCCGCTGCTGGTCAGGACGTACGCGCCCCGGGCCAGATTCGCAGCGGAGGCGTAGCGGTTCTGATCGAGGACGGGCATCCCTTGGCGGCTCAGGAGCAGGGCCACCGGCTGCTCGCGGTTTTCCAGAATGTACTTCCACGCCGCGGCCGTCTCGTTGGCGTCGGCGGGCCGGATCACCAGCAGATTGGGGATCGCGCGCAGCGCCGCGAAGTGCTCGACCGGCTGATGGGTCGGGCCGTCCTCGCCCAGGCCGATGCTGTCGTGCGTGAAGACGAAGATCGTCGGATACCTCGAGAGGGACGCCACGCGGACCGCCCCCCGCATGTAGTCTGAGAAGACCAGGAAGGTCCCGCCGTACGCCCGGAGTAGACGCGAGAGGGAAATGCCATTCAGGATCGCGCCCATGCCGTGCTCGCGCACGCCGTAGCGGATATACCGGCCTTGGCGGGCCTCCTTCTGAAAGTCGGTCGCTCCGGCGAAGCGCGTGTTGTTGGAGGGCGTCAGGTCCGCCGAGCCGCCCAGGACCAGCGGCAGCTTGGGCATCAGGGCGTCCAGCACCTTGCCGGAGGCCTCGCGCGTGGCCATCGCTTTGCCCGCTTCGAACTTGGGCAGGACGTCATCCAGCCGGATCGGCAGACGACCCTCGGCGGCATCCGTGAACTGCTTGGCCAGATCGGGGTACTGCTGGGCGTAGCGCCGGAACAGATCGTTCCACTGGTCCTCGGCCTCGGTGCCCCGCTCGAGGGCCTGGCGCATGTAGTCGAGGACTTCCTGGGGAACGTAGAAGTGTTTGTCGGGGTCCCAGCCGAGCCGCTGCTTGGTCAGCCGGATCTCCTCCTCGCCCAGCGGCGAGCCGTGAGCCTTGGCCGTGTCCTGCATGTTCGGGCTGCCGTAGGCGATGTGCGTGCGGAGCTGGATCATGGAAGGCCGGCCCACCTCGCTCTTGGCATTGATGAGGGCCCGCTCGAACTTCTTCATGTCGTTGCCATCGCCGTCCACTTTCTGGACATACCAGCCGTAGGCCTGGAAGCGCTTGGCCCGGTCTTCGGTGAAGGACAGCTCCGTCGGTCCATCGATGCTGATATGATTGTCGTCGTAGATCACCACGAGATTGTCCAAGCCCTGGTGACCCGCCAGGGAGCAGGCCTCGGAGGTGATGCCCTCCTCCAAGTCACCGTCGCCCGCCGTGACATAGATCTTGTAGTCCACGACCGGGAAGCCCTCGCGATTGAAGTAGTTCGCCAGGTACTTCTGAGCAATGGCCATACCCACGGCGTTGGAGAGTCCCTGTCCCAGGGGCCCCGTGGTCGCCTCGATGCCGAGCTCGGGATCGTACTCCGGATGTCCCGGCGTCTTGCTCTGCCACTGCCGGAACCGCTGGATCTCCTCCAGCGATAGGTTGTAGCCGGTCAGATAGAGCAGCGAGTAGAGCAACATGCTGCCGTGTCCGCCCGAGAGGACGAATCGGTCCCGGTTGTGCCAAGTGGGATGGGCCGGGTTGAACTTCAGGTGTCGCGTCCAGAGGGTGTAGGCGGCCGGAGCCATGCCCATCGGCATGCCCGGATGGCCACTCTTGGCTTTCTCCACCGCATCCAACGTTAGAAAACGAATCGTATTGACACATAGCTCGTCGAGCTTCGACAGTCCTGGATGGCCCATCACACATTCCCGTAAAGACGTTAACCTTGATTTTTCGCAAGAAAACGAGGGTGACAGAATACCAGCCGACGCCCTCCCTGGCAAGCCTTTTCACTACCCGGGCACTTGTGAGTCTCGATACTTTGGATTTGCGTTTTCGTCGGCTTGTTCCTACAATAGGATCGTGGATTCTGGGACCAGCGTACTTCATGAGACTGTGCCAAAACCAGGACCGAATAGGGGAGCAAGCCAATGAAAGCGAGAGAGACGAATGTGATCGGTTGGATGATCCTGTTCACCGCGCTGCCAAGCCTAGCGGCAGACGTCACACCAGCCCCACCTTACATGGGTCAGGAACCGCCGGGGTTGCAGCCCAGGGTCTTTGCCCCTGGACTGCTCGGCATCCCCAACCGGATTGAAAACGACATCTGCCTCAGCAAAGACGGCCGGGAATGCTATTTCACGTCTCGCACTGCCGGTTGGACGGTCTACGAGATCATGGTCACACGGTATGAGAACGGACAGTGGACCGCACCCGTCCGTGCTTCATTTTCCGACAGCCGATCCCTCGGGCCTTGCCTGGCGGACGACGACCAGACCATCTATTTCGGCCGCAGCCAGGATCTCTGGAGGGCTCGCAGGACCTCCCAGGGCTGGTCCCAACCGGAGATCATGGCGGCCCCGGTCAGTTCGCCTCAAGCCGATTACACAGCTTACATGTCCACCCTCGGAAACCTCTGGACCTGCTCATGGCGTACCGGGGGGCTCGGGGGATGCGACGTGTGGCGCGTATCCTTTGCAGACGGGCAGTTCCGGGAGGCCATCAATCTCAGCAGTCTCAATGCCCCAGCCAATGAGTGCTCGCCCATGCCCGGACCCGATGAGAAATACGTGGTGTTCAACTCCGATCGCCCGGGGGGCTTTGGAAGCGGTGACCTCTATATCAGCTTTGCCGATGGCCAAGGCGGCTGGACTGCACCGCGCAATCTGGGACCGACCATCAACTCATCCAGGAGTGAATGGGGACCCTGTCTCTCGCCGGACCACAAATACCTGTTCTTTTCCCGGGATGACACAGCAGGAGATTCGAGCCTCTACTGGGTGCGTGTGGAGGCCTTTCTGCCCGATCCGAACGGACCGGTCTTCAATCTCTCCACCGGGGAACGTTTCGCCGGCATCCAGATCGCAATCAATCGCGCCGAGTCGGGCCAGGTTGTCCTGATATCGCCCGGCACCTACCACGAGAACCTGAACCTGCCCAACATGCCCTTGACGATCCGCTCCGCCAATGCCCAGGATTCGGCCGTCGTATCCTTGACGACCGTTCCGGGGGACCGGACCTCCCCGGTGGTGACTCTCTCGCCAGGCTCGGCTCTGCGGTCCATGCAGGGACTGACGATCACAGGAGGGGCCAGCGGCATGGTCTGCTCGGGGGCCCGGCTGCAACTGAGCTGTTGCGTCATCACGGGCCATCAGGACTGCGGCATCGAGGTCAGCGAGGAAAGCACGCTCGGCCTGGATCACTGCATCCTGGCGGGCAACGCAGGGAGCGGGCTCCGGTCCGTGCCCAAGACGATAGGCCGAGGACCGGCGAGACTCAGCAAGGTGGACCTCACCCACTGTGCCATCGTCCAAAACCGGCAGTATGCCCTGGACGGCGATGGGATCGCCGTGACCAACTCGATCCTCTACGGCAACGGGGCTTCTGCGGGAAACGTTCAGATCAAGGGCAGTAATGTCAAGGTATCCTACTGTGATGTGCAGGGCGGCTTCGCGGGACAGGGGAACCTGGATGCAGATCCGGCGTTCGTTGCCTCGGGCACGTGGACCGATCCGAACACGTATGTCTTGGGCGACTTCCATCTCAGATCCAAGGCAGGTCACTGGGACTCCAAGATCTGTTCCTGGGTCTTGGATGACGTGACCAGCCCCTGCATCGACGCGGGCGATCCGAACGCGTCCTTTGTCCTGGAGCCTCTACCCAACGGCGGCCAGGTGAACCTGGGGGCCTATGGCGGTACGGCCGAGGCCAGCAAGTCTCCCTCGAAGTAGGCCAAGCGCAAGGTCTTTCGGAGAAGATAGATGAACACCCGCAGGGCGGAGACGATCGGTTGGATGATTCTGTTTACGGCCTTGCGCGCCCTGGCGGTAGAGAACACGGCTCCCCCACCTTACCTGGGCCAGGAGCCACCGGGCCTGGTTCCCAAGGTGTTTGCCCCGGGATTGGTCAGTGCTCCCAACCGCTTTGAACACGGTATCTGTCTCAGCAGGGACGGCCGGGAGTGTTACTTCACGGTTCGGGCCGCCAATTGGTCGAGCTCCCAGATCATGGCCACGCACCTTGAGAACGGGAAATGGACCCAGCCCGTGCCCTTCGCCTTCGGCAACATGTGCCCGAGTTTCGCGGACAACGATCGATCCCTCTATTTCATCGGCCAGGCCAAGGTTGGCAGGCTCCGCCGATCCTCGACTGGGTCCGGAAGCCAGTGGCAGCACCAGGCAGAGATCCTGCCTGCCCCGGTCAATTCGCCTCAACCGGCATGGAGTTGTCATGTCTCCAGCCTGGGAAACCTGTGGATCTGCTCCTGGCGTCCCGGGGGATCAGGTAAATGCGACCTCTGGCGAATACAGTCTGTGAATGGGAAGTTCACAGAGGCCACCAACCTTCGCAACCTGAACACCGCGGGTTTCGATTGTTATCCGGTGCCCGGTCCCAAGGAGGCCTACGCCGTCTACAACTCCGACCGACCCGGCGGTTTTGGACGGACGGATCTCTACATCAGCTTTGCCGACGGCCGCGGCGGTTGGACGGCTCCGAGGAACCTGGGACCGACTATCAACTCCTCGAACGGTGAGGTCGCCCCCTATCTATCGCCGGATCACAAGTACCTGTTCTTCGCCCGCGAGACCTCGACCGATGCGGATATCTACTGGGTCAGTGTTCGGGCCTTCCTGCCCGACCCCAATGCGGCCCAGAGCCTGGAGCCCACCCCCAACAGCAGCCGGGACAACCGGGGGACCTATGGCAATACGACTGAATCCGGCCGCACGCCTGTGGAGTAGGCCGCCATGAGCATGATCCTACAGTACGCCTGGTGTGAGCTGCGGCGGCGCAAGGCGCGGACCTTGACTACGGTGCTGGGGTATGGCTTGGCCGTGTCAAGCATGATGGTCCTGGTCGGCATCCTGCAGGTATCGGGACGGAACGGCGCGGGGATCCTCGACCATACCGGGACCCACTTCGTGACCTTCTCACCCGCGGACATGGCCTCGTGTGGGCCCTGTCTGGCTATTGCCAATAGCCAGATCCAGAGCGAAGGCCTGGTGGCCTTGGGCACGCGGGCCAATCTGATTCCTCACGCCTTTGTCGAGAGGATCAAGGGACTACCCACGGTGGCCGATGCCGCCCCCTGTTTGCAGTACCGGTTCCGTGACCCCAATGACGGCCACTTGTATACGGTCGGCGGTTTCGATCCAGACAATGCGACGGTCGTGGGTACTACCTGTTGCGCGGCTACGGACGTCATCGATGGGCGTTTCCTGGGCGGGAGCGACCAGGGCAGAGTCCTCGTGGAGCAGGCCTATGCCCAGTTGCGGCGCCTCAAGGTCGGAGATACCGTGCAAATCGCGGGGCAACTCTTCAGCGTACTGGGGATCATCAACACGGGGATCCGGCCTGCCCGAGCCGACATCTACCTGCCCTATCAGGAGGCGGAGCATCTGGTGGCTACCCGACTGCCCAATGTCGCTCTCGCAGGATATGCCAATCTGATCCTCGTGGAGGTCAAGGACAGCTCTGTCCAGGACCAGGCCATCCGGGAGGTCAAGTCGCTGTATCCGGATTTGGTGATATCGAGCTACGCCTGTTACAGACCGGCGGCACAGGCCAAGGCCATCAATACCGCGGCGATCACCCTTCTGACCGTGGCGATTGGCATATTCACAATCCTGTTGGCCATGGTCTCTCAGTTGGCGGTCCTGGTGGAACGTAGACGGGACCTTGGTATCCTCAAGACCCTGGGCTTCTCCAAGGGCCGGATCATGGAACAAATCATACTGGAGTCCGCGCTGCAGGCCGTCCTGGGGGCCACGGCGGCAAGTCTGTTCGTTGCATGCCTCATGCCCAGCGTGCTCTTGAGATGGCTGGTCCCCATGAGCATCCCCGTATCCAGCATACGGTGGCCGCCCCTCTGCCTCCTGGCCATCCCTTTGTCCATTGTAGGTGGGCTTCTGGCCGGTCTGTTTCCGGCCTTTTGGGTGAGCCGTCAGCGCCCTTCCCGTCTGCTACGATGCTTCTGAGGATTCCCACCATGACGGATGCCGTCCTGTCCTGTTCGCATGTCACCAAGCGTTTCGTCTCCCGGGGCAAGACCACAGAGGTACTGCGCGATGTCAGCCTGGTCGTTGGCCCGGACCAGATCGTGGTGATCCGGGGCCGGAGCGGCACAGGCAAGTCGACGCTGCTGCAGATCCTGGCCGGCCTGGATCGACCTACGACAGGTCGCGTGGAGATCGCAGGACGATCCATCGAGGAGCTCACCGCCAGGGAGCTCATAGCCATGAGACGGCAGACCATGGGGTTCATCTTTCAGAATCTCAACCTCATCCCCGCCTGGACCGCGGGCCAGAACGTAGAGGCCGCCCTCCTCTACACCCGATTGACCCGGTCGCAGCGACGTCAGCGAGTGCAGAATATGCTCGAACGGCTGGGACTCGGTGATCGCATCGACTACTTGCCATCCGAGCTCAGCGCGGGTCAGCAGCAACGGGTGGCCGTGGCCCGGGCCTTGATCCATGCCCCAGTCCTCGTGTTTGCCGACGAGCCCACCGGCGACGTGGATGCTGAGACGGCTACGTCCATCATGGACTGCCTGGTTGGTCTGGTCAGGGCAAACGGGACGGCACTCGTGATCTGTACCCACGGGGAGTTGCCCCGTGAAGTCGCCAACCAGCATTACATCCTCCACGACGGAACGACAACGCCGGCCTAGTCAGAGTCTCCAACCAGACCGGACGATGACGAGGGCCCGCACAGGTCCTCAACTCCCGGCAAACAAGCCCAGGAAGTTGGCTTTGTCTGGCGCAGTCTGCCCAGCAGGGGCCGTGGTTCTCTCGATATCTTGACGATGGACCGCCAGTGGCGGGACAACGCTCGCCATTGCAGGGTTGAACCCTCGGACGGGGACAGCGTATGATAGACACGCCCGTGACCTGGGGTGACGGGCTCGGCTGGTTGGTCTTAGAGGGTGTTTGAGAAGTGGCACGGGCATCCTGCCCGTGTGTCTCACGGGCGTCTCGCCCGTGGAAAACCGAGGAATGGGCAGGGCCAAGATGGCCCTGCGACCCATGGGCAAGATGCCCATGCCACGAAAGACCGGCTTCTCAAACGCCCTCTTAGAGGAGACCCGTATGGGATTGCCGCAGGTAGAGGGAAGACCGCGTTTCGACATCTCGATCATTCGCCCGGAGATGCGGGCGGAGCATTGCCGGCTGCGGGGGCAAGGATACGCCGCCCCGCGGCTCCGTGCCATTCGCCAGGGCCTGCGGACGCTGCACACGCTGGAGTTGATGGCCCAGACTATCTACAGATTCCAGATCACCAAAGAGCGCAGCGATCTGAATTGCCAGCTCATCACCGCCATGTGCAACGAGATGGGCCACTACCAGGATTTCCAGATCAAACTGTACGAGTACGGCTTCCGGCCGAGGGTTCTGCGAGGGGCCTTTTGGCTGATCGGCTTTGCCTTCGGCTTCGGATCGCGGCTGCTGGGCACGAGGGCCATCCTGAGGACCGGCATCTGGGTGGAAACCAAGGCCGTACACCACTACGCCCAGCTGCTACAGACCATCGAGTGGGATGACCAGACTCGCCGGATCATCGAGAAGGACCAGGCCGACGAGGATGGCCACGTCGCCCGCTGGAGGAAGTTGCTCACAGCCGGGGCACCGGCTGCCGCCCAAGCGTAAAGCCTGGCCACGGCAGCAGTTGTCGGCCCATGCCTCTCTTCTGGGTGACAGCGTCAAAGCCGAAGGCCTTGGCGATAGCTCTTTTCTCGATCCAATCGCACCATCGCCAAGCTACGCTGGACCCTGCCAGCCAGCCGCCCCCTTTCCTTTTGGGGAGAGTATTCTCTCTCTGTGAACTTCTCCTGGTCCCGCGCATCTGTATATGGTGAGTAGTGACCGAGGAGATCCATGAAACCGACACAGAAATTCATCGACGAAATCCTGATCTTGCGCTGCCAAGTGCGGGACCAGCGGGCGTTCGAAGAGTTGATCGATCGATACCAGAGACCGCTACGATACTTCATCGCCCGCTTGGTCGGCAACCCGGACCTGGCCGACGAGGTATCCCAGGAGACGTGGCTGACGGTCGTGAGCAAAATTCACACGCTGCGGAACGCTGCCACGTTCCGTGTCTGGCTCTATCGGATCGCCCGGAACAAGGTCTATGAGAAGCTGCGCCGGCGGAAAGTGACCATTGAGTTGGACGAGGACCTCGAGGCCGCGGACGACACAGTGGACGAGGTCTGCTCCTTTGAAGATGCGGCGAAACTGCACCGGTGCTTGGAGAAGCTCAAGCCGCTCCACAAGGAGGTCCTGCTGCTGCGGTTTCTGGAAGAGATGACGTACGAGCAGATGGCGGACGTGCTCGGCTGCAACATCGGAACGGTCCGCTCCCGAATCTTTCACGCAAAATTGGCTCTCAAGAAAGAGCTGGAGGAATCCTAATGGCAACGACAAAGAACCTCAGAGATGAACTGCTCAATCAAGACGGCGTCGGCGTCCCCAAAGGCAATGACCTGCGCGACAAGGTCCTGGCCAAAGATCGGGCCCAGGTCGCCCGGATGAAGAGACTAACGATTTACAGTTGGATCGTCGTCGGGGCGAGTCTAATGGCGGCTGGCATCGTGCGTCTATCGTTTCCGAACGTTGTAGAGCTCCGGCCGGAGTTGGTCCCGACGTTCATCGTCGTTTGGCAGGGACTGCTTTGGATCGCCATTGTCTTCACGGCCTCTCTGTACCTACGGTCGCGGACGCTCACCATGCACCAGATTCAGTCGAGTCTCGCCCTCATCGAAGAGCATCTCCGGAAGATGTCGGAGAAGGAATAGGCCGGCACGTGGGACCGGCTCATGCCAGGCGGCAATCCTGCCGATATGGAGGAGGGCGATCGACCGGCGATTCGCCCTCACCGGAGATCAAAGCTGGAGGATCGGGATGAAAAAGGCCGCCTCGATTGTTTCGCTGGTGCTGTTATGGGTCTTTGGCACCGGTTGTGAAAGCCAGGGCACGCGGGCGCAAATCCATGTCAGGGTGTTCGAGGTGCCCGCACAGGTGCTTCGACTGCACACCTCCAGCCAGAGTCCACGCAAGCTGTCCGACTCGGCCTACTGCGTGTCCGTCGTCACTCCCGAGAACCTCGACGCCCTGCTCCAGTACAACGGGACCGCCCAACGGCTGCTGGCGGAGCGAACGCGCGTCATCGAGGACTGGCCGGCGATTGCCGATACCTGGGTCTATGCCTCGAGCTATGCCGGACGGGGGGCCGACTGCCTCTACACCGGCGGCGGCGTCGGTTCTCTGGGCGTGCGGGAACGCGGCGGAAACCTGCAGGTCCGTCTCGACTACATGGTGAATCACCGGGGACCCCAGGGCCAGCGCCTCATCGACTCGGAAATCTTCTACGACCACGACTACCCCGAAGGCCAGGTGCTCTTGTTCCATGCGCCGTTGGATGCAGAAGATGGAAGCTCCGAACGTCACGTCATCGCTTTCGAGATTGAGCGCGCCCGTCCGGCGCCGACGTACGCGCCCCCGGAGGTCCTCGCTTACCGTTAACGCCTCTGACCGAGTGGGCAGTGCCGGGTGTGTTCACTCAAAAAAAGACCTGTGAGTGAGAGTAAGAAGAGGTGTGAGTACTGGATTTCGAGCCAACACCCCGGCACTGTAGCCCAACTCGTTGTCAAAGATCGTGTCCTTCACGCTTTGATCCCCCCGCCAGGACGTAGTCTGTACTCCCAGGCACAAGGGCTTGTTCTGGAAATTCGCGGGTGGGTGGAAGAATTTTCCGGCGTTTCGAGGCTACGTGGATTCGATGGTGTTCACGTTGGTGCCGGTCGGCTTGGTGGGGGGTCGTTGCTTAGGAACCCAAATCCCATCGAAGATGGCGGTCAACTGCTTCTGCATTCCCCGTCGGGCCCGGCCGGGAGCCGACCCTTCGGCCATCGGACTGGTCCGGAGAATCTCAGCGGCCAGGGAGCGGTAGTCTGACGCCCCTTTGCTCTGGGAGGCATACGTCAGGACCGACTCGCCGGCACTGGGCGCCTCGGCCAGACGGATGTTCCGGTGAATGACGGTATTGAAAACGAGGCTCCCGAAGACCTCGCGCATCTGCTGCTGAATCTGCCGGCTGAAGGTGGTTCGCTCCTCGATGAACGTCAGCAGCACGCCGATGTTCTCCACGGAGTACGGATGGAATCGCTGCTGGATGATGCGCACAGTCTCGAGCAGGCGTCTCAGACCCTCCAGGGCATAGTAGTGCATCTGGACGGGAACGATGATGTCCGTGCTGGTGACCAACGCATTGAGCGTCAGAATGCCCAGCGACGGCGGACAATCGATCACACAGAACTCATAGCTATCCCGCATGGTCTGGAGGGCCCGGCCCAGAAGCAGTTCCCGGCCCGGCTTGCCAATCAACTCCAGTTCCGCGCCGGCCAGCAGCACGTTACAGGGCACCAGGTCCAGACGCGCGACGCCCGTCCGCGTCACAATATCCGCCAGGCGAATCCCCGGACGGGTCAGGACATCGTAGATGGTTCGGTCCAGGGCGTCCGAATCGCAGCCCAGGCCGATCGTCGCATGAGCCTGGGGGTCAAAGTCGACCAGCAAGACGCGCTTCCCCAGCTCGGCCATGGCGGCCGCTGTATTGATGGCCGAGGTCGTCTTGCCGCAGCCCCCCTTCTGGTTGACCATTGCGATGATTCTCATGTCGCCACCCACCTCTCAGTACCGGATCGAGCCCGCGCGGAAAGCGTGCTCCTCTCCTGGGGGTATCTCCCACTTGTGGCCCCTCCCCACGGCCTTCCCGGCCCTTGTCTACAGGACAGACCGCACCTGCCGGGAAATCCGCATCAGAAGAGCCTACACCAATCTTTTACTATACCGTGGAGAGAGGAGAATGTCAACAGCAATGTCGCTATCACCAAAAGCAAAGGGACCAGCCCTTCCGTAGGCCGGTCCCTTGCAGGTGGATCCCTATTGCCTTAAATGGGTTGTTTCTGGTTCGATTCCGAGGGTGTCGTCGCCTCCGGTTCCGACTTCGTGCTTTTCTTCAATTCGCTCTTGTTGAGCAACCTGTCGAGCATCTCGCGGTTGCGTTCTTCCAGCTCCTTCATGCGCTGCTGCAAACGGTCCATCTGCTTCTGGATCTTCTCCAGGGCGAGGTCTTTCTGTTCGGAGAGGCGGTCCAAGTCCGGCCGGGGCATGTTCTGGAAGAACTTGCGGCGTGCTTCGGGTCCAAGGGCTTCAGGCCACTGAAAGCCCCGGATGCGAACGTCCATCTTGATGTCCCGGCGGGCGTTCTCCACCGCCTCCTGGGCCGGACCGCGATATTTCTCAGGCAGAGCATCGAGTTTGCCGACCGTGGAGCTGTAGTTCTTGTCGCCGGCCTGCACGGTCAGTCGGGAATCCTTATCGGCCGGGTCGCCCTCGATGCGAATGGTGTAGTCCTCGCCATCGGTGGCGTGGTGATACGTGTAACTCTCCTTGAAGAACTTCTTCACCTCACCGCTAACATCAGGAATTGGGACCTCCGTCATGTCCGCGCCGTCCGGCCCGATCCGGAAGATCTTGCCCGGGTGCCAGGAGGTGACGACATCCGCCTCGGCCGGGTACTTCCAGTGCACCGACTCCGGCGCCGCCTCCGGCTTCAACGACACGGTCTTGTGCTCACCGAGGTGAATCACTTCGAGCGTGATCTCGGTACCGATGTCGGTCTTGCGGATGGCGTTGGTGAATTCCTCCGGATCGGTGACCTTGTTGCCCTGGAAGGCGATGACAATGTCATCCCGGTCCAGTCCGGCCCGTTCCGCCGGGCCGCCCACCATGATGTTGTTGAGACGAATGCCCTGCCCTGTGTCGAGCCGCAGATGCTTGGTGAGCAAGTCCGGCAGCGGCGCTGGATCCAGGCTCACCCCGATAAAGGGTCGCTGCTCGCCCGCCAGGGCCATCGAGCCGAGAATCAACAGAGCCGCACAACTCCACAGAGTCACTTCTTTTCGCATGACTATTTTCCTTTCCTCAGTTGGCATCTTTACAGGAGGCCGTTGCGAAAGGCGGCCGATTTGACTTGTCCTTCGTGAGTCCCCTCGATCAGCCACTGGTTGCCGTCCCGGTCGGTGTAGATGTACCAGTTCACCTCTCGGTTGATCCGGCGGGGACTGCCTGCCGAACGCACGGGTACCACGGGCGCCCCAAGCCCGCCCTGGGCCATTTGGGGCTCCCTCTCGATTTGTCCACCCCGACCAGAGGGGACGTCTACGGCAACCGGTGGCTGCGAGGGTAGCGTGGAAGGAGTTCGTGAATGCGGAAGGGGCACGAAGTGAAAAACCAGACCCAGCAGCAATCCCGCCGCAATCCCGACAGCAAAACGCAGATGGCCATCTGCTCTAGCCCCCCAACGCAATCCGTTGCCTGCAAGGCCCCCCCTGGTGGCACGGCGCCACCATGATTTCTTGCTTTGCTGCCAGGCGCGTTCGAAGACGTCTGCCGGGTCTGCCCCCCGCCCCAAAACCTCATGAGTGACCACCCCACAACTGCACTCATGCAGCACCCGCATCTGTTCGAAGAGTTCCTTGGCGTGTCGGTCCCGCTGGAGTTCACTTTCCAGCAGGCCCCGCTCCTGGGGCGACAGCTCGCCGTCCAGGAACTTGCCAATCCGTATTTCCCATTTGTCAAGCGTATCGCTCATTTTCCTGCACCTCAGACCCGCCGATTCCGGCGACTTGATCTCGGATCATCTGTCGCGCCCGGACCAGCCGGATTTGCATGGTGGTTATCGGAACATCCAAAACCTCGGCCATCTGGGCGTACGTCAACTCGCCCGAATGGGCCAGGATGAATACTTCCCGGTACTTCTCCGGCAGGGCCTTGACCGCCTCGAGCACCCGCCCACACAACTCTTTCTTCTCCAGGTCCTCCGAGGGATCGTCCACGTCATCCTCCGCGTAGTCAGGCAACGTGACGCCGTCGAAAGGGACCACCTTCTGCGGTCGGCGTCGGTGATAGTTCAGCGCCTCCCGCCGGGCCACCACCGCCAGCCACCCGCGAAACCGCGCGGGCTCGCGGACCGTCCGAATATTCTGGATGACCCGCAGACAAATCTCCTGCATCACATCATCGAGGTCCTGCGCCCCCCCAAGGACACTGTACACCAAGCCCTTGAGCCACCCCCAGTTGGCCTTCAAGAGCCCCTGCAGGGCCTCTTTGTCGCCCCGATAGGCGGCGACAACCAATTCCGATTCGTCTTGTGTCTTGTCGAGTACCATGTCGTTCTCTACCAATATAGATGGACTGCCCGCGCCTTTCATACATCATCGGCTTATTTTTCTGCAGAAATGTATTTATCCGGACGGTTTTGCATTGTCTCGGATCTCCCGAACGACACGAGGCAGGGGTTCACTTGTGGCGTTGTCGTGCTTCGAGTTTCGAGCCTGTCTCTTAAAGCGGGACACCCGCGTTTTCGCACACGTCCGGTACCACGATCTGGACTGTGCCGACAGCGCCAGGACTATGCAAGCCCCCGTTGTCCCAGGGTTTACAGCGTTGATCGCCCGTCGATTACGCCGCGAAACCTGGCTGAGCTTGCGCCTGAGGCGGCGAGGCTGTGAGGTGCTGCTGGGCCCAGATCGAGGACGCGGAACCCAGCAGGAGAATAACGCCGGCGACCAGTTGCATGCTGTTGAGACGCTCGTGGAAGATGACGCGCGACATACAGAAGACAATGAAGGGCAACGATAAAACGACCAGCATCGGGATCGTCGCCCCGATCCGCCGAATGGCCGCGTAGTAGAGGACATGGGCCAGTGCAATGGATGTAATGGCCGAGACCACGATGGCGGCCCAGGCGGGGCTGTGCAAACGCAGGGCGTCCCCGGGCTGGCCCAGGAAGGCGGCGCAAATCCAAAGCCCCACGGTCGTATAGAGGCTGATCACAGAGAACCCGCTCCGCGAGTCGATGTCCCGCAGAGCGATCTTTACGGAGACCGTGTACACGCCCCACATGAATGCCTCCGCCAAGGCAATCACAATCCCGATCCGCGTATCCGCGGCGGCAAAATCCTCTTTGAAGTACAAGACCCCGAACAAGCCTGTGATCGACAGCCCCAGCCCCAGCCAGAAGCGCGGACTTCGCATCAAGGGCCTCTCCTCAGGGAAGAACACCAAAGAGAAGCCCGTCACCCAGAAGATCGAAGTGCTGGTCAGCAAGGTCATGAAAGCGGGAGCGAGGTAATAGAAACCCGCCGCCCAGAGGCTCTGCATCCCGACGTTCGCGAGCGATGGCACGATCGCGCGGCGCCAAGTCCGGCCGGGAAACGTGCCCCGCACCGCAATGTACGCCACGAACGGAAGCCAGAACACGCAGGCGGCCGAATAGCGCAAGGCGTTCTGTGTCCATGAGTCCGTTTCCGCCGTGAGGTACTTGATCAGGATCGGTCCTACGGCCCAGGACAAGAGGGCCCCCAAGCAGGCTAAGGTGGCGGCCCTATTGATCTGGGGGATTCTGGCCGGGTGGTTCATGACAACATCCCGACCACAATCCGAGCCACTTCCTCGCCGGCCTTTTTCCGGGTCAGCGGCTCGACCATATCGATCAGATCGTTGCTCGTCTGTGCCAGCAGACTTCCATGCTGGAAATAGCTGTCGATCTTTTGCACGATAGGCTCAGTGGAAGTGAAGTACGGCATGAATTCCGGCACCAGTTCGCGGTCGGCCAAGAGGTTCACCAGCGTGAAGAACTTCGGGTGTACCAGCCACCGCCCGACAAGTTGCCACAGGATGCGATTCGTCTGGTACATGACGACCATCGGGCAGCCGGAAGAGGCCACCTCCAGCGTGGCGCTGCCGCTGGCGACCAGCGCGAAGTCCACCGCCGCCGCGGTCTGGCGCACCGTGTCCACCGAGTACGCGCACGCGAAACCGGGGATCTGGGTCCGCTCCAATAGTTGCCGCCGCTCTTCGCTGGCCGCCACCGCCGTGAAGGTCGCATCCGAGTACCTGCGTTTGAACTCGACCGCGATCGCCTGCATGGGCCGCCACAGGGATTCGATCTCGGCCAGCCGGGACCCCGGCATCAAGGCGATCTTCACCTTTCGAGGGTCAAAATGGGAATAGTCTTTGCGCAGGCTCGTCAAGTCGCTGGGCAGCTTGTCCAACAGCGGATTTCCCACGAAGGTCGTGTCCACACCCCGCTGCCGGAACCAGTCTTCTTCAAACGGCAGGATGCAGCACAGCTTGTCACAGCACCAGCGCAATTTATGAATGCGCCAGCCGCCCCAGGCCCACAATTGCGGGGCGACATAGAACAGGGTTCGGACGCCGGCCTCCTTGGCGGCCTTGGCCACATGGAAGTTGAAGGAAGGCGAATCGCACACGATGACCAGATCGACCGGATGCTCCTGCAAGTACCGCCGGACCCGCCGCACGAGCTGGTAGTAGTGCCCGACATGAGCGAAGGCGGTGTACGTCATCACCGCCCGGCCGACGGTGCTCTCGATCAGCTCGCACCCGGCCGTCGCCATCTTCGGCCCGCCGATTCCAGCAAATTCCACGGGCACGCCGCTTCGCTTCAGCGCAGAGATCAGTCCCGCACAGTGCGCATCCGCACTGGGATCATTCACGCTGACAAAAACGCGTTTGTTCTTCATGTCAACCATAGCCAGGAACCGCTACTTCTTACCACGCCCACCCTCAAACATCAATCACCAACACGAGGCAGTCAGTTGCATGGCGAGATTGAAAACAGAAACGCCGGATGGTATCATGACGGCACGGGAACGCTCGATATGACTTGCGCGATCAGGAATCGGCATCTCCAACATTGTACTTGCCTGCCGAGAACTGGAAGGTGGTGCGAGATGCGACAGGGCAGCACGACATTGATGTTGTCTGTAGTTGTGATGCTGATGCATGCTGTCGCCAGCGCGGGACTTGGTGAAGCGGCAAACCCCAACCGCAAAGAGTCCCTCCGTGATCCGGCCAAGGTCAAGACTCTACACCCTGATGAGGATGTCAACGCGATCAAGCCCCTCGCGGAGGAGATCGTAACGAGGTCGAGGTCAAACCATGCGCCTCTGGTCAACCTGATTGACATCGATGACTCAAGGATAGTTGCTTCTGTGGGGGCAATGTTCCTCGAGGGCGGGCTATTCTGCGTGGCTTTGGTGCTGGCGGGCTCAATACTGAACATCCGGAGAGATCCCGCGTGGAAAGTGCTAATTGGGGGAATAGTAGCAGGGGTCATGGCTGTGGGCATGACTGTCGTTGGGGCGTGCCTCTTCGTGCCGGGCTACCAGCAATGCAGGCGGCTGGCCCGTGAAGGCCGGACGGCGGAAGCCATAGTGATTGGACGCTGGCAGTCACCGGGGTCCAAACGCACGTATCATGAGGTTGCCTACTTGTTTGTGGCGCGACTTCCCGATGGCTCTGCGCGCACCGTGGCCTGCTGCGTGGACGGCGCGACCCTATACAGTCAACACCAGACCATGGATAGGCTCACCGTGCGGTATTTACCCTCGGACCTCAGGGTTGGGGGGCCTGTGTCACCTTGGCGGGATTACTTTGAGCCGCTGCTCTTGCTCGCCCTTGCTCTCGGCGCTCTTACGCTAACGCTTCTTTTCCTCAGGCTGACAACCACCATGCGAACGAGGTTGAGACATGAAGGAGAATATAAGCCTCCAGGCAAGTTGATCCGCGTCGGATCCCCGACGTTGTGGCTTTACCCAGGGGCGATTCTTTTCCTAGGTGGGGTGGTACTGCTCGCTCTTGTCTTGATCGTTCCGACGCTGCGCCACAGGGCAAATCGGATAGGCACGGGGGCAGGGGGCGTGGCATGGGCTGCGGTTGGGGCGGGCCTGTTCGGGGTAGGCTACCGACAACGCAAGCGACTGGCCCGGGAAGGCCGGACGGCGCAAGCGGAAGTGATCGGACGCTGGTGGAGCAGGTGGGGTGGCCGTGGCCCCCACCATCATGTTGCCTACGAGTTTGTGGCGCAGCTTCCCGATGGCTCTACGCTGACCGTTGGTTGCTGCGTGCCCGGCAAAAAATTCTATGATCGACTCCAGATTGGGGACAAGTTCACGGTGCGGTACTTGCCCTCGAACCTAAGGGTTGGGGAGTTGCAACAAGGGGTAGCGCGAGCGAGCAGCGAGACCGGCAACTGACGCCTCGATGAGATGCGACACATTTCGGAGACCCGGTATGCACGGTGTGCAGAGCGAGATTGAAAACGGGATTGTCATGCGGTAGCATGATGGCATGGGAACATTTTACGCAAGCTGCAGGATCGAGAATCACACGGACCGAACCAGGGCCGTACGCATCCCGAGGCTCCTCGTGGATACCGGCAGCGAGTACACTTGGATTCCCGCGGCAACCCTCCAGCGGATCGGGGTGGTCCGGGAGAAGAAGGATCTGCGTTTTGTCATGGCCAACGGCGAGATCATAACGCGCAGTGTCGGCTTTGCGATCATACGCATCGGCGGGGATTTTACCATCGACGAAGTCGTCTTCGCAGAGCCTGGTGATCTGGCTCTGCTCGGAGCCCGAACGCTCGAAGGCCTCAATCTCACCGTCGACGCCGCGAGAAAGAGACCCGTCGCCGCCGGCCCCCTGCCTGCCGCATAGGGCTGGCCAAAGAGAAGACAGAGAAGACGCCAAGGCTCACGACACATTGATGTCTCTTGCTCTCAACAACAGTCTGTGATCTCAACGCGGGGTGCTTCACCTCATAATGGAAGAATTCGTGAGACTGTAGCATAATTACCGGCATCCGAGACCTCCGTTTCGCTGGTGATGGAGTGCGGCCGTGGTGTGGGCACGTCCAGCGGCTTGCGCGTCCCGCTGCATGTCCAGGGCGATTCGCTGGGCAATGTGGGCCTGCGTCCGCACCCGATAGATCGTCTTCTGCATCTTGCGATGGCGACGGTTGCTTCGTTCCACCGCGTTGGAGGTCGAGGGCAACAGGGAGTCATCGAGAAAGGTCAGGGCCTTCTCGAGGTTGGGGGTGAACAGGTTTGGCCTACGGTCGCCACTCCAATCCTCCCAGCGCGTCCCGGCGTCGAAAGAACACAGCCAGACTGGCTTCGACGCGGTGATCCCGCCCGCACGTGCACCCCGCACACAGGACGCGGTCCAGACTGCGCCGCCTACTGATCCGGCCTACCGGTCCATTCTTGTCGAAAGTCCCTCCCGCGGCGATGGTTGAGGCCCAAGAACGGACGCCGACGGCCGGCCTTCGGCCTTGAGGCTGCCACCCGGAATTCCGACAAAGGTGATTTGAATTCCTGGGGCTCATTGGTCGATCGAACACGCAAGTACAAGCGCGGGAGTCGAGGAAGAGGCGGGCTGCACCTCATAGGCGCCCAGATCGACCTTCGTGCCGACCACACGCCTTTGGCCGTCCAGGTCGAGCGGCAGAGACTCCTGGAGATCACCGTCGGCGTCGAGGTCGGCGAAGTCCTTCGGCCGCAGGGTGCTGTCGCCGCGATCCACACAAGGGGAACCCGAGCGCAGGCGTAGATTGTCGTCTTCCGTGCCCGCAATGCCATCCGTACCCGCGGGCCGGACAAACAGGGGATCGATATTCAGATTGCCAGTGCCCAGCCAACCGCCCTGGATGTCCGTGTGGCCGACCGTCACCACAGACTTGTCCTCGTTCGAGATCTCGCTGCCGCCGTTCCAGAGGATGGAGTTGGCGATGGTCAGCTCGCCGACGCCGGGGCCCGGTGCGCCCCCGCAGACAATGGCTCCGCGGCCGCCGTCCTGGCAGTTGGCCGCCAGCGTGCAGTTCCACAGGGTAGTCTTGCCACCGGCGAAGTTGTGGATGGCCCCGGCCCGGAGCATACTGGCATTGGCGTGCCAACAGCAGTCCGCCGCACTGAGAAGGCCCTTCCAGCCATTGACGAGCGCGCCGCCGTTGGCATTGGAGCGATTCCCAAAGAAGGTGCAACCCGCCAGGTTGAGCTGGCCTTCCCCATTCCAGATCCCGCCACCACCGGCGTTGCCGGCCCTGTTCTGCACGAAGACGCACCGTGTGAGCACCACGCTGCCCTTGTCGTTGTCGAGAGCGCCACCCTGGGAGCCGGCAAAGTTGCTGTAGAACTTGCAGCGGGCCAGTGTCATCTGACTCTTGCCGTCGCTGCGAATCGCTCCGCCCGTCCCGCGCGTTTGGTTGCCGCGACTCTCGAGGCCGGCGCCGTTGGCGCGGAACGTGCAACCGGCTACGTTCAAGTGGCCGTCGGCCACGCAGATGGCGCCACCGTCGCCGGAGGCCCAATGGCCCGAGAAGGTGCAATTGTTGAGAGTGAGACTGCCGCCCGTCATGAGCAGCCCTGCTCCCTGTGAGCCGTCGGTGATCGTGCTTGCCATGGATGGGCCGAACGCGTAACCGCCGATTACCTGTACACCGTCCAATGTCGCCTCGCCTTTGCCGGCGACGGCCGTAAGGACGTGCCGGCTGTTGTCAGTCCGTGATGCCTCTCGCCAGAGGTCGCAGGGGTCGGCGACCGGCAGATCGTTGGACGCGAGGTCACCGCTGAGGACTGTGGCATAGGTTTGAACGTTCCGAGCGTCCGGGTCGGACGCTCCCACGCCGGCGTAGCCGCCGCGGATCGTGATACCGCCGGCGAGCTTGAAGCTGGCCTCGCGATTCCCAGGGGCGATCCCGGTCCCCTGGTCCGGCGTATAGATCCCGCCCGCGACCCGGACTTCCCAGCCCGGCGTGGCCCCCGCCAGCGCATCCTGCAAACTCACCAACGCGTTCGCCCAATCCGAGCCGTCATGGGCTCCGTGGGCACGCGCGTCCACATAGATCACCGGCTCGGCCGGACTAACGACCTTCAGCAGCGGCGTTTCCTTGTAGCTCGTGTTGTTGGTTTCATCGGCCTCCTCTTTCTCGTTGCCCGGATCGATCATCCAGCCGATGTAGTACGAGCCTGGCGGCAAGGTCGTGGGGAGTGTGCCGGTCCAGGTGAGCGTTTGCCACTGGCCGCCGGCGAGCCAGACGCTCGTCTGGCCGAGGTAGG
>Ga0315280_10003967_pt1 | contig 22245 bp, 19 predicted proteins | sample YL17G06_40_MG_FD_203697 | JGI IMG/M metagenome (GOLD analysis project Ga0315280, IMG submission 203697) | Sediment microbial communities from Yellowstone Lake, YNP, Wyoming, USA - YL17G06_40 | ecosystem: Environmental > Aquatic > Freshwater > Lake > Sediment | place: USA: Wyoming | collected...
GAGTAGACTTGACCATTCAGGTCGCCGAGTTGGTGGCCATCATGGGAGCTTCCGGGTCGGGAAAGTCCACCTTCATGAATATTCTCGGCTGTCTGGACCGCCCGACTCAAGGCAGATACTTTTTCGGGGGACAGGATGTTTCTGGTTTAACCCGAGACGAGTTGGCCCGGATCCGGAATAAAAAGATTGGCTTTGTCTTCCAGAATTTCAATCTCCTGGGCAGAACCTCAGCTCTGGAAAACGTGGAACTTCCTCTTTTCTATAATAATAGCTCTTCCCGCGAAAGGTACCAGCAGGCCATGGAGGCATTGACCATTGTGGGGCTTCAAGGACGGGAACATCACCTTCCCAGCCAGCTTTCCGGTGGTCAGCAACAGCGAGTTGCGATTGCGCGGGCCCTGGTTAACCAGCCTTCTTTGATCCTGGCTGACGAACCTACCGGAAACCTGGACACCCGTACCAGCCTGGAGATTATCGACATCTTCCAGAAGCTCAATCAAGACTCCCGGATCACCATCATTCTGGTGACCCACGAACGGGATATCGCCCTTTATGCCAGCCGCCAGGTTGTCTTCCGGGATGGAAAAGTCATTAAAGACGAGTCTTTCCAGCCCCGGCAGGCGGTGGAGGATCTGAGCCAGTTACCCGCCCCCATCGAAGAGGCGACCCCATGAATTTTCCCATGACTTTGCGTATCGCCTTAAAAGCCCTGGGGCGGAATAAAATGCGCTCCGGCCTGACCATGCTGGGCATCATCATCGGAGTGGGTGCGGTCATTGCCATGATTGCCATCGGCTCTGGAGCCAAAGCCCGCATTCAGGAGCAGATTGCTTCCATGGGTTCCAACCTGCTCATCGTGCTCTCTGGAAGCGCGACCAGTGGAGGATTCAGATGGGGCTCGGGATCGGTTCCCACTCTCACTGTAGAGGATGCCAAAGCTATCGCCTCCGAATTATCGGCGGTAAAATATTCCGCCCCTGTTCTCCAGGGAGTAACTCAAATTGTTTTTGGAAATCAGAATTGGTCGACTATTACCTTTGCCAGCACCCCCGAAGCCCTTCTCATTCGAGATTGGCCGGTCATTAGGGGAAGATCCTTAACCCAGGCAGACGTAGACGGGGCGACCAAGGTTTGTTTGTTAGGCCACACGGTGGTGGATAATCTTTTTGGAGAGATGGACCCAATAGGCCAGGTGGTGCGCGTTAAAAAGTTTCCCTTTACTTTAGTAGGAGTGCTTTCCGAGAAGGGCCAAACCACCTGGGGCCAGGATCAGGATGATGTGGTCTACGTACCCCTGACTACGGGACAGAGGCTTCTTTTCGGCCAGCAATTTCCCGGGATGGTGCGTTCGATCAGCGTTCAGGCCACCGGGCCAGATACAATAAAACTGGCGGAAGAAGAGATTACTCAGCTCCTCCGGCAACGCCACCGCCTGCGGGCCAACCAGGATAATGACTTCATGGTCCGTAACCTGACCGAGGCATTTTCCGCGGCTGAGGAATCTGCGAAAGTGATGTCCATTCTCCTGGGAGCCATCGCCTCCATTTCGCTGCTCGTAGGTGGTATCGGTATCATGAATATCATGCTGGTTTCCGTAACTGAGCGCACCCGGGAGATCGGCATCCGCATGGCCGTGGGCGCCCGCGGTCGAGACATCCTCTGGCAGTTTCTGGTAGAAGCCCTGGTCCTAAGCTTGATTGGGGGCATCATCGGCATCTTCCTGGGTGTGGGGTCTTCTCAACTCATCTCTGAGATCTTCAAATGGCCCACCCTCATCTCCCCCCAGGCCCTGCTTCTCTCCTTCTCTTTTGCCGGCGGCGTGGGCATCTTCTTCGGCTTCTACCCGGCCCGCAAGGCCGCCAAATTAGACCCCATCGAAGCCTTGCGGTATGAATAAACCGCCTTAATATTTATTATTGAGAAAATGCAGTGAGAGATAATAGCAATTTGCAATTCTTGGAATATATGGGCATCCATTTATTCACAATGATTACTTAGCAGTAAAAGGTGTTCCTTTATGCCTATATTAACACTCCAGCATCCGATACATACACTAGATAATCAATTATTGTTCCCTCCTGGTACCCTTCTGACTAAAGAGACGTTAGATCCCGTTATCTATTCGCCCAGGGCTTATTCTTATCAGACATATGCCCTCCTTTCGTACGGTTCAGTTAAAGAGGACTGTTTAAATTTTCTCAGTACCCCTCCTTATGTGACATTTTTCTTAGACAAAAAGCAAATCAATGATTTCTTGAACCTTTTAGAGATAGTTCATTTTTCCATTCCCATTTTGCAATCCCTAGACTATTTCAAACAGCATGATTTCTACACCTATGCCCATGTTCTCATGGTGTTTGCCTTGTCTACACTTCTGGCAAAGGATCTGATACCCGACTACCAGGAGTGTATCCAGTTGTCCGCAACTGGCCCTACCCACGACATTGGCAAGATCTGTGTGCCCCTGCACATCCTGAAAAAGACGACGCCTCTCACCAAAACTGAGCGGGGCTTCATAGAACATCACGCAGCAGCAAGCTATGTGCTACTCAGCTATTACTACAAAGACAGGCAACACCTCGCCTGCAAGGTGGCCCTAGATCATCATGAAAGGAGAGATGGTTCGGGATATCCCCGAGGCATCCTGCTTAAGGATCCCATAGTAGAAATCATCGCTGTTAGTGACATTTACGACGCACTTATTAAGCTCCGACCTTATCGATCTTCAGCATATGATAATCGAACCGCCTTGGAGGAAATTACTGAAATGGCGGAACAGAATAAGATAGGATGGGATGTGGTTAAGGTACTAATTGCTCATAATCGCAAGTCTAATCCTCACTACAGAGAGATAACAATCTCAGCCGAAAAAAGAGGTACCCCCCCTTCATATAATGTCTACGGCATTATAGCCGAGAAAATTGACCCAAAAGACTGAACTGGGTAATTACGAAAAATAAAATTTAAATCCAAGTAATGTGAAACTCATGTGATTCACTTCCATTCGTAATGTTGTATGGTAAGCTGAAAATTAACGTTAACGAGTACTAAGTGAAAGCATGTTCAGGGTTCTTGGAGTAATTAGATTTTCAGCACTTCTGTTAGACATTTCAACTTGAATATATGAATATCATATGACAACTTTTTCGAGGTTTTGGAAATAGCAGATTCATAGCAGCTATCTGCACTTTTACAATGAATGATGGATTTATAATTGTCCGATGAAATTCATCCAATCTCCTTTATTTCGATTTCGCGTTTTCCACCAGTGCTCCATGTCCATCTTGCTCATTTCTTGGAATTTGACCTTTGTTATAGTCTTCTGAGAACGGTTGAAACCGAGTCGAATCGAGATTATCTCATCCAGGCGAGTCTTATTGCCAGGGATGTTCTCTTGTGATAAAAGTTCCTAAGAGGCTAAGTTTCCGTTGATTGTCTATGCCCGGAGAATCCTCAGCAGGCCAATCGGTAATCTCCCACCTGATGACTGCTCGAGGCTAATATTTAGGATTTGAGCAAATATAGGATGGACAAAACTTAGAATAATTCTTGGGGCAGAATAATCTGTTCTGCGCATATAATTTACTGCTTGAGCTGAAAACTCCTGCTGCAGGATCTGATCATGGAAAAGATAGATGCAACCGCGTGCGCCAGCCACTGCGGCGGCACGTGCCTAATGAAGGTTCATGTTAAGGACGGAGTAATCACAAGAATTGAGACTGATGACGGTGAAGAGCCTCAGCTGCGGTGCTGCCTCCGTGGCAGAGCATATCGCCAGAGAGCCTATGCGCCCGACAGGATCAAATATCCCTTAAAGCGCGTTGCACCCCGGGGTAAAGGGGAGTTTGAGAGAGTCTCTTGGGATGAAGCCTTAAATCTTGTAGCCAGAGAATTGAAGAGGGTCAAAGAAACCTATGGCCCATCGGCGATCCTGTTGAAAACTGGCGGAGGAGATCTCGCCTTAGTTCACGGCGGGGGAAGGATCATGGAAAGGCTGCTCGGCTCATTCGGAGGTTACACTGGAACTTGGAGTTTCCATTCCTGGGAGGCCGCAACCTTCGCTTCCGTGGTAACTTATGGCACAATCGCCGTGGCCAACACCCGGGATGATCTGCTGAATTCTCACTTGATCCTGATGTGGGGCTGGAACCCCAGTGACACAATCCAGAGTACAAACACCACCTGGTACTTGGCTCGGGCGAAAGAGAAAGGAACCAAGATCATTTCGGTTGATCCCAGGTACACGGACACAACGGCCACATTTGCGGACGAATGGATACCGATAAGGCCTTCAACGGACGCCGCAATGCTGATCGCCATGGCCTATGTGATGATCAAAGAGAACTTGCAAGACCAGGCTTTTCTTGACCGCTATACTGTAGGCTTCGAAAAATATCGAGATTATGTACTGGGTATAACAGATAACCTCCCCAAAAATCCTGAGTGGGCGGAAGAGATTACCGGAGTGCCGGCAGCGACCATTTCACGCCTGGCTCGGCAATATGCCACGAACAAACCGGCTGCCTTTATCGCTGGCATCGCCCCCGGTCGAACTGCCTTCGGAGAGCAGTACCATCGGGCTGCGCTGACGCTGGCGGCGATGACCGGGAACGTGGGCATCCAGGGGGGCGAATGCGGCGGAAGGTGTTTGGGAGATCAATATCCTTTTAACACCTATCTATTCAAACTCGGCCCCCTGATGGATGTGGGCACCAACAAGGTGGATGCTGAAGCCCCCATCCGAAAAATCGCCCTTCAACGGTACCTGGTGGGGGGTCGCCTGGTCCCGCGAAGTTCTGCTCGAGTGCACAGCGGCCGGCTGGCGGATGCCATCCTGAAAGGAAGGGCGGGGGGATACCATTCGGATTATAAGTTCTTCTACGTGATGAACTCCAACCCGGTGGACCAACTCCCTTATGCCAGGAAGTGGGTTGCGGCTTTGAACAGGCTTGAGTTCATGGTCGTTCAGGAACAGTTCATGAACTCAACGGCTCGCTTTGCCGACATCATTCTCCCAATCAGTACCTTCCTGGAGAAGAATGACATCATTGCTTCCGGGGCCACGCCATTTTATGGCTATTTAAAGAAAGTCGTCGAGCCCGTAGAAGAGACAAAGTCGCAGCTGGAGATCGCCATGGCCCTGGCGGAACGGCTAGGGATACAGAACTTCAACGATAAAAGCGATGAAGAATGGGTAAAAGAAATTGTCAGCGGCAGCAAGATTCCCGATTACGAGGATTTTAAGCGAAAGGGAATATACCGTATCAAGCTTTCCGAACCCTATGTGGCCTTTCAGAAGAATATCCAAGATCCTGAGTCACATCCTTTCCCCACAGCCTCCGGCAAGATCGAGATCTATTCGAAGGAGCTTGAGGATATGGGGCATCCTCTGCTACCCCCCATCCCCAAATATCTTGATCCCTGGGAGGGGCCGAGAGACTCTCTAAACAAGAAATATCCTTTGCAGCTGATCACGACTCACTTTAAGAGGCGGGCGCATAGCCAATTTGAAACTCTACCGTGGCTCAGGGAACTTCAGCCTCAGGCGCTCCTGATAAGCACAGCCGATGCGCGAGCTCGGAATATATCGGATGGCAACCTGGTGAGGGTTTTCAACGACCGGGGAGAAGTCATTATTCGCAGCCAGGTCACTGAGCGAATCATGCCTGGGGTGGTAGACCTTCCCGAGGGAGCTTGGTTCTTTCCGGATGAAAAGGGAGTAGATCGGGGAGGCTGTGCGAATGTGTTGACCAATGATAGACACTCACCCTGCGGAGCCCAGGCGACCAATACGGCGTTGGTTGAAGTGGAGAAGGCCTAAGGAGGTGGGAAATGGGGTTCTACTTTGATCAGACCCGATGCACGAATTGCTTTACATGCGTGGTGGCCTGCAAGGACTGGCATAACGTGCTCGCCGGACCTGCCAGCTGGATGAGGGTGAAAACCATAGAAGAGGGCCAATATCCAAATTTGCGGGTATCTTTTCTGGTGCAATGTTGTTACCATTGTGCCGCGCCCGGCTGTGTCGAAGTCTGTCCAGCCCAAGCCATCAAAAAGAGGGAGGATAACGGAATCGTCGTGGTAGATCGGGAAGCCTGCCTGGGCAAGGATAGCTGCGGTCTTTGTTCCCAAGCTTGCCCCTACGGCGCGCCTCAATTTGGCGCTGAAGAGAATGCCAAGATGCAGAAGTGCGACCTTTGCATCAAGCGGCTGCTGACGGGGTTAAAGCCCATCTGCGTTGCTGCCTGCCCGATGAGGGCCCTCGATGTCGGCCCCATCGATGAGCTCATAAGGAAGTACGGAGAAGTTAGGGAAGCCGAGGGGTTTGTTTACTCGCCCAAGGTTAAACCATCGATCTTATTTAAAGCAAAAAAGCGATTTTCTTAATTTATGCGCTGTATTCGCCGTTAATCGCATGTCTTTTATTTGATCGCTGCCAAACGAAAAAGTGGACTTTGCCAGCAACTCAAGTCCCTTTTCTTCCATTACTCTCTTCCCAAAACAAAGAGCATGTTCGGATTTCTTGCCAATATCTGCACCTTGCAAAAGATTGCGATATGAAAGGCATATTAAAACCGTATATTACTACTTGAAATGTTCTATCGAGGCAGGAGTTTTGAAAATCACGCTTTCAGGAAGAAAGTCACCCCTTCTACCTACAAGTCTTTAGAATCAATTGGTGGAAAAAATTGACGATTACCACGAGAAAGTGAGCCCAACAAGGAGAACATGGATCTTTTTATTCCAGGGAAATTTCTTGTCGCCCATTACACAAAAAAGCGTCAAGTTGACGCAATTGGATAACTCGAAAGCGAGGAAAATTAAGGGCCGGCTAAAGAAAAGAAAGGAGTTTTGTCGCCTTTTTACTTAGAAGACGACAGCAAATTGTTCAAAAAACAATCGCAAGTCAATGGTAAGGAGGACATCGGATCCCATGACAAACCTCCTGGTAGAATTTGCAGGGATAAACCGAGGTTTGCACCTGGCATTATCTCGCTTGCCTTTCTTTTTCAGCTTTACCGTGGTCAGGACGGTCGCAGGGGCACGGTCCGGCCACGGCGGATGCCCCTTACAGACCTTCCTTTTTCACCCCGATTTTATTCAGGTAGCTCTTGATCGTTTCATATTCAGCGGGCATACCCTTTTCCAGCTGGGCCCGATCTTTATAGTCGTAAGGCAGGTCGAAGTTGGCCAGCATCTTTTGAAAGGCCGGCCCGTCGGTGACCTTCTTGAAGACTTCGGCGAGCTTGCGGGTGACGGCCTCGGGCAGGCCTTTGGGCCCGGCCACGATAAATCCATGGCCCGGATAGTCCTGGCAGCCGATATCCCCCATGATGGGAATGTCCGGAAACTGGGGGCTCCGCTTCTCGGCGTTGTACACGAGGAGCATGCGGAAAACACCCTGCTTAACGTACATGATGTGCTGGCCCGACCCGGCTACGAAGTCCGTCTGTTTGCCCATGAGTAGGGTGTTGGCCTCGGCGCCGCCTTTTGTGGGGATATGCTTGAATTTGAGGCCCTTGTAGATGGCCAGGAGCTCCACCGCCAGCGACTGCTGCGAATACATGCCCGGGGAGCCGTAGGAAAGGCCCGGATGGGCTTTGGCATAAGCGATGAACTCGTCGATGGTTTTGATGGGCGATTCGCTGAGCACGCACAGCCCGCCGATGTACCGGCTGTATTGCGTGATCAGGGTAAAGTCTTTGAGCGGGTTGTAGGACACTTTTAATAGATGGGGGCGAGCGGTCAGGGCCGCGGTGGTAATGACGCCTAAAGTGTACCCGTCGGGCTTCTTGCTGGCCATCAGGCCGGCACAGACGGTGGAAGCACCCCCCGGTTTATTCTCCACGACTACGGGAACACCCAGCAGTTTTCCCGAGCCCTCGGCCAGCGCCCGGGTGGTGACGTCGGTGGTGGCGCCGGCCGCGTAAGCGCAATAAATGGTGATGGGCTTGTTCGGGTAATCTTGCCCAAAAACAGCCAATGGAAAAGAGGCCAGTAAAACCGATATCAGGGCAATTACGAAAAACAGATTGGGATTCGCTTTTAAAGCCCCCATAAAGACCCTCCTAATCTAGAATTTGGGTTTGGGTATCGAGTTAGGAGTTTTAAAAATAACGCTTTCAGAAAGAAAGCTACACTTTTTTGTAAAACCTGCCAACCATTGACTACCATTCCTCTTCCTCCAAGAAATGGGGTTTCATTTTCTCCAAGCCATATGCCACCCTCTGGGTTAAAGGATAATGGGTTGCCTTTGATTGGAAAGAGATATTAGCAAATTAGGGGAAAAAATCAAGCGACTTGGGGAATAATCAGGCCCAAGATCCGGGGTGGTCAAACCCAGAAGACTATGCCGGCCCTATGCGATGGGGACCGGGGGAGGTGAGCCCGGCCCTTTATACAAGAGGGATGTGGTCGTTGATATGAAACTCCCGCGTCCAGGAGAAGAGCAGGCCCAGTCCATCCAGTGAGATGGAACCCTGCCCTTTTTCAACCTCTTGATTTCCAACGACTGCCAAACATCAGGGCGAACTCATAAGGCGCGGAATCCCGCTTGACCGTTTCCTCATAATTCTTTTGGTATTGAGGATGCTCCTGCACCATCCTCTCCCGACGCTTACGATGCCTCTTTGCCCTGCGCTTGCGCTTCGGCCCAATCCCAGCCTCCCGCCAGATCTTGCGCACCGTCTCTCGGCTCCCCCCCTATCCCTTCCCGCTCTCCAATTTGTCCGTAATCGGTTTTGCGGAGATCGACCGGTATTCCCATGAATCAGACCCTGAACCCCTTTTTCCTTGACCTTTCTCTTGATTCGCTTGGCCTGCTGGTAGGACACACCTATCTTCTCCGCTGCCTCCTTCAAGGTGATCTTTCCTACCTTCACCAAACCCATGACCTCCCACCTCATCAACTGCCTCTGACTCAAAATAATCTTTTCCCCTTTCATGGGGACATTTTACCTTGGCCATTAAGGGGGACATTCCCCCTTTACTAAGACAAACGCCGGGGAAAATGTTTGACAAATCGATCTTTTTAGGTTAGTTTTTTATTTTAGGCATCCGCATCCAGCTTAGTTTTCTCAAAGGAGGAGAGGCGGTGGAAAATCACGACCGGGAACTGATCCAGAAACTCATTCCCAGCAACCCGGATTTAAAGCGCTACATGGAAGAACACGCAGAGTTTGAACGCCAACTCGCAGAATTAAACCGTCGTTTGTATCTCACTCCCGAAGAAGAAGTGGAGCGAAAAAGAATTCAGAAGCTTAAGCTCTCCGGTCGCGATAAGATCGAGGCCATTCTCTCTCAATACCGCTCCCAGAGCCTGAGGGGGGAAAAGTGAAGAAAACGGGTGCAGAAATCCTCATCGAGAGTTTGGGGCATGAAGGGGTGGACACCGTTTTTGGGTTCCCCGGCGGAGCCGTCCTGAAAATCTATGACGCTCTGTTGAATTATTCCGAAGAGCTTCGCCACATCCTCGTCCGCCACGAGCAAGGAGCCGTGCACGCCGCGGATGGCTATGCCCGGTCTTCGGGCAAGGTTGGGGTTTGCTTGGTGACCTCTGGCCCTGGGGCCACAAATACCGTGACCGGCATCGCCACCGCCTACATGGATTCTATCCCTTTGGTGATCCTCACGGGCCAGGTGCCCACCATGCTCATCGGCAACGATGCCTTCCAGGAAGCGGATATTGTCGGCATCACCCGCCCCTGCACGAAGCACAACTACCTGGTCAAAAATGTCAAGGACCTAGCTATGACGATCAAACAGGCTTTCTACCTAGCCAGGACGGGAAGGCCCGGTCCGATCCTCGTGGACCTCCCCAAGGACGTCATGGCGGACAACGCAGAATTTAATTATCCTTCCAAGATTAAGTTGCCCAGCTACAACCCGACTTACGTGGGTCATGCTGGGCAGGTCAAACGGGCGGCAAAACTGATCACCAATGCCGAAAAACCCCTGATCTATGCCGGCGGTGGGGTGATCTCTTCCAACGCCTCAAAAGAACTCGTCGCTCTGGCCCAAAAATTCTCCATTCCCGTAACCACTACTCTTATGGGCCTGGGGTGCTTTCCGGGAACGAATCCTCTCTTCCTGGGCATGCTCGGGATGCACGGGACTTTTCAGGCCAATATGGCTGTCACTCATTGCGATGTGCTCATCGCCATCGGGGCCCGATTTGACGACCGGGTCACCGGCAAGGTGGAGTCGTTTGCCCCCCACTCAAAAAAAATTCATATCGACATCGACCCCACCTCTATCTCCAAGAATGTCATCGTGGACATTCCCATCGTCGGGGATGCCAGGAACGTCCTCAAGAACATGCTCAAAGTTTTCGAAGAAGAACCGGCCCAGGATTGGGCCAAGATGCGAGCCGATTGGCTTGGGCGCATCGCCGAATGGAAGGAAGCTTACCCTCTAAATTATAAATCCGGCTCCTGCATCAAGCCGCAATTCGTCGTCGCCAAGATCTGTGAGATCACCGGCGGGGATGTCATCATCTCCACCGAAGTGGGCCAGAATCAGATGTGGACAGCGCAGTTTTTCACCTTTACCAAACCGCGCACGCTGCTCACCTCTGGTGGCCTGGGGACGATGGGCTACGGTTTTCCGGCAGCCATCGGAGCTCAAGTGGCCTTCCCGGAGAAGACTGTCATCGACATCGCCGGGGACGGAAGCTTTCAGATGAACATCCAGGAGCTGGCCACGGCCGTGCAATACAATCTGCCGGTGAAGGTGGCGGTCCTGAATAACCATTGCCTGGGCATGGTGCGCCAATGGCAGCAGCTCTTCTGCAATCAGCGCTACTCCCAGACGATCTTCGAGGTGGTTCCCGACTTCGTGAAACTGGCAGAAGCTTACGGGGCCGTGGGCTTGCGGGCGACGAAGCCCGAGGAAGTAGAACCCGTGATCCGGGAAGCCCTGTCCATCCGGCGGCCGGTGGTGATGGATTTCGTGATCGATCGCAACGAAGGCGTTTACCCCATGGTCCCGGCCGGCGCAGCCCTTAGCGATATGCTGCTGGTATAATGAGAAAGCGAGGGAATAAAGAACGATATGCGGCACACCATCTCGGTCTTAGTGGCGAATGAACCCGGGGTTCTCTCCCGCGTCTCCGGGCTCTTTAGCGGGCGGGGGTTCAACATCGAAAGCCTGAATGTGGCCGAGACCCTGGATCCTTCAGTCTCCCGCATGACTCTGGTCACCCGGGGAAACGATCAGATTATTGAACAGACCATCAAGCAGTTGAACAAGCTGGTCTGTGTGATCAAGGTGGCAGACCTAACGGGCTCAGATTATGTGGGCCGGGAGATGGCCCTGATTAAAGTAGCGGCCGAAGCTTCCTCGCGGGCTGAGGTGTTGCGCATCGGGGAAATCTTCCGCGGAAGGGTGGTGGACGTCTCCCCAAAATCCTATACCATGGAGATCACCGGGGACGAAGAAAAAATCCAGGCCTTCATCAACCTTCTCGCCCCCTTCGGCATTTTAGAGATCGTGCGCACGGGAAAAGTGGCCATCGCCCGGGTTAAAAAAGAAGGCTCGAATTCGGGAGGAGCAAGGGGAAAAAATCTTGACAGGTAAAGGGTTGCAAAAACCATATTGTCCTTGAGGAGGAATTTCATGGCAAAGATCTACTACGACAAAGATGCAAACCTGGAGGACCTGAAAGGAAAAAAAGTGGCCATCATCGGGTACGGCAGCCAGGGCCATGCCCAAGCCTTGAACCTGCGGGATTCTGGCGTTGACGTCATCGTGGCCGAACTGGAGGGAACGGAGAATTACGCTCTGGCCCAAAAACACGGGTTCAAGCCGATGAGTGCTTCGGAAGTTTCCGCCAGGGCCGACATCATTCAGATTTTGGCCCAGGACAACTTGCAGGCGGTCCTCTTTGAGAAGGATGTCAAGCCAAACTTGAAAACAGGAAAAACTCTGGTTTTCTCCCATGGCTTCAACATACACTACCACCAGATCCTCCCTCCAGAGAATGTGGATGTGATCATGATCGCCCCCAAGAGCCCGGGCCACATCCTCCGGCGGGAATTTGAGACCGGCACGGGGGTTCCCGGCCTGCTGGCGATTTACCAGGACTTTACGAAAAAAGCAAAACAGACCGCCCTGGCCTATGGCAAGGGGATTGGCTGCACCCGGGCCGGGGTGATCGAAACCACCTTCAAAGAAGAGACGGAGACAGACCTTCTGGGGGAGCAAGCCGTCCTCTGCGGCGGGGTCACCGAGTTGATCAAGGCCGGGTTCGACACCCTGGTGGAGGCAGGCTATCAGCCAGAGATCGCCTACTTCGAATGCCTGAACGAGCTCAAGCTCATCGTGGACTTGATCTACGAGGGAGGGTTGAGCTGGATGCGCTATTCGGTGAGCGATACCGCGGAGTACGGCGATTACTATGCCGGCGCCAAGATCATCACCCAGGAGACGCGCCAGACCATGAAGAAGCTTCTGGGCGACATCCAGGATGGCACCTTCGCCAAGAGCTGGATCCTGGAGAATCAAGCGGGTCGCCCCTTCTTCAATGCCCGGAAGAAGGAGGAGGCCGGGCACCTGATTGAGGTTGTCGGCAAGAATCTGCGGGCCATGATGCCCTGGATCAAACCCAAGGGGAAGGTGTGAGCCGGCATAAGCTGAGAGTGCCTGTGGCCAAGGAGGGGTTGGTTTTCATCCTCCCCCTGGTCGCCATGACTCTGATCTTCTGCGGTCTGCGGTTCACCGTATCCGCCGGTCTCTTCTCTCTCCTCACCCTTTTTACCATCTACTTTTTCCGCGACCCGGAGCGTTCCATCCCCCCAGATGAGAAGGCGATTCTCTCCCCGGCCGACGGGAAGGTGGTCCAGGTCGAGGCCTGCCGGGAGGAACGCTTGCTCAAGGGGCCAGCCGTCAAGGTGAGCATCTTCATGTCTCTTTTCAGTGTGCACGTGAACCGCATTCCCTCCACCGGGCGGGTCGCTGACTCCTGCTACCTCCCCGGAAAATTTGTCAGGGCCAACCTGGACAAGGCTTCGTCTTGCAATGAGCAAAATGCCCTTCTGATCGAGACCCCCGACGGGGTGCGCCTGTTGCTTGTCCAGATCGCCGGGGTCATCGCTCGCCGGATTGTCTGCTGGGTCCGCAGGGGAGATGCGGTGATCCGCGGGCAAAGGTTCGGCTTGATCCGTTTCGGTTCCCGCCTGGACCTCTACCTGCCCGAAAATTCCCACCTCCGGGCTCGGGTAGGCCAGAAGGTCTGCGGGGGGCAAACTATTTTGGGATACCTGGCATGAGGCGAGAAAAGAAAGAGCGAAAAAAAAGAACCGAGAGCATGCGCAAGGGGATCTACATCCTGCCCAATCTTTTTACCTCCGCCAGCCTCTTCTGTGGTTTCTTTGCTCTCCTGCGCACGCTCCAGGAAGACTTCCACGCCGCGGCCATCCTCATCCTGATCTCCGGCTTCTTAGACGGCATGGATGGGAAGATTGCCCGCTATACGAACAGCACCAGCCGCTTCGGCGTGGAATATGATTCCCTGGCCGATGTCATCTCCTTCAGCGTGGCTCCTGGCATTCTGGTTTTTGCTTGGGCCCTCGAGCCTTTTGGGCGGCTCGGCTGGCTGGCTGCCTTCCTCTTCGTCATCTGCGGGGCCCTGCGCCTGGCTCGCTTCAACATTCAGCTGAACACGGTGGAGAGCCGCTATTTCAGCGGCCTTCCCACGCCGGCGGCGGCCTGCCTGATTGCCACGACTGTCTTGGTCTTCTACAAGCTGGGCGATACGGGAGTGGCCAGACACCCGGTCGTCCTCATTGTCACGTATATTCTGGCTTTTCTCATGGTGAGCGCCGTGAAATACTACGGGTTCAAAGATGTCGAGCTCTTCCGCCGCAAGCCCTTTCGCTGGCTGGTGATCGCCATTCTGCTGATCATCGTGGTAGCCTATGAACCCGAATTCACCCTCTTCGGCCTATTTCTTCTCTATGCCCTCTCCGGCCCGCTTCTCTCCCTGAGCCTCCTCCGCCGGCGGCGCGCCTCCAAGCCCCTCATGCCGGAGGAAAAAACGGCTTAAATGGATCGAACAGTGAAGAGGGCTCAACCCGAAAGGAGAATATTTTCAATCGTTGCTATATTAAAAGGCAAAATAAAGTATTCATTGCCAGGAACGAAGTGACGCGGCCAGATCAGCCTGGAGGTTTTTAACCCATGGATAGAATCCGCATCTTTGACACCACGCTGCGAGACGGCGAGCAATCGCCCGGAGCCAGCATGAACCTGGAGGAAAAAATTCGATTCGCCCGGCAGCTGGAACGTCTGAACGTGGACGTGATCGAAGCCGGCTTTCCCATTAGCTCCCCCGGCGACTTCGAATCTGTCAAGCGCATCGCCCAGGAGATCCGGGGGCCGCAGATCGCCGGCCTCTCCCGCACCACCCGGGGCGACATCGATCGCGCCTGGGAAGCCCTGAAGTACGCCAAGAACCCGCTTCTGCACATCGTCATCGCCACCTCGGACATCCATCTGAAGCACAAGCTGCGCAAGAGCCGGGAGGAGGTTTTGGAAGAAGCGGGCCGCGCCGTGGCCCATGCCAAGCGGTATACGGAGGAGGTGGAGTTCTCCTCCGAGGATGCCACCCGGTCGGACCCCGATTACCTGGCGCAAGTCATCGAGGCGGCGATCGACGCCGGGGCGACCATCGTCAACATCCCGGACACCGTGGGCTACACCACCCCCACGGAGTTCAGCAAGCTGATCGCCGTCCTGCGGCAGAAAGCGAGGAACATCCATCGGGCTGTGATCTCGGTCCATTGCCATGATGACCTGGGGATGGCTGTGGCCAACAGCCTGGCCGCCGTGGAGCAAGGTGCCCGCCAGGTGGAATGCACCATCAACGGCATCGGCGAGCGGGCCGGAAATGCCTCTTTGGAAGAGATCGTCATGGCCTTGAAGACTCGGCGAGATTTTTTTACTTTGCCAACCGGAATCGTCACCGAGCAGATCTACCCCACCAGCCGTCTGCTCTCCAGCATTACCGGGATCGCCGTCCCCCCCAACAAGGCCATCGTCGGGGCCAACGCCTTTGCCCATGAATCCGGCATCCACCAGGATGGGGTTCTCAAAGAGAAGACAACCTACGAGATCATGCGCCCCGAGTCCGTGGGCATCTCCCAGTCGACCCTGGTTTTGGGAAAACATTCCGGGCGCCACGCCTTCCGGGAGCGCATCAAGGCGCTGGGCTACGAACTCAGCGAGGCCCACCTCAACCAGGCCTTCCAGCGCTTCAAGGAAGTGGCCGATAAAAAGAAGCGGGTCTTTGACGAAGACCTGGAAGCCATCATCGCCGATGAGATCCTGCGCATCCCGGACACCTACAAACTCATCCATCTCAACGTGGTCAGCGGGTCGGCCGTCGTCCCCACGGCCACGGTGCAAATCGAGATCGCCGGGAAAATCTATCAGGAAGCCGGCTTCGGAGATGGTCCGGTGGATGCGGCCTACAAGACCATCGCCAAGATCACCAAGACCAAGAGTCGCCTGCTCAAGTTCTCGGTGAACGCCATCACCGGCGGCACGGATGCCCAGGGCGAGGTCATGGTCATCCTGGAGGAAGGAGGGCTGCGGGTCGTCGGCCAGGGGGCCCACACCGACATCATTATGGCCTCGGCCAAAGCCTACATCAATGGACTGAACAAACTGGAATACCAGAAGCGCGTCAAAGGAGCCGGATCATGATTCGACCCATGACCATTAGTGAAAAGATTCTGGCCGAACACGCCGGCTTGCGGGAAGTTGAACCCGGGCAGTTGATCAACGCCCGGACCGACCTGGCCCTGGCCAACGACATTACCGCGCCCATCGCCATTGAGGAATTTCGCAAAATCGGGGCGAGCAAAGTCTTCGACCCGGCCAGGGTGGTCCTCATCCCGGACCATTTTGTCCCTAACAAAGACATCAAATCCGCCCAACAATGCCAGATCATGCGCGAGTTCGCCCGGGCGCAGAATCTGCTGCATTATTTTGAAGTGGGAGAGATGGGCATCGAGCACGCCTTGCTCCCGGAGCAGGGACTCGTCCTTCCCGGGGACCTGGTCATCGGAGCCGACAGCCATACCTGCACCTATGGAGCGCTGGGCGCTTTTTCCACAGGCGTGGGGTCCACGGACTTCGCTGCGGCCATGATCACTGGCCAGGCCTGGTTTCGCGTTCCCGAGACCATCAAGTTCATCTACCACGGCAGACGCCGCCGCTGGGTGGATGGAAAGGACCTAATCCTTCACACCATCGGAAAGATCGGCGTGGATGGGGCCCTGTACAAAGCCATGGAGTTCAGCGGAGAGGCGATTGCCAACCTCTCCATGGAAAGCCGTCTCACCATGGCCAACATGGCCATCGAGGCCGGGGGAAAGAATGGGATTATCGTCCCAGATAAGGTGACCAAGGAATACGTGCAAAGCCGGGCCAAGCGCCCCTATAAATTCTTCCAGAGCGACCCCGAGGTCAAGTACCCCCAAGTCTTGGACATCGATGTCAGCCAGATTGAACCCCAGGTGGCCTTCCCCCACCTTCCCTCAAATGTCAAGCCCATCAGTGCGGTGGGGAATGTGTCCATCGATCAGGCGGTGATCGGTTCCTGCACCAACGGCCGCCTGGAAGACCTGCGCACAGCCGCCCGGGTTCTCAAAGGCAGGAAGCGGGGGCCTTACGTGCGCCTGATCATCATCCCAGCCACTCAAGAAATTTACCGCCAGGCCATGAAAGAGGGCCTTTTCGAAATCTTCCTGGATGCCCAGGCGGTCATCAGCACGCCCACCTGCGGCCCTTGCCTGGGCGGGTATATGGGGATATTGGGTAAAGGGGAACGGGCGGTGACAACCACCAACCGCAACTTTGTAGGAAGGATGGGTCACCTGGAGAGCGAAGTCTACCTGGCAAACGCCGCGGTGGCCGCCGCCTCCGCCGTCCTGGGAAGAATCGGCAGCCCGGAGGAACTGGGCGTCAGCCCCTGAGAAAGAAAATCCGAATATCGAAATTCGAAATTTTTTCTGGAGGGTTTATGATCTATAAAGGCAGAGCCTGGAAGTTCGGGGCGAACCTCGACACGGACGGCATCATCCCTGCCAGGTACCTGAACACTACGGACCCGGTGGAGATGGCCTCTCACTGCATGGAGGACCTTGACCCCAAGTTTTTAGAGAAGATCAAACCGGGAGACATCATCGTTGCCCAAGAGAACTTCGGCTGTGGCTCTTCCAGGGAGCATGCCCCTCTGGCCATCAAATACGCCGGCCTTTCCTGTGTCCTGGCCAAAAGTTTCGCCCGCATCTTCTACCGGAATTCCTTCAACATGGGCCTGCCCATACTGGAGAGTGCCGAAGCGGTAGATGGCATCACCCAGGGCGATGAGCTGGAGGTGGACAGCGAGGCCGGGACGATTAAAAATTTGAGCACCGGCCAGACTTACAAAGCCCACCCCATTCCCCCCTTCATGCAGCAGCTCATCGAGGCCGGGGGGCTGATGAACTACGTAAAAAAATTCAAAATGGGAACCTGATCTGATTGCGGAATGCAGAATAAAGAATCCGCAATTCGCAATCCGAATTCCGAAATTTGAAGAGGGGGAGAAAATGACATACAAGATCGCGGTGCTCCCTGGAGACGGGACGGGCCCGGAAGTGGTGGCTGAAGGCCTGAAAGTCCTCAAGGCCGTCTCCGAGAAAGAGAATATAAGACTCGACCTTTCTTACTATGACCTTGGCGGGGAGCGTTACCTCAAGACCGGTGAGACCCTTCCCGATTCGGTTCTCGAGGAACTCAAAAAAGTGCAGGCCATCTTCCTGGGGGCCATCGGCCATCCGCAGGTCAGGCCCGGCATCCTGGAGCGGGGGATCCTTCTCCGGCTGCGGTTTGAACTTGACCAATACATCAACCTCCGGCCAGTGAAGCTCTACCCCGGCGTGGACACGCCCCTCAAGGATAAAGGCCCCGAGCACATCGACTTCGTCATCATTCGCGAGAATACCGAAGGTCTTTACACGGGTGCCGGAGGGTTTCTAAAGAAGGGCACGCCGGACGAGGTCGCCATCCAGGAATCCATCAACACTCGCAAGGGAGTGGAGCGCTGCATCCGCTATGCCTTCGATTTTTGCCTGAAGCGCAACAAGGCGCGCAAGCTCACCCTCAGCGCCAAGACCAACGTGCTCAATTACGCTTCTGATCTCTGGCAGAGAACCTTCCAGGAGGTGGCCAAAGAATACTCCCGGGTAAAAACAGACTACGCCCATGCCGATGCCCTTTGCATGTGGATGATCAAAAACCCGGAGTGGTTCGATGTCATTGTCACCGACAATCTCTTCGGCGACATCGTGACCGACCTCGGCGCCATGATCCAGGGTGGTCTGGGCATCGCTGCCGGAGGAAACATCAACCCCACCCCTGGGGGGGTCTCCATGTTCGAGCCCATGGGCGGCTCTGCCCCAAAATACGCCGGCAAGAACATGATCAACCCTCTGGCCGCGATCGGAGCCTGCCAGATGATGCTCGACCACTTGGGGGAAAAGAAGGCCGCCCAGCGCATCGAGAACGCTCTGACCCAGGTCCTTTCCAAACATCTGAAGAGCCTGGCAGCTGGCGAAATGGGGTATCCCACCCAAGAAGTTGGAGACCTGGTGGTAAAGTATTTATAAGGTAGTTCAGCCAGAAGAATATGAAGGAGGGGTTGAGAATGGAAGTTAGAATCTACACGGTGGCGGATATTGCTCCGAAGAAGCTCCACGAAGGGTGTCTGACCCGCCTGGTGTCCGGCCAGAACGCCCTGATCAGCTTTCTGCGCATTGAGCCTCACATCTTTTTCCCCATCCATCAACACTTCCATGAGCAACTGATGATCGTGGTGGAGGGGCAGATCGAGGAGATCGTCGAAGATAAGACTTATCTCCTGCAAAAAGGGAATGTTATCGTCCTCCCCTCAAACATCGAGCACGGGGGAAGGACGCTGGACTCCTCCTGCGAGATCATCGACATCTTTTCCCCGCCGCGGGAGGATTACATTCGCCTGTAACCGCTTTGTCTCCAAGACGCCAAGCCTTAGTACTTCATTTCAAAAATTCGCGTCATAATGTTCTGTGTTCTTCCCCGGCCCGGAGGCCAGAGCACTTCGCTGGGCATCATAAGGCGCTGCTCTTTCCATGGATAGGGCGGGCAAAGGGTTGAAATCAAGCCCTGGAAATGATAAGTTATTTAAAAACATATTCGCTTTCCCCAATCGGCGATCAGCAATAAAGGTGGCTGAGAGCCGATTGCCGATCGCTTTTAGGGAGTGATTTCCATGGATGCCGTGAATTCTCTTGATCCCATCTTTAAACCTAAATCCATCGCCATCATCGGCGCATCTACCCAGGTGGAAAAATGGGGCCATCGCATGGTCGCCCGTCCCCTGAACACGGGCTTTCGCGGAGTTATCTATCCCGTCAACCCGAACGCCGAAGAAGTGGCTGGCCTGAAGCCCTATGCGACCATCTCTGATCTTCCCCAGGACATCGACCTGGCAATCATCACTCTCCCCTCGCCAATGGTCCCAGAGGCCTTCCGGGAATGTGCCCGGCATGGCATCCGGGGCGCCGTGATCATCTCTGCAGGCTTTGCCGAAGCCGGCGGGGAAGGGAAGAAACTTCAGGAGGAAGTCTCGCGCATCGCTGCGGAAGCGAATATCCCTCTGGTGGGGCCCAATTGCATGGGTCTATGGAGCGCCCCGGTTGGGTTGAACCTGGCTTTCGATGAAGCCCCCCTCCGGGGTTCCATCGCTTTCATCTCCCAGAGTGGAACCCTGGGCAACTACTTGATGCTTTTAGCCAAGTCTAAAGGATATGGGTTCAGCGGTTTCGTCAGCAGCGGCAATCAGGCTGTGCTGGAAGTGACGGATTACTTGGAATACTTCGGCGACGACGCCAAAACCCGGGCGATCATTCTTTACATCGAAGGGATCCGGGATGCCAGCCGGTTCTTCCGCGTGGCCAAAGAGGTGGTCAGAAGGAAACCCGTCATGGTATACAAGGCCGGCCGTTTCGAGGTCGGGGTGCGCGCTGCCCTCTCCCATACTGCCTCGCTCGCGGGGAACGACGCAATTTTCGAGGGCTTCTGCCGGCAAACCGGGCTTATCCGCTGCTACGATCCCTTGCACTCTTTCGACATGGCTATGGCCTTGGCCAGCCAGCCGCTACCGAAAGGCAATGGCGTGGCCATTATTTCCGGAGGGGGCGGCTACTGCGTGACCATGGCCGAGGCCTGCGCGGCCTGGGGATTGGAAGTCCCCCGATTGGATGAATCGGCCTCGGAAAAGATCAAAAAAGTCTTACAGCCCTTTGCCCCTCAGCCCTGGAACCCAGTGGACGCGGCTTCCGATATTCGCCCGATGACCTACGCCCGCGCCCTGGACATCCTCATGAGGTTAGATTACATAGATGGAATTTTGATGATGATCCCCTTCATGTTTGAGTTTCAGTTGCGCTCGCCCGCTTCCATCCGCGAATTGATGGACGCCACCGAGATCATCTGCTCGCTACCCAAGAAATACAATAAACCCCTCGTGGGGAATATGATCCCCCGGGTCAGCGTCGGCCCGGCTCTGGACCTTTTCCAGAGGGCCGAAATCCCCTTCTACGCCACCCAGGACGAATCCGCCAGGGCCATGCACGCCCTGGTGAGGTACGCCCGAATCATTTCCAACGGGGCAGAGGATTAAAAAGACCCGTAGTGTTTGTAAACTTCCATCAAGGCAGTTCCCTGGCGCAAAGCCTGGCGCATTTTCCGTTCCTTGCTCGCAGTCTTCTCAGCTTCTAACAGTACCTCTTCGGTGAGCCCTTCCGGGATGACGACCACCCCGTCTAAGTCCCCGAAGACAAAGTCCCCAGGCTGGATCACCGTCTCTCCCACCTGGATGGCAATCTGACATTCTTTTAGCTCCCAGCGGCTGATGGAGCTCGCCGGCATGTAGAATTTGGCGAAGACTGGAAAATTCATCTTGACGATAAAGGAAGCGTCGCGGACGCCGCCGTCCACCACCGCCCCGGTGCATTGACGCTGCTGCGCTGAGAGCGTCATGATTTCGCCCCAATGGGAAGACGATTGATCCCCGCCCGCGCTCAGGACGACGACGGAATGGGGACGGAGGGCCTCTAACATTTTGATGAGCATGGGGGTATCATCGCTGGCGACGTCTGCCACCGGGAATCCCTGACAAGTAAAAGCTGGGCCGGCGACTTTCATGCTCTCCTTCAGGGGGCGGAGGAAAGAGGGAAGGGAATGACTTCGGATTGCTTTTGAATCTAAAATATCCGCCACCGCCCCAGTGTAAAGCCGGCGATACCGGCGGCAGATTTCCGGCCATTCAATCTTCTGTCTCTTCATGGAAACTCTCCTCTCTTTGGCGATAATTTTGAATAATACACCTTTCATTCCTTGTCAATGGCCGCTCATCTCTTGCTCATCTTCCTTCCGCCTGGGCCACGACAAGATTGGCGACCAGGGGGGGCAGGTCCCTGCAAAAGCTTGACAAGAAGAGACTTTTTCATTAATTTCATGGAACGAGGAGGATATGGGGAGTAGGCCACGGTTGTTTAGTGAAGTTCAGGCCGGCCAGCGATTGGGCCTTTATGGTTAAAGAGAGCAAGATGCGCAGGGCTGATGTCCAGGAGATTCCTTAGTGGAGGAAAAGCTCGCTGTTTTGGACCGGCCGGAGTTCCGGCAGTACATCTTTTATCCCCGTAGGGATCCCTGTGATCGGCCTTTGGCAAAAAATGCCACAAATCATTTCATCCCCGTGGAGAAAAACGTCTCTATTGGCTGTCGATTCCATGTCTGCGGGAAAGATAGCCCAAACATCCTTTTCTTCCACGGGAACGGGGAAATTGTCAGTGATTATGATGATATCGCCCCCCTTTACAATCAAAGAGGGATTAACCTTTTTGTGGCCGATTACCGCGGATATGGCTTTAGCGGCGGGAAGCCAACGGCCTCTGCCCTGATCCTGGACACCCGGTCAACCCTGAAGGGTTTCAAGCAAATCCTGAAAGAAAAAAACTTCTCCGGCGGGCTCTTCGTCATGGGCCGCTCCTTGGGTAGCGCCCCGGCCATCGACCTTGTGGCCAGCCGTCAAGAAGGGCTTGCTGGCTTGATCATTGAAAGTGGGTTCGCGGACACGATTGCCCTCCTTAACCGCCTCGGGGTTCCGGTACAGGCCTTAGGTCTCACGGGGGTTGGGGGGTTTTCCAACCTGGA
>Ga0315280_10003968_pt1 | contig 22239 bp, 16 predicted proteins | sample YL17G06_40_MG_FD_203697 | JGI IMG/M metagenome (GOLD analysis project Ga0315280, IMG submission 203697) | Sediment microbial communities from Yellowstone Lake, YNP, Wyoming, USA - YL17G06_40 | ecosystem: Environmental > Aquatic > Freshwater > Lake > Sediment | place: USA: Wyoming | collected...
ACCGTCGTCGTGACCCCGCAGAGACAGTCAGAATCGAGTTCAGATTCATACATACGTTTGAAACCAGCTCGCTTGCCCATACTGACCGCAGAATTGGCGCAATCGCGCAATCTGAGGCTGAAGTCTCGTTGTAGTACTAAGGCACGTGTGCTTGTCAAGGCGAAACCGGGTCAGGTTGACTCGCCGAAAGCGGACGCAGGCGAGAGGCCTGCGCTACGGGCGCGGCCTCGTGGCTAGGCCCCGATACTTCGGGGCCGCCACCCCGGCCCGAAGGGCTTAGGGGCCGAGGCCGCGAAACGCCGGGTCAGGTGACCCCGCGCCCGGGCTACTGCGCGGAGGGCGCGGTCCGCGGCACCACCTCCAGCAAATCGAACCAGGCCGTGCCCGCGCTGATGAATGACAGCGTCGGATAGGGGCGTGCGTCCGCGGCGGCGGCGCCGGAGAACTCATATTTCTTCCATTCGGTGGTCAGCTCGAAGGTCTGCGGCGGCGATACGCCGTCGAGCCCGAGCGCGAACTTCAGCCCTGACACCTGCCCCTTGCCCCATACCGAGACGGCGTACTTTCGTCCCTTCGCCAATTCCACCGGGAAGGCGCGGATGGTCACGCCCATGCCCTCGACCGGCGTGCGCAGGCGCAGCGAGTGCGTGCCATCATGCGCGACCCGCGGATCGATGAACAGCGACGCGCCGGGGTCCTTGCCTATTGTGACGTAGCACCCATCGGGCGTGCCGGGGTTGGCGGATTTCTCGAAGCTCGGGTTGGCGGTCAGGTTCGCGGCGCTGACCTTGGACGGCGCGGGCGCGTTAACCGGAATGCGATAGACGCGCGTGCCGAAGCCATCTATCATGTCAGCCAGCTTGCCGTTGGCAATGCTGACCTGCCGCCGCTCGAACATCACCTCGGCGGTGCCGCTGAAGGGTTCGCGCGTAGTGATCCTGATCGGCTTGGGGTCGTTGGCGGCGTTGACCGCAATGACCCACAAGCTGCCGCCCGCGGCGCGCGCCGTGACATGCACGCTCTGGGCGTCGCAGCGCACCTCGGGATGCGCGCTCGCCAGCAGCGCCGGCGTCAGCTCCTGCACCTCCAGCGCGAGGCGGCGACATTCGCTCCACAAGCTGGGCGAGATCGGGTTACCGATGGGCGCGCGCCGGATGAAATACTGGAGGCCGGTGGCGCCGTGCACCAGCGCGAGGTAGGTCATCGCTCGCTCCTCGCGCGCGGAGGGCTCGCGCCGCCACAGCTCGCCGCCGCCGAATGCCTGCGGCACGATCCACAGCGGCATGCCATAGCCCACCGCGCGGTTGAGCTGGTCGGCCCAGTCGGCGACGGTGGTCACGGGATTGTCGGGGATGGGATAGGGGTCTGCCATCATGATGTCCATCGCCTCGACATACTCCGGCGCGCGCTGGGGAATGCAGAAAACCATCGTGATGGGATGGTATGGATCGAGGTCTTTGATGAAGTTGTATGCTTCGACGAGGCGCGCCGGCGCTATGCCCTGGCCGTCGGGCTCGTCGCACAGATACCAGGCTAGCAGGGCGGGATGATCGCGCAGCATCTCGACCTCGCGCCGCAGCGCCTCCCATTTCGCCGGCGACGGCTCGGCCTGCGCGATGGCGCGAATGTCATAGTGCACCTTCATGCCCACCTGCGCGCAGCGGTCCATGTAGGCGCGGATTTGATCGGGATCGCGCGCCGCGTCCTGGTACGCGGCGATCATATTGAAGCCCTGGGGCGCCTCGGCCGCTGCCAAATCGGCCGCCGGAAAAACGCAGTAGAAGCCGCACGGGAAGAAAGGTAGGCCGTCAACGATCAGGCCCCGGTTCTCATAATCAACCTTCACTTCGTTGGGTTTGGGCGGCGCCTTGCGCAGCGTGATGCCGGCGATGCCGACGACGTCGCCGCCGCGGGTAAGCTGCGCGGTCAGCCGGGTGACGCCCTGCGGCAGACGCGCCACGTCGAGCGGGATGCGGGTGCGCGCGCCGGCCTTGACCTCGGCTTCGATGCGCACGCCGTCGCCGCCGCCGGTGGCGGTGAATCGCAGCGCGCGTCCCTTCAATGCAGGGGATACGGTGACCAGCAGGCAGCCAGTTTGCTCGGCGGTGTAGAGCGAGCGGCCGGGCAGAACCGTCATCGTCGGCAGCGCTTGCACCTTCATCTCCTTGCTGGCGAAGAGAGTCGCGCCGCCGGCGTCAGCGACGGTCAAGCGGTACGTGTAAACGCCCGGCTCGAGCGCCGGCAGCGCCATCGCGAGTGGCGCGTCGCTGTCGCGCGCGGGGATCATCTCGCTGACCGTTTCGGCGCGTTCGCCGCGCGGCGACGTCGCGGTCAGGATGACCTTGACCGGCGCCGGGCTTGGCTGAAGCGCGCGGGCGGTTGCACTAACCGTCAAGCGGCCGTCGTCCACCCGGGCTGGCAGTTGCAGCCGCGAGAGCGCGATCGGGCCGCACCGCAGCTCGGCCGGGGTAAACCGCACCTCGATGGCGAAGGTGCGCTTCTCGCCTTTCGGCAGCGGCTCGTCGAGCCCAAGCCAGAAGCGCCCATTGCGCTGCTGATAGTCAAAGAGCGAAACCGGGCGCGCGGCGGTGATTTCAACTTGCCCGAAGAGAGACCTGACGATCACGCGCCGCGCCCCATCGAACGGCTGCGGACGCGCCGGATCGAATGCGACGGGGATGATGCCATCGGCGCGTTTCGACGACGTATCGGCTTCGAACGCCGCGGCGGCGAACCAGTGCTCCAGCGGTTGGGAGAAGCCGACCTGGAGCGCAGCGTCGTCCCAGGCGTCCTGTGCGTACTCGTATTCGACGCGGAAGCGATCGCCGGGCCCGGCGGTGATGGTCTCGCTCCAGCGCAGGCCGGCTGAATCGTGCTCGACGGTGAGAACCTGCGTCGCGCCGCGGGTGGTCAGCCGCGCGCCGCCGGCGTCGGCGCCGCTGCGGTAATGGCACTGCTTCCAATCGCGGGTGTGCAGCGTCAGCTCGTCGGGGTAGGCCGCGAAGACAGGCACGCCGTTGTACTCGACGTCGAGCCCTTGCCGCGCCTGCCACAGCAGCCGGCAGCGGTCGAGCGTGATTTCGACGCGATCGGGGGCGGCGTCAGCCGGCGGCAAGTCACCGGCGCAAATGCCAGCGCCCGTTAGCAGCATCAACGCTAGCACATATGTGGCGGCAAGTTTCACGCGCACCGAAGCATCCCTCTATGCGTGCTCGATGTCACCCTGAGCGGAGCCGAAGGGGTCGCCTATCGGGGTTGCTTAGGGCGATAGGGGACGCCTTCGTCCGCTGACGCCTTCGTCCGCCGGAGCGGAACTGCCCACTTCGCCGAAGCGCAGCCGAGACGGCTGCGCTACCGATCGTGCCGTAGGGCAGGCGTCTCGCCTGCCTTCGGCTACGAAGGCTGAATCGTCGCCCGCAAAGGCGGATTCCTCGCTTCGCGGCTAGGTCTGCCGACCGCCCTGGCGGCCCTTGGCCTAGCCACTCGGAATGACATTTCGTTCAGCTTGCACATCATCCAGGTTCTAAGACCCTCTAAGCCCGCTCCAGCACCTTCCGCGCGAGCGCGATGTCGCGCCGGATCTGCTCCACCAGCGCCTCGGGGCTGGGAAAGCGCATCTCGTCCCGCAGCCGGTTAACGATCTCGAGCGTGATCGCGCGGCCGTAGAGGTCGCCGGCATCGGCATCGGGGAAATGCGCCTCGACATAAACCTTGCGCCGCACGCGGGACGGTTCTTCTTCGCCGCGCGGTGGGAATGTCGGCCGCACGCCGATATTCACCACCGCCAGCGCGCCCTCAAGGCGGGCGTTCGTCACACGGCGCGCGCTCTCGCCATCGGGGCGCGCATAGATCGCGCTTTCGCCATCGAGCCGCGCCTTGGCCGCATAGACGCCGTTGGCTGGCAGCAGCTTGTCGCGCGTCACGGCAATGTTGGCGGTGGGAAATCCCAGCCTTCGACCGCGCCGGTCGCCCGGCTCGACCGGGCCGCTGATGACGTAGCAGTGCCCCAGCAGCCTCGTCGCGCGCTCGACATCGCCCGCGGCGACCAGCTCGCGGATGGCGGTGCTGGAAACCTCGGCGCCGTCAACTGTGACGCGCTTTACCTCGGCGGCGGAGAAGCCAAACCTCGCCCCAAGCTCGGCGAGCACGGCGGCGGTGCCGGCGGCGCCGCGCCCGAAGCGAAATCCCTCGCCCGCCACCACGCAGCGCGCGTTGAGCTGCTCGGTGAGCACGCAGCGGGCGAACTCCTCTGGCGCGAGCCCGGCGAAGGCGCGGTCGAAGCCGACGATGATCAGGGCCTCGACGCCCAACGCGGCGATGAGCGCAGCGCGCTCGGGGATGGTGGTGAGCAGGCGCGGGGCGCTGCGCGGTTGCACCACGCGTGCGGGATGCGGATCGAAGGTAAGCGCTGCCGAGCGGAGATGATGCTCGCGCGCGCTAGCCACCGCCTGGCGCAGCACCGCCTGGTGGCCGATGTGCACGCCATCGAAGACGCCCACGGCGATGCAGGTGGGAGGGAGCTTTCTTTGCTCGATGTCGCGCAGGATTTCCATCCGGTGCATGTCCATAGAAATCGCTGATAAGGACTTCGACGGCCGGCCTCGGCATTCATTCTGCAACGATCACCCGCGGGTGAAGGCGGTCTTCTCTTATCTCGGCGAGGCCGAGGAAGCCACCGGCGGGATCGTAGATGCGCGCCATGCCCGCAGCCACATCGGCTGGCGCGGCAACGACGCTGCCGTGACACAGCAGGCGCGCCGCATCGCCGTCGAGCCGGATGTCGGGCAGCGCCGAGAGCGGCGCGTCGAGCGGCCGCAGGGTGCCGTCGAATCGGCCGGCGGCGACTACGGCTGCGACCTCCTCCACTGTCAAGCTATCGGCGATATCGAACGCGCCGACGCGCGTACGCACCAAGAATGATAGGTAGGCGCCGCAACCCAGCGCCTCGCCGATGTCCGCCGCCAGGCTGCGGATGTAGGTGCCCGTGGAGCACTCGACGACGATGCGCGCGCGCGGATGGCGCGCCGCTGCCGGCGAGCGCCGCGCAGCCGAGATTCCATGCTCCGCGCTTTGCGCGTCGCTCTGAATGACAGGTTCACCCGGTCCAAAATCAAGCAAGTGCGCGGAGATCATCCGCACCTTGCGCGTTCGCCGCGGCACGTCGCGCCCCTGGCGCGCAAGCTCGCGCAGCCGCACGCCGCCGACATGAACCGCCGAGTAAGCCGGGGCCGACTGCTCGATCTCGCCCACGAAGCTGCCCAGCGCCCGTTCCGCGTCGCCGCGCGTCACCGACGATGCATCGCGGTCGGCAAGCACAACCCCATCGGCATCGAGCGTGTCGGTGGTGAGGCCGAATGTTATCTCGGCGACGTAGGTCTTGTCGCTTCCCGCCGCCCACTGGTAGAGTCGGCGCGCCTTGCCCACGCACAGCACGAGCACGCCGGCGGCAGCGCGATCGAGCGTGCCGGCGTGCCCCGCCGATGCTCGGGTCAGGCGGCGCAGCCAGGCGACGGCATCGTGCGATGTCATGCCCGGCGGCTTGAGGAGATTGAGGAAGCCGTCAGTGGACAATCTTCGCCCTGCCTATGCATAATCTGCGCCGCACGCGCTTGGCGTCTGCAGGCGAGACGCCTGCGCTACCGGTACCAATGATGCGCACTCGGATAATCTGCGCCGCACGCGCTCGTCTTCCTTCACGGGATGATGAAGATGGCTGGCGCCAGCAGGGTTGCATTTAGCCGCCGCAGAATGAGCGCCTCGGAGCATGGCCGAAAAGGCTGTCCTCCGGGCCAAAGGCATAGGAGGTGACGACGATGAAGGCCCGCGATGTCATGACCGCCCAGGTCTCCGTCGTCTCCGAGGCCGCCCCCGTCAAAGAGCTGGCGCGCCTGATGTGCGAGCGCGGCATCTCGGCGGCGCCGGTGGTGGACAAGTCCGGCCGCCTGACCGGCATCGTCTCCGAGGGCGACCTGATACGCGAGCTGCTGCCGCGCTACACCGACCTCTTCGAGGAGGAGCGCTACCTGGTGGACGCCGAGTATACCGAGCACCGCGCCGAGGCCGTGCGCCAGCGCCCGGTGGCGGAGATCATGACGCGCGGCGTCTTCACCATCACCGAGGAGGCGCCGCTGCTCAAGGCTGCGGCCCTGCTCCAGCTCAAGCGCATCAAGCGGCTGGTGGTCGTGCGCGGCGACGAGATCGTGGGGCTGATCAGCCGCCGCGACATCTGCAAGGCCCTGCTGGGAGGGCGCAGGTGACGGGCACGGGCAATGTGCGCCATGCGCGCCGTCGCCATTAACGCCTGTCGTCGCCATTGATGCGCGGCCCGTTGCGCCCCGTCACGCGCCGGTTATTGATAAACGCAGTCTGTGAAAAATTGCACAAGCCACGCTCTTACCCTTGACGGGAGTCCACGGGAGGGGTAGTATATAGTTGATTTCGGGTAGCCGCTTGCGGGGCGGTGCGCCGCTTGCGGGGCCGTGTGCCGCTTGCGGGGCGGTGCGCCGCTTGCGGGGCCGTGTGCCGCTTGCGGGGCGGTGTGCCGCTTGCGGGGCGGTGCGCCGCTTGCGGGGCGGTGCGCCGCCTGCGGGGCCGTGTGGACGGCTGGGAGGCGAGGGTGCGATTTCCCCGGAGCGAAGGCTCCTTTGACGCTGATCTAGGGTTCGCGGCTGAGGTTACCGCTCGCAGCGGCGAGAATATCGCCGCCTGCTACCAGTGCGCCAAGTGCACCGCCGGTTGCCCCATGGCGCCGGATATGGACGTGACCCCTAACCAGGTCATGCGCTGCGTGCAGCTCGGCGCGCGCGACCTCGCCCTCGGCGCCTCCAGCATCTGGCTCTGCACCACCTGCACCACGTGCACCACCCGCTGCCCGCGCGACATTGACCTTGCGCGCGTCATGGACACGCTGCGCGCGATGGCCCTCGATTCGGGCGTCAAGCCGGCCGAGCCGCAAACCCCGCTCTTCTACCGCATCTTCCTGGGCCTGGTGCGTCGCACCGGTCGCCAGAACGAGCTGCCGCTCATGGCCGCGTATGGCATCATGACGCGCAACCCTTTCAAGGACATCATGCTTGGGCAGAAGATGTTTATCCGGGGTAAACTTAATCCGTTAGGCCCCAAAGTCCGCGACATGGCGCAGGTGCGGCGGATTTTCGAGAGAGCCGCGAAGCGCGACAAGACCGCCGGCTCTGAATCACAGAAATAGCATGAGAATCGCGTACTATCCCGGCTGCTCGCTGCACGCGAGCGCGAAGGAGTTCGACCTCTCCACGCGCGCGGTGTGCGCGGCGTTAGGGTTAGAGCTGGTCGAGATCGAGGACTGGAATTGCTGCGGCGCGACCGCCGCCCACGCCATCAACGACGACCTTGCGATCGGGCTGGCGGGGCGCAACCTGGCGCTGGCGACACGCCAGGGCCTGGGCGCGGTGCTCGCGCCGTGCGCGGCGTGCTTCGGGCGGCTGAAATATGCGGCCAAGGCGTTGGCGGCGGGTCACGGCGAGCTGCCCGACGGTCTCGATGCGCGCGCCGCGGCGCAAGTGCGGGTCTATAACATCCTCGACGCGCTGCTCAACCTCGCAGGGGCGGACGCGATCAAGCGGTGCGCTGCGAAGCCCATCACTGGCCTGCGGCCCGCGGCCTATTACGGCTGCCTGTTGGTGCGGCCGCCGGAGATTGCAGAGTTCGACGATCCCGAGAACCCCACCTCGATGGAGAAGATTCTGACCGCTGCCGGCGCGCAGCCGGTCGAGTGGTATCACAAGCTCGAGTGCTGTGGCGCGAGCCTGGCGGTGACCAATACGCCGTCGGCGGTGCGGCTGGTGGCAGAGATCCTGGCCCATGCCAAGTCGGCGGGCGCGAACTGCATCGCCGTCGCCTGCCCCATGTGCCAGACCAACCTTGACACGCGGCAGGCCGCCGCGGCGGCGCGCCTGGGCGATGATTTCGATCTGCCGGTTGTGTACATCACCGAGTTGTTGGGGGTAGCATTCGGGCTCGACCCGGCCAAGCTCGGGCTGGGACGCCATATCGTTGATGCGATGCGGCTGACGCGGGCGGCATTCGCCGTGACCGAGGCGGCTGCGTCGGGCGATTAGAGAGGGCAGATTCGAACGGCGCACGGCGCCCTCACAGCCGAGGGCGGCTGTGCCACATGCGCGATGCGACTGACGCGGGCGGCATTCCGCGCGCCGGCGAACGCGTTACGCTGAGCGGAGCGCAGGGTCCCCTTTCGGGGTTGCTGAAGGCGATAGGGGACGCCTTCGTCCGCCGAAGCGTAACTTCGTCGCCCGCAAAGGCGGATTCCTCGCTGCGCTCGGAATGACAGCGCCGCAGTTCGAGTGGCGCTCGGAATGACGACGGCGGGGGCGGGCGCTTTTCGGAGGTTTCAGTGCGCAGGGTAGGCGTTTTCGTCTGCTGGTGCGGTTCCAATATAGCCAAGACGGTTGATGTCAAGCAGGTGGTCGCCGAGGCCGCGAAGCTGCCCGGCGTGGTCTATGCCACCGACTACCGCTACATGTGCTCCGAGCCTGGGCAGAAGATGATCCAGGACGCCATCAAGGAGCGCCACCTCGATGCCGTGGTCGTCGCCTCGTGCTCGCCGACGCTGCATGAGACCACCTTCCAGAACTGCATCGCCGGCGCCGGTCTCAATCCCTACGTCTTCCAGATGGCCAACATCCGCGAGCAGTGCTCGTGGGTGCACTCCGATCACGACCTCGCCACCGTCAAGGCGCTCGATCAAACCGCCATCGCCGTGGCCGAGGCCGCCAAGGGCAAGCCGCTGTCGCGCTCGCAGATGCCCATCACGCGGCGCGCGCTCGTGCTCGGCGGCGGCATCGCCGGCATCCAGGCTGCGCTCGATATCGCCGAGACGGGCCACGAGGTAACCCTCGTCGAGCGCCAGCCCTCCATCGGCGGGCGCATGGCGCAGTTCGACAAGACCTTCCCCACCATGGACTGCTCGGCGTGCATCCTGACGCCGAAGATGGTGGACGCAGCCAAGCATCCGAATATCACCCTGATGACCTGGTCGGAGGTCGAGAAGGTTGCCGGCTACGTCGGCAACTTCGAGGTCACCATCCGCAAGCGTGCGCGGTCGGTCAACATGGAGAAGTGTACCGGCTGCGGCGTGTGCGAGGAGAAGTGCCCCACCAAGGTGCCGAGCGAATTCGACGCCGGCATGCGCGAGCGCAAGGCGATCTTCCGGCCCTTCCCGCAAGCGGTGCCCAACGTGCCGGTGATTGACCGCGAGAACTGCCGCTACTTCCGCGGCCTGGCCGCTGCGGCTGAGAGCGCCGACGGCAAGCCGGTCAAGGCCCGCTGCGGCGTCTGCGCCAAAGTCTGCCCGGCGGAGGCGGTGGATTACGACCAGGGCGACGAGCTGATGACCGAGAAGTTCGGCGCCATCGTAGTCGCCACCGGCTGCGACCTGTACGACCCGTCGCGCATGACCGAGTACGGCGGCGGTCGCTTCGCCGACGTCATCACCGGCGAGCAGTTCGAGCGATTGGTAAATGTCGGCGGGCCGACCGAGGGTCACATCGTGCGGCTGTCCAACCACGAGGAGCCGAAGACGGTCGTCTTTATCCAGTGCGTCGGCTCGCGCGATGATACCAAGGGCTACCCGTACTGCTCGAAGGTATGCTGCATGTACACCGCCAAGCACGCGACGCTGGTCAAGGAGAAGCTGCCCGAGTGCGAGGTCTATGTCTTCTACATGGACATCCGCGCCGCGGGCAAGAACTACGAAGAGTTCGTGCGGCGCGCGCAGGAGGAGCTGGGCGTCAAGTACCTGCGCGGACGCGTCAGCCGCATCTATCCCGAGGGCGACAAGCTGCGGGTCAAGGGCGCGGACAGCCTGGCGGGGGTGGCGGTGGAGATCGACGCCGACCTGGTGGTGCTGGCGACGGCGCTGCGGGCGCGCGACGACGTGGCGCAGGTCGCGCGGATGCTCAGCATCCAGACCGACCAGTACGGCTTCTTCAGCGAGGCGCACCCGAAGCTGCGCCCGGTGGAGAACCTGTTCGCCGGCATCTACCTGGCGGGCGCGTGCCAGTATCCGCGCGACATCCCCGATACGGTGGCGGCGGCCAGCGGCGCCGCGGCCAAGGTCTGCGCGCTGTTTTCCAAGCCATCCATCCTGAGCGAGCCGCTGATCGCGGAGGTCAACGCAGCGCGCTGCAGCGGATGCTTGACCTGCAAGTCCATCTGCCCGTTTGACGCGATTGATTCCGAAGTGATCAAGGATCGCCTGACGCGCGAGGAGCGCACCGTGGCCAAGGTCAACGAGGCGGTGTGCCAGGGCTGCGGCGGGTGCGTGGCGGCGTGCCGGTCGGCGGCGCTGAACCTGCGCGGATACGCCGACGAGATGATCCTCGCCGGCATGGAGGCGCTATGTCAGCGGTAGAGGAGAAGGTCGCCACTTCGGGCGCGGCGGCGCGGATGGAACCACGCAGCTCCTCTCCCTTACAGGGAGAGGATCAAGGAGAGGGTGAAAGGCCCGGCGGGCAGACCCTCCCCCGGCCTCTCCCTGAGAGGGAGAGGAGTGCTCCGCGCGTGCTGGCGTTCCTGTGCCGGTGGTGCAGCTATGCGGGCGCGGACCTGGCGGGGGGCGGGCGGCTGCAATATCCGACTAACGTGCGCGTGCTGCGCGTGCCGTGCTCGGCGCGGGTGGACCCGGCGTTTGTGCTGCGGGCATTTCGCCTCGGTATGGATGGCGTGCTGGTCGCGGGGTGCCATCCCGGCGACTGCCATTATAGCAAGGGCAACTTCTACACCCGCCGCCGCATGGCCATATTCAAGCCGTGGCTGGGGTACCTAGGCATTGATCCGAGGCGGTTTCGGCTGGAGTGGATCAGCGCCTCCGAGGGCCATCGCTTCGCCCAGGTCATCCGCGAGATGGCGGCGGATCTGGAGGAGCTGAAGCGCCAAGGCGAGCTGCCGGCGAGGCCCGAGTCTGTCATTGCGAGCGAAGGCGAGGAATCCCGCATCGCTAGCCCATCGACCATGTAGGAAGCGAGGCGATAGGGGATCCGTCGCGTTGCTCAGGATGACAGTCACCGACACCTATGGCTGACATCACACAACAACTGCGAGAAGAAGCCAAGCGCGCGCTGAGCGAGCGCGGGGCGGCCTGCGTCATCGGCTTCCGGCAAGGCCGCAAGCCCTGGCGCGTCACGCCGCATTTCGCGACCACGCCCGAGCAGTGCGAGCGCTTCGTCTGGAGCGCCGCCTGCGCCGGCAACCTGGCGACCTATATCATCGCCGCGCCCAAGCCGGCGGCGGTCATGGTCAAGGGGTGTGACGCGCGGGCGCTGGTGACGCTTCTCCAAGAGCACCAGGTCGAGCGCGACCAGGTCCATATCATCGGCGTCCCATGCGCGGGCATGATCGACCTCGGCCGCTTGCAGCCCGCCAATTCCGCAACCTGGGAAGCGGTCGCCGGGCTCGATGATAACGCGCCCGAGGTGGTGGTGACGGCGCGGGGCCAGCAGCACCGCATCGCCCGCAGCGACGCCCTGCTCGCGCGCTGCGTCGCCTGCGAGCACCCCACGCCGGGAATCTATGATGTGCTCGTCGGCGAGGCGATTGCGCCGCCCGCGGATGCCCAGCGCTTCGCCCGCGTGGCCGAGATCGAGGCCATGCCGCCGCTCGCCCGTCGCCAGTACTGGCTGGAGCAGTTCGAGCGCTGCATTCGCTGCAATGCCTGCCGCAATGTCTGCCCGCTGTGCTACTGCCGCGAGTGCATCGCCGACATCCGCGAGCCGCGGTTTGTGGCGCGCCAGCCGAGCGCCGAGGACAACCTGCTCTTCCAGTGCGTGCGCGCATGGCATGCCGCTGGGCGCTGCGTTGACTGCGGCGAATGCGAGCGCGCCTGCCCGATGGACATTCCGCTGCGCGAGCTGGGGCGCAAGCTGGAGAAGGAGCTGCGCGACGCGTTCGGCTACGAGGCGGGGCTGGACGCCGAAGGGCCGCCGTTCCTGGCGCAGTTCGCCGACAGCGACGAGGAGAAATCGGTCGCCGGGCACGAGTGAGGGCGTGCCAGGTCATGTCATTCTGAGCGAAGCGAAGTGAAGAATCCCCTACCGGGGATACCGGCATGATAGGGGATCCCTCGCTTCGCGGCTAGGTCGCTCTCGCGACCGCCGTGGCGGCCTTTGGCCTAGCCACTCGGGATGACAACTACGCACAAATGCCAGATTACATCATAGCTAAGGACAAGGCACCCGAGTGGCTGCGGCGCCTGGGGGGGAAGTACGCGGTTTATGCGCCGGCCAGCGATGGAATGGCTTTCGCGGGCACAACCGATTACGCGTCCGCGCTTCAGCCCAGCGGCAACACGCGCCGCCCGCCCAAGGAGCTCTTCTTGCCCGCGGTGCAGAAGCTGCTCGACTTCGGCCGCAACGAGCAGGGCGTGCAAGTGACCGAGGTCGCGCCGGAGGCGAGCGTGACCGAACCGCGTTTGCTGGTCGGGGTGCGACCGTGCGATGCGGCGGCGCTGAGCCTGCTCGACGTCATCTTCTCCGAGAAATACAGCGGCTACGACGATCCGTATTACCGCGCGGCGCGGGCGGCGATTCCCGTCATCAGCCTGCTGTGCGCCGAGCCGTGGGAGGGCTGCTTCTGCGGCGACGCGCCGGCGGTGGATCTCGCGTCGCCGGCGGCGGACATCGCGCTGACCGACCTTGGCGATCGCTACTTCGCCGAGGCGAAAAGCGACACCGGCCAGGAGCTGATCGCGGCGGGGCAAGGGCTGTTTGCGGCGGCCAGCGACGCCGATCGCGCGGCGCGCGACCAGGCGGCGGCGGGATTGAAGGCGCAGACTAGCGAGGGCCTGCCGCTCGCCGCAATGCGCGAGCGCCTGCATGAGTTGCACGACTCGCCGCTGTGGCGCGAGCTGTCGCAGAAATGCGTGCGCTGCGGGGCGTGCAGCTTCCTGTGCCCGACCTGCCACTGCTTCGATATTCAGGACGAGGTGCTCGGCGGCGCCGGCTATCGCTACCGCTGCTGGGACACCTGCCAATTCACCGATTTCACGCTCATGACCAGCGGCGAGAACCCGCGGCGCGACGCGGCGGAGCGCCTCAAGCAGCGCATCTGTCACAAGCTGGAGTATCTGCCTGACCGCACCGAGATGGTCTACTGCGTTGGCTGCGGGCGCTGCGTGCGCCTGTGCCCGGTGGGCATGGACGTGCGGGAAACGGTGGAGGCGTTGTCGGGCTGACCTGCGCCCGCGGGCTAATGGAGTGGCTAGGTCTCTGACCGCCACGGCGGCCCTTCGGGCTTAGCCGCGCGCGCCCGGAACGGCGGGACCGGGTGCAGCTTCCAGGGCCTTTGTAGGGGCACGGCGTGCCGGTCCCTACAAAGGAAGTCGCATCGCTTGAACGGAGATGCAAGACAAACCGAAAAACCCATACCTGCCGCTGCCCGCACGCATCGAGGAGGTGCGCGTCGAGACCCCCGACACCAAGACCTTCAAGGTCGTGTTCTGCGAGAACGAGTGCCGCCAGAGCTTCACCTATCGCCCCGGTAACTTCGCCGAGGTTTCGGTGTATGGCGTGGGCGAGGCGCCGTTCTGCATCAACTCGACGCCTACCCGGCCGGGCTTCATCGAGTTCAGCGTCAAGCGCATGGGGCGCGTGACCTGCGCCCTGCACGAAATGATCGGGGGTGAGCAGATCGGCGTGCGCGGGCCGCTGGGCAACAGCTTCCCGGTGGAGGAATGGAAGGGGCTCAAGCTGCTGTTCATCGGCGGCGGCATCGGCCTGGCGCCGCTGCGCTCGGCGATCAATTATTGTCTCGACAATCGCGCCGACTACGGCGAGATCGACGTCATCTACGGCGCGCGCAGCCCCGCCGACCTGGTGTACAAGCCGGAGCTGGAGGAGTGGGCGCGACGCGACGATATGAAGCTGCACCTGACAGTTGACGCCGGCGACGAAAGCTGGAGCGGCCGCGTCGGGTTTGTCCCCGCGCTGGTGACCGAGCTGAATCCGTCGCCCGGGAACGCGGTGACCATCACCTGCGGGCCGCCGATCATGATCCGGCTGGTGCTGCAAGGGTTGGCGCAGCTTGGGTTCAGCGACGAGCAGATCGTGACCACGCTGGAGATGCGCATGAAGTGCGGCATCGGCAAGTGCGGGCGCTGCAATATCGGGCGCTCCTACGTCTGCGTGGATGGGCCGGTATATAACCTGGCGCAGCTCAAGGCCCTGGGAGGCGAGCACTAGGCGACCTTGCGGTCGTGCGTGTCATTACCCGGAAAAAGACCATGCCGCCTGAAGCTCCCGAGCCAACCATAGCGCGTCTCGCCTTCTACCTGCGTTCGCTGCGCGCGGCGCTGCGCGACGGCGTGGAGACGATGTCTTCGGCCGAGATCGAGCAGATCACCGGCATCAGCTCGGGCCAGGTGCGCAAGGACCTGTCCTACTTCGGCGAGTTCGGCAAGCCCGGCATGGGCTACTCGGTGGCGCCGCTGGTGGCCCGGCTGAGCCACATCATGCACCTCGACCGCGAGCAGCCGGTGCTCATCGTCGGCGCCGGCAACCTGGGCACCGCGCTCGCCGGCTACGCCAACTTCGGCGAGTCGCACTTCCGCGTCGCCGCTATCTATGACAATAACTTCAACAAGATCGGCCGCAAGGTGTGGGAGCTCGAGATCCTCGACGTGCACCGCATGCCCGACATCAACCGCGAGATGAACGTCCAGCTCGGCATCATCGCCACGCCGGCCTCCGCCGCCCGCGAGGTCGTCGACATCATGGCCCGCAGCGGCGTCAGGGGCATTCTCAATTTCGCCCCGGTTCGCCTGTCCGCGCCCGCCGGCGTCGCCCTGCGCAGCGTCGACCTGACCCAGGAGCTGGAGATCCTCTCCTACCTCGTCGCCGCTCAATCGCGAGCCGCAGCCTCACTCCCATGACGGCACACGATCTTGAGACCCTCGACCTCGCCCCCCTGGACGACATCGTCGCCCGCCAAACGGCCTCCGGCCGCGGCGCCCTCATACCCGCGCTCCAGCAAGCGCAGGCGCACTATGGCTATCTGCCCGAGCCGGTGCTGCAAGGGATAGCTAAGCGTTTGGGTCTTCCGATCAGCAGCGTCTACGGCGTGGTGACCTTCTATGCCCAGTTCCACCTGACGCCGCGCGGGCGCCACACCGTCCGCAGTTGCCAGGGCACGGCGTGCCATGTCCGCGGCGCGAAGAAGGTGCTGGAGGCGCTCCAGCGCGGCTTGGCCGTCAAGCCGGGCGAGACCACGCCCGACTTGCGCTTCACCCTCGAGACCGTCGCCTGCCTGGGGTGCTGTTTCCTGGCGCCCTCGATGATGATCGATGACCAGTATTTCGGCAAGCTCGCCCCGCGCGACGTCGAGGCGGTGCTGGAGCAGTTCACATGAGCGCCACGGATAAGAGCCGGTCCGAGAGATCGGTCAACTGTCATTCCGAGCGCAGCGAGGAATCCCCTATCGGGGTTGCACCAGCGGTAGGGGATTCCTCGGTCGCGCCGCTCCCTCGGAATGACATCCATCCCAAGCCATCGCCCCGGCTGCGCAGCCTTAGCGACCTGGCGCGGTTCCGCGCGCGCCTGGAGCGCGACTACGACCCCGACCGTGCGCGCGTGCGCATCTGCATGACCGGCTGCCGAGCGTTCGGCGCGATGAAAGTGCGCGACGCCCTGGCGCGCGAGATCGCCGACCAGGGCCTGGCCGACGTGGAACTGATTGAGACCGGCTGCCACGGCTTCTGCGCCGGCGCGCCGGTGCTGGCGGTTGATCCCCACGGCTACTTCTATCAGCGGGTGCGCCCCGAGGACGCGGCGGAGATCGTCGGGGCGAGCCTGAAGAACGGCGCGCCGGTGCCGCGCCTGGGGTACCCCGGCGAGGGTGACGCGCGCATCATCCGGCGCGAGGAGATGCCGTTCTTCCGCGGCCAGCGCTTCATCGTCCTGCGCAACTGCGGCCACATCGACCCCTGTCGCATCGAAGACTACATCCGCCGCGACGGCTATGCTGCGCTCGACCGCGTCCTGTCATCGCTCAGCCCGCAAGGGGTGGTCGAGGAGATCAAGGCCGCGGGGCTGCGCGGCCGCGGCGGCGCCGGCTTTCCCACCGGCCGCAAGTGGGAGCTGTGCGCCGCTTCGCCAGGCGATAAGAAATACATCATCTGCAACGCCGACGAGGGCGACCCTGGCGCCTTCATGGACCGCGGCGTGCTGGAGGGCGATCCCCATTCGGTGCTGGAGGGCATGGCCATCGCCGCCTATGCCATCGGCGCCGACGAGGGCTACATCTACGTGCGCGCCGAGTACCCCATCGCGGTCGAGCACCTGCGCGTCGCCATCGCGCAGGCCGAGCACATGGGGCTGCTGGGCGACAATATCCTAGGCACCGATTTCAGCTTTCACCTCAAGCTCAAGGAGGGCGCGGGGGCGTTCGTGTGCGGCGAAGAGACCGCGCTCATGGCCTCCATCGAAGGCCGCCGCGGCATGCCCAAGCCGCGGCCGCCCTTTCCCGCGCAGTCGGGCCTGTGGGGCAAGCCGACCAACATCAACAACGTCGAGACCTTCGCCAATATCGCGCCCATCATCCTCAACGGCGCATTCTGGTTCGCCTCCATGGGCACCGAGAAGAGCAAGGGCACCAAGGTCTTCTCGCTCGCGGGCAAGGTGGTCAACACCGGGTTGGTCGAGGTGCCGATGGGCATCACCCCGCGCGAGGTCATCTTCGATATCGGCGGCGGCATCGCCAGCGGCCGGCGCTTCAAGGCGGCGCAAATGGGCGGCCCCTCCGGCGGCTGCGTGCCCGCCGAGCACCTCGATCTGGCCATCGATTACGAGTCCCTGACCGCTATCGGCTCGATGATGGGCTCCGGCGGCATGATCATCACCGACGAGGCGACCTGCATCGTCGATCTCGCGCGCTTCTTCCTCGCGTTCGTGCAATCGGAATCCTGCGGCAAGTGCGTCCCCTGCCGCGTCGGCACCCGCCGCATGCTCGAAATCCTGACCCGCATCACCCAGGGCGACGGCCGCGAAGAGGACCTCGAGACCCTGGAGCGCATGGCTCTCACCATCAAGGACAGCTCGCTGTGCGGCCTGGGCCAGACGGCGCCCAACCCGGTGCTCTCCACCATCCGCTATTTCCGCGACGAGTACCTGGCCCACATCCGCGACAAGCGCTGCCCGGCGGGAGTCTGCGCGGCGCTCAGCACCACCCCGTGCCAGGACACCTGTCCCGCCGGCGTTGACGCCTTCGGCTACATCGGCCTCATCGCCGAGGGCAAGTTCAGCGACGCCCTGCGCGTGGTGCGCGATCGCTTGCCGCTGCCCGCGGTCTGCGGGCGCATCTGCTATCATCCTTGCGAGCGGCGCTGCCGCCGCGGCGACGTCGACGAGGCGGTGGCCATCGGCGCCCTCAAGCGCTTCGTCGCCGATCACGAGGCGACCGCGGGCCTGGATACGCCCCCGCCGCTGCCCGAAGACCGGCCCGCCGAGGTCGCAATCGTCGGCGCGGGTCCCGCTGGATTGGCGGCGGCTTATCACCTCGCGCGCATGGGCTATCGCTCGACCATCTTCGAGGCCCTGCCCAAGCCGGGCGGCATGCTCGTCGCCGCCATCCCCGCCTACCGGCTGCCGCGCGGCATCCTCGGCCGCGAGATTGACTACATCCGCCGCATGGGCGTCGACATCAAGACCGGCGTGCGCGTCGGCGTGGACGTGACCTTCGACGAGCTGCGCCGCCAAGGCTACCGCGCGTTCTTCATCGCCACCGGCGCTCACAACAACCGGCGCATGGGCATAGCGGGCGAGGACCTGCCCGGGGTCATGGGTGGCCTGGAGTTTCTGCGCGAGTTCAACCTCGGCGCGCCGGAGCCGCTTCATGGCCGGGTGCTGGTGATCGGCGGGGGCAACGTCGCCATCGACGCGGCGCGCAGCGCGCTGCGCCTGGGGGCGCGGGAGGTGTGCGTGGTTTACCGCCGCAGCCGCGCCGAGATGCCCGCTCATGCGTGGGAGATCGAAGAAGCGGAGCGCGAGGGGGTCAACCTGTGCTACCTGACGGCGCCGCTGGAGGTCGTCGCGCAGGACGGCCGGGCGGGCGGGCTTCTCTGCCAGCGCATGGAGCTGGGCGAGGCCGACGCGCGGGGACGGCGGCGGCCGGTTCCGGTCGAGGGTTCGGAGCACGTGCAGCCCGCCGATTCCATCATCGCCGCGGTCGGGCAGGCGGCCGATGTCGAATGGCTGACGGCGCTGGGTCTGAGCATTCGCGACGATGGCACGGTGGTAGCTGATCGCCATACCCAGGCCACCAAGGTCGAGGGGATTTTCGCCGGCGGCGACCTGGTCACTGGCCCCGCGTCGGCGGTGGACGCGATGGCTGACGGTTACCGCGCGGCGCGCGCGATCCGGCGCTATCTCGAGGGCTTGCCGCTGCCCAGCGCTGCTGCTCCGGTGAAGTCGGCGGTAGCGGTGGGGCCGCCGCCGGTCGAGACGGAAGCGTGCCCGCGGGCGGCGATGCCATGCTTGGGCCTGGACTGCCGCTGCGATTCGTTCGACGAGGTCGAGCTGGGGCTGGACGAAGCGGCGGCGCTGGCGGAGGCGCGCCGCTGCCTGCGCTGCGGGCGGGAGGAGCAGGTCTGACGCGGCGCTCAATCAAGTGGGGCAACCGTCTCGGCTGCCACTCGACAACAGACTGACATGTCCGAAGACGCATTCAGGTTCACCATAGACGGGCGCGAGGCGACGGCCCGGCGCGGCATGACGGTGATGCAGGCCGCCGACGAGGCCGGCATCCGCATCCCGCGCCTGTGCTATCACCCGCAGCTCGAGCCCTTCGCCGGCTGCCGCCTGTGCGTGGTCGAGATCGAGGGCATGCGCAGCCTCGCCGCCTCGTGCGCCCTGCCCGCGACGCCGGGCATGGTGGTGCGCACCAACAGCGAGCGCGCGCTCGCCGCCCGCCGCCTCGCAGTCGAGCTGCTGCTGTCGGATCATCCCGCCGATTGCCTCACCTGCGACCAATGCGGCAAGTGTGAGCTCCAGCAATACGCCTACGAGCTGGGCGTGCGCGAGTCGCCTTTCGTCGGCGAGCGCCATCGCGACATCGTTGACGACACCAACCCCTGCTTCCTGCGCGATTATGCGAAGTGCATCCTCTGCGGCCGCTGCGTCAGCATGTGCCACGACGTCGTCGGCGCGGGAGCGATTGATTTCGCGCACCGCGGCTTCGACTGCCGCGTCGCCAGCCCGTTCGGTCGGCCGATGCAAGAGACGACGTGCGTCTTCTGCGGCCAGTGCGTTCAGGCGTGCCCCACCGGCGCCCTCGTCGAGCGCACCCGCGCCGGCCGAGGCCGCGAGTGGGAGTTCGCCACCGTGCGCACCATCTGCGGCTACTGCGGCGTCGGCTGCGGCCTGCGCTTCCATCTCAAGGACGGCGCCATCGTCAAGGTCGAGGGCGATGACGACAACCCCGTCAACCGCGGCCGCACTTGCGTCAAAGGGCGCTTCGGCTGGGATTTCCTGACCCGCGACGATCGCTTGACGACGCCTCTGGTGCGCAAGAACGGCGAGCTGGCGCCGGCGTCGTGGGACGAAGCGCTGTCGGTGGTCGCGGCGAGCCTCAAGCGCATCGCTGCCGAGCACGGCGCGGATAGGCTGGCGTTCCTCGCCTCCGCCAAGTGCACCAACGAGGAGAACTACCTCATGCAGCGCCTGGCGCGGCAGGTCTTCGGCACCAATAACGTAGACCACTGCGCGCGCCTGTGCCATGCCTCCACCGTCGCCGGGCTGGCGCTTGCTTTCGGCAGCGGCGCCATGACCAACACCATCGCCGACCTGCGCCGCGCCCCCTGCATCTTCGTCATCGGCTCCAATACCAGCGAGGGGCACCCGGTCATCGCCTACGAGATCAAGGAGGCCGCCCGCGCCGGCGCGACCATCATCGTCGCCGATCCGCGCCACATCGAGCTCGTGGATTACGCCGCCCACTGGCTGCGCCAGCGGCCGGGCTCCGACGTCGCGCTCGTCAACGCCATGTGCAATGTCATCCTCGCCGAGGGCCTGGGCGACGAAGGATTCATCGGCGCGCGCACCGAGGGCTTCGAGGATTTCCGCGCCGCCGTCGAAAAATGCACGCCGGAATGGGCCGCGCCGATAACCGGCGTGCCGGCGGATAAGATTCGCGCCGCCGCGCGCGCCTATGCCGGCGCCGACCGCGCCTCGGTTGGCGGCAACGCCGAGGAGCGCCGAAGGGCGGCCATCGTCTATGCCATGGGCATCACCCAGAGCTCCCACGGCACCGATAACGTCCTGGCGCTGGCGAACCTGGCGCTGCTCGCCGGCAACCTGGGCCAGCCGGGCGCCGGCGTCAATCCCCTGCGCGGGCAGAACAACGTCCAGGGCGCGTGCGACATGGGCGCGCTGCCCAACGTCTTCTCCGGCTACCAGCGCGTCAACGACGACGCCGCGCGTCAGAAGTTCGAGCGCGCATGGGGCGTAGGGGCAAGGCACGCCTCGCCCCTACCGGCGCAGCCCGGCATCACCGTGGTCGAGATGATGAACGCGATCGAGGCCGGCGGCATCGGCGGCATGTACATCATGGGCGAGAACCCTGCCTTGAGCGACCCCGACATCTGCCATGTCCGCGCCGCGCTGGACAAGGTCGAGTTCCTGGTGGTGCAGGACATCTTCATGTCCGAGACCGCGCAGTATGCTGACGTCGTGCTGCCGGGCGCGGCCTTCGCCGAGAAGGGCGGAACCTTCACCAACACCGAGCGGCGAGTGCAGCTTCTGCGCCGGGTGCTGCCGCCGCCGGGGCAGGCGCGCGAGGATTGGCGCATCCTGCTCGACGTGGCGCGGGCGGCGGGCGCGGATTTCGGCTTGACGAGCGAGTCGGCGGTCTTCGACGAGATGGCGTCACTCACGCCCTCCTACGCCGGCATGAGCCACGCGCGGCTGGAGCAGGCGCCGCTGCACTGGCCCTGCCCGTCGGGCGATCACCCCGGCACGCCCATCCTGCACACCGAGCGCTTCACGCGCGGCAAGGGCCTGTTCCACGTCGTCAGCTATCGCCCGCCGGCGGAGGAGCCGGATGAGCAGTATCCGCTGATCCTGACCACCGGTCGCATCCTTTACCACTTCCACACCGGCACCGTGTCGCGCCGCTCGCGCAATCTCGATACCCTGGCGCCCGAGGGGCATATCGAGATCAACCCGGCGACCGCGGCCGAGATCGGCGTCGAGGATGGCGAGGCGGTGCTGGTGTCCTCGCGGCGCGGGCAGATCAAGATCGCCTGCCGCGTCACCGAGCGCGTGGACCGCGGGGTCGTCTTCATCCCCTTCCACTTCGCCGAGAGCGCGGCCAACGTGCTGACCAACGCCGCGCTCGACCCGCAGGCGAAGATCCCGGAGTACAAGGTCTGCGCAGTGCGGGTGGAGAGAGCGGTGTAGCGCAGCCGCCCTCGTGGCAGGCGAAAACGCTTGGCCTACCGGATTATGGGTAGCGCAGCCGTCTCGGCTGCGAATTGGCAGGCGAGGACGCCTGCCCTACCGAAATTCGGTCATATTCCCTGTCATTGGCCGCGTGCGCCACATGTGCCATAGTGTACACAGGAGTGCTATGACTGAGACGCTAATCCAACTCGATGTCGAGAAGCTTCCGGAAGGCGGGCACCTGGCGACCAGCCCTACGCTTCCGGGGTTGGTTGCTCAGGGGCGAACCATAACCGAGACCATCGAGATCGCCCAAGATGTAGCCCGCAAGCTAATCGAATCGTATATTGCCCACGGGGACCCGCTGCCGCCTGAACTCTGACCCTCTCCTTAGCCTGGATTGCTCGCGACGAGCGTGCGGCGGCTGCACACTGTCATTCCGAGTGGCTAGGCCAAGGGCCGCCACGGCGGTCGCGAGACCTAGCCGCGCAGCGAGGAATCCCCTATCGTTGGCGCTTCCTGGTAGGGGATTCCTCACTCCGCCTTGCTCCGTTCGGAATGACACGAATAATCCGGCGTAGTCCTCTCCCTGGAAGGGCTTAGCATTACCCACATCTTGAGTAGCCGCAGAACGCGCCGTATGGAGTGCGGGAGCTTCAGTCGCCTGCGGCGACGCGCTCCCGCTGTGAAAGCGGCGGCGCGCCGCCGCACTCCAGACGGCCCGGCTGCGAGATCGTCGCCCAGTCTGCGCCGGGGCGCGGTAGGGGCACGGCATGCCGTGCCCCTACGAAGGCCCGCCCGCCCGAATCTCACCTCG
>Ga0315280_10003970_pt1 | contig 22236 bp, 18 predicted proteins | sample YL17G06_40_MG_FD_203697 | JGI IMG/M metagenome (GOLD analysis project Ga0315280, IMG submission 203697) | Sediment microbial communities from Yellowstone Lake, YNP, Wyoming, USA - YL17G06_40 | ecosystem: Environmental > Aquatic > Freshwater > Lake > Sediment | place: USA: Wyoming | collected...
ATATACTTCTTCTTCATGGGCTGCCACCTCGCTGCTGCGATGTTTGCTGCGTCGGTTGACGGCGATCTCAGCCATGGCAGCCCATTATACCTCAAATCCTGCAAATCACTGTTGACGGTGCACTAGCCACCTTCAGCCGCCACGGCGGCAGGCGAAGCTTGCTTAGCCGCTGTGTCCGCACCCTCACCCCGCCTCTCCCGCGGCTCCCACGTACGCGCCACCCACGGGCAGCCCCGCGCGTCGGAACAAAGCGAAGCCCGCAGCGGTCTAATTCCGCAGAACGAGCAGCGAGGAGAATACGATGGAAACCAGGCCCGTTTCGAGGTTGCAACTTGCCCGAGGCTGGCTGCGCCAGTTGCCGGGGTGGAAGAAAGCTGCGGTCGGAGTGGTCGCGCTCGTGGTTGTGCTCTATGCCGGCGCCCTGGTGCATAATTTCCGGGCGAGCGGCGGAGAACGAGGGGGTGCACTCGAAAGCAGCGCTGTGACTGCGCGCATTGATCTGTCGAAGGCGGCGCCGGCGAGTCCAGGCCAAGCGGCACGGACCCGCATCGTGCCGGCGGCCAGCGCTCCTGCCTTTGCGGCGGCGCCTAAGATGCGCGCGGAGCGGCCTTATATGCCAGATGTGCAGACCACGGCCGCGAATGCGCTGCCCTCGCTCGAGACCTGGCAGCGGCAGTTGATCCTCACCGCGTCGCTGGCGCTGGAGGTGGCGGACGTGCGCGAAGCATACCAGAGCATCCAGCAGGTGGCGGCGGCCGAAGGCGGGCTCATCACCTCGGCGTCGCTACAAGCCGCAACGGGCGGTGGGCCGCCTGCCGGGCGGATCGCGCCGAGACAGCGCACCGCTTATGGGCACGCGACCGTGGTCATGCGGATGCCGCAGAGCCGCTTCTACGCGGTGCGGGACCGGCTGCTCGAGCTGGCGCCAGAGATGGGCGGGCGGGTGCTGCGCGACGAGATTTCCAGCCAGGATGTGACCGAGGAATATGTCGATCTGAAGGCGCGGCTGCGCAACTGGCAGTCGCAGGAGACGCAACTGCTGGCGATCATGGGCCAGGCGCGGCGCATTAGCGACATCCTGTCGGTGCGCAATCAACTGGCCGAGGTGCAGCAGGAGATCGAGCGCATCACCGGCCGCCTGCGTTTTCTGGAGAATCGCGTCGATCTCTCGACCATCACGGTCGAGATCTATCAGAAGGGCCGGGCGAAGCCGCCGGTGAAGCCGACCATCCTGTCGGCCTGGACCGGCGCGGGCAAGACCATCGCCGCGGCGAGCGGGAAATCGCTCAAGGACGTGGTGTACGTGCTGGGGCTGATGGTGGCGGCGGTGACGTACTTGGTGCCGTTCGCGATCATCATCGCGGTGGTGTGGGTCATCGCGCGCGGAGCGGTGCGCCGCCTGCGGGGCGCGGCGGAGGTTGCAGCCCGGCGAGCCAGGGGGGAATCGGCCAGCGGTACCGTAAACGCTAGACCGTGACGCTGCGGGGGCTGCGGAAGCTCGGCCCCGGCGTTCAGGCAACGGCGAGAGCGGCGCCGCGGCCAGATTCCTCAGCTGGCCCAATGCTGGCGCCCGGCGTTTCGTTCAGAATGCCATCCGACTGTGGCGCCCCGTTACCTGCCGATTGTGATCGAGCGGAGTGCGCCGCTGCGACTCCGGCCCGGCTAGCGGCCACGCCGCTTCAGCCGCGCAATCTTTTTGCTGAAGAAGGTGCCAAAGCGATAAGCGGTAGAACCCACGACGGCATCTAATTCCTGCCGCGCGGTCGCCAGCTGCGCCTCCAGTCGGACGAGATGGCATGCAGCCGCGTCCTCGGAGAAGAAGAAACACCTCCGTGCCGTGTTCCATCGGCTGAGATCGCCGCCGGGCATCCTCACCAGGGCTTGGACCTCGCGAAAGACCTTCTGGCGCAACGGCAGGCTGGGTTTGGGGCCGTGTTTCGATGGGTCATACTCCAACTCATCCTGCGCCCCTACCGGAACAATGGATGGATGGGAGCTCGACAGGACTAGGTCCACGCACCGCATCTCGAACTCTGCCAGCCCGCAAGCGGCGAGGGCATCAACGAGATCATTTACGGTGATATGACACGGGTGTCCTACCCAGTTTGTCCAGTACTGACGAAGACCGAGCTGCTTGAGGTAATCCTCACCCTCAAAAGAAGGGATCGCGACGAACGCGAAATGCCTCGCGAGCATGGGCATGCGAGCGATAAGCGACGCCACTGACTCGAGGCTCGGAAGATGCTCGAGGATATGATAAGCGGTGAGGAAATCGAACCGATGCGGGGCGGGATCGAAGGTGAGCGCGTCTGCTACCAGCGCATTGTGGCCGGCATCCTTGGCCTTGGCGACGCTAGCTTCGTCCTTGTCTATGCCAAGCCCCCGCTCACCGAGGAACTGCGCGCGGCCGATGATCATCGTGTGCCCATCCCCGCACCCGATATCGAGGAAATCGTAGTCGGAAAGACTATATCCCAATCTAGCCTCTTGCCAGTCTTGGTTTGATCGACCTGGACTTTGGCGGTGAAGGTCTCGCTTCGCGGGTGAGCAGGCCGTGCGCCCTCACCTCAGCTCTACGGCCGATAGGGTACGATGCGAGCCGCGCGCGTCCATCCCCGGAAACCTGGTTGATTTCAACTTAGCCGACGGTGACCTCGATCTTGGGGATGCTGCAGAGCGTGTTGTGGACGGTGCAGCCCGTGGCGACGCGCAGCAGCGCCGGCTCGCGCTCCTTGGGGAAGGTGGCGGGCATGCGGATGACGACGTTGAGCTCGGGCACGCAGTGCGCCTCCAGGTCGTGGACGTAATCCAGGTCGATCTCGAAGCCCTCGCAGGGCAGCTTGGCCTCGCGGCACCAGCGCGCGACGTAGAACGCGATGCACGCCCCCAACGAGCCCGCCAGCAGGTCAACCGGCGTCGGCCCGCGGTTCTCGCCGCCCATCGCCTGCGGGGCGTCGGCGATGAGCTTGTGCCCGCGCACATTGATGCTCGACGCGACGCCGCCTTCGTGCTTGACCACCATCATGGCCATAATCGTCTCCTTGCGCCAGCCGGGGTGAAACAGCAGAGGCTGCGACCGGCGATCATTGGTGGTTTCGCCGAGCGATCGCCGCCGCCCTGTGAAGGTGAAGACACAAGCGGAAAGAGGCGACGGTCCCCTCTGCGCTATCGGCGCCGGATCGCGCTCATTGGCATCACCGGTAGGGGCACGGCATGCCGTGCCCCTACCGGTCTCCGTTTCCGAGCACGGTCAGGTTGCCATCGGCGGTGGGGACGATGATCTCCAGCGCGCCGTCGTCATCGAGATCGGCGATCACGGGTGAGCCGATTGCGGTGCGCAGCGCGACCTTCCACGCCACGAGCGGCTTGCCGCCGTCGTTGAGCAGCACCTCGTGATGCTGCGCGAAGCTGGCGACGCAGAGGAAGTCGGGGCGGCCGTCGCCGTTGAGATCCTGGAACTTGACCAGCCCATAGCTGGGGATGTTTGCCGGCGAGACATCCCACTGGATGAACTGCTTCACGGCGCCCGTCAGCGCATCGAGCACCCACATGCGGCTGTGGGTCTCGACGCACAGCTCCTCGACGCCGTCGCCATCAAGGTCGGCGCGCAGCAGCGAAGGGAAGCAGGTGTAGCGGTCGAAGTCGTAGCGCCAGCGCTGCACCGGCGGCTTGCCGGGCGCGGGGAACTCGAACATGACGATGTAGCCGTTGCGCGTGTCGGGCGGGTAGGCGTGCTCAAGCATGATCAACTGCTTGCCGACGCCGTGAGGCAGGTAGCTGTCGGCATAGAGGTTCCAGGAGTACGACATCGGCTCGACATCGTAGCGCCACAGAATCTTGCCCGGCCCCGCAGGCGGGGCGCCCGCATCGAGCAGCAGCGCGGCGCCGAGCGGGGAGGTCGGGCGGCCGGCGGTAAGCGCGATCTGGACGCGGCCATCGCGGTCGAGGTCCTCGATGGCGGTGATGGTATCGAAGTTGAGGCCGGGCGGGTGGGATTTCCATTTGAGCGCAGCCGAGACGGCCGCGCTACCAATCATGCGGTAGGGCAGGCGTTTACCAATCATGCGGTAGGGTAGGCGTTTACAAGTCATGCGGTAGGGCAGGCGTTTACCAGTCATCCGGTAGGGTAGGCGTTTACCAATCATGCGGTAGGGTAGGCGTTTACCAGTCATGCGGTAGGGCGGGCGTCTCGCCTGCCCCGACAGGTCATAGCAGCGCAGCGCGCCGTGAGCAAGCGCCAAAGCGCTGTCGGGCAAGGACGGGGACAGTCCCCTCTCCAGGCCCGGCGCCGGATCGCGGCCGGCGCAACCACTGGGGACTGTCCCCTCGGCTGAGGCGAAGGAGCGCAGACGGGCGGCGCCGGGCGGGGCGCCCGCGAAGCGGGCCCGGGTGCGCGTGAGGATTGCGGGCGCCTGGCGGCATGGCGCCAGGTTGCGGTTGGCGCGCGGTGAGGTGGGTGTCATGGCGCAGTGCCGGCCAGTCGGCGGAAGCGGCGCAGGCGGGAGAGCAATGAGCCATGGCGGCCACGACGAGGAGCCGGAGCACGTAACGAATGAGAGAAGCCGAGCCCACGTTTACATCTTCACCGCCGAACGCGGCCCGCCCTGCGCAGCGGTGAACCTCGAAGACGGACGGAACCGGGGACAGGAACCTATTCCTGACGCGGGTGCAGCCACTGGTCCAGCCAGGCGAACGCTTTCTCCTGCATGTCGCGGTTGAAGACGTGGGGCACGTCCCATAGCTCGGTGGCCAGCCGGTCGCCGGCGTTCTGGGAATCCCATACTTTGCGCATCTTCGCGTACGCCTCGCGCACCGACGGCGCCGGGAATAACGCGTCCTGCGTGCCGTTGTAGAACAGCATCGGCTTGGGGCAGGCGATGCTCGCGACATCGGGGTAATCCAGGTAATCGAAGAGCCCGGGATGGGTCATGGTGAAGGCCGACTGGCCAAGGGTCTGGTTGTTGCCCGGCACCATGAGCCCTTTGTCGGTCGCCATCCAGCAGATCGCCACGCCGGCGGCGATGCGGTCGGAGAGCGCGCACACCTGCCAGGTGCGGAAGGCGCCCATGGACAGCCCCACCGCGCCGATGCGTTCGGGATCGACCTCGGGCCGGCTTGCCAGGAACTCCGCCGCCCGCAGGTCCTCGTGGGCGATCAAGCCGGCGAGCGATGCGCCCAGATGCAGCAGGTTGCAGGCGAGCGCTTGCTGGCCGTCGTATCCCGCGCCGCCGCGGTCGGACCAATTGAGCGCATCGGTGGCGAAGCAGACGTAACCCCGCTTCGCCAGCTCGTCGCCGATGAAGCGGCCGCCGTATGCCTCATCCGCCCACTGCCGCGCCGATGCGAGCCGCTCGCGCGGCACGTCGAACGGCGCGATGACCTTCTCCTTGCCGATGTCGAAGCGCGCGCCGTGGTCGTGCAGCAGCAGCACTGCGGGAAATGGCCCGCTGCCCTTCGGAACCAGCATATACCCCAAGACGCGGCTGTCGGCGGTGATGTTGAAGACGACCTTGCGCGCGACATAGCTGCCGCGGTCCTGCTCGCCGACGACTAGCGGATCGAAGGGCGCCGCCGGCGGCGGCGTCAGTAAGCATTCCATGACCTTGGCGCGGGCCGCCTTGCGCCAGGCGGCGAAATCCTTGTAGCGCCCGGACAACCATGACAGCGGGAAGGTCAGCCGCGCCGCCAGCCGCTGGTAGGAGACGGGCAGATTCTCCGTCACGCCTGGGGTCTGGAATGTGGCTTCGGCCATGGGTTTGCGCTCCTGGAGGTTGGCGGTTGGCGCGGCAAGCGCGGGTCCTACGGCCACGGCCAGCGCCAGGCAGGGGATAAGCTTTGTCATTCGCATCTCTATCTCTGCGGCCTGGTGCGCAAGGGCAAGCGCCGCCGATCCGATCTAGTGCGAGGGCGGGCGAAAGCATTGCCGGGACGAATCGGCGCCATCAACCCGCAGCCAGGTGTGGTACGCGGTGCCAGTCATGCCGGCGGTGGCGAAGTCGCACAGGCGAACGGGTTTGCCGTCGGCGCCTGCGAACTCAAGCAGCAGCCACGGCTGCGGCCACTGCTCCCAGGTCAGCGGCTGCGGGCGCACATCATCCGCCCGCAGCGGGGCCAACTGCTCGAACGATACCTCATTGAACCGCGGATCGTACGCCAGCAGGACCGGCCCGTGATAGACTGATGCCTTGCCTCGAACTCCTTCTCGCAGGCGGCGCACCGCCTCGCCGAGCCAGAGATGGGGTGACATATCAAGCGACAGTTCGATGCGGTCACCGTCCTTCCACGTGCGATTGAGGGCGAGATAGGCGCTTTGCTGGGCCGGGACGCGGCGGCCGTTGACCCTGACCTGCGTCTGCGCCGACCACGCTGGAATGCGCAGGCGCAGCCCAAACCGCAGCGGTCGCTCCACGCTCACCCGGATTCGTATAACGCCGCTGCGTGGATAGTCCGTCTCCTGGCGCAGCATCACTGCCGCGCCGCCCGGTAGTTGCGCCGACAGCTCACACGGGCCGTAGTAGTTCAGCGCCAGCCCCTCCGCCGCGAGCGGTGCGCCGCCTGCGGTCATCAAGCACCACTCGCTTAACATGCCCAGAATGCGCGGCCCGTTGACGGAGCAGCAATTCAGCTCCGGCGAGCCCGGCCGGCATTGGAAGTTGATGTCATGCGCGGCGGCTTTCTTCTCGCCTTCCATCGGCGTGTTGTAGGTCCACCAGCGGCCGGAGGGCGATTGGCCGCCGATGCCGGCGTTGAAGGTCGCCAACTCGATCTCATCCGCCACCGTCGAGTCGCCCGTGAGCCGCAGCATATCGAGCGAGAGGGCGATCCACGCCACGGTGCAGCAGGTCTCGATGGCGCCGGTGTTATACGGATCGCCGCAGGCCTGCTCGCCCGAGCTGAAGGGCGGACGGGTCGGGATGGAACCCGACCCCTACGATCGGGGCTCCGAGGCGTAGGGGTCGGCCTCCTGGCCGACCCGCTTGAAGCAAGCCGACAAGCGCGTGATAGTGGCCCCACAGGTCCCATCCGACCATCAGTTCTCTCCTCTCCCTCGTAGGGAGAGGACAAAGGTGAGGGTGCATTCCTTGGGCGTCCACCCTCACCCCCCCTCTCCCTCCGCGAGGGAGAGGGGGTCTGCCAATCCCGCGACGACGCGGTCGATCACGCGTTTGAGGGCCGCATCGCGCGTGATGCGCCAGGGCGGACGGGTCGGGATGGAACCCGACCCCTACGATCGGGGCTCGGAGGCGTAGGGGTCGGCCTCCTGGCCGACCCGCTTGCCCACGAACTCGCCCGACCAGGGCAGGAGATCGCGGCGCGGCAGCTTGTCGCGGTCGCGGAACATCTCGATCATCGCCGGGTTGGCGCCAGGGGCGGTGAGCAGCCAGTGGTCGCGGTCGGCCTCCAGCCGCTCGCCGACGAGGCCGTCGAAGCGAAAGCGCGCGGCTTGCGGAGGTTCCAGGGCCGGCGCGCGTACATAGTGGCGAGCAGCCAGGGCATCGCCGCCCGAGGCCGAGGCGCATGACAGAGCCACGCACGTCGCCAGGGCGGTGCGCCGCCTGCGGGCGGTCAGCGCCGCAATGCTGAGCGAGGCGGATTCCATCCGCAGGCGGCGCACCGCCGCTGTGTTCCCCTCCCGTCTAGCCTGATGCGCACCCGAGGCGGACGCCGCGGCGGGACCCCGGCGGTCATCCATCACGGTGGATACACGCCAACCGATTTGGCGGTCTCGTACGCTGCCGCGAGATGCTCCAGCGGGGTCTGGGGCGCGACGTTGTTGCCCTCGCAGAAGACGTAGCGGCGCCCCTCCATGACCCCGCTGCGCAGGATGCGCGCGGTTTCGTCGCGGATCAGCGAAACCGGTCCGTCGCGAAGTATCTGCGGATGTAGGTTGCCGCGCAGATAGGCGCCCGGCCCGAGGTCGCGCCGCGCCTGGCCGAGATCTGTGGGGAAGCCGAGGTCGAAGGTCTGGATGTTGAGCTCGCGCTGGAGCAGCGGCAGGAAGCGCTGCACGTTACCGCAGAGGTGAATCGAGTTGGGTCCGCCCTGCGAGAACTCGGCCAGCAGCCGCCGGTGGCACGGCAGCACGAACTCGCGGTAGAGCGCCTCGGAGAGAAGCTGAATGCTGTCGTCGGCGAAGCCCCAGCCCGGCTGCGGGCGGTGCGCCGCCTGCGGGCGGTGCGCCGCCTGCGGAAACACGGGGGGAAGCGTTTCGCTCTCGTCGGCAGGCTTGCCGCTTCGCTGGTTGAACTCGCCGACCGCGCGCACGCGCACGACGATGGACTTGGTGACGAAGTCGAGCAACTCGCGCGCGTAGGCGGGGTCTTCGTAGAGGTCCAGGCACATTTCGGTCGCGCCGCGCAGGTTGCAGGCGACGGTGAACGGGCCGTCGGTGCCGCCGCCGCAGAACGCCGAGGGGGCGACCGGGCGGCCGAGGTAGCCCTCGCGCGCACGCCGCTCCTCGAAGTACTGGAAGAACTCGAGGCCGCGGCCCTGAATCCCGCCGCGAATCGGGTCGGGGATGGTCATGCGCGCCAGGTCGCCCTTGCGCTCCCTGAGGCAGGGCCGGGTGTCGGGCACCTCGCGCGGGCGATACTCGATGCGGCAGCCGAGCCATGCCGCCTCATAGCTATTCTGGAAATCCGCCGTCAGCCCGTTCCAGGTCTCAGGCAGCCCACGCTCCTGATCCCGCGGCACGCACTCGCGCATCCACCGCTGAAGGCCAAGCTGCACCTCCCACTGCACCGCCGGATCCACGAAGTAGCGGCGAAAGCCATAGCGCTTGCGATTGAGCCACGGCGTCAGCAGGTAGAACCGGTGGCTGAAGTTGAACGTCACCGGCACGCGCGCTGGACGGCCGTCGTCGAAATCGCGCCAGAGCTGCTTCACCTGCTCGTTGTGCGCGGCAAAGTCCGGCCCGGAATCGCGCCCTTGGGCGCGGCGGAGTCTATCCCCTCGCTTTGCTCGGGGCGGGCTCTGAGCGGAGCCGAAGGGCTGAAGCCGCGCGATCGCGGCGTCGGCGGCCCTGCGCCCTCTCGCGCCGAGCGGCGATCGCGGTTTGTTGCTCATGGGTCCGCTCCGTAATCGCCCGGCGAATGCAGCCGCACCAGCGCCATGACGCCGGGATCGATGACGCGGTCGAGCACGCTGCCCCAGCAGGTGACGAAGAACTCGCGCCGCACCAGGTCGCCTGGCGGCAGCGGAAATGGATCGATGAGCACCTCGTCGCGGTCGGGGTGGCGGGCAGGGAGCCCGGGCACTCTTGCCCGTGTGGTAACCCGCGCGGCTAGGCCCTTCGGGCCGCCGCGCCGGTCGGGAGACCTAGCCACAGGAGTGCCTGGGCTCCATCCAAGCCGCACGACGTGAAGCTTCGACCCGGCGTCCTCGTAAACGGTGGCGATGACCGGGGCGCCGTGCTCGTCCCAGGCGCGAATGTCGAGCGCAATGTAGGCGTTCTTTTGCACCGGCAGCGGGGACTTGCGCACGGCCGCGCTGAGCGTCTTGCCCGGGACCGCCAGACGCAGACGTGCAAGCTGCACCCCGTTGAGCGCGCGGCGCTTGCCGGCGGGGAGGGACCACTCGTGCGCGCCGCCGATGGGCATGTGCGCCGGCGACAGCAGCTCGAAGGTCTCATTGGCGCGGGCGAAATCGAGCAGCAGGCGGGCGAAGACGGGCTCCTGCGAATGGTAGCTGCGGATGGCGAGGAGCTTGCGCCGCGCGACCTGGGGCGAGAGCGGCAGGCGCAGCCACTGGCGATGCTCGCCGACCAGCTCAGACGGCGGCAGCAGCGGCAGGCGGGGCGAGAAGCGCCGCGGCAGCGGATAGCTCGGCCAATGCACCAGGTAGCCGTAGATGGTAGCGTCGCGCGCCCACTGCGCGCCGCGGGCGGCAATGGTCGCCAGCGCGTACTGAACGAACGCGCAGGTCGCCCAGTGGTCGGGATGAATGTCCTGCGGGTGGGTGACGAAGATGGCAGTTGGCTGCACCTGGTGCAGCAAGGTGATGAGGTCGGATAGCACCTGCTGGCCGCAGTATGGCGCGTCGCGGGTCAAGCTGCGCGCGTACGGCGAAAGCGAGACGCCGGTGCGCGGCGACCGGTACAAGCGGGTATAGGGCCAATGCTCGGGCCGCCACAGCGCCACCAGACCGTTGTTGGGGTAGCCCAGGAAATGAACGTGGCTGGGCGGAACGCCGAGGCTGGACGCCGCGCGCAAGGCTTCGTCCTGGCGGCGCCGACCCAGGGTGATGAATGCCTGGGGGCTCCAGGGCAGCTCGCGCTCGCCAAAGACGACGCTGAGCTCGGAGGCATCGCCGTTAGTGACCAGGGCGACCTGCACGTCCGCGCCGCGCGCCGCCGCTTCCTGCATCAGGCCGCCGCAGCCCAGGGTTTCATCGTCGGGATGCGGCGCCACCACAAGGATGCGCTCGCCCCGGCCAGGGGGGATCATCTCGTCAACGAAGCCGGAGGCGGCGAGGTCGCGCTTCCAGGCGCGGCTGTTGGCGAGCCAGGTGCGGGCGCCGCTGAACGCGATCATGAGCAGAAGGGCGGCGGCCCCAATGCCGAACACACGCCGGCGCGACCAGACTGAGCCTAGCAGCGTCGAGAGGTTGCTCATGACCGATCCTCGGCTGCGACCATCTCCAGCCGCATGATCTCCCACGCGCCGCGGCTGTCCGAGTAATCGCCGACGCGGCGAAAGCCTACGCTCTCGTACAGCCGCCGCGCGACCGGATTGTCCGGCCGCACCTCCAGCCGCACGCAGGGCAAGCCCAGCCCGCGCAGCCGCTCCAGCGCGATCGCGAGCAGGCGGCGGCCGATGCCCTGGCCCTGCCATGCCGGGTCGACGGCCAGCGACAGGATCGCGGCCCGGCAGGGAGCGCCCGGCTGCCGCGCGGCTGCCCAGAATTGCAGCTTGTCGCCGAACAATGCCACCGCAGCGCTCCACCGCAGCCGGTAACGGCCGGTGATCAAGCGCCACAGCCACGCCAGCGGCAAACCCCGCCGCAGCGCCGCGCGCCAGGGCTTGCTCGTGTCCGAGGGCGCGATGACGTAGCCGACGACCGGCTGCTCAGGCGCCTGCGCCTCGGCGACGGCGATACACTCCGGCTCGGCGGCCAGGCACGCGGCCACGACATCGGCAACCGCCCGTGCCGAGAGGTCGGGGCTGCGCAGGTCGCGCAGGGAACCGGGAAACGCGCGGAGATAGACGCGCCCGATGCCCAGCAGATCCTCAGTCGAGGCTACGCGGTAGGCGATGTTCATGTGCTAGCGGCATGGGAGTGGGAGTAGGGCTGGGGCGGCTGCCAGTCGCAGTGAGATCGCTGCGGGCCTCAAATACGCCGCGGCGCGGCGTTGCCAGCGCGCGCAACTCTTCGACCGTGACGAAGCGGAAGCCGCGCGCGCGCAGCCGCTCGATGATCTGCGGCAGCACGTCCACCGTCTGCTGCACGCCGTCGTGGAGCAGGATGATCGCGCCGTTGCCGACGCTATCCAACACCCGCGTCTCGATCACCTTGTCGCCCGGGTCGGCGTAGTCGCCTGGGTCATCGGTCCAGAGCACGGTCGTCAGGCCCAGCAGCATCGCCGCCTCGATGACATCCTTATCGTAATCGCCGCCCGGCGGACGGCAGAAGCGCATCGTCTCGCCGGTGACGGCCTTGACCACGTCCTGGCACGCCTGCCATTCGATGGGGATCTCGTCGAGCGGAATCTTGGTCAGGTTGACGTGGTGGTAGGTATGATTGCCGATGACGTGGCCGGCAGCCCGCTCCTCGTGGATCAGCTCGGGCACCTTCTCCGCCATCTCGCCGACGACGAAGAAAGTGGCCTCGACGCGGTAGCGCCGCAGGATCGCCAGCAACTGCGGGGTGAAATCGGGATGCGGGCCGTCATCGAAGGTCAGCGCCGCCACGCGCTCGCTTCGCGGGCCGGACCACAGCTCGTCGTAGCGCAAGCCCTTGCGCGCCTCGCGCGCCAACTGCGCGGCGAGCTCCGCGGGGCTCTTGTACGTTTCGTGCCTGGCGCGCGCCCAGAAGGCGTCAACGCGCGCCGGGCTGCTGCGGTTGGGCCGCGAAGCCTTGGGGAGCGGCTTTGCCAGAGCCGTCGCTGCGCCGGGGTCATCGGGCCTGGGCGGGGCCGCGCTTGTTGCGCCGTGCCGCGCGCAGCCATTATTGAGGAGGGCCGCCAGCAGCCCGGCTGCGGCGGTCGCGATCAAGATGCCTCTGATCGTCGTGTCCTCCGTCCGATGCGCAGCAGCTCCGGCAGGGTCACAAATCGATAGCCCTGCTCTTGCAGGCGGTCAATGATGAGCGGCAGCGCCTTCATCGTCTTGCTACGATCGATGGGCCCATTGGGCTCACCGTCGTGCGCGAGGATAATCGCGCCGGGCCGAACTTCGTCCAGCACGCGCTGTGCCATCGCTTCGGGGGTCTTGGCGCTGTGATGCTCGACCCCGACCGTCCACAGGATCATGCGATAACCCAGGCGCTCGGCCTCGACGAAAGCGTCTTCGTCCCACAGCCCCCACGGCGGTCGGAACAGACGCGTGCGCCGGCCGCAGACGCTCTCGACCTGGTCCTGGCAGCGCTTGATCTCGGCGATGTCCTCGGCCGCCGTCTCGCGGATCAGCAGGGGGTGGTCCCAGGTGTGATTGCCGACAGCATGACCCTCGGCGACCTCCCGCCGCGCCAGGTCGGGGTGAAGCTCGACCTCGCGCCCCACGAGGAAGAACGTGAGCTTGATGCCTTTCTGACGGGCGATGGCGAGCACCGTCGGCGTGTACTTGGGGTCGGGGCCATCGTCAATGGTCAGGGCGACGACTTTGCGCTCGGTCTTGACGCGCCAGGTGATCTCGCCCGCGCCCTGCTCGGCCCGTTGGACGGGGTCGATCTCAAGCTGGCGCGCTTCGGAGCGGGCGGGGGGGAAAAGGGCCACCAGCGCCGCCGAGATTATGATGCCTATTGACGCTCGTGTAATAGAATGCGGCGCCGAGCGCCGCATTCCGGAGCTCGCGCTTGCGCGAGCCAATTGACGTCTCAAACCGCTGACCTGGGCGAGGCTCCGCCTCGCCTCCGGAGCGACGCGCAGCGTCGCGCGGCGTCGCGCGGCGCCGCCAGCAATGGCGAGCGTCAAGTCCCCTCGTCCGGCGTAAACCAGATATGCGAGCTTGAATAGAGCCAAGTTGCGCGCGCGCATCTCAAGTCCCTTGGCGGCGTGCGCCCTATGAACGGGATACCATCGGAGCGAGGGTGACAAAACTGTCCCCGGCCCTTGGACTTTGTAGGGCGCGCGCTTAGACGCGCGCCGAATGCGGCGGGGCTAGGAAGCCCCGTCCTACAATGCGTCCGCCTGACCGACGCAAATCACAGAGTCTGGCGCTTGCGAGCCCGATCACGTACTCTTCATGCATGCGCAGCTCGATGCCGTTCATGGAGGCGCTACCGAATCGCGCTGGCATCATGCGCCGGTCGCGGTCGAGCTTGCGCTCGCTGATGCCGACGAGGTCGAAGCCGAGCTGCTGCGCGATCGCGCTCAGGTGCTCGTGGGTAGCGATCGTCATGCCGCGCATGGTGGAGGGCCCGACGACGATGACCGCCGCGCGCCTTGGGCGCAGCACGCGCCGGATCTCAGCGAGCACGGCTCTCATGTCGGCGAAGTATTTTCGCAGAACCTTGGCTTTGCGCGAATCGAGGGCGGCCAGAGCCTCAATGGCGTTGGCCGCGGCGTCAGGCAGGTGGTTATCGGAAAGGGCGCCGCATTTCTCGGAACCGATGTAGGTCGCGCGTAATCGCGAGAGGTCGGCGACGGTCTCGCCGAACCACACGAGCGAGAACTTGTGTGCGCGCATGTAGTCAATCGCGTTGGCATAGGGCGGGGACGTGATCACCAGGTCAACCGACGAACCCGGCAGCGGCAGATGGCGGGCGTCGGCGTGGTGAATCTCGACCGGAGGCAAGTCCGGCGGCAGATCATTGATCGCAGCCGCGGCCTTGCGGGCGCGCAACTCGAATTGCGCGATCGGATCGCGTGGCTGCTTCGACTCGACCCGGTGCGGCCGCGAGTGCGCGAGGTCGCGCGCCCGCGAGACGCCGCCGCTCTTGGTGATGATGATCGAGGAGAAGACGACGCGCAGGAAGTCCTGGACTTTCGGGTCCCCCTCCTGCTCGATGCTCATCACCAGAGCCGCCAAGGCGTCTCGGGTCTCGGGCAGGAACCAGTAGTCGAGGAACGCCCGCGTCTGGTCATCAAACCGGCGCTCTAGCGCGCGGCCCATGTGCGCCGGGTTTGCCACAAGCTTTGATGCCCGCTCGATGGCCAGTTGCGCGGCCTCAAGCAGGCGCACGCCCTGCATCGGCGTCGTCTTCACGCGGCCCAGCCGAAGCGCCAATGGGTCAATGTCCGCGCCGATGGCGCGCCGCCCCAGCAGCGCCGCCTCGACCAACGCCGTGCCCGATCCCATCATCGGGTCGAGGACGGTGTCGCCGGGCTGGGTCAGGCGCTCGATAAAGACGCGCGGCAACTGCGGCGGGAACTTGGCCGCGAAGGCGTGCAGCGTATGCGAGGCATAGGAGCTGCTCTCGTCATGAAAGCCGAGATCGCCGCGAAGGACGCCCTCCAAGTTGTGTCGCGTCTGTGTCATCATCAAGTGTCACCGCATCCTCGGTGGCGCCCCGAATCGCCACCATTACCGTGACATCGCGTGGTCTTTCTGGAGGCGGCACGGCACATGCCGGCTAACCCGGCCTATTCATACCGTGCGCCGGAGGGACGCAGGCGAGACGCCTGCGCTACCGGTATGAATAATGCGGGCTAACGGCTCAACCTACCTCCGCCGCAGCAAGCGTCGAAACTCCGCGCCGCTTAATCCAGCCGCGCGGATAATCGCCCTCAATGTCCCACGGTCCAATTCCTTGTGATCAGGGACAACGACCTGAGCGAACGGCTCATCGCGGCGAAGAATGAGATGACTGCCCTCGCGGCGCTTGACATAGAACCCTGCCTTGGTGAGCGCAGCCACACATTGGCCCCCTGAGATCGCCGGCAGGCGCGTCATACCGCGACTACTGTGACCGAGAAATGCTCTTGCGGCACCGGCAGTCCATCCTCCTCCAACGCCTTGATATAACCGGTGATGGCCTCTCTGATATTCTCGATGGCCTCTTCCTTGGTCTTTCCCTGGCTGACGACCCCCGGCAGGCTGGGGCACTCTGCCACCCACCAGCCGTCTTCGCCCAAGTAGACTACCACTTGTCTCATCTGCGACACCTCGCCGACGCCGATCTTCCACGTGCGGTCACCCGCCTACGGCTCTGTTTCGCCGCCGCCGCCTACGCTCCTGTCACGCCGGAGGTGAGCCGGCGGAAGACAGCTGTTATTCGATGATCAACGCCTCGCCGAGGGGAAATACGTACCGCGCCACGGTCCACAGCGACAGCACCACCGCGTCGCCGACGATCATCCCCAGCGCCGCGTAGCGCAGCAGCTCGAAGCCGCGACGCCCCCCGCCGCGCACCACCGCGTACTTCAGCGCCCAGCCCAGGAAGATCGAAAACCCGTAGCGATCGCTCGCCCACCCGGGGCTCGTTACCCAAGCGTAAGCCAACGGGCTGAACGGGAACATGGGGAATCGCAGGCGCAGCGCTTGCAGCACCAGGATCACCGCCGCCCCCGTCGCCATGTTGCCATAGTCGCCTAACTGGTAAGGCTGGGTGGAGTTGATGAGATCGTTGATGGTATCGGGCACTGCAGAGGCGGCGCCGCGCGGCCACCAGCCAAGCTTGGGCACGCTCAGGCGGTAGATCGTCTCCAGCGATGCGGGGTGCGACGCGAACAGGGCGACGGCCATCGCGGCGACCGCGAGCCAGAAGACCGCGCGCGGCCGCCCGCGCACCAGGCTGCCAACGCGATAGCCTTGCAGGATGCTCGCCATGGTGCATGAGGCGCTGTCGTTGAGCTTCCATCCCATGAAGCTGGTGACGGTCACGGTGCGGGGCCCGACCGCCTGCAAGCCGAACGCGCTCACCAGCGGCGACTGCGGCGACCAGACCGGCGCCCACACGACGAGGATGCCGGCCTCGGACACCAGGCGCGCCACGACCACGATCGCCGCGACCCACAGCAGCATCATCGCCAGCACGAACCACAGATGCGCCCCCGCCAGCCCGCCCCAGAGCACGATGACGCCCAGCGACGCGATGATGCCCCAGAACGCGTACCGCGGCGGGATGGGATCGCGCGCCTCGCCCGCGGTCCGGCGCAAAGCATCGCGCGCGGCGCGCGCAAACGAGCTGCGGGCCATCCACAAGTAGATGATCCCGAGGAACACGTAAGCGCCCATGCCATGATTGTCGAAGAACGCACCCTGCGGCTCAAAGCCCAGCGCCGAGCGCCCCACCACCATGAACCGCCGCATGATCCAGAAGAACCACAGGCTGAAGCCGATGTCGGTGGGGATGAGCGCGGCGATGCCGACGACGCCGAAATAGACGGCATAAGGCAGGTAGTTGAGCTCGTTCCAGGGGCGAGTGGCGAACACGGCGCCGATGTTGCGATTGAGGTCGAGGTAGGGCAATTGCGGGAAGTATTGGCGCAGCGCGTACAGCGACTGGATGACGACCGGTATCAGGAACGCGAGCCAGAATGCTGCTCGACGGCAGGGGTTGGGCCAGGATTGCGACGGGGAGTCATAGGCCATCAGCTCAACCGGGATGCGCGCCAGAGGGAACGTCAGCTGCTCCTCCTCGGCCCAGCGGCGGCGCAGCAGCGCGGCGACGCAGAGCTGAAGCGCGAGCAGCGCCAGCAGGAACGGCGTCCACGCCAGCAGGGGCGTCACCCAGGGGTGCCAGGGCAAGCCGGCGCCGGCGGGCATGCCCTCGAAGGCCCACTTGATGACCGGGGCATCGTGGTCTTTGGAGGGCACCATCCAGCGCGGGATATAGTCGAAGAAGATCTGGCGGTAGCGATTCTCGGGCGTCGCATAGTACGCCGGGCCGAGCAGGCCGAGGTAGAGATAGGTCACCAACTGCTGGCCGGGGAAACCCGCCATGACCAGAATGGCGATGTAGATGTAACCCAACTGCGCGCGGGAGAAGATGCGGCGGCGGCGCAGCCAGGCGGTCATGGCGTTGGCGACGAGCACCAGGACCAGCGCGAAGACGGCGACGCGCGGCAGATGCCCTATGCCCACCAGGTCGTAACGCGCGAGCGCGGCATAGGCGCCGCCAGCAGCGACGAGAATAACCAGGGATAGCCCCACCGCCACCGTCAGGGAACGTGGGGGCTCTGGAGCCGACAGCTGTGCAGTCGGCGGCTGGGAGTCGGCGGAGGGGCGCGGCGTCATTGCATCAAGGATTCGCGCTGCAGCGGCGGGGTTCCTCCGCAAGCGCCGCGCCGAGCCGCGAGCGCGCAGGCCGGGAATCCGTCTTCGACGCGGTGCGCGCCGATGTAGCCCTGGTTGTGAACATTGGCTCGACCCCGGCCGGCAGAGGTGCCCCGCGGGTCGGCGCCGAATACATCACCCGGCCCGTTCTGGGCAGGAGTCAAGAGCACGTGGCGACTGATCGGAAACCTGCACGCGCTAAGTATGCCAAGGTCAGGAAGCTATACACTCAGCCCAGCGTGAAGAAGCGGATCGAGGCATTCTTTCTCGACAACATCGGCAGAACAGCTACCCGAGAGCAAATAATGGAGGTCGCAAAGGATCCGAAGACCGGTAGAGTACCGGAGAATTGCCATCAGCGCCTTTCGGAACTGCGAACCGATGAAGGCTATACGATCTTGTCATGGCGCAATCGCAAGGACTTGAAGGTCAGCGAATACTTGATGCCGACCCCGAAGAAGCGGCCGTATGCCGGCAGTCGCGCTAAGATTAACCCCAAGGCCTGGCGCCGGGTGTTGGAACGGGCGGATTTTAGGTGCGAGTGGTCAGACGACGATGTCGTGTGCGGCTTGCGTAGCGGGGATAAGGACCCCGTGGGCGGAGGCACGGTTAGGCTCACGCCGGATCATAAACGGCCCCATGCCATGGATTATCCCATCGACCCCAACGACCCAGACGAGTGGCAAGCGCTGTGCGGCAGACACCAGGTGATGAAGAAGAACTACTGGGATCACACGACGGGCTGGCTGAACGTGTGTGATTGTGCAGGCAGCGTCTGAAGAGGAGAAACGACGGGTTTATGATTTCCTGAAGGAGTGCTTTGGCGATGCCTAAGCGAACACTCGGCCAAGGAATGCCTCGTCTGCCACTAGCGGAAACCGCGAGGGATGCACGCCCCGCAGCGACAGACGACATAATGGTTCTGCCGGCAGGCGACGTCATGGAGACCCTCGGTGCCTTACCCGGCCGCGTGACTACGACTATCCTGGATCCATGGTACAACAAAGGCGTTGGCGGGAGGCGCGAAGACTACGATCACTGGCTCCTTTCGGTCGTGGGGGCGACAGCAGAGTGCTCTGAGCACATCTTCGTATGGGGGTTCCCCGAGATTCTGTGCCATATCGTCCCGAAGCTTCCCAGGCGTCTTCAACTGGTGGCTTGGTTGACCTGGTACTACAAGAATTGCCCGTCCGTCATCCGCGGTTGGCGCTCAAGCCAATTGGTTTGCCTCCACCTGGCGCACCCGGGGGCACGGTTGTACCCGGAGCATTTTCTGAACGAGCGGCAACTGCAAAAACAGAGGGAGGGCAAATTGCGGTACATGCCAGGCCCTTTGAGCGTGATCGAAGCGCCATTGCTCGTTGGGTTCGTGGGGAGATCCGAGCAATGCGGGCACCCTGCACAGAAGCCGCTGAAAGTCTTTGAACCACTGGTGTTAATGACGACGCAGGAACAAGATATGGTGCTCGACCCGTTCTGTGGGTCGGGAACGACGGGCGTGGTCTGTTGCGCGCTAAATCGTCGAGCCATTCTTTCCGATGTATCGGAGGAGTATGTCGAGATGACGCGGCAACGGCTGGGATTGCCGGCGCTGGCGTCTGTTGCGTGACGCCGGTTGATTAAGCCAGCTGAAGGGTTCACTTGGTGACACCGATCCACGCAGGCGTAGTTCCCTATTATTGAAGCGGCCGAGACACCTCCACTGCCAGCGTCACGATCTTTTTGCGCCCGACCTCGAAGGCGACCGAGGCGCCCGACGGCGTGAGATCCTCTTGCGGCTCTTCGTTGAGGTTCGTCAAGCGCGCGGCGCGCAGCGGACGGAATAGCGTGACCCGCCCCGACAGCACGCGATCGGTCGGGTTGAACACGCGCACGATGAGCGCATCGCTGCGCTCCGCCCGCTTGACCGCGCTCAACACCAGCGCCGCCGGCTCCAGGCTCAGCAGGCTCATCTCCTGCGGCAGCTCGCCGCCATGCGGCCCGGTTTGCGCCAACTCGATCGGCACGTTAAGCCGCTCCGCCTCCGCGAACACCTCGCTCTCCGACCAGCACCCCGCGTGCGGATAGATCCAATAGCGGAACTCGTGCTCGCCCGGGCTCTGCGAGAGCGTCATCTCGGGGTGGCGCTCCCAACGCCACGAGACCGTCGTCAGCGCCACCTCGTAGGCGCGCAGCAGCGTCACCGCAATCGTGCGATCGGCGGTATCGGTGACCTCGTACTCGCGCAGGCCGTCATTGATGATCGCCAGGCCCGCGCGCCCATCGCTGACGTCAACGAAGCGCTGCTGGGGGTGGGTCGGGTTCCGGTCGCGCGCCAGGGGCGGTCCGCCGCCCGCGAGGCGGTCCGCCGCCTGCGTGGCTGTCGGGCCGCCGGCGATCGGGCGCTCGACGACATCGAAGGCGCTCTCGGCGTCGGAGGTGGCAGCCTCCAGGTGCGTTGGAAAGAGCGCGCGCAAGCGGTGGTCGCGGGCGCGGTTATCGAAGCGCGTCGTGATCTCGACGCAGCGCCCGCCTTTGCGCAGCGTGACCTGCGAGATGATGCGCAGCGGCGCGGTGCGCTCCGAGCGCGCGGCACAATCGCCATCGCCATCGAGTCGGCGGATATCGTTGCCATGCCCCTCGACCAGCTCCGCCGGCAGGTTCAGCTCGTGCTCCACGCTATAGGTTGCCACGAGCGGCCCGGCTTGCTCGAGCGCGACGGTCGCGCGCGCGCCGCGCGTGGTGATGATGCGGTCGAACGCTGGCGGCAAGTGACGCCAGGCGTGGCCGGCCTCGCCGCCGTCCTCGAAGCAGTGCAGGCCGGCGAAGCTGCGCCCCGTATGCTTGTCGGTAACATCGAGAGCGCCGTCGCCATTGACTGCCACGCGCAGGTGCTCGTTCTCCATCGTGCGCTCGCCGGTGACCAGGCTGCCGGGCAGGCGGTCGGCAATATCGCGCGGGCGTAGGACGTAGGTGCGATAACCGAGGGCAGGCAGGCGCTCGGCATTGATGTGCACCTGCACCGTGGTCGAGGGCATCTCCATCGTCGCATCGCCCAGGTGTCGCACCACCGCCATGCGATCCTCGCGCGAGACCTCTTGCATCTCGACGCGCTTACCGCTCTGCGCCTCGATGAGGTCGAACTGGTTGATGCGCAGCTCGGCGGGCAGGTCGATGTAGGCCGTCACCACCTCGGAGCGCTCGCGCGGCGACGGGTTGAAGGCGGTGAGGAGGACGGCGTCGGCCGGGAAATCCGAGTTGGCAATGCGCCGCTGCACCGCTTGCAGCGCGCGGCGCATCAGGCCGGCGGATATATTGCGCACCTGGTCGAGGCGATGATGCATGTCGCGCTCGATCTGATCGACGCCGCTGCCGGCGATGCTGTCATGGGCGTGGCAGCGCAGCAGATAGCGCCAGGCGATATCGAGCAGCGACTTCGGGTACTCCTCGCCCAGCAGCCAGGCCATAGCCGCGAATGGCTCCGCCTGGCGCTGAAGCGCGTGCTCCGCCAGGCCGTTGGCGCGCTTGACGCGCACGCGGCTGGAGGTCACATCGCCAAAGAGGTGGACGCGCGTGCCCAGCTCGCGCGGGGTGCGGCGCTCGCCGCGCAGGACGGTCAGGTCGGGCGACTTGCGCAGCGCCGCCTTGACCTTCGCCAGCCACTCCTCCAGCGACGAATGCATGATCGTGTCGGGCGCGACGATCTGCTTGGCTTGCGCGACGATCTCCACCTCGCGCGGATCGGGCTCGGTCGAGTCCATGCCCATCATGCAAGCGATGTAGCGCGTCGCCGCGTGCTCGCGCTCGACCTCGCGCAGGCGGTTGAGGCCGGCGACGAGCTGGTCGCGGTCGAAACCCTTGCGCGGGTCGATGAGAAAGTGGTGCGAGCGCCATCGTCCCGGGCCGCAGAGGTGAAACGGCAGCCCATCCTCGCGCCACTCGTGCCGCCGCTCGCTGATCTGCGTGCCATAGACCGTTGGGCGGAAGACCTGGTAGAAGAAGTTGTAGCGCGCGAACGAGCCCATGCGCGAGCCGAACAGGCGCGAGCCATCGGGACCCTCGAGGATGAACTCCGAGCGCGACTCGTCGGGCGTGATGCCGTGGTAGAAGAGGATGGTGTCGATGCCGAAGCCGGAGTAGATCTGCGCCATCTGCGACGCCTGGCCGTAGGAGAACGGGCTGTAGCCGACCTTCATTACGCGGCCGAAGCTTTCGGCGACGACGTGACCGGTGAGCAGGTTGCGCACCAGCGATTCGCCGTTGACGTTGAACTCCTCGGGGCAGGTGTACCAGGGGCCGATGTGCAGGCGGCCGTCGCGCATCAGGCGCTCGATGCGCGCGCGCTGTTCGGGGCGCACCTCGAGATAGTCCTCCAGCGGCACCGTCTGCGAGTCGAGCAGGTAGCTGCGATAGCGCGGCTCGGCGTCCAGCAGGGCGAGCAGCTTGTCCATGAACTCGACCAGCAACATGCGCGTCTCCTGGAAATCGTAGAGCCACTCGCGGTCCCAATGGGTGTTGGAGATGACGTGGAGCTCGAGCGTTTCGTCGGGCATTTCAGTTCTCCAGTCTTAGTGATCCACAGATGTCGCAGATTAGGCCCGGATCACGCGCAAGATGATGAAAATGTCATTCCGAGCGCAGCGAGGAATCCCCTATCGGGGCTGCAGCAGGAGGTAGGGGATTCCTCGGTCGCGTTGCTCCCTCGGAATGACATCGCGGTCGGTACCCCCAGGCCTGGGTTACCCCGTCCGCGTAGTATGCGGATGCTTTCTCGGGGTATGACCTTTCTTAGTGGGGAGGGTTAGATGACGCACTGGAATGTGGCCCAGCCGCCCTCGGCTGGGAGTGGGCGCAGCGTGCTGCGCCCCTACAAGTCTGCCGG
>Ga0315280_10003971_pt1 | contig 22231 bp, 16 predicted proteins | sample YL17G06_40_MG_FD_203697 | JGI IMG/M metagenome (GOLD analysis project Ga0315280, IMG submission 203697) | Sediment microbial communities from Yellowstone Lake, YNP, Wyoming, USA - YL17G06_40 | ecosystem: Environmental > Aquatic > Freshwater > Lake > Sediment | place: USA: Wyoming | collected...
AATAGATAAAGATGAAACGCTTCGTGTTGGAGTTAATTAAGCTGTATCAATCTACGGTATCACAGGTTACTCCACCTGCTTGTCGATTTGCTCCCACGTGTTCCCATTATGCTTACGAAGCAATTGAGAGATACGGATTGCTTAAAGGGAGCTGGCTAGCAGCTAGACGTTTAGCGCGTTGCCACCCATGGTCCATCGGTGGCTATGACCCAGTACCATAAATTCCTTAGCTTTTTGCTGTTAATGGTGAATGAGATGGCAGGTTTCTTTACAATCAAATCAAAGAATAAATTGAGCCTAATACTCTCCGTTATTATTCTGGGTCTAATCACTCTTGGTTGTGCTGGGCAAACATGGCAGGGGTGGTCGGGGTTTACTGCTTATGATGGCATTCTTTATTTCGGGGCGATGGATGGCAAAGTGTTGGCAATAAACCCTTCGGCTCGGAGTCAAGAGCTGCCTTTCCCCAGTGAAGGGGAGTGGGTTCTTCCTGTCAAAGCACCGGCTGCTCCAGGCGGAATGTGTGGTCCTCTGGGTTGTGCTCCGTCAGCACAGCCGACGACCATTTACAGCACGCCGGTAGTTGCTGGTAATCTAGTTTATGTTGCTACCTACGTCGGTGATAGTGGCAAAGTGATGGCTATAAATAGGTTGGCTCCTGGTTATGATAAAGAAGGCATCCCGTCATGGAACGAGGGAGAGTGGTTTTATCCACGAAAAGAAAATAAGTCTATTGGGGCTGTTGTTGGTGGTCCCATAGTGGTTGAAGACACTCTCTATGTCGGCAGCTCTGACGGTAAGCTCTATGCATTAGACGCGGTTAAGGGGAACGAAAGGTGGGAATTTGACACCGGGGGTAAGATATGGACATCTCCAGTAATTAAAGACAACGTTGTCTATGTTAGTAACTATGAGCACAAGTTTTTTGCTGTGGCCAGTATGGATGGTAGCCTTATATGGGAGATTGAATTGCCAGCAGCCGTTGCCTCGTCCCCGGTAGTTGCTGGAAATGATGTCTTTTTCGGCACTTTCGACAATCAGCTTTACGCTGTTGATGGTACCAATGGTAATGTGAAGTGGACGTTTGAGGGAAGTAACTGGTTCTGGTCAACACCAGTAGTTAAGGGTGATGTCGTTTATGCTGGTTGCCTCGACCATAACATCTATGCCATTGATGTCAGCACAGGTAAAGAGCTGTGGCGATTTACTGCTGATGGCCCGATTGTGTCCAATCCAGTTCTGGTGGATAATCTACTCGTAACGGTTTCAAAATCAGGGGAAATATATGTGCTTGAATCTGATAGCGGGGACTTGGTGCGGACTGTGGATATTGGGTACTCAGTAATGGCCCCGCTCTACGCCGAAGAAAACACGGTTTATGTTCATGCTAGAAATCGCTGTGTCTATGGCGTAGATGTTCAAAGTGGAGAGAAGGTCTGGGAGTTTCCTTATTCTGATATTAAGTAGAGCTAACTATGGCTGAACTGTGGAATACTATTATCCTTGAGCCGGTACTCAATAGCTTGATTGCTATGTGTACTGTGTTAGGTGGCAACTTTGGATTAGCCATCATCGTGCTTACGGTTGTTGTCCGCCTGATATTGTTCCCGCTTACCGTAAGACAGACGCAATCCACTAAAGCCATGCAGTCGCTGCAGCCGAAAATGCAAGAGATCCAGAAGAAATATGCCAAGAACCAGCAGAAGCTGCAGCAGGAGATGATGAAGCTGTATAAGGAGGCTGGAATAAACCCTCTGGGCTGTCTTTGGCCTATGCTTATCCAGTTGCCTATTTGGATTGCTCTGTACCAGTCTATTATGCAGGCCTTGGCGGCTACACCGGAGAACTTATTGAACCTGTCGCAGCATCTTTACTCCTGGGCGGCAGTTGGTCAGGCGGTGCCGTTGAATGAGCATTTCCTCTGGCTTCGATTGTCGCGGCCAGATCCCAATCTCATCTTGGCTATACTGGTGGGTGGCACCATGTGGGTGCAACAAAAGATGGTGACGCCACCTACAGCTGACCCAAGACAGCGGTCTATGACCAGCATGACTACAATGATGATGCCGTTGATGTTTGGTTTCTTTACTCTGTCTTTTCCCAGTGGCCTGGCTCTGTACTGGGTGGTTTCAAATATACTTGGCATCATAATCCAGTATTTCGTTAGTGGCGGCTGGGGCTATTTGAGGGCTCCTTCGGCTCCAAAGCCAGCGCCAGATCAAAAACTTGTGCCAGTCCAAAAAGCACCGCCAGTTGAACGAGCGTCCAAGATGGTGCAAAAAGCGACCGAAGAGTCTAAGTCGATAAAGAAGGCGTCTGAAGAGAAGAAGCGAGGTCTTTTTGGAAGATGAAAGAATTAGAAGTAAGCGCTAAGACAGTCGATGGAGCCATTCGTGTAGCACTGGAGCAATTGGGCTTAAGCGAAGACCAGGTGGAAGTGATTGTCTTAAAGAAAGGTAGGTCTGGGGTCTTGGGGATGGGGGCTGAGGAAGCCAAGATTAAGGTGAAACCTTTACCTGTGCCTGGTGAGAAGGCCGATGTAGTTAAGGTGGCCAGTGAGGTCTTGGAGACGCTTATTAAATTCATGAGAATAGCAGCCGATATCTCTGCAACCCAATCAGCGACTGGTGAATTGCCGGTGACCCTGAATATTGAAGGTGATGACCTTGGTGTTTTGATCGGTCGCCGTGGTCAGGCCCTGGCTTCTCTGCAGTATATTGTCAGACTGATAGTCGCTGGAAAGCTGAAGGTGTGGGTGCCGATAAATGTTGATGTCGCTGGCTATAAGAAGCGTCGCTATGAGTCACTGCAGAGCTTGGCTTTGCGTTTGGCAGAGCAGGTGAAAAGGAACCGACGCTTAATAACCCTTGAGCCTATGCCAGCTGATGAGCGTCGGATTATTCATTTAGCTTTGGCTGACCATCCGGATGTCACTACCCAAAGTATGGGTGAAGGCGAAATGCGGAAGGTGGCTATTCTGTTGAAGAAGCATTAGGCATGTTCCGACCGGTAAGCAGCAAAGTCAATTTTCCCCAGTTAGAAAACAACATCCTCAGTTTCTGGAAAGAACACCATATCTTCGAAAAGAGCCTCGAGACTCGGCGTGGCGCAACGCAGTTCACCTTGTATGAGGGACCGCCAACAGCCAACGGCAGCCCAGGGATTCATCATGTGCTGTCCCGAGTGTTTAAGGACGTTATTCCCCGATACAAGACGATGAAAGGCTACTATGCTCCGCGCAAGGGTGGCTGGGACACTCATGGGCTTCCGGTGGAGCTAGAGATAGAGAAAATGCTCGGCTTTAGTAGCAAAGCTCAGATTGAGGAGTATGGGGTGGCTAAATTCAATGCGCATTGCCGAGAGAGTGTGTTCAGTTATCTTAAGGAATGGGAAGCTATGACTGAGCGCATCGGCTTCTGGCTTGACTTGGAGCATGCTTACAGGACCCTTGAAAAAACCTATATTGAATCTTGCTGGTGGGCGCTGAAGCAATTGTGGGATAAAGGCTTGATTTACCAGGGCTATAAGGTTACCCCCCATTGCCCACGGTGCAGCACCTCTCTCAGCTCCCATGAGGTGGCTCTGGGCTATAGAGATGATGCTGAAGACCCTTCAGTTTACATAAAGTTCAAGCTCATCCCCAGTTCATTAAGTAAAGGAACAAAACTTCATTCTCTCCTGTCGTCGGCTTCTCAGACCAAGCCTGCCTTTTTCTTGGCTTGGACGACAACCCCGTGGACGCTGCCGGGTAATACAGCCTTGGCCGTTGCCTCGGAAGCGCATTACAGCATTATGGATGGGTCCGGGGATTATCTGATTTTGGCTACGGCGCTCGAGGGAAGAATCGGGCTTGAAGGTTATAAATCAGTAGCTACTGTCTACGGAAGAGACCTTGTTGGGCTTGAATATCAGCCATTATTCAACCCCCATGATTTTGGAGTGGAAAGAGGGCGTTTTGACATCCGTGCTGCTGAAGAGAATCTGTCCTATGAAATGCTGACCCTGCAGCCAGTGAAGACAGATTTGACCTATCGCGTGATCTCCGGCGATTTCGTCTCTATGGAAGATGGTACCGGCATCGTTCATATTGCTCCAGCCTTTGGTGAGGTTGATTTCGAGGCCGGGAAGAGTGAAGGCTTGGATTTTGTCCAACCTGTGGATTTAGATGGTAAGATGACTGGCACTTATCGTTTTGCCGGTAAGTTCGTCAAGGACGCCGACCTTCTTGTCCTCGAAGACCTCAAATCGAAGGGATTGCTCTATCGTGGCGAGCGGATAGTGCATACTTACCCGTTCTGCTGGCGTTGTGAAGCGCCACTCCTCTACTATGCCAAAAGAACCTGGTACATCAGGACATCGTTTAAGAAAGAGGCACTTCTTTCTGGGAATGCCGAAATCAACTGGTATCCAGAGCACATAAAGTATGGTCGTTTTGGTAATTGGTTAGAGAACAATGTCGACTGGGCTTTCTCTCGAGAGCGATATTGGGGAACACCGTTGAATATCTGGAGCTGCTCAAACTGTGGCAGCTATGAGTGTATCGGTAGTTTAGACGAGCTAAAAGCCAAGCCGAACCTCGAAGGTCTGGTTGAGCCGATGGATTTGCACCGTCCTTTTGTTGATGACATTACTTTCTCTTGCTCCAAATGCAGTGGGAAAATGAAGCGGCAGACTGAGGTGATTGATTGCTGGTTTGACTCGGGGGCTATGCCCTTTGCCCAGTGGCATTATCCCTTTGAGAAGCAGGACGCTTTTAATCGAAGCTTCCCTGCCGACTACATTTCTGAGGCAGTTGACCAGACCCGCGGGTGGTTTTACAGCTTGCACGCCATATCCACCCTGCTTTTTGACCGCCCTTGCTTCAAGAACGTCATTTGCCTGGGGCATATCCTGGATGCCGAAGGTGAGAAGATGAGCAAGGCCAAGGGCAATGTGGTCGACCCATGGTCGGTGCTTGATAACTATGGGGCTGATGCTCTACGCTGGTATCTATTTACGGCTGCCCCGGCGGGCAATGTCCGCCGCTTTTCAAGCGATGTAGTGGCCGAAGTGTTGCGTAATTTTCTGCTTACTTTGTGGAATACCTATTCCTTTTTTGTCGTCTATGCTAACATCGATGGTTTTGACCCCAAATCAACAGGGACACCATCGCTTTCTGACTTGGACAAATGGATTATCTCCAGGCTGAACCAGCTTATAGCTGATGTAGATGAAGCTCTGGGCAATTATGACCCTACATCAGCAGGACGGAAGGTCGAGACTTTTGTAGATGAGCTTTCTAACTGGTATGTCAGGCGGAGCCGCCGCCGTTTCTGGAAAAGCCAGAGCGATGATGACAAACTGGCAGCTTATACCACGCTGTATGGTTGTCTTGTTACCTTGTCCAAGCTTTTAGCTCCTTTTACGCCCTTTGTTGCTGAAGAGATATACCGGAATCTGGTGTGCTCTGTTGATTCCAAAGCCGTGGAAAGCGTGCATCTGGCTGATTTTCCTGTTCCGGATCGAACTCAAGTAGACGAGGAACTGGTTGAAGCTACACGCTTGGCTATGACAGTGTGCAGCCTTGGACGTGCCGCTAGAGCTAAAGCTGGCATAAAAGTGCGCCAGCCCCTGTCCAAGGCATTGGTCAAAGTAAGGTCAGCCGGCGAAAAGAAGGCTTTGCAAAAGCTAACCTATCAGATATTAGACGAACTTAATGTCAAAGAAGTGGAATTTCGTGAGGGGGAAGAAGTTAGCGATAAACCTGGTTATGCTTCTGTTGTAGAGGGGGACTACTGGGTGGCAGTAGCTATCGAATTGTCGCCAGAGTTGGAGGCTGAAGGAATCGCCCGTGAGGTGGTACGGCGTTTACAGATCATGCGCCGCTCAGCGGGTCTGGACATCGCTGACCATATCATTACTTATTATCAAGGTGGGGATTCAATTCAGCAGGTAATGACCAACTTTGCCGACTATATTAGGCAGGAAACGTTGTCCCGGAAGCTGATTCCAGCGGCATCTCCTGGTGGAAGCCATGCCGAGCGGTTTCGCATTTCCAATTACGAGATCTCACTAGGCATCGAAAAGGCAGCTTGAGAGGCTATTGCTGAAGTTAGCTGGCCTATCTATCTGGGGGGCGGACTTTGTATCAAACGGGCAGAAGTCGTCTTTGTCTCGTTGCCTCGGACGAATGTTATCTTGACTTCCTCTCCAACTTTGGAGTTGTGTATAGCGTCTATTAGTTCCTCAGCCGTAGTTACCTCTTTGTCTTTGAAGCGGATGATTATATCAAACTGCTGTAAGCCTGCCTCTGCAGCCGGGCTGCCTGGGTTCACATATGTAATAACTACTCCTTTATCTAAAGGCAGGCGGTTTGCCATGGCGACGTATTGGTCAACGGTATACAGCTGGACTCCAAGGTATGGCCGGGTTATATAGCCATTTCTGATTAACTGCTCTATGATTGGTATGGCTGTTTTGGTGCTTATGGCATAGCCCATACCCTCGACGCCAACGCCAGCGATTTTGGCGCTGGTGATGCCGATGACTTCTCCCTTCATATTCACCAAAGGCCCACCGCTGTTGCCAGGGTTAATGGCCGCCGAGGTTTCAATAAGGTCACCCAAAGTCTGACCTTGGTCTACATCTAGGGATACCTTCAGACCACTGACAGTGCCTTCTTTAGCCCTTATTCCCTGGCCTAAAGGATTGCCGATGGCTACTACCCAATCTCCGACTCTGAGCTGTGTTGAATCGCCCACGCTGGCAGCCGGCAAATTGGTGGCATTGATTTTAATTACTGCCAGGTCTGTTAACGGGTCTGTGTGTATATTCTTTGGGTCGGCCTCAAAGATTCTGCCGTCATTCAGTTCTACTGTTACCTTCTTGGCTCCCTCGACCACATGGTTATTGGTCACGATGATGCCGTCTTTGTCTATAATCCAGCCTGAGCCAGCGCCTTTTTGTGTTCGTGGCGTGCGAAAGATATCCAGAGCCACTACTTCAGTGCTTATGGCTACCACTGACGGGTAAACCTTGTCCACCACATCGGCAATGCTGGGCAGTGTTGGAGCTTCGGTCTTTAGGCGAGGCGGTGACCAGCTTGTGTCTATTGGTGACCCGGGTGTATTAGCGGCTGGCGTTTCATTTTCTGGGGGTGATGGTGCCGGGGTGATGGGCAGAGGCACTAAGCAGCCAGTCATGCCTACTACCAAACTCAACAGTAATAGGGCAATAATTAAGGGTTTCATTTACTCCTTCCTCCACTAAAAGCGTGTTAAATTTTAGCAAAAGCCCTATTTGCTGTCAAAAGTAGGCTTGATTCCTATGGTTAGCTGGGTCATAATGTGTGATTGGCAAACAAGGTAATAGACCAGTGCCACAAGTGATCAGGCTCAAGGCAAATCTGTAAGTCGGAGGCACGAAAAATGGAGGTGCGAATTCTGGGTGCTCACAGCACCGAGGCTGAGGGGCTGCGGCTGGCATCCTTTCTTATTGACAGTGTTCTGGCTTTAGATGCTGGTGGACTTACCTCGAGCCTCTCGCTGCCTGAGCAGCAGCAGGTGAGGGCAATTCTCCTGACGCATCACCATTTCGACCATACACGGGATTTGGTCACTTTTGGAGCTAACGGCGCTGCGTTCTCAGCCCCGGTAGATGTCTATGCCTTGAGCCAGACTCTTGACGTTGTTAACTCCTGCCTGCTTGATGGCAAGATGTATGCCGACTTCTCTAAATGGCCATCTAAGGAAAAGCCTTTTCTACAGCTAAAAGTTATTGAGCCATTCCAGAGGCAGAATATTCAGGGCTATGATGTGTTGCCTGTACCGGTGCAGCATACGGTGCCTTCTGTCGGCTACCAGGTCGCGTCTAAAGATGGCAAGAGCTTATTTTATACCGGCGATACTGGCCCGGGGCTGGCGGCTTGCTGGCAGTATATTTCACCTCAGTTGCTCATAATCGAGGTCTCCGGCATCAACAAGGCTCAGGACTTCCTCAAAAGCGTCGGGCACCTGTCGGCTCAGCTTCTCAAAGAGGAGCTTGTTCAGTTCCGCCAGGCGAAACGGTATTTGCCTCGTGTTGTAGTTATCCATATTCCGCCCCAATTTCAGAGGGGAGTCGAGCAGGAAGTTAAAGAAGTAGATCGAGAACTGGGAGTCAGCATCGATATTGGCTACGAAGGCATGAAAATCACCCTATAGCCCGCAACCCCCGAGAGGTGCCACCAAATCCCAATTTCTAAATCCGAAACAAGCTCAAAATTCAAATTCCTCAAATCTTATCATCGTGGCAATCCCTGCCTAGCACCCACGTCTGCCTTTTGCCGAGATCGCCATGTCGCTCTCGCTCCTCGCGATGACAAAAGAAGGAATTGTCATTGCGAGCCCTTCGCCAGGTGTCATTCTGAACGTAGTGAAGAATCTCACGGGCTCAGGCTAAACTCCGCGTGGCAATCTAAAATTTAGATTTTGAGTTTAGATATTTGTGCTTTGTATTTGTTTGTGATTTGGTGCTTAGAACTTAAAGGTCTGCACTTCCCCCTCCCCGGTGGGAGTATTAGGGGGAAGGGGAAATGCAAACAGCTCCTTTGCTCTGGAAACTATGCTTCTACGTAATGTACCTCTGGCAGATGGGTCAAGGCTTCCTTCACCTTTTCCTCAGGGTAGTCGTAGTCTTGGAGCTTTCCTGATAGATATTCGTCATAAGCTGCCAGGTCAAAGTGCCCATGCCCACTTAGAGCTAGAAGAATGGTCTTGCTTTCGCCTGACTCTTTACACGCTAGAGCTTCGTCAATAACTACTTTAATGGCATGGTTTGGCTCCGGAGCAGGAACGATACCCTCAGTTCGTGCAAACTGCACACCGGCCTGGAAAGCTGCCACCTGGTGCACTGCCTTAGCCTCGACAAACCCGAGTTGATGAAGGTGGCAGATTATGGGTGCCATACCATGGTAGCGAAGCCCGCCGGCATGAATTGCGGGTGGTATGAATGTATGCCCCAGAGTATTCATTTTTACTATCGGTGCCATCCCCGCTATATCTCCGTAGTCCCAGGTGTATGGCCCCTTAGTCATGCTGGGGCAAGCCGTCGGCTCGACATTGATGATGCGGAGATTCGGCTTTTTGCCCTCGATTTTATCCTTGACGAAGGGTAAATACAGCCCGGCGAAGTTGCTGCCGCCGCCGATACAGCCGACGATGATGTCAGGGTAGGCATCCGCCTTTTCCATCGCCTTTTTGGCTTCTAGGCCGTTTACGGTTTGATGGAGCAAGACGCAGTTGATGACGCTGCCTATCGAGTAGTACGTGTCATCGCGGCCAAAAGCGTCCTCTATTGCCTCGCTGATAGCAATACCCAGGCTGCCCGGTGAATTCGGGTCTTCAGCCAGGATTTTCCGCCCTATTTCGGTATCCGGGCTTGGGCTGGGCACACACTTGGCTCCCCACGTCTCCATCAGGATGCGGCGGTACGGCTTCTGGTTATAGCTCACCTTGACCATATACACCTTTAACTCAATGCCGAAGAACATGCAGCCCATTGCTAGGGCACTGCCCCATTGCCCGGCGCCAGTCTCGGTAGTGATTCGCTTGATCCCGTCCTGTTTGGCATAGTAGGCTTGAGCCACGGCGGTGTTAGGCTTGTGGCTGCCAGCTTGGCTCGTTCCCTCATACTTGTAGAAAATCTTTGCAGGTGTGTCTAAAGCTTTCTCAAGCCGATACGCCCGATGCAATGCGGTGGGTCTCCAGGTGCGGTAAACCTCTTGCACTTCCTCGGGAATCTCGATGTAGCGCTCCTTGCTGAACTCCTGGTCTCTTAAAGCCGAGGCAAACAATGGGGGAGGCAGGATGGTAGGCTCCTTGGTGCCCGGGTGCAGCAGTGGTGGCAATGGCTTGGGCAAATCAGGCAAGATGTTGTACCATGATGTCGGCATTTCCTTTTCAGTCAAGATGATTTTGGTTTGTTTCATTTTTCCTCCTTTATTTTTAATAGCTAAGGAATTTGGCATAAAGCTAAGCTTATCATTGGCCCCCTAGGGGCCACATCTGTGACATTATTACCATCTCATAACCTCCTTCAAAAGTTCCCTAAAAACAGAAAGCCTCTCGCTTAAGGGGCGAGAGGCTTAGCTTCGCGGTGCCACCCTTATTGGTCTTGGCGACCATCTCATTCAGGTACGGCCCTATCTGCTAGAGCTATACCCTGGGTTCTGATAACGCTACCCTCTGCGTCAAAGCCTACTCGAGTTATTAAGCCAACCTTTCGGTTTGCGGCTCCCAGGTCCATTCAGCCTCTGCGCCAGCGTCAGCTTTCACCCACCTGACTCTCTGTAGCCTCGCTTAAAAGCTTACTAGTCCTGTTCCCAGCCTTTGCTCTATTCAGTTAATCATACATTTTACCATCTTTTTCGAACTTGTCAAGTTTTGTGTGAAAAATCACTTTCGCCCTATCAAAATTTTAGCTTTTGACTTTTGCATTTTGAATTTGTTTAGTATTTGGAGCTTAGGATTTGATATTTTGGGGTTATTGGGCTGAACCGGGGTTATTATTTTCTTTTGAGGTAGGCGTCTATTGAGGCGGCGGCGCGCTTGCCAGCGCCCATGGCGCTGATGACCGTGGCGGCGCCGGTGGCGACATCGCCACCTGCCCATACCCTGTCCTTTACCGTCTTGCCGGTTTCTTCATCAGCCACCACAGTGCCATTTTTTCTTGTCTCCAGTCCTCTCGTGGTCGATGGAACCAGAGGGTTGGGAGTAGTCCCCAACGCCACAACAGCCACATCAACCTCGATGGTGAACTCGCTGCCTTCTTTGACGATGGGGCGGCGCCTACCGCTGGCATCAGGCTCGCCAAGCTCCATCTCGTAGCACTCCACGGCGGTCACCCAGCCCTGGTCGTTGCCTATGAAATGCTTTGGATTGGTGAGGAACTTGAAGATAATCCCTTCCTCTTCGGCGTTCTCAACCTCCTCATGCCGCGCTGGCATCTCAACTCGAGACCGACGGTAGACGATGTAAACTTCATCGGCGCCAAGCCTCAAAGCACAGCGGGCAGAGTCCATAGCTACATTGCCACCGCCGACAACGGCTACTTTTTTCCCTATCTTTATTGGGGTATCGTACTCGGGGAAGAGATAGGCTTTCATCAGGTTTACACGGGTGAGGAATTCGTTGGCTGAATAGACGCCGTTGAAGTTCTCACCGGGTATGTCGAGGAACATGGGCAGTCCCGCACCTGTGCCCAGGAATACGGCTTCATAGCCGCCCTCTAACAGCTCATCCACGGTAGCCAGTTTGCCCATCACTGAGTCAAGCCTGATCTCTACACCCAGTGACTTGACATAATTCACCTCGCCCTGGACAATGGCCTTAGGCAGCCTGAACTCTGGAATGCCGTACATCAATACTCCGCCAGCGACATGTATCGCCTCGAAGATGGTCACCTGGTGACCCAGCTTGGCTAAATCGGCGGCACAGGTCAATCCGGCGGGCCCTGAGCCGATTATAGCCACTTTCTTGCTAGTTGGTGGCGGCAGGTTGGGAGATGAAGCTAGCTCGGAGCTATGTTCCCGTTCCCAGTCGGCTACATATCGTTCCAGGCGGCCGATGGCTATCGGCGCGCCCTTCTTGGCTAAGGCACATACTTGCTCACATTGCGTCTCCTGTGGACAGACCCGTCCGCAGATGCCCGGCAAGGCGTTTTTGCTCTTGAGTATACGCACTGCCTCAGGCATATTGTTATCCCGTACTGCCTTAATGAAGTCGGGGATATCCACATTTACCGGGCAGCCGCCAATGCAGGGTTGCTTGGGGCATTGAATGCAGCGGTTAGCTTCTTTAATTGCCATCTCATGGGTGTAGCCCAGAGCTACCTCGTTGAAGTTTCTTGCCCTGACCTTGGGGTCTTGGCGGGGCATGGCTAATCTATTTAAATCGAGCTTTGGTTTTGTTTTTTCCGCCACCTTTACTCTCCGATTTTAAGCATTTCTTCTTCTGTCATTCTTTCCTATACTGTCATTGCGAGGAGCGCCAGCGACGTGGCAATCTTGGTGGGGGGTGTAGTAAGATCCTTCGCTTCGCTCAGGATGACAAGAAAATGGGGCTCGGAATGGCAACAGGCAGGGTTTCTAAACATTAGCGCCTCAAGCATCTTTACAGTGATGGGATTTCCACAGTTCCAGTGAGCGTCTTTCTTCATCGCAGTAAATCCGCTGGCGGGCAAACAGAAGTTCCCAGTCAACCTGGTGCCCATCGAATTCGGGGCCGTTAACGCAGACGAACTTAGTTGCACCCCCTATAGAAACACGGCAGCAGCCACACATGCCGGTGCCATCGACCATAATCGAATTAAGGCTAGCAATAGTGGTGACTCCAAAAGGCTTCGTAGTTAAAGCGCAGAATTTCATCATTATGGCTGGGCCGATGGCAATAACGCGGCTGATTCGCTTATCCCTCTCCAGCGCCTCCTTCAAAGGCTCGGTTACCACACCTTTGCGGGCGTATGTGCCATCATCGGTGGTAACTATCAGTTCATCGCTCATGCTTCGCAGTCGTTCTTCCCAGAAAAGCAAGTCTTTGCTTCGAGCCCCCATTATCGTGATAATCTTGTTCCCGGCTTGTTTCAATGCCCTGGCAATTGGATATATCGGAGCTACACCCACACCGCCGCCAACACAGACCACGGTGCCGAAGTTCTCTATTTCCGAAGGCAAGCCCAGAGGGCCGATCAAATCCAATATATTGTCGCCAGCATTAAGACAGGCTAGTTTATATGTGGTAGTGCCCACTTGCATGGCTACAAGGCTGACCGTACCCTCTTTGTCGTCCCAGTCGGCTAATGTAAGTGGAATGCGTTCGCCGACTTCATCAACGCGGACAACCACAAATTGTCCTGCCTTAGCCTTTTTGGCTACTTCTGGCGCCTCGATTTTTATAAAGTCAACTACAGGACAGAGCTTCTCTTTAGCTACGATTTTATACATAACTGCCCCCGAAGTTAGACCAATTTATCTGCTTCATTCAAGACTGTACAAGCGTATTGGCAGATTTATGTTCTGGGCTGGCTACCATGCGGACTACGGCAAATCTCAGGTCACAGCCCATGCGCCGCTTAGCCTCTTCGCTTCCCACCTCATCGGTGAACCCAAGTTCAACCTGAGCGAAGTTGCCGATTCGCTTTGCCGGCACCTTTGAAGGTCGGTTATTTCCCCTTAACCCGCTCAATTCTTACAGCGCACACTTTGAATTCAGGAATTTTGGATATGGGATCTAGCGCCGGACTAGTCAGGATGTTCGCGGCGCTCTCAGCGAAGTGGAAGGTCATGAATACTACCTTTGGCGGTGATTTCTCAGTCACTTTTGCCTTGACTATTACCTCACCGCGGCGGGAAATCACCTTAACTTTATCGCCATCTTTAATTTTTAGGGAAGAAGCGTCCGACGGATTTATCTCCACCACTCCCTCCGGTTCAATGGCATTGAGTCCGCTAACTTTACGTGTCATCGTACCCGTATGATAATGATACAGGCTGCGTCCGGTGGTGAGTATTAGCGGATATTCTTTGTCAGGCAATTCGGCCGGAGGCCTATATCGGAGCGGCGTGAATCTTCCTAGACCACAGACGAATCTGCCTACGTGCAGTGTAGATGTTCCGGGGTGGTCTTTGGTTGGGCACGGCCACTGTAGTCCACATCCTTCCAGACGTTCGTAATTGATGCCTCCATAGCTGGGCGTCAATCTGGCAATTTCCTCCATCACCTCAGAGGGATGCTCGAAGTCGAAATTCTGTGCGCCCATTCTCCTGGCTAGCTCACATATAATCCACCAGTCAGGCTCGGAGTTGCCTATAGGTTCGATTGCTTTCCTCACTCGCTGTATGCGCCGTTCGGTATTGGTGAAGGTGCCATCCCTCTCGGCAAAACTGGTGGCAGGCAAAACCACGTCAGCCAGCCGGGCGGTTTCAGTGAGAAAGAAGTCTTGAACTACCAGGAACTCGAGCTTACTTAATGCCTTCTCGGTGTGCTTGGCATCGGCATCGCTCAGTATCGGATTCTCACCCATCACGTAAAGCGCCTTAATTTTCCCGTCGTAAGCGGCATCAAGCATCTCCGTCAGGGTTAATCCCGGGGTAGCGCTCAAATTGCATCTCCAGGCGATCTCAAACTTCTTCTGGATATCGGGGTTGTCGACCCTTTGGTAACCAGTATAGACGTTGGGCAAAGCCCCCATGTCACAGGCGCCCTGGACATTATTTTGTCCCCGCAGCGGATTTACGCCCGTTGATGGTTTCCCGATATTGCCGGTAAGCATAGCCAGGTTCGCGGTGGCAAGCACATTATCTGTACCATGGCTATGCTGGGTAATGCCCATAGCGTAGATGATGGTGGCTGGTTTACAGGTGGCGTACAGTCGGGCTGCTTCGACTATTGTATCGCGGGGCACAGTCGTGGTCTTTTCCACAAAATCCAGGTCGAAATTTTTCAGTGATTCCTTGAAGACATCGAAGTTATCGCAGCATTCGCTGATGAAGCCTGAATCAGCTAGTTCCTCGTCGAAGATAACCCTCATCATGCCCATGAGCAGGGCAACGTCGCTGCCCGGGAGATGTCTCAGCCATATATCAGCATAGCGGCAGAGTTCAGTATCTCTGGGATTAGCTACGATGAGCCTGCCACCGTTACGCACTGCCTTCTTTATCTCTAAAGAGATAACCGGATGACCTGCACTGGTATTGCTGCCGATGACTAAGATGCAGGCGGCATCTTTGATCTCGCTGATAGAATTAGTCATAGCACCGCTGCCGAAACTGGCGGCCAGACCGGCCACCGTAGGGGCATGGCAGAGACGGGCACAGTGGTCCACGTTGTTGGTCTGCATCACCATGCGTGCGAACTTCTGTGCCAGATAATTTTCTTCATTTGTGCACTTGGCTGAGGCGATGAAGGCAAACTGGTCGCCTTTGTATCCTGCCAGCTTGTCTGCTATTAAGTCTAAGGCCTCGTCCCAGCTTGCCTCGACTAACTTTCCATTTTTACGTATCAAGGGGGTAGTCAGACGCTGAGGATGATGGACAAACTCGGCAATGCCAAAACGGCCTTTAACGCAGGCCTGTCCTTGGTTTACCGAATTTTCCAGGACGGGTACCGAGCGGACAATCTTGCCCCCGCTTAATTCGAGGTTTAGCTGGCAGCCAACTCCGCAGTAGGGGCAGGTTGTGACTACCGAGCGTTCAGGTAACCCCAGCCATTTGCTGGAGCGGTCCATCAGAGCGCCGGTGGGGCAGATATCAACGCAAGCCCCGCAAAATTGACATTCTGAATCTTCTAATGTCTTGCCAAAGGCAGTGCCAACTAAAGCCTGGCTGCCTCGGTAGGTAAAGGCAATTGCTCCAGCCCCTCTTACCTCTTGGCATACCCGAACACAGCGGCCGCATAGTATGCACAGGTTGTAGTCACGTTCGAAAAAGGGGCTGTCCTGGTAAACCGGTAGCTCTTTGTGGATGGGGGGGAGGGTAACTTCTTCCACTCCGATGCGGGAGGCAACTTCTTGTAGCTCGCAACGCAGGTTTTTGGGACAGGTAATGCATTGCCTGGGGTGTTCTGCCAGAATAAGTTCAAAGATGTTGCGTCTTAGTTCCTGAAGCTGTAGTGTGTTGGTTTTTATAACCATACCCTCGGTCACCGGCGTAGTGCAGGCGGTAGGAAACCCCCGCAGGTTCTCAATTTCGACAATACACAAGCGGCAGGCTCCGTATGGAGTTAGGCTGGGATGGTAACACAAGGTCGGAATATAGATACCTGCCTGCCGGGCCGCCTCAAGTACTGTGGCGCCTTCATTTGCCTTGACCTGTTGTTCGTCTATAGTCAGGTTCATTACTCTGGTCTCTTCACCGACAACCATACTTAGCTCCTGTTAAGCAGACGCCTCAATAGGTATTGGCTGTAGCGGGACTTCGACTTGCTCACCTGACACCTTAGCTATGGCAGCAAAGCGGGGTGGGCAGACATCGGTACATGTCCCGCATTTAATACATTTATCTTGGTCGATGACGTGAACCAATCGCTTACCGCCGGCAATGGCTCCAGTGGGACAGTTGCGCAGGCAGATCATGCAGCCCTGGCATTTGTCTGGCAAAATATAGAACGAAATCAAGTCCTTACATACCAAGGCTGGGCAGCGCTTCTCATTGATGTGAGTCTCGTATTCCTTGCGGAAATAACGGATGGTGGTCAGCACCGGGTTGGGGGCGGTTTGGCCCAAGCCACAGAGTGAGCCTTGCTTCACTGTGATGGCTATCCTCTCAAGTTGCTCTATATCTCCGGGCTTGCCTTCACCTTGAGTAATGCGCTCCAGAATGCCCAGCATTTGCCGTGTACCAACCCGGCAGGGCGGACATTTGCCACAGGATTCAGCCTGTGTAAAAGTAAGGAAGTACTTTGTCAGGTCAACTATACAGGTCTCTTCGTCGGCAACAATCATACCGCCGGAGCCCATAATTGAGCCGGCAGCAGCTAGCGATTCATAGTCAACAGGTGAATCGAGCATTGATGATGGCAGGCAACCTCCTGAAGGGCCGCCGGTCTGCACGGCTTTGAACTCCTTGCCCTTGAGGATGCCGCCGCCGATATCGTAGATGATTTGGCGCAAGGTAATGCCTAAGGGCACTTCAATAAGCCCGGTGCGCTCTACCTTTCCTACCAGGGCAAAAGTCTTTGTTCCCTTGCTTTTTTCCGAGCCATACTGAGCATACCATTCGCTGCCTTTTTGTAAGATACGTGCTGCGTTCGCCCAAGTTTCTACATTATTAATGTTTGTTGGTTTGCCCCATAAACCGGATATCGCTGGAAAGGGAGGGCGTGACTTAGGCATTCCTCGCTTGCCTTCGATAGAGGCCATCAAAGCCGTTTCTTCGCCGCAAACAAAAGCTCCAGCCCCTTCTTTAATCTTTATATGAAAATTGAAGCCAGAGCCAAGAATATTATCTCCGATAAAACCATACCTCTCCATTTGCTGGAGAGCTAATCTCAACCTTTCTAGAGCCAAGGGGTATTCGGCACGACAGTAAATGTAGCCGTGGTTAGCTCCTATAGCATAAGCCCCGATAGCTATCCCCTCCAGGACTGAATGAGGGTCACCTTCCAGAAGTGAGCGGTTCATAAAGGCGCCCGGGTCACCTTCGTCAGCATTGCAAATGATATATTTTTCCTTCCCTAGTGCTTTCCGGCAGAAATCCCACTTTTGCCCTGTCGAAAAACCGGCGCCGCCTCTGCCGCGCAAACCTGATTTCTTAATCTCTTCAATTATTGCTTCCGGTGACATCTTTAATGCCTTGACCAGGCCGCTGTAGCCACCGTTCGCGATATAATGGTTGATGTTCTCGGGGTCGATGAAACCGCAGTTGTGCAGGACTACGCGGACTTGGGGCTTGAGCACCGGCAGTTCGAAGAAGTTGGGAATGCTGTCAATCTTGCCGTCACCAGCGTAACCTAGAGCTAAGTCGGGCCGAGGGTTATCAGTTACCAGGTAGTCCTTAACAAGCTGAGTAGCAATCTCAGGGGTTAAATTGCCGTAGATGATTTGTGGACACCCCGGCTTCACTATGCCGATCATCGGTTCGGCAAAACATAGCCCCATGCAGCCGACCTGGATGACAATAGCCTCGATGTTTTGTCGTGCTAGTTCTTCATTAATGGCTTTTAGGACATCAAGAGCCCCGGCAGCCCTACCACAGGTGCCAGCACCTACCAAAAGTCGCGGCTTATTGCTTGATTGTAGCGCTTCCCACTCTGAAGCTGCTCGTTTGTGAATTTTCTCGAAAGTCATGATACTATGCCTTTATCGATATTCGTTGAGAGTCTCCTTTGCCTTGGCAACTGTCATCCGGCCATAAACATCTTTGTTTATGACCAGTACTGGGGCTAAGGCACAGGAACCGAAGCAGGCTACCCTCTCCAAGCTGAATTTATAATCTTTGGTTGTGCCTCCGGATTCAATACCCAGTTCTCTCTTTATCTCATCCAGAATTCGCGCGCCCCCGCGGACATGACATGCTGTGCCTAAGCAGACCTTCACGGTGTGCTGGCCGCGGGCGGTGAAGTAGAACTGGGCATAAAAAGAGGCAACCCCAAAGACTTCGCTTTCCGACATTCGGGAGAATTTAGCTATCTCTGAAATTGTCTCTGCGGGGAGATAACCGAATTTTTCCTGGACTTTTTGTAGGATTGGAATTAATGCTCCCTTTTCCCCCTTGTATTCAGCCAGTATTTTAGCTAGTTCATCAGACACTTGGCTCTCCGCGCAATTGAATAACCAAAGCGGTAGTTTAGCAAAAAAAGCGCCCTTGGTCAATCGCCACCCGACCTAAATTAAGTTTTCCTCTCCCTTGACGGGAGAGAGCAGGGTGATGGTGAGCTTTAAATCGGTCAGACCTTAAGCAGGGTGCTTGGTAAAAATGCTATACTGTTTGGCTACGGTTTGATGGAAAAGCAGCTACAAGTTGCTGAACGAAAACGCATCTTCGGCCTTAACCCCAACGTATTCTTCCTAGGTCTGGTAAGCTTCCTCACTGATGTCAGCAGTGAGATGATTTTCACGCTCCTTCCCTTGTTTCTTGCCAACATCTTAGGAGCGGCTGCAGTTATCATCGGTTTCATTGAGGGGGTGGCCGAGAGCACAGCTTCTCTGCTCAAGATTTTCAGCGGCTGGCTCAGCGACAGGCTTGGCAAACGTAAATCCTTAGCTGTTATCGGCTATGGATTATCTACTTTGGTTAAGCCTTTTATGTATATAGCCACGACCTGGGGGCTGGTGTTGGGGGTGAGATTTGCCGACAGGTTAGGCAAGGGTGTACGCACGGCACCGAGGGATGCCCTGGTAGCCGATTCTGTGTCGGCTGAACAGCGGGGCAAAGCCTTTGGATTCCACCGGGCTATGGATACCTCTGGCGCTGCCCTGGGGCTTGTCGTTGCTGCCGCCGTTGTCTTTTTTCTGCAAAAAGGTACTCTAGAGTTGATTCGAGGCACTTATCAGTGGCTGGTGCTGATTGGGATTATACCGGCGGTGCTGGCGCTGTTTATGTTTTTCTTTGTCCGCGAAGCCAGGAAAGGTTCGAGCCCACAAAGCCAATCTGAGTGTTTGAGAAAAAGCGCTCAGGACAAAAAGACCGGCTTTGATAATCGCTTCAAGCTTTTTCTTGGCATAATGTTTTTATTTACTTTAGGTAATTCGAGCGATGCCTTCGTCATTCTACGGGCGCAGAACCTGGGTAACTGCGTCCTTTATATACTTTTGATGCTCGTTCTGTTCAATATCGTCTACTCGACTCTGTCGATACCAGCGGGGATACTATCGGACACGCTGGGTAGGCGACGAATCATAGTTCTGGGGTGGTTAGTTTATGCGCTTACTTATCTTGGCTTTGCTGTGGCATCTGCCTCGTGGCATATATGGCTGCTTTTTGCCCTTTATGGGGTCTATTACGGGCTTGCCGAAGGTGTAGCTCGAGCTTTTGTCGCTGATTTAGTGCCTGAAGACAGGCGAGGCACCGCCTACGGCCTTTTCCACGGTGTAGTTGGCATCACGCTTTTGCCAGCTAGTGTCATCGCTGGCTGGTTATGGCAGGTAATCAGTCCTGCGGCGCCATTCTATTTCGGAGCTGGTCTGGCGTTCCTGGCGATGGTTGGATTGTTAGTGCTGGTTCGTGAGTGATTTTATTCCAGCACTATATTGTCTATGAGTCTCGTCTTGCCGATTCTAACTGCCAGGGAAGCTAGCGCTGGCCTATCAATTTTTGAGAGTTCTTCCAGGGTTTGAGCATCGGCAATGCTGACGTACTCAATTTTGGCTAATGGCTCGCTGCTGATGAGAGAAATCATCTCCTGGCGTATGCGCTCCGCGTTCCTGTCGCCTTTTTCCCAGAGGTTTTGAGCCAGGGTGAGAGCCTTGAGCAATACGGTGGCCGCTTGACGCTCTTGCGGGTTGAGATAAACGTTACGGCTGCTCATAGCCAGCCCATCGCTTTCCCGAACGGTAGGCGCTACTATTACTTCTAAATTCATATTGAGGTCGGCGACCATCTTTTTGATGACCAGCGCCTGCTGGGCGTCTTTCTGGCCGAAATAGGCTCTGGTGGGCTCGACGATGTTAAATAGCTTGGCAACTACCGTGGCCACCCCCTTGAAATGTCCAGGGCGGCAGCTTCCTTCGAGCCGGTCAGTGACCTTTTCTACTTCCACCCAGCTGCTGAACCTTTCAGGGTACATCTCTTCAGCCGAAGGCATGAAGACGATGTCTGTCCTCTCCTTTTCCAGCAGAGCCAGGTCGCGCTCTGTATTGCGAGGATAGGTTTTGAAATCCTCGGTGGGGCCAAATTGAGTGGGATTGACAAAGATGCTGGCTACGACCACCGAGTTCTCAGCTCGAGCTTGCTTGATTAAAGCCAAATGCCCATCGTGAAGATAGCCCATGGTGGGGACAAAGCCTACTGAACCGAGGCTCCGCGCTCTGGAGCTTTTCATCTCGGCAATTGTTCTGGCTATTTCCATGATTATTCAGGAGCCAGCCAATTCCTCAAGCAGGCTCTCATCCATGGTGGAGCTATGTTCTGCGGTGGGGAAGCTACCAGACTTGACCTCACCTATATAGTCAGCGATGGCAGTTCTGATTGTGCCAGCCAACTTGACATATTGCTTAGCATGTTTGGGCACAAAGTCAGAAAATAGGCCAAGGAGGTCGCTGATTACCTGTACCTGGCCGTCACAGTCAGGCCCGGCGCCGATGCCGATGGTGGGAATGCTTAGCTTCTGGGTAATGAGCCTTGAAAGTGGCGCCGGCACCAGTTCGATGACGACGGCGAAGGCGCCGGCTTGTTCTAGAGCCCGTGCGTCTTTAAGCAGTCGCTCGGCAGCCTCGGGAGTTTTGCCTTGCACTTTGTGGCCGCCGAGTTGATGAATGGATTGTGGCGTCAGTCCGATGTGTCCCATGACGGGGATTCCGCATTCAACAATCCGTTTCACTGTCTCAGCGACATTTACCCCGCCCTCCAGCTTGACGGTCTGAGCTCCTCCCTCCTGAATGAACCGCGCTGCATTACGCAGGGCATCGGAGATATTTGTATGATAAGTCATAAATGGCATGTCACCTATTACCAGAGCTTGCTTGGTGCCCCTAGCCACAGCTTTAGTGTGGTGTATCATTTCGTCCATAGTTACCGGAATAGTTGATTCATAGCCCAGCATGACCATACCCAGGCTGTCCCCAACTAAAATCAATGGCACGCCAGCCTCGTCTACAAGCTTGGCGGTGGAGTAGTCATAAGCAGTAAGCATGACTATCTTTTCTTTCTTTAGTTTCATTTCCTTTATTTCGTTAATAGAAACGCGCATTTTCACTCCTCCTCAGAAGTATTTCGAAAAGCCCAGTTTGCATACTTAATATTCTCTCCTTCCCCACATCCCAGCGGGAGCAAGCCCTCACTGAATGCATGCCCATCTTTCCACTAGTGGAGCGAGAGGAAATTAGTTGGGATGTCATTGCGAGGAGCATAAGCGACGTGGGAATCTCTGTGGGAATGCGTGAGGGGATTGCCACGCCCTCGCTGTGCTCGGGCTCGCAATGACACCGGATTCTTGTCCTCTTTCTCTCCTGGAGGGGGAGAGTTAGAATGAAGGAGTTTTCTCGCGCAATTGTGAGGATAAACAAGTATTGCCAAATGACTTTTTCCTATAGCGTTGATATTAAATCCTTCGCCCAGTCCTTTGTGCCTTTGGTGTCAATGATTCGGTTTTCTGAATCTACATATACCAGCCTCGGAGTAGCCGTAACAGCTTCATCCTCAGTAACCACATGGTAAGACAGGATAATCACAATATCACCTTTAGCCACGAGCCTGGCGGCAGCGCCATTAAGGCAAATCTCTCCAGAGTCTCTTTCACCTTCAATCGCATAGGTGTTAAATCTAGCCCCATTATTGATGTTCAATACATCCACTCTTTCGTAGGGGAGTAAGTCGGCTGCTTCCATCAAATCCCTGTCGATGGTTATGCTGCCTTCATAGTCGACGTTACACCGGGTAACTCGAGCTCGGTGGATTTTGCCTTTGAGCATAGTTCTCATTTTTGTCTCCTCATTTTGTTTTATCTCAATAAAGCTTGTAGCTCTTCTGCACTATGCAAATCGATTTTGCCTTTAGCCAGAGAAATAGGTATAGTCTGTCGCCCCAGCTCCTTGTAAATGTTAAGCAGCGGTGGAGCTTGTC